>JACCDN011122018.1_pt1 | contig 92784 bp, 84 predicted proteins | sample 7441691 | NCBI WGS metagenome assembly JACCDN01 (sample SAMN15323439, study PRJNA562643) | freshwater metagenome | isolation source: river surface water | place: USA:Blue River Watershed | collected 2017-08-16 | reverse complement strand
CTGCGCGAGGATGACGATTCCCTATTAAAATAAGAGCTTATATTTCGTTAAAATTTTCTACCTTATTTATTGCTTCTTCTTATTTTCCGCATCTACCGCCAGCACCAAGAACATGTAATTAGTTTCACCGCCGCCCATTACATACTCTGTTTGCTGCCAGAAGAATGGCCAGATTTTTAATTCCGGTAAATCAGGACGAATTAATGCCGTTCCCGAAATTACACCACCGGGGATGTAAGTCCAATCAGCACGATTGACACCATAGGCCACTGTTGCAGACTTAGCGCCAACGCCAGAAGCAAAAGATTGCGTATTCTCACCAGGGTGAACACCCAACACAAAGTTCAACGCGCTGAAGTAAGCATCGGTAGTGGTAAATTGTGGCCAGCTTTTGTGGAAGAAATATTGCTTCACGCCAAACTCCTGAATATTCCAGCCTGCCCCCCAAATATTAGGTTTGTAGGGAACACCATAGGGAGATTCTTTTAATGCGCGCTCACGAACGAGTTGTTGATGTTTATCTACAGCAGCATTAATTGCAGCCACAAATTCTTTGTCATCGATGTCATTCATTACACGGCCAATCGACCAGCCAGCCTCATCAATTTTTGCAACAATTTGATCTTTAAGCGGCATTAAGTCTGCAAGATATTTTTTATCTCTGGTAGTCAAATATAGCTCGGCGAGCGCTAAGCTTTTTACTTCGATTTTGGTAGCGCGCGCATATGATTTTTGATAAATATCTACTGCAGCCGCGAGTGCGTCTTTCGACATTTGAGGGTTGTAATTTTTCAAGGCCCTCGCTGCAGACGCCAAACCGGCTACTGCATCAATTTCCCGATTAGGATTATCCTCGGTAAATACCCAGCGGTCGTCAGGATTACCCGATTTGCCGTTTTTAACTTCACCTTTTGCCAACTTAGGATCATAGGGAAGATTATCTGTTTGTACCGAAGGATCACCCAATAAAACATATTGACGCAAGTCTACGTCGATAATGCCACGATACAAACGACCCAAAGCTTTATACCCCCCAAGCACACTTAAAAGCCCATGCTCAATTTGTTGCAGAGCGTCATTTTTTCCATCGGGCTGATGAATTTCAACAACCTTGGTTTTTTGATCAATACTCGTTGCATCGTAATCTAGACCAAATTCCTCAACCATTTCAGACAATAACCAAACCGTTCCCATGGTTGACTCTATGCGCATATCCAAATCACCAGCGTCATGCCAATTGCCTGCATCTAAATGAGGAATACGATCACCGGGCTTATATTTTGTAAGGGTTGAAGGGCCCGACACATAACCGTCGTAGTGGTTGAGATTTAATGGAGCCATGATGGCGTCGTCCATATGATCAAGACCATGCCATACACGATATTTTTCGTTCACACGCATGTGACACATTTGCATCGGGAGAAAATATTCGAGTGTGGGTTGCCACACATGACGCTCAAAAACGTCGTCATTGATTTTAAAAGATGATGTGGATTTATCGCGATAGCTGATCACATAGCTGCCGGGCGCCTGAATATCAGAGAAATCGTAGGTTAAATAGTTGTAACGTAAAAAATTACCCCAGCTTTGCGGCTTGCCTTTGCGTACTAATTTTTTTCCGCTTTCCGTCAGTTGATAAATACTGACTTCATCTGCTTGCAAATCAGTCGCATCTTGCTCAATCACTAATTTTTTGGGTTGTTTGGTGGAGTAACCTATTTGCGACACTTGCAACACGGGCTCGTATTTCCAGCCTTTCACCACATTAGGTGTTATTACCCATTCAATTGCATGCTGCGTTGCGTTCGCAGGAATGCTGGTGCGAACTATGTACCAACCGTTGTTGTGATTGCCGCGGCCATCCCACAGCTCCAATTTTCCAGCGCCACCTTGTGTTTTATTTTCGATAACAATGCGCCGGCTATCGTCATCTGGCGCCACAACCAATTTGCTACCTGTTGCTAAAGGTGCTGCGATAAATTCTCCATTTACATTTTCCATTGGGCCATTCGCTTGGCGTGGAAAGATGCCAGATTGTTGATCCATCAAAAATGCTTTGCCAAATAATTCACCGGGGAATAATTCCAAATTAAAACCAATTTTTCCTATCCATTCAGCGGGTAAGGGTTTATCCAAGTCCACACTGACTTTAAATTGATTCCCTTGCAGCGCAGTCACATTTACTTTGTAAGAGAATTTTAAATCGGGGTAATTGATGGGGTTAAAACCTTTTTTGTCTTTTGTTGGATCCGGATAAGACATGGTTTGCGTAATGGTGCGCTGCTCTTTGCTTACCACTTGCTCACCACCTGTAGGGACAGGTGACCATTGGCCTGGAGAAACTTCTAAACGTAAATCACCGTTTGCGGCAACGCGGCTTCCGTGCTGGATAATGGTCACGCCCGTTTGGTGGCCGTCAGGATAAATATCGCTAAACACAGTGACATTCAAACCCTGCATAGCGAAATAATTTTTATCGTTAATAACAAGAGCCTCGGAGGTGGAGGCAGCAGGGGTTTTTGCTTGCGCAAAAGCAGTTGCCATGAGGGTACAGGCGAGAATTATTTTTTTCATAGTAGACCTAGCTAAAAAGCTAACTGGAGAGAGTGGGAAATACAAACCTGCATAGCATAATCGCCCAACATCTAGCTGGGCGATTAATTTTGTTGGCTTTGGTTAAATAATGTTAATCAGCTCAAGTACAGCCGCTTATGCTGATTTAACACAATTGCGACCATCTGATTTAGCTGCATACAAAGCATCATCTGCACGCGCAAACGCAGAATCCAAATCATCGCCTGCTTTAAATTCTGTCACGCCAATCGATAGGCTAATAGTAATGGGTTGCTCTTTGTAGTTAAACGCAGCATTAGCAATAGCAGCGCGAATGGTATCTAACACGGGCATTGCATCAGCAAGACTTGTTTCCGGCATAATGGCAACGAATTCCTCACCGCCATAACGACAAAAAAAGTCCACTTCACGCAAACGCTTTGCAACCGAGCGGCCGATCACTTTTAACACGCGGTCTCCCGCTTGGTGGCCGTGGTTATCATTAATTTTTTTAAAGTAATCTATATCGAATACAGCCAGTGTTAACGGGCGCTTGTACCTTTGCCAACGTTGATATTCGTAATTTGCTCGCTCATTGTAGTATTCACGGTTCGGCAATTCTGTTAATGGATCATGCAAAGCTTTGTGACGCTGTTTCTCGAGGACCGTGCGGTTTTTCTCCGCCTCATCCTCCATAATTTTAATTTTGCTGGACAAGGCTTCAAGCTGACTTGCGAGCTGATTGGGTGCTTGTTCGGAATGTTGGTAATGATCCAATGCTTGACGGATATTTCCTATTTGCGATTGCACCAAATTTTTAAGTTGCGCCAAGTCCGTTGCAGATTCAGCATTTGATTCAAGCGTTTGCATTTCATTGCGAACAGAGTTTTGTAAAGTTTCACTGGCACTTCTACGGCTAGCTTCCGACTGAACTGCACCACCAACCAAACTATATATGTCCGCCAACTCCTGATTGACGTTTTTTAAGTAATTTGCAAACGCTTGGTTAGCTGAAAGGTAGGACTGCATCATTAAATCACGCAATTCTTCCAAAGTTTTAATAAATGCATCGGCAGTTGTTACCGAGGCGATACGCTCGCGAATGGCCTGAACCTTTTTAACCATAGGCACTTCTTTTTCTAGGCCGGTTAAAAACTGATTAATAACCTGTGTAATTTGCTCGACAAATTTTTTCGGCAGCGCAGTTTCGCTAGACTCTGTTGAAGAGATAAATGCGGGGGCGGGCGATGATGTAGATTGAGTCAGCTCCGCATTAATTTCTTGATAATTAATATTGGCGACTGGCACCGCAGCAACCGCTGGACTTACCTTTGCATCGATTGACTCAGTTGATTCCAGAGACTCTTTTTCGGATTTTTCGGGCACGGCTTTGTCGTTAGATTTAGCTGCACTTTGCGATCCCAGAATTTTTTGCAAAAAGCCAGTTTTAGGTTGCTCGATTTCTTTCAATGCTTGCTTCTGAATGCCAGCGAGCTGTTGTAAAAGCGCCGGATACAAGCGAACTTTTTTACTGCGCTCAGGTAACTGTGAAAGAAACTGGCTAATCTCTTTTTTAACACCACGAGGTAAATCTAGCGCTTGAAGCGGCTTAACCGTCTCTGACAAGGAAGTGCGTACATCCAACGCGTTTTGTTCGCGATGCTGCTCAAAATTTATGGCAACTTCGTCGAGGCGCGAAATCAAACTGCTGATATCACCCGCGATGGAACCACGCATACGCTCACGCAATTGGCCTAGAATGCCGTCAAGCGCATCATCTTGCCCATCTGCCACCACGCTTACACGCACCAGCGCACGTCTTAACAATTCTTGCTGCGCAGCTAGGGATTTTTCAATTTTTTCCTGCTGGTCAAGTGCATCCAAGTACTTTTCTCGCCAGCTACCACTTTTATCATCAGATCGGTCAACCATATAGCTCTCTAAATATAGGGTTATTGTTCTGACAATCAGTATAGACGGGCTTCGCTAAAAGCCACCCACAAGAAATAAAAACGCCCGCGACATTGCTGAGGCGGGCGTTTTCATAACCGGAAAAACTTAACGCTTGCCAGCGCGTTCGGCGCGTACTTTATCAACAAGAGACTGAGTTACTCTCAAAATATCTTCATGTTTAGAGACGAGTACTTTGAAGCGACCATCAACCACCACTGTTGGTGTGGCAGATACTTTAAAGTCACGTACGCGTGCGTCTGCTTGTTTGATTTGGCTATTAACACCAAATGAATTGTAGGTACTCAGGGTTTTTTGCTTATCTACACCGTAAAGTGCTAAGAAATCTGCCCAAGCCTCAGCGGTTAACATTTGCTTTTGACCAACAAAAACAGAGCTGAATACCGCTTCTTGCACCTTTTCTTTAACACCCAAGGCCACAATCGTGTAGTAAGCACGCTGGTAGACCGGCCAGTTTTGGTTAAAAGATGCGTGAGTTTGAACAAACTTAACATCTGCAGGCTGCTTTTTAGTCCACGCAGCCAACAAAGGTTCAAAGTGGTAGCAATGAGAACAAAGGTAGGAAAAGACCTCACCGACTTCAATTTTGGAAGGATCAGCGGGCGTTACGCGCTCACTCAAAACCACATAGTCTTTTCCTTCGGTAATATCGGTCGCATTAGCCATTGATACTGATGCACTCAACACAAGCGCCAAAAGGGCGGCAAACATACGCATATAAAACTCCACATCTCCAAAAAAGTATGGCTAGGATTGCCACATTGTTTTTAAGTTCCGCTAACGCAAACCAATACGCTAAAACAGCCCTTATTACTTTGCGCCGTGCTCGGCGCGCGCTTTATTTACGAGAAACTGAACAACTTTCAGCATATCTTCTTGCGAGCCGCTAAAACGGGTACTGATGCGATACTTGCCATCCACCACCATCTCGGGTGTGCCAGAAATTTGGTAACTTCTGAACAACTCACTAGAACGTGCTAACTGCTTAGTAGTCGCCTCAGAATTGTAGACCGCTAAGACTGCTTCCTTCTTAACGCCGTAAGCCGATAAGAAATCAGCCCAAGCCTGAGCATCTTTGAATTCTTTTTGGCTTTTATGGATTGCATCGAACACGGCCGCATGAGCCTTATCTTTTATTTTGAGCGCCTCCAACGTGTAGAAACCACGCTGGTAGGGTTCCATCGCAGGGCTCCACGAAGCATGTATTTGCACCAAGGCCACGTCGGGTTTTTGCTGTTTCATCCACGCGGTAAGGATGGGATCAAAGTGGTAGCAATGAGGGCAAAGGTAGGAAAACACCTCGACAACCTCGACCTTCCCAGGGGTACTCGTAGGAACTGGCTTATCAAGCACAACATAATCCTTCCCTTCCAAATACTGAAATATCAACGAAGGAGCAGCTGGCTCAGCGGCAAAGGCCGTTGCAGAAAAAATAACCCCCATGAGGGCAGCAAAAATACGCATGAATCGTCTCCGATGTTTTTTCGAATAATAAAGAGGGAAAGATGAACCCAAACTATCTGGCCACTCAGACTGGAGCATCAATGATCTGCCAATAAAAAAGGCGACCAAGGCCGCCTTTTTAACGTAAGTAGCAATCTACTGACAAGGATTAATTCAAGCCAGCAATATAGTTAGCTACAGCTTTGATTTCAGCGTCGCTCATTTTATCGGCGATTGTGCGCATTGGAGAGGTATCACCGTCATTAACACGGTTACCTGCGCGGAAGTTAGTCAGCTGCTTTTCAATGTAATCTGGGTGCTGGCCACTCAAGCGGGGGAAGCCCGCCGCCGCATTACCTTTACCATCTGGTGCGTGACAGGCAGAACATGCAGGCACGCCGTTGGCCGCATTGCCACTGCGGTACACTTTGGCCCCCAACTCCAATGCATCTACTTTTAAACCAGAGTTGACTTGAACCTCTTCTTTTTTAGCGCCAGAAAGCTGAGTGTTTTGGCTTGCAAAATAAGCGGCGATGTCAGCAAAATCCTGATCATTCAGGTTAGTAAGAATACCTGTCATTTCAAGCACAACACGGCCAGCAGAAGCCTTTTTAGCCGGGTTAGTCTCGGTATCCCATGCCTTAATATCGTGAAGCTGCTTAACAATATAGCGCTCGCCTTGACCTGCCAGCTTAGGGAAGTTTGGAGCGGCACTGTTACCGTCAACACCGTGGCATGCGCCACAAACAGCAGCTTTGGCTTGGCCTGCTTTAGCATCGCCAACTACCTTCGCCGCACCAGAGGCAGAAACGCCTTGCGCAATAGCAACCAAACCCAGCGAAAAAAGTGCATTTTTTACAAGATATTTCATCGGCAAACCTGTCTTCAATTGTGTTGTAAGCACTCTAACTGTGCTTAGGGTCATTTTATTCGCTTAGGGATAGTCATCAGGCTACAATGCCGCCATCCACCTTCTGCTTGTCTGTTTCACCATTCACAGACGCCAAATCCCAGCGTCCAAGCTTTTGTTCCAGCAGGCATTAGTCTGCAGAAGTGCATGCTGCATTATATACCATCGTGTTAATAACACACCAATTTGAAGGGTTTTTATGTCCACTGCGATTAACTTCCACAAGGCCAAATATACACAAAGTGCCCCCAGTATCCGCGAGTGTCCGCCGGAAGAAGGAATTGAAGTTGCCTTCGCCGGCCGCTCTAACGCGGGCAAGTCCAGCGCCATCAACGCGCTCACCAATAACCACAAACTCGCTCGTGTCAGTAAAACCCCTGGGCGCACCCAATTAATCAATTTTTTTGAGCTGAGCCCGACCCAGCGACTCGTTGACTTACCCGGTTACGGTTATGCCAAAGTATCTCGCGAACAAAAGGAGCTATGGCAACGCCACTTGTCCGAATACCTGCGGGAGCGCCAATGCCTTAAAGGCTTGGTACTGTTAATGGATATACGTCATCCACTACAGGAATTCGATACCACCATGCTGAACTGGGCTACGGAATCCAACATGGCGGTGCACATACTGCTCACTAAAGCCGACAAATTAAGCCGTGGACAAGCAGGAAGCGCATTGATGGCGGTCAAGAAAGCGATTAAAAACGCGGGGATCGCTGATTTGGTAAGCATTCAAACCTTTTCTTCACTAAAAAATACGGGTGTTGACGACCTAAAAGAAAAGCTTCAGACCTGGCTCGCGCCGGATGATGAAACAGAAAGTAACGGGGATTTACCACCAGCGGAATAAAAAACCGGTGGACGAGCCACCGGATGTAAAACCGACACCCTTGGGGAAAAGCGCCGGCAGGACTAGAGGAGTATCACATGCTTCCTGAAACTATGGCCGCAACAAGCTCACTTAGTTCAATACGATAGAAAATTTTTTAACGGAGTGAGTCGAAAAATAAAGGAGCAAATATAAATATTGCGGACAAAAAAAACCCCGACTAAAAGTCAGGGTAGCTTTGCATATTCTTAACGCTTAGCTGGCAAATTGCCATTAGGGGAGGAGTTAGCTCATGAAAGTAAAACACACATAACTGAGACTAAGCCCCCGCCAATAAGTTCACCGAAAAGATAAATAAATTTGCGATTTTCTTGCACAGTTACAAAAAGCCATGAAAATCATAATGTTAGAAGAAACCCCATCCCGCTAGTTTCTTAAAAATACTCATGGTACGGAGCTAAAGGTTAGTGAGCCTCATCCCAATTAGCACCCATTCCAGCCTCTACTAACAGCGGAACCTTCAAGTGTGCAGCAGCAGACATGCGGGCAATAACACCTTCACGAACTTCATCCAGCTGATTTTCGGAAACCTCCAGAACCAGTTCGTCGTGCACCTGCATGATTAACTTTGCATCCACGCCTGATTTACTCAGCCAAGAATCCACACTAATCATCGCCTTCTTAATAATGTCCGCGGCCGTTCCCTGCATGGGCGCATTGATAGCCGTACGTTCAGCAGCCATTTGCAGGTTTTTATTTTTTGCATTTATATCTGGCAAATAAAGTCGGCGGCCAAATATGGTTTCAACAAAACCTTGCTCGTGTGCAAGCGCGCGCGTTTCGTTCATATAGCGTTGCACGCCGGGGTAACGCTCAAAATAGCGGTCAATATATTGCTGCGCCTCATTGCGACCAACGCGCAATTGTTTCGCCAAGCCAAAGGCCGACATGCCATAAATCAACCCGAAGTTAATTGCTTTTGCACTGCGGCGCATTTCTGGTGTGACCGATTCCAAGCTCACACCAAAAACTTCAGCTGCAGTTGCGCGATGCACATCCAAACCTTTCTCAAAAGCTATTAACAAGCCCGCATCATCGGAAAGATGAGCCATTATTCGCAATTCAATTTGTGAATAATCCGCTGCAATTAATTTATAACCAGCGGGCGCAATAAATGCTTGGCGAATTCGACGCCCCTCTTCGGTTTTGATGGGAATATTTTGCAAGTTAGGATCTTGCGATGATAAGCGACCTGTTGCAGCGACAGCTTGGTGATAACTGGTGTGAATGCGTCCCGTGCGCCTGTTAATTTCAAGTGGCAATTTATCGGTGTATGTAGATTTTAATTTTGCAAGGCCGCGATATTCCATGAGCACCTTTGGCAAGGGATAATCCAACGCAAGCTCTTGTAAAACTTCTTCAGCGGTGGACGGCGTTCCAGTTGGTGTTTTTTTGATGATTGGTAGTTTTTGCTGCTCGAATAAAATTACCCCCAACTGCTTAGGCGAACTTAAATTAAATTCCTGCCCTGCAATCTCGTAAGCTTTTCGTTCTAACTGAGTTAAACGCTCACCCAATTCAATACTGTGCTTGCCCAACAAATTTGCATCGACGAGCGCACCGTTGCGCTCTATATGAGACAACACAGGAACTAAGGGAATTTCTATATCTTCAAATACAGATTTTAATGTAGGAATTTTTTCCAGCTGCGGCCAAAAAAAATGATGCAAGCGCAAAGTGACATCAGCATCCTCTGCTGCGTAGTGTCCAGCATCTTCAACTTTTAACTGATTAAACGTAAGCTGCTTAGCGCCCTTTCCTGCGAGCTCTTCGAAGGTTACAGTTTTATAATCAAGATATTTTTCAGCGAGAACATCCATATTGTGGCGGCTACCAATGGAATTCCACACGTAAGATTCCAGCATGGTGTCAAAGGCAATACCGCGCAATATGATGCCGTAATTCAACAATACACTGCGGTCATATTTTAAGTTTTGGCCTATTTTTATTTTGGTATCGTCTTCCAAAATGGTTTTCAATTCCGCCAAAACCCAATCGATAGATAATTGATCTGGGGCGCCCATGTAATCGTGTCCGCATGGAACATAAGCAGCTTTTCCCGCCTCAACAGCGAAACTCAAACCAACAATTTTTGCATCCATAATATTGAGGCTGGTCGTTTCCGTATCGAACGAAAACGCAGATGCTTCGATTAAGCGAACCAACCATTCACCGAATAATGTTTTGTCGGTAATAATGTCGTATTGAATTTCAGATGGCGCAGATGGTGGCAAAAACTCTGAAACAGAATTTTCGACCGAAGATTTTTCCACTTCAACAATGCGTTCATTTTTATCTAAAGATTCTGACGCAGGCGACGAACCATCACCCAAATCTTTTACCCAACCTTTAAATTCGAGATTTTCAAATAATTCGCGCAGCTTTGCGTTATCCGGTTGCGATAACTTTATTGTTTGAGGCCCCAACTCTAATTCAACATCTGTTTTTATGGTTGCAAGGCGATACGACAGGTACGCCATTTCACGATGCTCAATTAATTTCTCCGGCATATTTTTCGCGCCGCGAAAAGATAGCGTGCGCACCTTTTCTAAATCCGCGTAAATCGCATCCAAACTGCCAATGCCTTGAATCAAACCTTGAGCCGTTTTTTCGCCGACACCAGGCACACCGGGAATGTTATCCACTTTGTCGCCCATGAGCGCAAGGTAATCGATCATCAACTCGGGACCAAAACCGTATTTCGCATTTACACCAGCAATATCTAACACAGTTTCAGTCATTGTATTCACCAGCGTGACATGCTCATTAACTAGCTGCGCCATGTCTTTATCACCGGTCGAAATCACCACGTCGCACTTTTGTTCCGTTGCTTGGCGAGCGAGCGTACCTATGACGTCATCTGCCTCTACACCCTCAATCACTAACAGCGGCAAACCCATGGCCTGAACGATGTCGAAAATGGGTTGCACCTGCGGGCGCAGATCGTCTGGCATAGGGGGACGATGCGCTTTGTATTCGGCAAACATATCGTCGCGAAAGGTTTTTCCCTTTGCATCAAAGACCACTGCGATTTGGCTGTTCGGATAGTCCTTTATCAAGCGGCGCATCATATTAATAACGCCTTTAACCGCACCCGTAGGCTGCCCTTTTGAGTTCGTTAAGGGCGGTAACGCGTGATAAGCACGATATAAATAAGAAGAACCATCAACGAGAACAAGTGGTGCAACGCACTGGAGTGGAGAATTTTGGGAGGCCATGGCAGTAGTCTTAAGCAAAGGGCGGGAGGGTTTTACCCTCAGAATACACAAAACACACAACGAAAAGCACTCCAAAAACCTCAAAAGCTCTCTTAAGGTGCAGGTAACACAAGTTTGTGACAAATTATGTGTTACCTTTGTGCACAGATTTAGCAACATAACGCAACATGAGAAATACATCACAATATATTGATATTTCTAATAATTATTTACTTATTCGAAATATATACATAAAAAATACTAGCCAAAAAAAAATATTGTGTTACTATGAGTAACAAGAGGTAACAAAATTACCTCGGTAACGAAAGTAAACACCTCAAAAAGGAAATCGCAAAATGAACGCAAAAATTAAAGAATCATCTTTGGCTCTAGTCGCAGTACTCTTAGCTGCTCCAGTATTTGCCCCTTGGATTCTGCTGACCATTGCACATCAACCTTTCTAAGAATCGTTGGTGCTGCCAGTAGCCTCTCTTCTAGTTAGGAAAAGATGCTATCCCGCACAAGCGGGAGACGTACTGGAAATGAATACTGATTAACAGCTCTGCCAACAGCAGAGACTGAGCGACGCAAACAGACGCTCGACTTGATCGAACTGCCGCTGGCAGACGTGAAAGGTTTTAGCGGATGCGTAATTCGCCCCTGTAATGAGCTATTCACCAGATACTTGCGCCAAGCGCAACTAATTTAAGCCAGCGTGCCTCTGTTGCGCATGCCGAGAAATGATTGAAATTGTTTTTTTGTAACGTTGTTTGATGTTGTTTTTCTCTCCTCGTGTTTGACCCTGCATAGGCCCTGCGTTTCGTTATACCTTTTAGTTATGGCGTCGCAGGGCCCTTTTTTTACCGCTGTCACAAATTTCACAAGTTGTTTGGTTTTGGTCGTAGTTTGAACCACATGTGTTCTTTCTTTAACCTAGAATTTGGATGCTTTTTGTTAATTTCGTTTTTAATCAAAGCATAAACATGATGTTTATCGTCAAAGGAGCCAAACAATGGACATATTAATTTTCTCGCAAACTGCGATTTTTCGACTTCAACAACTGGGTAGTGCTTATTATCACCATACCGGCGAACGCCATCGTCTCGCCACCGATAGTGGGATTCTGGAATTATTGAAGAGTAGTGCACTTGTGTCCGACAAAAAGGTTCGCGCTGCTTACGACGCCTTTGTTATGGAATTGAACAAACGCCAAATTGATGCATTAGCCGGACGCGGAATCAAACTACGCCTGCCAATGCATACTTCGTTAGTGACGTCTATTCGCCAAGCAGGTTAAGAAATCTGTGGCCATTTGCTCGATGAGTTGAGAGTAAGTCTTTGTGCTTTCCGTACCCAGCGCGTCTAAAGTGCCGACGCGCAGGTGTAACTCCTGAGCCAAATCGCGCGCTGCCTGCATAGTGTTATAAGGCTCCAGAAACAAACAACTCCCTTCTTTTGCTAATCGCTCCCGAAACTGATGCATATGTTTTGCACCGGGCTTTTGCTCCGGTGTCAGCGTTATATAATCCAGCTGATGCAACCCGTAATGCCCCACAAAATGCGCAAAACCCTCATGGTACACAGCAAAACCCACACCAGAAACCGGCTTTAATGTCGCGATTAATCGATTATCCAACTCATGCATTTTGGCCGCAAAAGCCTGCAAATTGTTGCGATATTGCTGAGTATTAGCTCCATCTAGAAGAATCAGCTTTTCTGTTAGCGCACGCGCAATCGTTACGGCATTGCGTGGATCTAACCATAAATGGGGATCGTGGGCGTGGTGATGAGTATCTTCACTATTGCCAGCTTCCTTCGGCCAAAAAATTCCCATTAAATCGTAAGCCGTTATCACTTTGGTAGACGATAAGTTGTTAATGGGCTTCTGCAAGAAGCTTTCTAATTCGGGCCCAACCCACAAGAACACATCGGCCTTTTGGAGGCGAGCGTAATCAGACACTTTGAGCGGATAATCGTGGTGAGACGCTGATGCAGGCAGCAGAGTATCCACGTCTGCGTTAGCTCCTGCAATTTCCTGAGCAATGAGTGTAAGCGGTTTAAGGCTTGATAAAACGAACGGTTTTGCCTCCGTTGTGACGCAGCATAGTGACAAGGCGGTAACTGTAAACCACTGAAATATACTGAATCTCATGATCAGCTCCGCGCCTCGTGAACACTGTTGAAAATAAGGTTATAGTGTAACATATCGCCCTCTTCACATTTCAGTTGCTTTAATGCCATGTATACCCTCGCCAAAGCTTGCAGCCATCACAATCACCACCATTGCATTGATGATGCAATCCAATCTGCCCGCCGCTTATGTGACGAGCGCGGCGTTCGACTGACGAGCCTACGCGAACAAGTCTTGGAATTGGTATGGCAAAGTCACAAGCCCTTAGGTGCTTATGCGCTAATGGATATGCTGGCGCAGGCGAACACCCGCCGCGTTGCCCCCCCTACAGTTTACCGCGCCTTGGATTTTTTGCTGGAAGAAGGCTTGATACACCGAATAAACAGCTTGAACGCTTTTATAGGCTGCCCATCGCCGTCGAAAAAACACCAAAGCCATTTTTTGATTTGCCAACACTGTAATGTCGCCGTTGAGCTGGATAATGCGCAACTTAACCACAGCATTCTCGGTGCCGCGACGGACGCTGGATTTACGCTCGCCAGCCACAGCGTAGAAATCAATGGGCTCTGCCCAAGCTGCCAAAAAGCCAAGGATTATTAGCCCATGACACTGATAACAGCCCAAGGCGTGGGTGTGATTCGCAATGGCCGCCACCTGTTAAAAGGTGCAGATTTAAGGCTTGAAGCAGGCAAGATTGTCACCCTGATTGGCCCCAACGGCGCCGGCAAAACCACACTGGTGCGCAGCGTTTTAGGGCTCATCAAGATTGATGAAGGCAACATTAAGCGCGCACCGGATTTGCGTATTGGCTACATGCCACAAAAGCTGCATTTGGACGCGAGCTTACCGCTTACTGTTGAACGCTTCCTGTTATTAGGCGGCGAAGCGCGCGTGAGTCTGGCGGAAATTCAAGAGTTAACTGGCATTCAAAAGCTGGGGAAAGCCGCAATGCAATCGCTGTCGGGCGGAGAAGTGCAACGCGTTTTACTCGCCCGCGCACTACTGCGTGATCCTCAGCTTTTAGTTTTAGATGAACCCGTTCAAGGCGTAGATGTTAGCGGTCAATCAGCGCTTTATGCGCTCATCAACCAAATTCGTAAAACACGCAATTGCGGCGTTCTATTAGTTTCACACGATTTGCATTTGGTGATGGCCACGACCGATACGGTAATTTGCCTGAATCAACATGTGTGCTGCCACGGCCACCCCGATACTGTCACCAACGACCCGGCATACCTTGCACTGTTCGGCGCTAGTTTGGCTGATACTTCAGGCGCGCCCCCGCAGGTTGCGCTTTACCACCATCACCACGACCACCAACATGATGCGCACGGCAACGTGATCAAAGGTCATGTGGGTTGCACAGATTCTTGCGGGCACCACCATGGCTGATTTTCTTATTAATGCTTTACTCGCCGGTATCGCTGTCGCCTTGGTCGCAGGGCCACTCGGGTCTTTCGCTGTGTGGCGTCGCATGGCGTATTTTGGCGATACCCTCGCACATTCATCGCTACTGGGAATCACCTTTGGCTTGCTACTGGGCGTTAATTTGAACCTTGCGGTTGCCATTGGCTGCTTGCTATTGGCCCTGGTACTTGTGGGCATGCAAAACAATCGGTTTCTTGCGACCGATACCCTGTTGGGAATTTTGTCCCACTCCACGCTCGCGCTGGGATTGGTGTGCGTGAGCTTGTTTAGCGGCACGCGTATCGACCTACTTGCCTATTTATTCGGGGATATATTATCGGTGAATAGGGTAGACCTCATCACGATTTGGGCTGTATCAACAGTGGTGATTGCCGCTCTAGTCCGGCTGTGGAAACCTTTACTCGCGATTACCGTACACGAAGAGCTTGCCCAAGTTGAAGGTATTCCGGTTGGCAAGATTCGCACTGCGCTTATGCTCCTCATGGCATTGGTTATTGCGATTGCTATGAAAGTCGTAGGTGTGTTGCTGATTACGGCGCTGCTTATCATTCCTGCCGCTGCCAGCCGCAGATTAACGCATACACCGGAAGCCATGGCGATAGTGGCAAGCGCTCTAGGTAGCATAGCCGTCTGTTTGGGGATGGCTGCATCGTACTTTTGGGATAGCCCCGCAGGCCCTTCAATAGTGCTGGCAACAACTTTTCTCTACATCCTCACGCTTACTAAAAAACAGGTTTTGTAAGCCAAAGCTCACAAGACGTGGTGAGAATGTCGCCTATTGCGTTTGTGTGAAACAAAGGATAATGCACACCTAACCAAGGAAAATCAGGAGAGAATTAATGACGCGACTTAGCATAGGCGACGTGGAGCATAACAGCGAAGACGTAGCACTCAAGGTAGAAAGTGACATCGCTTTTCTAAAAGAGCGCTTGCAGCTTTTGGAGAAGCAACAAAAACCCAATGCCGTGATTCTACAAACCTACAAGGACATGTTGGAGAGCCGTTATGCCGTATTGAATTGGCTTCGCCAAGAAACTTGTCACAACGCCAATCGAAAGGCTGTAAGTCAGTAATTGAGTACTTAAAGCACCTTTTCTCGTCATCAAAAATTCATCGAAGTGTTGCCTTTCCGTCATGTGAGTTTGCAAATATTTTACAAACCACTGAATGGAAATACTTATGAATGCATCCAGCTCTGTGTTGTCGCGTGCGCTAGCAAGAAAGCATGAACCTGTTATTCCCATGCGCGCTGCAACGCCGCTCGTTAATGCGCGTACCATTTGGATTTCCGATGTTCATTTAGGTTACCGCGATTGCAAAGCCAATTATCTGCTCGATTTTCTTGATCACATTCACTGTGAAACGCTCTACCTCGTAGGCGACATTGTGGATCTGTGGTCGCTTAAGCGCCGCTTTTGCTGGCCTCAAAATCATTACCAAATTATTTTAAAACTCTACGAACTTGCTGCGCGAGGCGTACGTGTTATTTATGTTCCTGGAAACCACGACGAACCCTTGCGCCGCTTTTGTGGCCAGCATTTTGGTGCCATCGAAATTCAACACGAACATGAATATGTTAGCGCTCACGGGAAACGCTTTTTGATTATGCATGGAGATGCGATGGATGCTTACATTAATCACTCGTGGTTAGCACGAATGCTGGGTGATCACGGCTACGATTTATTGCTGTTTATTAACCGCTGGGGAAATCGCTTCCGCAAGTGGGTGGGGCGCCCTTATTTTTCACTAGCGGGTTTAATTAAAAGCAACATCAAGGGCGCAAAAGCCGCCATTCAAACCTACCAGCAAGAATGCTTAAGCGAAGCAAAACGCCGTGGTTTTGATGGTGTGATTTGTGGGCACATTCACTACCCAGCACTCTTTGAGCAAGATGGATTAACTTATTGCAACACGGGCGACTGGATAGAAAACTGCAGCGCATTAGTAGAAGACTACCAAGGTAACATGCGCATTTTGCACCACACCGATCATTTGCGCTGGAAAGACGAGATTCGCACGACCAACGCACACGCATAACAACAATAAACGATAAATAAAAAATACAATAAGGACAAAAACCATAAAATAAAATGGAGGCATCTGCCTCCATTTTTACATTTCACACATTAACTGCCCGCGTAAGATTCCAGTACACGATTTAAGAATCGGCGCCCCATGAGCGTAGGGCGCAAATAATTCTCTACAATCTCGACCAATCCTTTTTCCGTAAACTCAGACCATTGCGGCTCAAGGGCCTTCATCGATAAGCCTGTGCGTTCAGCCAAATAATGTGCAGGCACACCGTCATTTAAACGCAAAGCATTCATTAAAAAATCCAGCGGCAAAGATGCACGCGATAGCACATCGCTATCTGCACCGAACACGTTTTGATGCCCTGCGAGATTGGTGCAAATTCGGTTGCTTGTTACGGCATCTAAATAGTGTTTGGGTAACCGCGTTTTCCACATGCGAAAAATTTTGGAATAATCTGGTTGAGTTATTTTGCTGTGCGCACCTGCACCTATTCCCAAGTAATCGCCAAACTCCCAATAATTCATGTTGTGACGCGCCCGCTGCTTATTTTTTGCATAAGCTGAAATTTCGTATTGCTCGTAGCCCGCTTGCGCAAGCATCAATTGTCCAGCGTCTTGAATATCGGCGAGTGTATCCTCAAAAGGTAGAAGGGGCGGCGCCGAATAAAAAGCTGTATTTTGCTCAATCGTGAGCTGGTACCAAGAAATATGTTCAGGCGCCAACGCAATGGCTTGCGCTAAATCTGTTTGTGCGTCTTCAACGGATTGTTCCGGTAAGCCGTGCATTAAATCCAGATTAATATTTTGGAACCCCGCTTTTCGCGCAACTTCTACTGCACGCAAGGCTTCATCGCGCCCGTGCACACGACCCAAGAGTTTTAGTTGAATGTCATTAAAACTTTGTATACCAATGGAAAGCCGATTAACGCCAGCAGCGCGAAAGCCAGAAAACTTTTCTTGCTCGAAGGTGCCGGGGTTTGCCTCTAAGGTGATTTCAATATCAGGCTCAAACCCAATAAGGGTTTCTGCATCGTGAATGATTTGCGCGATCGCCTTGGCGGATAAAATGCTGGGCGTACCACCACCAAAAAAAATACTGGTGAGCTTTCTTCCCTGCGCTAGTTCTGCATCGTGCTCTAAATCCAATCGCAAAGCATCAACATATGCTTGCTCAGGAATGTCGTCTTTCGGCTCATGCGAATTAAAATCACAGTAAGGGCATTTGCGAATGCACCAAGGGATGTGAACGTAGAGCGAAAGTGGAGGTAAAGTCAGTGCCATAATAAAAATTCATGTAATAAGGAGTCTTCATCCTCGCGCAGCGGGACTAAGCACGGAGTGCTTGAACTTCCGCCGGTTGGCCCAAAGGGCGAGCAACGCGAGTAATCCAGCTCTTTGCGGTTAAAAATAAATTCCAGAAGCATTAAGAAAAAATCAAAAGCTGGATCCCCGCTGCGCGAGGATGACGACCGATATATAAATGTGTAGCGCACAAACTATTAGAAACACAGCGCAAACTACTGATAAGTAATTCCCCTGTGCTTCAACCAACCCGAAGGATGACGTCCACGCGGATCACTATGCGTCCAATGCACCACACCACCTTTTTCATTCCACACATATTCACCGTAAAAAGAAACCTTATCGCCAACAGAAATATTTTTCACGCGCGGGGCAAGGTCAATATTGTGTGCGACTAAAACCGTAAAGCCTTCCGGGATGCGTAAAATAAAACGCTGATGTTTACTGCCTTGGTTATCGTCTGCCAGTACTTTTACAACTTCGCCTTGACCTGAAACCTGAACATCCTGCGCGTGTTGCAAATAGGCTTTTGCAACATCTGATTCACTCGATGTTGCCACCGATCCCTTATCGCGAAATGAGGCTGGCTCATCTGGAATATTTAAAATATATTTTTTAGGTGAACTTGTTGGTGCTTGTGCAGTTAGCGTGCCTGAAACAGGCGCTATAACCGAATCCCCTTGTTGCTGAATGGAGGCAGGCCAAAATTGGTGCGCTGCTGTCGCCAACCCTGCAACAACTACCAACAACATCAATTTGTTCTTCATGATCGGCCCAGTATCGGTTGACGTTATTCTGTTTGCACTCTTACGTTTTAGACATTTTTTGCAGCAATTCCTGCATGGCTTTTCCGCGATGACTAATGCGATTTTTTTCTGTCTTGTCTAATTCTGCAGACGCACAATGATGTGTGGGCACAAAAAACAAAGGGTCATAACCAAAGCCACCCTGGCCGCGCGGTTCGGTCAATATAATTCCCTCCCACGTGCCGTGACACAAAATGGGCGTGGGGTCATCGGCATGGCGCATGTAGGCGAGCACAGCGTGATAGCGCGCCGTGCGTTTTTCGGCGGGAACACCAGTAAGTTCGTGAAGTAACTTTTGATTGTTATCTTCATCACTTGCACCTTCACGCGCGTAACGCGCGGAGTAAACACCGGGGCGACCGTGTAGAGCATCCACTTCAATTCCAGAATCATCTGCAATCGCGGGTAAGCCAGTTTGCTGACACGCGTGGCGCGCTTTGATGATGGCATTTTCAACAAAGGTTGTACCGGTTTCTTCTGCGCTTTCAATTTTAAAATCAGATTGCGGAACGACTTCGAATCCGCAACCGGCTAAAAGCTGCTGGAATTCGCGCAGCTTTCCTGCATTGCCGCTGGCGAGCACAATTTTTTGGGTCATTTGTTTTTCTTCACTGAAGTAGATTTTTTTGCGGTAGTTTCCAAGACAGTCACGGGGCGCTTGTACGCCCACATCAACACCGCCACACCTACCGCAATCATCGGCAAGCTTAGAATTTGTCCCGATGAAATCGTTACGCCCGCAAGGTCAATCTGCCAATCGGGCACACGGAAATACTCGGTGAAGAAGCGCGCGCATCCATAGAGCATGCAGTAGAGAGCACCGGTTGCCCAGCGCGGTTTTGCGATTCGAGCAAAAGCCCAAAGAATCACGAACAGCAAAATGCCATCGATCAGCGTTTGATAAAGCGGGGAAGGGTGTACAAGGTGGTCAACGCCCGGCCATTGCATTGCCCAAGGTAAATCGGCGCTCGCGGCGCGCCCCGGCAATTCGTGGTTAATGAAATTGCCAAAGCGCCCTGCCGCGTAACCTAACGGAACCAGCGGCGCTATAAAATCAAACACATCACCTATGGCAAATTTGTGCTTGCGCGCCCACAGATACATGGCGATGACGACACCCAAAAAACCACCATGAAAAGACATCCCCCCCAGCCACGTCATGGGGATCTCCAGTGGATGCTCCCAAAAATAAGCAGGGCGATAAAACAACACCTCGCCCAAGCGGCCACCCACAATCACACCGATCATGCCGTAAAAAATTATGTCGCTGACGTGTTCTTTCGTCCACCCTTGTACTGCTATATGAGGCTGCTTGATGCGTTGATTGCCCAACAAAATAAATTGCAAGAAAGCCACACCGTACATAATGCCGTACCAATACACAGGCCAAGACACCAAAGGCATGTAAAAGGCAACGGGATCGGGATTAGGATGTACCAGCATGAAGAATCCTTAGCGAAAGGCAGTGAGCGCAAGATGTGCGCGAGCGCGCTATTCTGCCACAGCTTTCGGATAGCAGCTTTGTGAATTCGCTGCGATTGCCAGCGGGATTTGCGCTAGGCAAGCCATGGGCTAAGCCCTACAATGCACGTTTTTCCAAGACGAAAGTGACGAATGTTCAACGAAATCCCCACTAGCCGCCCAGCCACCCCACTTTTGGACAGCATAGATTCACCCGCTGACCTGCGTGCGCTGGATGAAAAGCTTTTGCCCCAGCTGGCGGACGAACTACGTGCGTTTCTGCTTTATAGCGTAGGCCAAACGGGCGGTCACTTTGGTGCAGGCTTGGGCGTTGTAGAGCTCACTATCGCTTTACATTACGTGTATGAAACGCCCTCTGACCGCCTTGTGTGGGATGTTGGCCACCAAACCTACCCACATAAAATCCTGACCTCACGTCGCGAGCGTATGAACACCATCCGCCAAGGCGGCGGCCTTTCCGGCTTTCCCAAGCGCGATGAAAGCGAATTCGATACCTTTGGTGTTGGCCACTCCAGCACTTCAATTTCCGCTGCGCTGGGCATGGCGATTGGCAATGAGATGGCGGCCAACGGACGCAAATCAGTCGCCATTATTGGCGATGGTGCCATGACCGCAGGTATGGCTTTTGAGGCCTTGAACCATGCCGCACACACCGAAACCGATATGTTGGTTATCCTCAACGATAACAACATGTCCATCTCCCCCAACGTGGGCGGTCTGGCAACCTACCTTTCCAAAATCTGGGCGAGTAAGTTTTATAACGGTTTGCGCGAGGGCAGTAAAAAAGTGCTCACCAAAATTCCGTCTGCCTGGGAATTTGCGCGCAAGACTGAAGAGCACTTCAAAGGTTTTATGTCGCCCGGCACTTTGTTTGAAGAAATGGGCTTCAATTATGTGGGCCCCATCAACGGCCACGACCTGATTGATTTGGTGAGCTATTTGCGCAACCTGCGCGATATTAAAGGCCCTAAGCTTTTGCACATCATCACCCAAAAAGGTAAAGGCTTTGAGCCGGCTGAACTTGATCCAGTTGGCTACCACGCGCTCAATAAAATTGAACCTAAGAAGGCAGTTGCATCGCCCAGCAAAATTAAATTCCAGCAAGTGTTTGGCGATTGGCTGTGCGATATGGCAGAGCAGGACGAACATCTTGTTGGCATTACGCCTGCTATGTGCGAAGGCTCAGGCATGGTGGATTTTGCCGCGCGCTTTCCAGAGCGTTTTTATGATGTGGCCATCGCCGAGCAACACGCTGTGACTCTCGCGGCGGGTATGGCATGCGAAGGGCAAAAACCTGTAGTGGCGATTTACTCAACATTTTTACAGCGCGCTTACGATCAGCTTGTACATGATGTTGCGCTACAAAATCTGGATGTAACCTTTGCAATCGACCGCGCCGGTTTGGTGGGCGAAGACGGCCCCACTCACGCAGGCAGTTTTGATTTGAGTTTTTTGCGCTGTATTCCAAATATGTTGATCGCCGCTCCAAGCGACGAAAATGAATGCCGCCAACTTTTGTACACCGCTTATCAATTTAAAGGCCCTGCCGCCGTACGTTATCCGCGTGGCACTGGCACAGGGGTTCAAATTGAAAAAGCTTTTACCGCACTTCCGATTGGTAAAGGTCGCCTGGTACGCTCAGTCAATAAAGAGTTCAAGCGTGAAGGCAAACAGGTGGCGATTTTGTGCTTCGGAACATTACTCGCTAACGCACAACAGGTTGCAGAAAAATTAAACGCAAGTCTATGCGATATGCGTTTTGTAAAACCGCTGGACGAAGAGTTAATTGAACGCATGGCTAATAGCCACAGCTTGATTGTAACTTTGGAAGAAAACGCCGTTGCCGGTGGCGCTGGCTCGGCGGTGAGCGAACACCTCGCCAGCCAAGGTTACGTTATGCCTGTTTTACATTTGGGCTTGAAAGACACCTTTGTTGACCATGCGAGCCACACGCATCAGCTCATGGAACAAGGGTTAGATGTTGCAGGAATTGAAGCCGCTATTCTCAAGCGTTTAAAAATGCTTGAAAGCCTAAACACTAAACCTATGGTTAGCTAGCGGCTATTACTGAGTTGGTTTGAGAAGTTTTGTAAGGGCGCTTGCGCCCTTTTTTCTTTTTAATCTAATCTGCTTTTTCTTTTTTAAGGGGATCTTATGAGCGGCACTATTTCCAACTTATCGCACCATGTTTACTTCTGGCTGAAAAACCCAAACTCAAAAGAGGATGTGGCAAAGTTGCTCGCCGGAGTGAAGACCTTAGCTACTATCGAAACCATCAAAGGCTTTCATATCGCCACACCTGCAGCGACTGAAGAGCGCGGCGTTATTGATAGCAGCTATAGTGTTTCCTGGTTGGCTTTTTTTGACAACGAAGCAGACGAACACGTTTATCAAGTTCACCCTACGCACTTAAAGTTTATTGCCGATTGCGAGCACTTGTGGAGCAAAGTTACCGTTTATGATTCAGTCAAAGCGGTTTAATCCAAAGCCTGCGCATTAACGCAGCAAGAAATCAGCAATAAAAAAGGGCGGAGAATATCCGCCCTTTTTTGTACTTCAATTTTTGCATTAGTCTTTCTTGTAGGTAATTTTCTTGGTGCCGGCTTCGCAGCTTCCCACTACCTTTTGGTCTTTAACTTCTTCAGTCGACACAATCTCCAGCGTGTAACCTTTAACACCTTTTGCATCCAGCTTTGCCGCAATTTCAGATTTTAATTCTTCACAATTTTTAGACGCAAACGCAGGTGCAACAACCAAACTAAGCGACAGAAATGCAATAAGCTTTTTCATAATTAAGTTCCTTTATAATAAAAACGAGAAGAAAAATGAGCAGAAAAACAAAAACACCAAACAACGCGCGATTCAGCGCACCAAGACTATCAATAAAAATCTTAACGGCACATGAATCAGCACACGTTTTCACAAACCAGCATAATCATCACCAAGGCAATTTATCGCCATTAGAATGCCAAAAGCCACCTGAGTTTTGCAGATTCAAATCCGCAATTCGCTGGCTTAAGCGTTTCGCAGATTCTGCAGCAGAAATATCACCACCGAAATTCACCATAGCCGTTTGCACATAGCCAGGGTGTAAAATACCCACAGCAATCCCGCGCGGCTTAAGATCAATACTCAGGGACTTCGCCGCCGCATTAAGCGCCGCTTTGGACATGCGGTATCCGTAGTAACCACCGGACGTATTATCTGAAATCGAACCCATGCGGCTCGTGATAAAAGCAACCTTCGCGCCTTCATTCAGGTTTCGCAATAAAGCTTCAGTCACCAGCAAGGGCGCTTGGGCATTCACGAGAAATTGCTGCGTAATGGCGTTGCAATCAATAGCACCCAGTTGCTCATGCTGCAAAATGCCAGCGTTGTTAATCAGCAAATCAATTTTTTCACCCGCCACCACTTTCAGCATGTCCTGAATAGCGTGAGCGCTAGTGACATCGATACCCGCTACCACTTGCGCAGCGGTAGCATCCAACTCAGGCGAGCTTTTGCGGCATACTGCAATCACACGCCAACCCTGCACTAAATATTCTTGTACCAACGCAAAACCTATACCGCGGTTTGCACCCGTAATAAGCGCCGTTTTCATAATAAGTTCCTCAAATCGCTAAGGCCTGAATTCAACGTCATCCTAACAGGGTTTAATTGCAAGTTAAAAAAGCGGGAGGATATTATTGCCAGCGCAATTGCTTCATGGCGCAGAAAAAGGCAAGATTCCGCACCGCCTAGCGCGAAAATGACTAACAGACAGCTGGAAACGGAATCGTTAAAATCCGCTGTCTACAAGCGCCCACTATCCATCACTCAAGTACATGTCTATGCCTAAGAGTTTTCAATCAATAGCGCCCAACGCACAGGCCAAGCTATTGAAATATATTTATCCAATCATCTTGCTCATGTGTTCTTTTGGGATTTATTTCACCCACTACGGCTCCCCCTCCGCTATGTTTTGGGATGAAAACTATCACGTCGCCTCCGCCGAAAAACATGTGCAGGGTGTAATGTACATGGAGCCGCACCCACCGCTGGGAAAAATGCTCATGGCGTTGGCAGAAGTGGTGATCAACCCCAACCAAAATATCGACAAACACAAGTTTGTAGAAACCGACCACATCGAAGGCTCAGATACTCCGCCCGACACACAATTTACCGGATACCGCTGGCCATCGGTGGTGCTGATGGCGCTTTCCGTTTTATTTTTTTTCGGAATACTGAACCGTATCACTCGTCAGCCATTGCTGGCATTTTTATTCAGTAGTTTCGTCATATTTGATAATGCACTCGTCATACAAGCGCGCGCCGCCATGCTTGAAGGCATACAGTTATTTTTTATTCTCGCCGAGCTTTATTGTTTTACTCGTATTATCACCAGCCAACGCCCCATCAAATTAAAAGACTACGCTTTGCTCGGCGCATTAATTGGCCTTGCCATAAGCGTAAAAGTCACAAGTGCCATTGAGTTGCTTTTATTTGTCATTCTCTTTGGTGTAGACCAATGGAAAAACATTCGGCAATTTAATTACATCGCACTTTTAAAGCGTTTGGTCGTTGCAGTTCCTTCCGGTGCATTGCCAGTCGCGTTGGTGTTCCTGAGTGTTTTTTATATTCACATCGGCATGGGCACAAAAGTTATTGCTGGCCACACCTACAAAGCATCGCCGGAATATTTGCAAGCCATTCAAAATGGAGAGACTTGGAGCCCTTCAACATTTGTGACTGGCTTTCGTGATAATTGGAAATACATGAGCGAATATGCCGACGGCGTTCCGCGTTTGGACGAATGTAAACCCGACGAAAATGGCAGCTACCCAATGGATTGGTTGCTCGGCAAAAAAACGATTAGCTACCGTTGGGACAAAGACACCATAGATGGAAAAGTTGAAGTTCGGTACATGACGATTGTTGCCAACCCGATTATTTGGTTTAGTGTAATTGCAGGAATTGTATTGAGCCTCGGCTTAATTATGAGCAAATTTATTTACGGGCAACAAGAAAAAGACACACCATTATTTAATTGGATTTGTGTATTTACGGGTTTGTATTTGAGTTACATGATTGCGATATTGCAAATAGAACGTGTGATGTACCTGTACCATTATTTAATTCCACTTGTTTTTGGCTCCATTAATCTCGCCCTGGTCTTTAATTACATATACCGCGAAGAGATTATTGCCAAAAGCAAACACCTTTGGATAAACCTGAGCATCTACGCATTCCTGGTCATCGCGGTGTTTGCGTTCTTTGCGCCTTTTACCTATGGCATAGGCATGACAGCAGACGAGTTTGAATTGCGCAACTGGTTCAGCTTCTGGAAATTACAGGTGGTGCAATAATGAACGCTATGCCATTCAATAGAAACATTGTCTTTTCTGCACTGCTAGCGATTATTTGTGTTGTTATTATCAATCGCATTACACCACCACACGTGAGCCCGGTGTTTGAACTGGTGATCAGCAAAAATCGCACGTCGATTACGGACATACACCAACCACGCGATATTGAAATGACCAAGACAGTAAATGTAGACCGCATTGATCTGGCGGATAAAAATCGCTTTAGGCACCGTAAATTAGGTGAAATAGGTTATACAGATGACTTTTTTGTAGATATCAACGCCCCGTTTAGGGTAAAGAAAGCGGGCACTTACACCTTTTATCTTGGTAGTGATGATGGTTTTATTTTTAGTGTAGATGGCAGGCAATTATGCGAATGGACACACGATCGCCCATTCAGTGTGAATCCTTGTCGCGTTCACTTAACAGAAGGTACACATCAATTCACTTTGGTTTACTTTCAAGGCTTTGGAAACGCAGGCTTAACCATGGATTATTCTTACGAAGAAGAATCAACCCAATATGTGGCGGGTGAAGATTCTCGTTACATCAGTTTTTGATTCAACTGTTACGTTTAAGAAGAAATCGTGCATCATCATAAATTGTTCAATGACAAAGCTGAGCTGTATGAAAGCTCAAGACCAACTTATCCCGACGAGGTTTATAAGTTTGTAGCATCAATTTGCCCCGCAACAACGTTGGTTTGGGATAGCGCATGCGGAAACGGTCAGGCCGCAATAGGGCTGGCAGAAATATTCAGTGACGTTTACGCTACAGATGTAAGCAAAGAACAAATTGCAAATGCTAAGCCGCACCCGAAAATAACGTATAGCGTTGCTCCATCAGAACAAACAACTTTGCAAAACGAAAGCTGTGATCTTGTGTGCGTCGCGCAGGCATTGCATTGGTTTGACTATGAATTATTTTGGCCTGAGGCCAATAGAGTTTTAAAACATGACGGAGTTTTTGTTGCCTTCGGCTATAATTGGCCATCTGTAAATGAAAAAATAGATAGTGCTATATCTGCTTATTTCATGAAAATAATTGAGCCGTATTGGGCACCACAAAATAAATTAATATGGAATCACTATAAGGAACTGGAGATTCCATTTGAAAAAATAGAATCACCTAGTTTCTTAATGCAAGTCGATTGGAACCTGAATGAGTTTTTTAACTTTTTGCACACCTTTTCAGCCACACGCAGGTGTATGGATGCAATAGGTACGGATTTCTTTGATTATGCATATGAACAGGTTGCAGGAATGTGGGGCAACTCAGAGGAGCGAAAAACAATTAATCTTGATTTTGTGTTCTACGCTGGGCGTAAGAGAAAATAAAAATCAGTGAAGTGCCTATACTACACTTCGCACATAGCGCTAGACAGCTTTTAAATCATCATCTAGAAGCCGAGCCGCATCCGAATTTATTTCACCGGTAAGATTCCACGGCACTTGGGGTAAGTTGAGCAAATCCAAAATAGCTTTCCCTCTGATGCTCCCGATTTAGCTTTGCGTTTCAGCATAATCGCTGAGCATTGCGGGCATTGCTCCAACGCAATACCACCTTCCGTCATAACACTTTTTTCTGGTAAAACTTTTTCCTCAGTTGCGTCACTAATATCCAAGGCTGAGTTATTTTCCGATTGCTGTTGATTAGGTTCAACGCCTAGCGCCTTTAGCAAACTTGCGCGAATAACAGTAACATCATAGGTCGGTTGCACCTTGAATCGCGCTAAGGGTAACTGAGCATCTTCACATGCCTTCTCCAATACAGGATCAAGGCTTTCGCCCAAACTTATTGCGCATAGGGCACGAATTTTTTGTATATCACACACCACAAAATCAAATTGCCGGTCAGCGAGATTTTTTGTAGCTACTTGCAAGGCTAAGTGATTGCCGCCCGAAGTCACGCTGAGCACGCCGCCCGCATTAATGTTGGTTAATAAAAAATAGTCCCCTGAAACAGCTTGCTGCAAGGCGCTAAAAATGGGGCGCTGAATATCATTTAACACAGACGGCTTTAAGTCGTAACTGAGCTTCGCACTTGCAGCAGCTGCGACCACTGGTTGAGGTTTTATTTCAGCAGGTAACTCAACCGAACGCGGCAAGTCCCATTCATGGGGATTAAATTTGTCTTCAAATTTTGCTTTTATTTTTTTATCGGCTCGGTAAATAAAATAACCCGCCACGCCAATAAGTAGCACTATCCACAAGAACCACATTCCTTCACCTCATTGTTAATATCAAAAGCCAGTCTTTGAGTGCCGTGCAGCTTTGGGCACTTTATCAGCCAAATGAATCCTGACCTTCGTTTTGTCATATTTGATTGGTTAAATCCGCACCTGTTTAATCGCTTTATGAGGTGGGGATTACCTAGACCCACCTCATTTACAAATTGTTATAACATAACGCTTGCTACACCTCGAAAACTTCTTTAGATTGCACGCCATGTTTCAGTGTATCCGCCAATCCACCCATAAATTGCGCCTTTGGCTGATAGCCGCAGCGGCCATTTTAGCCCTTACCTCGGTTTTGGAGGCGGGCCACGTTCACGGTATTTTCACCCAAGCTGACGATCAATGTACGCTTTGCCAACATTCGTTCTCGCTGGATAATCTGTTAAGTTCAACCACCCCAATCCTGATTCCGCTAATGCTGGCGGTTGTTGTTAGCGGCCCCATAGCCTCTTTCATACCGCAGTTCCAAAGTCGCTTTGCGCTTATACGCGCACCTCCTGTTTAACTCCACTCCCGTTTAAACCCTGAATTTTTTAGTGTGGCTGCTTGCTTGGTAGCTGCATTCTTTGCTGTGGAGTTTTTCATGAAATACTTTCCTAAACACTATCTCGCGGTAGTGATCGCCGCTGCTTGCCCAACTGCTTTTGCTGATGATCTTGAAGAAGTTGTTGTTACCGCCTCGCCTTTTGCCAAAAGCATTGAAGCGGTCAACAAACCCGTTAATTTGCTCAGCGGTGAGGCTTTGCAAAATGCGTCCGCAGCGACCTTGGGCGAAACGCTCAACGGGCAACTTGGCGTTAGCTCAGCAAGTTTTGGCCCTGGCGTTGGCCTGCCGATTATTCGCGGCCAAAGCGATAACCGCGTGAAGGTCATGCAAGACAGCGTTGGCTCTATGGACGCCTCGGCCGCAAGTCCCGATCATGCGGTAACGCTCGAGCCTTTACTCGCCAATAAAATTGAAGTGCTACGCGGCCCGGCAGCACTGCGTTACGGCAGCGGCGCCATTGGCGGTGTGGTTAATGTGTTGGATAACCGAATTCCCAGTGAGTTACCCGATGGCATCACCGGTGGCGCTGAGTTGCGCAATGCGAGCGCCAATAACGAGACCGTGGGCGTGGCCAACCTCAACGGTGCTGCCGGCAGCTTTGCTTTCCATATCGACGGTGTAAAACGCACAAGCGACGATATGGAAATTCCAGATTTTGCGCTCAAGAATCCTGAAGATCCCACCACAGCAATTAAAGGTTATATCCCCAATACAGATGCAGAATCCACGAGCGGTACGTTGGGAGCCTCGTACATCAGCGGTGAGGATTTTATTGGCATCAGTGTGAATAAACTCGACAACAATTACGGTGTGCCGCCCGATGGTGATGAATTGGTGCGAATCGACATGCACCAAACCCGTTACGATCTGAAAGGCGAGCTAAATAATCCCTTCAAAGGTTTTCAAAAAATTAGCGCTCGCTTGGGCCATAACGATTATCGCCACACTGAAATGGAAGATGGTGAACCCGGTACAAAATTTACGAATGATGCTTACGAAGGACGCGTTGAACTCATTCACAACCCATTTGACGCAATGGGTTTAACGTGGAATGGCGCTATTGGTGTTCAGTCCTCAAAGAGTACCTTTGCCGCTGTAGGTGAAGAAGCGTTTATTCCAAAATCTGACATTAGCAGCTTGGGCATTTTTATTGTGGAGGAAACTAAACACAATAATTTTACCTACGAACTTGGCGGTCGCGCTGATTCGCAAAAAATTAAACCCGATGCAAATTTTGGAACATCAAACGGACAAACCATTAGCCATGACTCATTTAACCTATCAGCTACCACTACCTGGCATTTTACAGAAGATCAACAATTCAGCTTGGGAATTGCGCAATCGCAACGTGCACCCAGTGTAGAAGAGCTGTTGGCGAACGGGCCGCATCCCGCAACTGGCAGCTATTTAATCGGTGACGAAAATCTCAAAGAAGAAAGCAGTACCAATGTGGAGTTCGGTTATCACTGGCACCACGATAGTTTTCAATTCTCCACAAATGTGTTTTACAACCGCGTAAAAGATTTCATATACACTGAAAATCTGAATGAAATTATTGATGACCTTGCTGGCTACCAATACACCCAAGCAAACGCGACTTTTAAGGGGTTTGAAACCGAACTTAAAATTCCATTTATGACTTATTGGAATGTGCGTTTATTTAGCGATAAGGTTCGCGCGACGCTGGACGATGGCGGCGATTTACCGCGCATTACACCCATGCGTGTTGGCAGTTCCCTTGATTTTAATTTCAATCAATGGAGCGCCAATATCAGCGCGACACACGCGGCAAAACAATCCCACCCCGGTACATTTGAAAACGAAACCGATTCGTACAATAGAATTGATGCGCGAGTTGATTACACCTTTACCACTTCAGGAACGGATTACACACTTTTTCTCAAGGCAACCAATTTAACGAACGAAGAAATTCGCAATGCGTCTTCCTATTTAAGAGATATAGCGCCTGAAGCAGGGCGAAGCCTGCAAGTGGGCGCTCGCGTTAAATTTTAAATAACCGCTGCCAAACCATAACCGCCCAAGATGCTTGGGCGGTTATGGTTTATTTACCCGCCACATTTTTCACCCTAGGACTTAAATCAGTTGACGCCTGTCGCATAATGCAACAGGCTTGGCGTGTTTTTGTATTTTTAATAATCAACAGCTAGAAGGAATTTCATCATGGCCAATTTTAACGATGCCATTGTAAAAACACTGGCAAAAGAGGGCGGCGCAAAATTTACCGATATTGCGGGCGACCGAGGCGGTGCAACCAATACGGCATTTCGCAAGCAGCATACCCGAATGTGGATATCCGCAATCTCACCGAACAGCAAGCGCGCGATATTTACAAACGTGACTATTGGGACCGCGTTCGCGGCGACGATCTCACTTCACAGCTCATCGCCGAAAATCTATTTGATACTGCGGTAAATATGGGGGTTCGTACCGCCAGTCGTCTTGCGCAATCTATGCTAAACATTAGTCCCGCCGATGGCATTATCGGTAGCGCTTCGCTCGGCGTTATCAATAAACAAGACGAAAAAGATTTCATCATTCATTTCACGCTAGTAAAGATTGGCTACTACGCCAACCTTTGCAACAAAGACAGAACTCAAAGCAAATTTTTATTGGGCTGGGTTAACCGCGCGCTGGGAGGTGCAGCATGAATTTTTTATCAACCTTGCTTAACGGCGGTAACAGTGTAAAGGCCATTGGTGACACAGTGGATAACTTGTTTACGTCTGACGAAGAACGCTTGGAAAAGCAAAATGAATTGTTAAAGGCGAACCGTGAATTTGATTACCTGGAAAATAAGTTAATCGCCGAGCAAAACAACGCGCAAGCGGAAGTGAACAAAACAGAAGCGAGCCATACCAGTTTGTTTGTTGCGGGCTGGCGCCCCGCAATTGGTTGGGTGGGCGCGCTTGCGCTTTTTTATCAATTTATTTTGTACCCATTGCTTTGCTGGATTCCCGGAATAGAAACACCACCTGTTCCAAATAGCGATGCGCTTTACCCATTGATCATGGGTATGCTGGGCATTGGCACTCTGCGCTCATTCGATAAGTTGAAAGGCACAGACACTAAATCCCTCAAATAAGTATTAGGCGCTAGCTTACATCATAAGAAGCTAGCGCCGTTCCCGCTTCGTTCGTTCTCAACACATGACTCAGAACTTCATCTCGCATGTTCATATAAATGCGAGCAGGTGGATCATGTCGTTGACGTGATAAACGCACCACAAAGAATCAATTGGCAATTATTAGGGTTTTATATGGAGCATTAATATTGGGTTTTCGTGCACCAATAAATATCACAACCACCTGCTCACCTGCGAATTTGATACAAAATAAGGCGTTGGCACAGCCGTTGCAAAATCACATTTAGGCAATCTCATTTTCAGATGGGATCACTGTGATTTAACACCTTCGGAACACGCCATGAGCTCTTCAAAATTAAATCTGTTGAATTTCTCCAACAAATCAGTCGCAACCTTGCACTTAACCTGGTTTGCCTTCTTTATGACCTTCGTGATGTGGTTTAGCCTTCCACCGCTAAAACCGCTCATCATGCAATCGGTACAAATGACTCCCCAACAATGGGCCGCGTTACTCACCTTGAACGTTGCACTCACTATTCCCGCGCGAATTGTTGTTGGCAGCCTTGTCGATAAATTTGGCCCGCGCAATATTTACAGTGGGCTTTTAATACTGTCATCCATCGTTCTAATCGCATTTGCATTTGCACAAACCTTTGAGCAACTCGCGCTCTTTCGCTTTTTGTTGGGTTTTGTTGGCGCTGGTTTTGTTATTGGCATTCGTTTGGTGAGTGAATGGTTTCCAGCCCGCCAAGTTGGTCTTGCGGAAGGCATTTACGGTGGCTGGGGTAACTTTGGCGCTGCCGCCGCGGGTTTTACGCTGCCCTTTTTAGCAATACATGTTTTTGGTGGAATAGATGGCTGGCGATACGCGATGACCGCTGCAGGGGTATTAGCAGCCGTTTATGGTGTGGTGTTTTATGTTTTTGCACGCAACACACCCAAAGGATCAACTTACTTCAAGCCAAAAAAATCTGGTGGACTGGAGGTGAGCAACAAAAAAGATTTTTGGCTTTACGTGTTGCTCAATGTTCCTATGTATTTAATCCTCGCCGTACTTGCTTGGAAAATGTCGCCAACCAATTTGAAATTGCTGAGCGCCACAACAACCAACATGTTGTACCTCGTATTAATTGCGCTCTTTATTTTTCAATTTTCGCAAATCTATCGTGTTAACAAAGACATGCTGAAGAATGGAGTGCCTGAGCACGATAAATATGAATTCAAACAAGTCGCTATTCTGAGCTGGGCTTATTTGGCGTGCTTCGGTTCCGAATTAGCCGTTGTGTCTGTACTGCCCGCATTCTTCATGGATACGTTTAAGGGCTTGAGCATTTCACAAGCAGCAATGCTCGGTGGATCCTTTGCGTTTATGAATTTAGTGGCGCGCCCCGGCGGCGGGTGGGTGAGCGATAGATTGGGCCGCCGCTTCTCTATGTCGGTTATTTTTGGCGGCATTGCAATTGGTTATGTGCTCCTGTCGCAAATCAATGGCAATTGGCCACTTGCTTTAGCCTTTGCTGCGGTATTTATTTGCTCCCTGTTCGTACAAGCGGGTTGTGGTTCTGTGTTTGCGGTTGTGCCACTCATTAAACGCCGTATGACGGGGCAAATTTCCGGTATGGCGGGCGCTTACGGAAATGTGGGTGGTTTGGCATTCCTTACGATTAATACCTTCGTTGATATTCACACATTTTTCTATGTGCTTGCAGGTGCAGCTGCCCTAGCATTTGTGTTCATTCAATTTTTGAAAGAGCCTAAAGGTCACACAGTGGAAGTAAATGAAGATGGAAGTTTGCAAAAAATTGAAGTGGCTTAATTATTTTCTATCCCCCTCTTTGGCAAAGAGGGGCTAGGGGAGATTTGAACTCTTCACTCGCACCTTTAAATCCCCCTAACCCCCTTTTTTAAAGGGGGAACTTGTACCACAACGAAATAAAATTTATGGATCACCTTCAATCTGGCTTACGTGTTCGATTTGCCCAGCGCAGTGAAGCGGGGCGCAAACCAGAAAATCAGGACACGGTTGGCGCACGTATTCCACAAGGACATGCACTCACCAATAAAGGTATCGCCATTGCCATTGCCGATGGAGTGAGTAGCAGTATGGCTGCACGTGAAGCAAGCCAAACCGCTATTACGGGTTTTCTCACCGATTATTACGCAACACCTGACACTTGGCGTACACAACAATCCGCCATGCGCGTGATCCAAGCACTAAACTCAAGCTTGTTTGGGCGCAGCCAAAATTCCATTTACGGTGAAGGCTACCTCACTACTTTTTCCGCATTGATCTTAAAAGGTTCTACGGCATTTTTATTTCATGTGGGTGACACGCGTGTTTATCGTTTGCGCCGCGATGACCTCGAATGCCTAACACGGGATCACACGCAGCGCATTGATCGCGAGACAAATTATTTAAGCCGAGCTGTGGGAGCTGATCCTTACCTTGAAGTGGATATGTACACCGCTGAAATAGAGCATGGTGATATTTTTATTTTAAGTTGCGATGGTATTCACGAGTTTATCCCGGCCGCGGAGCTTAAGGCGCTTATCAAAAGCAATCGTGATGATCTCGATGCATTGGTGAACTGCGCTATCGAATCCGCGTTACAAAACAACAGCGATGACAACCTGAGTATCCAGGTCGTTGCGATTGAGCAGCTCGGCAATGCTACGCAAAGCGATGCGGTTCAAGTGTTATCGCGCTTACCCTTTCCTCCGCTTTTATCACCGGGACAAATCATTGATGGATTGCGGGTAAAAAAAATCATTCACGAATCCAATCGAAGCCAAGTGTATTTAGTCGAAGACGAAAAGGGCACACCACTGGTAATGAAAACGCCCTCAATTAATTTTCAGGATGACCCGGCCTATATTGAACGCTTCGTCATGGAATCTTGGATTGGCTCACGCATTCACGGCGCAGGTGTAGCACGCGTGATTCCCGCACCGGAGTCGCGCTCATGCCTTTACTATTTAACGGAATACATTGGCGGCCCAACGCTAACGCAATTGCTAAAGGAGCGCGGAAAGTTAGATATTGTCGACGCCGTTGAATTAACGGAGCAATTGATTCGCGGCATTCGCGTATTTCACCGCAAAGACACACTGCATCAGGATTTAAAACCCGACAACATAATCATCAGCGGAAGAGGCCCAATCATTGTTGATTTCGGTTCCTGTTGGGTTGCAGGCGTTGAAGAAGTAATTGCGCCCTTTACACGAGAAATTGCCTTAGGCACCGCCGATTATTCTGCACCTGAATACAGGTACGGCGGAAAAGTGGGGCCCGCGTCTGATCAATTTTCCCTTGCAGTTTTACTGTATGAAATGCTCACGGGAAAGTTGCCCTACGGCGAAAAATACACAAAAGCCAATGATTTGCGCAGCTTTCAAAAATTAAATTATATTTCCGCTATGCAACATAATCCGCTGGTGCCTTATTGGTTAGATAAATCCCTGCAAAAAGCATTAAGTATTTACCCAAACTCACGCTATGAAGTTTTATCCGAATGGCTGCAGGATTTAAAACGCCCAAACCCAGAGTGGCTAACGCAACGTCAACAGCCACTAATTGAGCGACATCCGGATAAACTGTGGAAGGTGTTAGCTGTTAGCGGCTGGCTGTGTGTAATCGCTTTGCTATTCTGGAAACGCTAGAAATTTATGAATTAGGGTTCACACTGGCCCCAATTCTATGGCTATAGTCCCGCATTTGGGCAATCTAAATCACCGCCAAAATAGCTATCTACTAAAAATCCGCCATTCGTAAAATTTACCATCCAAGAATATTCTCCTTTTCTCTTTGGAATCACGGAATTCAACACTTGAGCAACATATTTAAAATTCAACTTCAGGTCCACTTGAGAGAATTCATCAACCGAAATCGAAAACATAAGAAAATTGTAATCATCCTGAATTTCATATTTGATTTTTTCTTTCTTGAAAATAGTTTTTGAATCAATCAGATTTAAAGACTCTTCAATAACTTCATTAGTAATAATTTTAGCCACGCCATACACCATGAGTTTCAAGTTATCCCATCACCTAGCTTCGGCGATTTTTCTACCCAATCGTCTTCTCAATCGCTCTATTTAGATTAGATGCGCCAAATTTTCTACCAACGATTTGGCGCATTTCGTACTCACAAAAAATTATTTCGCAGCGTAGGTTACTCGATACACCCGACCGCGCGAATCATCAGAAATCAACATTGAACCATCGCTTAAAAACGCCACATCAACCGGACGACCCAATACATTTTCGTCGTGCAAAAATTCAATAAAAGGAGTGTCGGTTAATAATTGATTTCCCGAAAGTGTAACCAAACTTACGCGGTAACCAATTTTTTGAGTGCGATTCCAAGAGCCATGTTCTGCAACAAATAATTGATTACGGTACTGCGCGGGGAATTGATTGCCGGTGTAAAAGGCCAAACCTAAAGGCGCAACGTGCGGGCCCAAGTTTGCAACGGGGGCAACGTAATCTGAACAACTTTTGTTTTTGCCAAATTCCGGGTCAAGTAAAACACCGCTATGGCAATACGGGAATCCAAAATGCAAACCCGCTTTAGGTGCACGATTTAATTCGCAGGAAGGCGTGTTATCGCCAAGCTCGTCGCGACCGTTATCGGTAAACCACATTTCTTTTGTAAGCGGGTGCCAAGCAAAGCCCACTGAATTGCGAATTCCTTTTGCATAAACGGCGAAATTTGAACCATCTGGATTCATGCTGTAAATTTTTGAATAGGCTTCGTTTTCTTTGTCGCACACGTTGCAAGGTGCGCCAATTGGAATATAAAGTTTTCCATCGGGCCCGGCCTTAATCACTTTCTCACCATGCCAGCGATCTGTTGTTAAATCGTTTTTAACAACCGTATAGGAAGGTTTGTTGGCGTAGGTTTGGTTGATGTTATCAAAACGTATTACGCGCGAAATTTCTGCAACATAGAGTGAATTGTTCAACAAAGTTACGCCTATGGGCGAATCCAGACCTTCTGCAATCGTGATCACCTTTTCCGCTTTACCATCTTTGTTAGCATCTACCAGCGCATAGACTTTTCCTGCCTTGCGCGAGCCCACATACACCACGTCATTGCTATCCACAACTAACGAGCGCGCTGTCTCTACGCCCTCTGCGTAAACGGAAATTTGAAAGCCTTTGGCAACCCGAATATTGGCAAGATCATCTGCCGCAGGCGCTTCGGCAGTAGCGGTTGGCTTAGTGAGCAGAAATTCAGACAGCTGATCAATTTGTGCCTTCGTCAACAAGCCTTCCCACGCGGGCATCCCCTTGGAGATCAAGCCCTTACTGATGATTTTGGTAAAGTTTGCTTTAGTAGGTTCGCCATTAAGCCAGACATTATCCGCCAAACTTGGGCCCAACCCGCCTTCCCGTTGCTTGCCGTGGCATTGCGCGCAATTAGCGGTGTAAATGTCGCTTCCTGTTTCTGCCTGAGCCGCCGCTAGTGTTAAAAAAAGCCCCGAAATGACCGCGCCGACTGTAACGTTAATATGCATTTTATATTCACCTTATTCTAGTGAGAGCTTATGACCGACTTTACGCCAAGCACCCAGTGGTTGGTTTTGCAACAAGATAACAAATAATGGCCAGAAAAACGGTGCCTCTGTGTAAACAAATGCAAACCATAAAGCACGAACAGTAAAAACAACGAAGCCCGCATAAGCGGGCTTCTACAGGATTATTCTGTGGCTCAACCTTATCTAGAAAGACCATGCATCTTATCGGCGTATTCTTTAATGATCAGAATGGTGGAAATATCTGAATCAAAGATACCATACATGCCTTGCTCCTCCTGTGGTGGATCGCCCATGAAATCATCGCCAGATTGCCACCAGTAATTGGAACGCGTTGTGCGGGCCGAGCCATTCCATGCCCAGAAGTTGTAACCCACAATGGGGTCACCTGCTTTTACTCGGTTATATAAAGTGTCGAATACCATGCGATAAAAATTATCGCGGTAGTGTGTAGTTGATTTAACATCATACGCGCCAAAATCACGGTCTAATCCAAACTCTTCCAACACCAATGGTTTGTTTACTCTTTTTGCAATATCAATGTGAACATTGAGATATTCTTTGGCTTTGGCTAAACCGGCATCCCAAGTTTCCGCTGGTTTTTTCTGATCAAACCAACCCCAATTGCGAATCCACATGTGATAAGTCATGTAATTTATGTACGGCGATGAGTGTGCGTCGCTATATAACTTTTCATCGCCATTTGATCCCATTAAACCTTCGCTGCCCGTACTCACCATGTGGTTTGGGTCGAGTGAGTGAATATATTTCGCGGTGTCGTTAATCCATTTCACGTAAATAGCTTTTTCTTTTGCAGAGGCTTTCCAGTTACCCGCACGCGGTTCATTCGCTAATTGCCAAGACAAAATTGCTGGATCAGTAATGTAAGATTTACCGGTAACTGTATTTACACGAGTAACAATTTTTTTAATGGTTTTGCGCCATTCATCTTGCGCTTTTTTGCTTTGATAAAAGCTAGCGGATGTTGCCATAAAGCTTTCCCAATCTTTTGTCACATTGGGATCTTGCACAGGCTTACCGTTAATCCAGCTCATGTACTGCGACATACCGCCCGACCACTGCCAAAAATTATTGAGATAGATAACAACGGTGATATTACGCTTGGCAATTTCTGCCATAAAAAAATCCAAGCCAGCAAGTAATTCTTCGTCGTGACTGCCAAAGCCATTGGTTGTTGCCGGGCGAACAGCACTATTGTGTTCCGCCTTTTCAGAAACGGCGAGAACACGAATATTGTTTATGCCCAGCAGCTTTAAGCTATCCAACTCTTTAACAAGACGTGCGCGATCGCCCACTTTGCCAGACGAACCTAAGTAACCGCCGTACCACATATTGGTGCCCACGACGTAATACTGCTTTCCGTTCAATAAAAAATGGGTGCCCTTGGCACTGATAAAATCATCTTTGTTGTCGGTTTGTACTTGCTCGGCGGCAAAGGCAAGCGTCGCCATTAACAGCAACAGGAGCGAAACGCTCACATCTATTATTTTTTTCATGGTTACACCTCACTGATTAAAAATGCGGAACTCTTTAGGCAATATTGCATTTGGATAAATAATCTATTGCTTCCATCATGGCGCGCCCGTTGTGGTAAGGGCATTTCCAAAAACCCACTTTGTAATTTTCGATTGTTGGCTGTTCGTTAACAGCAGACAGCCAGAGCCACTCACCGTTTTTATGATCAATTTGGTGAAGCTTAATGAATTCCCAAATTCGCGTTGCAACCTCCAAATATTTCGGATCGCTCGATTCGCTGAAGGCAAATAAAAAACCTACCAAGGCTTCAGCTTGCACCCACCATACGGCGTCATAGCGTTTTTCTTTCGTAGAAAAATCATAAGAGTCCAAAACCTGCCCTAAATCACCAAGACCTTCAACCAAAGTGACATCTGCTATTTTTAGCAAATGAGGCATTAGGGATTCACGATATGCTTCATCGCCCAATGAATCTAATGCTTGTGCGATAAGCCAGCTCGCTTCTATATCGTGACCAAAGGTGTAGCCCGGCGAATGATCAACCCAATTCAAATCCATAAACATGCGCAAGTGATAGCTTTGCTTATCAATAATGTGCTCATCAAATAATTCAATGTTGTAACGCAGCGCTGCGTTTATAGCGGGATGTGAGTGAACTCTATTTAGCTGAGTGTAGGCTTCCAAAATATGCAAATGCGTATTTTGCGATTTCGGAAAATTCAAATCTTTATCGCTCAGACGCAAATCTTCAAGCTCACTCCATTCGCGCGTAAAGGCTTCTAAATAACCACCAAAGTGTGGATCACGTGTTTTAGATTCCACTAACGTAAAACAATCCAACGCCTGTGTTAGCACCTGATGTTCTTTTGTTAACTTGTAATAGGCTGTTAGCGCATAGATAACAAATGCCTGAGCATAAACTTGTTTTTTTGAATTGAGAGGATTTCCGTGCGCGTCCAGCTCCCAATAAAAGCCGCCGTGCTCCGCATCAAAAAAATAACACAATATATAATCGTATGCGCGTTTTGCGACAGCCACACACTCGCTCGCTTTAGCATTACTCTCTGCGTAATAACGCGCTGCAACCTCACTAAAAAACCACAGAATTCTCGCATTGAGAATAATGCCTTTAGTTGCGTTTTTTACGGGTTGATTATTGGCATCAACCTCACCGTAAAATCCGCCATGCTCCTTATCGACAGAGTAATTCATCCACCAGTTAACGATAGAGGCTAACTCCTGACGAAACTCATCGTGCACATTATTGAGGGCATTAAAAGCCGTAACGCTCATTACTGATCAAACCAAGTCTTTTAAAATGTTTAAATTTGCACTGATAAGTTCATTGCGAGTTGCAACTGAAGCAGCCGAACGCAAACCATCTTCGGGCGTGTTTTTGCAGTAATCAATTAATTGTTCAACCGATGTTGTCGCCACATGCATACGGGTATCGGATGATGCGTAATAAATAAAAATTTCATTCTTTTCATTCACAATCCAACCATTGGCAAATGCAACATTGGAAACATCGCCTACGCGCTCATCTCCGTGAGGCGCAATAAAATGGCCAGCCGGACTGTGGCTAACAACCCAAGGGCGTTCGAGTTCAGTCATAAACATATAAAGGGTGTAACGCAAACCGGCTGCCGTATTACGCACGCCATGCGCAAGGTTCAACCAACCTTCTGGTGTTTTGATAGGTGCAGGCCCTTGACCATTTTTAACTTCTTTAATGGTGTGATAAACCTTACCGTCCACAATGACTTCCGATTTAACTTCGGCGCGCGTCATATCGTCCACCAAACCCCAACCAATACCACCGCCCCCGCCAACACTGATAAAACCATCTTGCGGGCGCGTGAACAAACCGTATTTGCCGTCGATAAATTCAGGGTGCAGTACAACGTTACGTTGCTGCCCGGAATAGGTAATTAAATCGGGTAGACGCTCCCAAGCAATTAAATCTTTAGTGCGTGCAATGCCGCATTGTGCTTCTGCTGCTGAAGTATCTTCAGGGTGATTTAAATCTTTTCGCTCAGTGCAAAATAAACCGTAAATCCACCCGTCTTCATGCGCAGTTAAACGCATGTCGTATACGTTGGTATCGGGGCGATCGGTTTCCGGCAGGGTGACGGGGTAATCCCAAAAGCGAAAGTTGTCTATGCCGTTTGGACTTTCAGCAATGGCAAAAAAAGATTTACGATCTACACCTTCCACGCGCACGGCAAGAATATATTTTCCTTGCCAGTAGATTGCGCCGGAATTGAAGGTAGCGTTAACGCCTTGACGCTCCATTAAAAATGGATTTGTTTTTTCGTTTAAATCATAACGCCAAAAAATAGGGGCGTGTTCCGCCGTAAGGATGGGATTCTCGTAACAAGTGTAAATGCCATTACCGTTTTTCTTGGGTCTATTTTTTTGAGTGACCAGTACTTCATGTTGCGCGAGCAGTGTTTGCACTTGCTGCTTAAATTGTGTCATTTGGAAATCTCCATTGTCTGGCCGTCGACAGCATTTATGCGATTGCCGATTTAGTAAGTTATGTGGCGATGAGGTCGCCTTATTTTTTAATTAAATGTTCGTCATTAGTGCCCACTAATAATTGCGGCGGAATGTCAGCGGGATAATCTTCCAGATGTTGATACCAGTTTTTCCACAGAAATAAGGTTGCGACCGCCGCTATGCTAAGGCACAACACAAATTCTGTTTGGTAATGAATAACCAAGAAAATGGGCGCAGCAACCAAGCTGGTTTGCCACACGATTCCCACAACAACATTCACCATATCGCGCACAAAGTTGGAATTTTTTATGAGGTTTGGGTGCTCCAGCAAACACGCGGCATGAACCGGCTTCCAAAATCCCCAGGGGCGCACCTTCAAATAAAATCTCTTTAATATCGCCATATCTGTTGGTGCGGTACATAAGGACGTCACTACACAAGTAACCAAACAAACTACAAACAGCCAAGGGAAGGCATAAATAAAATCGATTTTTTCCAATTGGAATCCGAATACATTAAGTGCATGGGCGAGCGCCATGTTTGCGCCAGGAATCGCAAGCATTAATGCCAATGCAATTCCAATTGCCATCCCCCAAAAATAACCATAAGCATTAAATCGCCACCAATACCATTTGAGCACATTGGATGCGGTGTAACCTCCATAAAGGCCGCTCACAATCCACTGCAATACGGTGTTCACGCTGGGAATATAAAAGCCCAATGCAACGCCCGTAACAATAAATACCAGCGAGACTAAATAGCTCAAGTAAACATAACGTTTAGGGTGAGCATTCGGGTTGATGTAGCGCTTATAAATATCGTTAACAACATAAGCGGGTGCTGCGTTCACGGTCGCTGCAAAGTTAGACATAAACGCGGCGAGCAAACCTGCAATTAATAAACCGAGCAAACCACTGGGAATATAATTTTTTAATACGAAAGGAAGGATTTGTTCGAAATCTACATTTGAACCCATCGCACGCAAATCATTCATAAAGAAAGCAAGCGCCAACACGGATAAACCGGCGATCAACATGTATCGCGGAAACATAAGCACTACAGTGACGAAGCCACTCATTTTTGCGGCGTCACGCGGTGACTGCGTGGAGAGCACGCGCTGCATATCGTAATTTGGCGCGGGGCCAGCAAGGCTTAACAAAATACCTTTAAACAACATCAGCATAAAGAAAATGCCGAAAAGCGAATAACCATCGGCTGCGATTTTTTCGTTGGCGGCGTCCAACCTACCCGCCCAATCCACGTTTACATTCCAGTTGACTGCAAGGCTATCCCAACCAGCAGGAACAATAGCGGCAATCATCTCGGGCGATACACTGTTCATCGCAATAATACCTACACCGATACTCGCAATCGTCGTCACCACAAATTGAAAAACTTCAGTGAACACTACCGAAAACATTCCACCTTTAATAATGTAAAAGGTGGTGATTGCCGTCATACCTAAACCGTAGAACACATCGTTCATGTGAGGGTCACTAGAAAGCTTCCACGGAAAAAATACCGATGCGAATTTACCTATCCCAATAAACCCGTAGGCCAGAAAGCCGATTACACCTACCAATGCAAAAGCCACCACAATAATGTTGGAAAGCCGCGCGCCGCGATCATCGCCAAAGCGGAAAATAATCCACTCCGCTCCCGTCATCACGCCTGAACGACGTAACCATGTCGCGAGGAAAATCATTAAGAAAATTTGATTGAAGGTCGGCCAAAGCCAGGGAATGTATACACTCGATAATCCGTACACGAACAACAAATACACCAACCACATGGTGCCGGAAATATCGAACATGCCGGACGCATTAGAGAGCCCCAGCATGTACCACTTAAGCTTATTACCGCCCAGAAAATAACTATTAATGTCTTTAGAGGCGCGGGCAGATACCCAAAAGCCAACGCAAACCGTGGAACAGATAAATGCAATGACAATTAAAATGTCGAGCAAGGGGAGATTCATGGTGTTTTCCAATTATTATGTTGTCCCGAAGGATCTTTTATGGCTGCTTTTTCACGAGCCGGCTCGGGGAAAATCCGAAGCCAAAGATCATGCCTAGCGCCTAAAACTTGTTCAACTAAAACGGTTACATCTTTACAAAAATAGATATTCTCTGAATTAAGCAGCTGCACTGAGACAATAATGCGCAATAGACGATAAATTAGGTCGCACAATGTAATCGGTTACAGTAAAAATTACCAGTCAAATTCAATAGCATGGCAAAAATTTCTTCGCCGGCAGCCTGTATTTAGTTGCTGAGAACGCTTATTGTTACAATCGCCAAGCAAGTACATATAACCATTACTCACTGACGTTTAAGAAGAGACAGCTTATGTCCAGTATCCGCGATGTTGCCCGTCTGGCCGGAGTTTCCGTGGCCACCGTTTCCCGCGCACTTAGCATGCCCGAAAAGGTTTCACCCGATAGCCTTGCAAAAGTTCATAGCGCCATCGCCCAAACCGGCTATAAACCCAACATGCTGGCTCGTAACTTTCGTTCTGCACGCTCTTACGCTGTAGTCGTCTTGGTTCCCGATATTGCCAACCCCTTTTACTCTCTATTCATCCGTGCGCTGGAAGACCGCGCCCAACAAAAAGGCTATGCGGTGCTTTTGGGCGATACACGCGGAACATCGGAACGGGAGCTTGAATATATTCGCCGTGTTGAGACCCGCTTGGCGGATGGCATTATCCAATTGCGCCCCAGCTCAGAGAAAAGCCAGAACAACATTCCACCCAATATTCCCTGCGTGAACGCCTGCGGCTGCGAATACACCACCGGCCCGGCGATTCGTATCGACAACCGCAGCGCCGCCAAAACCATGGTGGATTATTTAATTTCGTTGGGTCACCGCCGCATAGGCGTTATCTCCGGCCTCAAGGACAACCCTCACGCCATAGACCGCCTGGAAGGCTACAAAGAAGCACTTGCGCAAGCAGGCATTCCTTTTGAAAAAGATTTGATTGCAGAAGGCGACTTCACCATGTGGTCTGGCCTCAACGCCGCCTTCCAGTTCTGCAACATGAAAAACCGCCCTACCGCGATTTTCTCCATGAACGATGAAATGGCTATTGGCGCAATGCAAACGCTCAAGAATCAGGGAATTCGAATCCCTGAAGACATGTCCGTCACCGGTTTTGACGATATCGCCTACGCCAAATATTCTGACCCAAGCCTGACTACCATTTCCCAACCCGCCGAGGAAATGGGCAAGATGGCGATGGATATGCTGCTGAAAGTTATTGAAGGCGAACCACTTAGCCAACGCGAGTGCGTGTTGCCGACGGAGTTTATTATTCGTAAGAGTACGGCCCCGGTTAAAACGGCCTCTTAAAAAATGCGGTTATAAAAAAAGGGCTGATCGCCCTTTTTTATTGGGTGTAAACGCCGTTGCAGTGGTCGATCAACTCCACGGCGACGACAATCAAGTGGTAGAGCGTACTCGCTGGCGCAAGGTCTACAACAACTTCATCATTAGCGCCGCGCTGGTCCACATACGAACCGGAGGTGCTCGCGCAGAGGTAATAGGTGAAGAGGTCATCCACACCTTTAATCGCAATCGCTTCTGCTTTTGGGTTGCCCGCACGAATTTGTACAAGGCTTGCTTTAATCAGCTCCGTAATACCCCAGCAACGTTTTTTCGAGTCTATGACTCGGCCATCCGGCGCAACGGCGTCGAATAATAAACCGGATTTATCCATGCCTATTTGCAGGCCTTTCTCATAAAGCGCGTTGGTGTAGTGGCCAACAGGGCGGCCACTGCGACGGCTGTACCAATCCAGTAACCACACCCACTCCATCATATGGCCGGGCTCTACCACATCGCCTTTTGGTGAAGGGCAGAGTGACCAGTCTTCCTCAAAAAACTCAAACAGAACTTGCTTTTCTGCATCGAAAAAATGGCTTTGGAAAAGTGCGAAGAGCTCGCCCACACGCGCTAACCATTTTGCGTCTTGAGTGGCATCGTAAAGTGCCAAAAAGGCTTCGAATAAATGCATGTGTGGATTTTGGCGGCGGCAAGCGTATTTGTAATCGCCTTCGATCCAACCGCCTACCGACGAACCAAATTTAGCGTCTAAGTGTGCAACAAGCTTTTCCGCTTCGGCCAGCGCGCTTGCGTCGCCACAGGTACGGTAGACCCAAGCGTTAGCGAGTAAAAAAAATGCATGGTCGTAGAGATCTTGCTTGGTATCCACCACCTGATAGTGCTTGTCCAACAAGTGCGTGTAGCCACCACCCGCCGTTGGGTGCGCTGCATGTTGTTGCACAAAGGCAAGCAGACGCTGGGCAACAGCTTTACCCGAATCACACCAACCGCGATCAGCGGCTTGGGCGAAGAAAAAGGCCTGACGAGCCTGAACCCTCACACGCGTGCTGGATTCAAAGTCCACGTCACCGTTAATCAGAAAGCGTTCGTAATTAACACCATTTTGAGGATTGATACCGCGGCTTAGCCAGAGGGGGATTGCATCGTGCTTTAACCAGTTTTCCAGGCGCTGGGCCTGAGCCTTGAGTTGAGCAGACATGGATTATCCTTAAGCAGAAGAGATCGATATAGGACTGAACTATACCCATTCCCGCACACAAGTTGAAATTTTTCGCCCGAAAAATCTCATAAAAAACCCCGGCGAGCCGGGGTACAAAGAAACAACAGCGGGCTAAACACCAGTAGGTCATCCGTATGGATACCTAACGGCGCTGATCACAATCAGCAACCGATTACTCATTGAACCATAGTCAGAGCAATGATCTGGTGAGCGCATAATGCCAAATAATGTAACCGATTACAATTTATTTGCAGATTTTAACGAACCTACAAAACTTTAGCCGCCGGCGTAAATGCAAAAAAGGAGGCTCAATGCCTCCTTTTTTGTTTTGCAACTCAGTGCAAGGTTATTTTGCCAAGGCTTCGTCGATGGCTTTAGTCAGGCTGCTCGCACTTGGCTCTGTCATGCTGCCAAAATGCTGGATGACCTTGCCATCCTTACCGACTAAATATTTATTGAAATTCCACTTTGGCTCGCCTGATTCAGCATTAAGGTATTGGAACAGAGTATTGGCCCCATCACCCTTAACGTGAGTTGGAGCGAGCATGGTGAACGTCACACCAAAATTCTTAAAGCAAATACCGGCGGCGTTACCTTCGTCTTTATCTTCTTGATTAAAGTCATCGCTGGCGAAACCCACTACAACTAAACCTTTATCTTTGTATTTCTTGTGCAGAGCTTCCAGCCCTTTGAATTGCTTGGTGAAGCCGCAATGGCTCGCGGTATTCACCACTAGAGTCACTTTATTTTCAACAAGGCTACATAAGCTCACAGAATCAGTAGAGTGCAATTTGCGATATTCACCCTGCAGGTGAGGCTCACAAGCCGCAAACGCGGTGGAGGATAATAGCACCATGGTGATAGCTCCTAAAAATAGGCTTAGCGGTTTCATAATTTTCCCCGAATTTAAGTTGGTGGGTGGTATACGGCTGGCGACAGGAAATAGATGATAGGCGCCCCATAGCCAATCAGACTAGTGGGCGCGCGTTAAAAAAGGTTAAAGCTGAAATTTAACCGTTCAGACTTAAAACCAAAAGGAAAGATAAAAGCGGATAACGTCGGCGTCTAAATTGTAGAGCGGCTCATCGCCAATTTTATACACAGTATCGGCTGGCTTCTTGCCGCTAAAGTTGGCGTAATCGCGAAAATCTTCGTAATCAATCGCCATGTGATCCCAAAACAAGTTTGCGGTGCTTTTATCAAAACCAGGAATATTCCAGGGAAACTTATAAGTTAAACCCAAGCCGATTGTTTTGGATGAAAATGCACTGAGCTCTTTATCCCGCGCCATAAAATTCTGCGCATCTTTGTAAGGAAATAAATCTGCGTAGAAGTCTGCTTTTGTTTGACTGTATACGCGATATTTCAATTCCAACAATAAATCTTTTTTGAAGTCATGGATGTAACGAATCTCCGCGTTGTTGGCCGTCACCCCCCAAGAGTCTGTGTAATGACGAAGGTCGGCGCGAACAGAGGCTGAATAAGGCAAGTGATAAATTGCGCGAATACTTCCCGCATCAGAATTATGTGTGAGCGGATATTTTTCCAACGCTAAGGCGCGCGCGCCATTTTGCAAATAGCTGTAGCTACGGTAGGGATTATTAAGACAGGTTTGCCCCTCTTTCATTCCGATACAAGCTTCAGAACCGGATTCGAGACTGACTTCCGCAATTAAATTTCGCGTAATAATTTGCGAGAGATTTAGGCTGTAGCGACGCTGCTCTTTATCTAAATGAAAATCTGGATCTGGCACGCCTTTTAAATTACGCCCCACAATATCTTGCCCAAAACTGAAACCAAAATTGAGTGTAGTGAGGTCACCAAAAAAGCCTTGGGTAATACCTAGGTTATAGGTTTTTGATTGGTAGTCATTTTCGTCGCTGGTGGTGTAACCAATACTGTAGGTCGTGCGGTCGTTCATGTAGTCCAAGCCAACCGACTTTTGCTTACGCTCTTCGCTGTAACGGCTTGCAGATGCAAGCACGTCAATCGAGGCACTACTCACCATATCAATATAATAATTTGCGGATACAGATACTGATTTTCCAATACTTTTGCGCACCAGAATGGACGGGCCATTTACCTGAATACCGCCGCCGTCGTATTGGTGTTCCAACACATCGACACGCTCATCGGGTAATACGGCAGCAAAAACAGAGAGACTTAAAATACTCGCCGAAAATGCAAGTGTGCGAATTAAGTTTTTGCAGAACAGATTAATTACAACCACAACCGCCTCCTGCACCACCATCTGCACCTCGGGCACCTTCGCGCGCATCATGTACGTGTGACATATAGGCATCCGAAACCGGATCACGACTGAAACTCATAATGGGATCAGAAATATTTTGGCGCTCGTAAGGTTTCACCCAAGGCTTTAGGTTGCTGCAGGATGAGCAGAGCAAGGGAAACAATACCATCATGATCAGCGCGATTTTGGTTCGCATCATTCGCTAATAAGCTCCTTGATTTTTTGAACGTATTTTTCTTCGTCGCCGGGAACATAACCTTTATGAATGTGGCGAATCTGACCTTTCTTATCGATAAATACGGTAAAGGGCATGCTGTCTACGTTATACAAAGTGCTGATTTTTGAATCTGGATCGAACAAGATTGGGTAGTTAACTTTCACTTTATCCAACACATTTTTCGCTTCGGCAATATCTTGGTCGGTGTTTACGCCGTACAGCACAAAACCCATTTTCCCATACTTGCTGCTGAGCTTATCCAACAGCGGCATTTCGTTGCGGCATGGCCCACACCAAGACGCCCAAAAGTTCAACATGACCACCTGACCCGCTTGCTCAGCCAAACGAATATTTTCACCGGCTGAACTTTTTAAGGTGAAATCGGGTGCGGCAGCGGCGAATACAGAACTGGTGAAAGCCAACAAGCTAAATACAGCTATTTTTTTAATGCAGGAAAAAATTGACATAATATTTCTCTACTAACTTGTGATTCATCATCAAATACATTTTTAGTCGGGAGTCGTCATCCTCGCGTAGCGGGGATGACGACTCCCATACAAACTTAATCTTCTACTCAAATAGCCGGTATGGCTTAAAAGAACAGCGAAATACCTAAGCGAGTCTCAAGATTGTTGGTCTTTTTACTCGCGCCAAAAAGCTCATGCTTGAATGAATAATCACGCACACCCAAGTCGAGCATAAGCCAATCTGTTGCGTAAAATTTAAAGCCCGCACCCAAGTTGTACGTGAAATAATTTTTCTCGGCAAATGTCGTGTTACCAGCTCCCGCAATAAAATAAACGCCGGTATTAAAATGCCACTTGTCAGATATGTAGACTTGCCCAGGCAATAAGTTGTAACCGAGCGAAATATTGTAGTAGCTGAGATCACGTTGATCTTTCGTTAAAAGCTCAACACCTCCACTCAATAATTCGTAACTGGTTTTTTGAGTTTCGCTGGTACCGTAGTTCAGTTGCGCAAAAAAATCTTCGGTGATGTGATACGCAAAGGTCACGCCCGCCACCGAATTGCTACCAAAGTCTTCTACGCTGAGCATGCCGTAATACAAGCCCACCTCAAAATCTTCCGAATCCAAATCGGCTTCTTTGATATGACGTCGCTCAATATCGGGCGTAATAATTTTGCCCAATTCGCCATCGTTATTTTTTTCTTTATCCTCAGCCGCAAACGCTGGGCTGACTACACCAGCCAATGCACCCAGCAGGCCGAACATTAAAAGAATACGCTGAAACCGATTTTCCATTCATTAACCTCTTCGTTGGTATTGCGGCTTGTGAGCACGTAGTCGTTAATATATTCCGCACGCACAAAAAAACGGCCAGTAACATGGATGTAAGCCCCCACACTCGCTTGCAATACATTATCTTCGCGATCTTCAGATTGCACGAGTGTTGTACTGGGCATAGTTTTTAGTTTGCCGGCACCGATTCCAACAAAAGGCGACACTCGCCAATTCGGAAAGGGTTGGTGCAAAACGGCAAGCGCAATTATTTGGCTATCGGAATACTGCCCGGTATTTTGCGCAAGGCGAATTTCGGTTGATAAATTTTTTGTAAACCGATAACCCAAGTTTGCGCTAAAAGAGTCAGCGCCATCAAAATCACCGTAAGCGGCACCGAGTTCAAAGCGATCAACCAAATAATCTGCTTGCGTGGTATCGGGAAACTCCGGGACCACACCATCGGGGCCAAGAGTTAATAAGACATCGTTGCGCTTTATCCAACCTTGAATGCCGCGCTGGGTTTTTATTTTGATCCAATCGGTTTTCATTTTGAGCAGCGTTATAGTTTCGCCGCGCTCAACAACATGAAAAATAGGGTAGCCGCGGCCAGGCGCGTTATACACGTTGATAAATGCATCATTTACGGTGACTTCAAGAGGCGCTTCAGGCGTAAACCAATCGAGCTTCCAAAAATCAGCAGCAGATGCATTCACGCTCCACAAACAGGTTGCAAGCCATAACCCTAGGCTGCACAACCAGTAAGCAGATCCCTTTGCGCGGCGGATGACACTTTTTTCTATTGTTATTTTCACAAGTCAATTCATCGATTGTTAGGGTCTGATCGTGTCAAAAGGATTGTTGTAGTAGGCACCACCAATATCCAACCATTCTGACACTAATTTTAATTCGCTGGGATTCAACAGGCCGCGATGATCAACAGTGTCCGTTCCCGCATTGAAATTAGCAAATTTATTAAAGAATCTTGCGCTACCCAACGCGTTGCCGCGGTTCATACTAGGCGGTATTCCAATGTTTTGCGTCAGCGGTGTTGGGTTGTTCATCGCATCCAATACCACTGCATCGGTTATTGGGTCTTGTACAAATGGGCAATTGGTCACGCCAGTACAGGTGGGCAATCCATTGGCATCACGCACTATTACACAGGCATCGATATCAGGATACAAATCAGCGGGCGCCAATTCGCACACAGGAATGTTTATCGTAGGCGTTCCGTTAGCATCCAATATCTGCTTGTTAGTGGTCGTGGTTAGCTCAGCATAGGAAAGCATGCGTTGATTGTTGGCCTCCTTGGTGCCCAAGAGTTCGAGCTGGCCATCCGGGACTTTCATCTTGACGTTGCCGGCGGCGTCTGTCGATGTATGACAACTTACGCAGGTGGTATCCGCTATTCCATTGGCTGCACCACGAGCGCGCTCCCAAATAGGCTGCACATGGTTTTCGTAATTGATGGTGACGCGGCACAAGCTCGACCAACCGTCATTTTCCATACAGGCTTCGGCGGTGGGCGAATGTATATCACTCGTCACCAAGGCGAGATTTTTGTATCTGTAGGCAAAACCGGGAGCCTTGGGCCGCACCGCCGGATCCGTCCACTCATCGTCAAATACTAAATCCACACTGGGTGCACGGAGGTTAGTGGATTTGGATTTATTGCTGAAAGGCGCGCAGGTGGTGGCATCGCCGGGAATCAGGCAGTAAGTAGTGTGGCTAGCAAATTCAGCCATAGTTTCACCCGTTTTAGGTTGGGTCGGGGTACCCAAGAGATCAAACCTCAAGGTATTGGCAAATTGCGTTCCGCTAGCGCCTTTATTGATGCTAGCCAACTCAGCGTCAGCCCGACCATGACCGGCATTGACTGTCACCGCGTTATGGCAGCCATTACATTCACGCACTTCACCGGGGCGAAGTTGCAGCCAGTTGCGGTGCAATGCGCCTATGCGTTTGCCATCTTTATTCAGGATCTCCAGGGTGAAGGCTACGTCCGCAGGAACTTTCACTTTTACCGAACCATCGGGCTCTACGGGCGCATAGCCAAGAATTTCACGCAGATTAGTAAACTGGTTGAAAAGATCGCCATAGGTGGTATCGCCTAAGTTATCGCGCGTATCGTCATCCGGAATGGAAACTGCCTTAATCAAACGCACGAAGCGGGCGGGTCGCTGGTCTGGTGCTGCTTGCGCAATTTGCTCGATGCTGGTGAATGCGGCCGCACCGTAGTTATTGAACTTGCCATCCATGTCGTAAACGCTGCGAATGTGCAGCATACCCACAGATTCGGCGAACAGATCTGCTTCAATTTTGGGCGGCGCGTATGTGGGCGCGGGGCGGGGCTCAAGTGATACTGGCTCGTTAAACATCATCCCTTCTTCGGCCAATACCACCGGCTGTTGGGTTTGTAGTGTGATGTTATAAACCCAAATGCCGTAAATAGGATCGGCCTCTTTCACACCCGCGGTTGCAAGCCACGTGTCAGTGCAGGGTACAAGGCGTTTGTCTTTGGGCTCGATCAGCCGACACTCACTCCAACTCACCAGCAGGCGATTAGTGCCATCAAACAGCGGTGTTAATGACGAATAACGGCCATGCTTGGAGAACTCATTCGCACCCACCTTAGTATTAATCGGTAAAATCGAAATTGAATTTTGCGCTGTGCCTGTACCACCACCGGCCGTCACTTGCAGGTCATTTTCAAAAAAGTGCTTGGTATCTATTACAACCATATCACCGCCCAGTGTGGCCTTATTGGGCTTTAGAATGGCAGCAATACGACCATCAGGCATTTCCTGTGGGCGAAACAAACGATTGAGAGGTGCATTCCCCGTTGCGGGCGGAACATTCAAGCTGAAATAACCGTAGTGGCGCTCAACTTGGCTGCCATCGGCATTTGCCGTGTAAAAGCTGAGTTTGTCGGTGGCAAATTGATCCCAGTGTGTATAAAGAATTTTGCCGTTTTGCAGAACGGTTGGTTGAATGTCGTGGCTTTGGTTGTAGGTAAGCTGTTGGATGTCTGTGCCATCATCTTTCATAGAATGAAGCACAAAAGCGGGCGTATCACTGCCTTCTTCCAGTGCCGAAAACTGTGGTTTCCCATCATCTAATAAAATGGCCTTGCTGCGGATTTGGCGGGTAGAGCTAAACAGAATGCGCCCATCAGGCAGGTAGCGCGGGCTTACATCATGCCCCTGCAGCGCAACAATGCTGGAGGTAATAATCGGGCGCAGGATTTTGGTGGTGAGGTTGTATTCCCAAATTTGCCATTTAGGTTGTTTATCTTGCGTCACGTTTTTAAGCATGGGCGCATGCATGGAAAACAATAGCTTTTTTCCATCGGCACTTGTGCTCAAGTCTTTTACATCGTAGAGCGCGTCTTTTTCAAAAGCGCCTTCTGTAATATTGACGGGAGCAGCTAGGGCTGTAGCCCGCTCTTTCACATATACGGCAGCGCCAGGGTTAAATGCAGTTGGATCAAGCAAATCAGGGTAGATAGGGTTCTTGTCTTCATCAACAGGAATTGGGCGCTTGATGTAAGCCACGGGTAAATCCACCGCAACCGGATCAGGCTTTTGCCCACCGCCGCTATCAGTGCTTTTGCTGGTTCCGCTTCCGCCGCCACAAGCGCTCAACAAAACACAGACACTCAGCCAAACACCAAAAGGGCCGGCAAGGGTTGCCTTGGCTAAACCTTGAATCTGTGGTCGCAACATAAGCACTGCCTTACATCATTTGGGGGAAGACTATCGAAGGATCATCATTGTCAGTGATGTGTATAGGTCATTCTCTCGATTTAATCACGAATTAATGCGCGATTTATAAAACAGCAAAAATCCTTTGCTACCTGTTTCACAAATTCCATAAGCATTCGCCATTATGTGATTGAGTTGTCAGCACATTTGCAAGCGAGGCACAGGTTTCAGCCAAACTCGGGCCTATAATCAAGCCAGAACTTTCTCCATAGCCCTCCGGAGCCGCCGTGAACCCTTTTACTACTACTAACGCCGTCGCTGGCGCACCTACTTGGATTCAGCGCCATTGTCGTTACTTGCAGGTTGCCCTTATCTCTTTGGGTTTGATTGCCAGCCACGCCCAAGCAGGTTCGCGCGAACAAGCTTTGCAAATTCATAACCGGGTTGCAGGCGTTCCGCCCAGCGAAAGCGTGCTACTGCAAATGGCTGCATTTTTGGATGCAGGCCAGAAAGACAAGGCTGTTCAGCTTGCGATGGATAACGAAGCCTTTTACAGCGTTGTGCTAAAAAACATGGCAACGCCATGGACTAACCGTGAACAAACCGTATTTGCCCCGCTCAACGATTACACCGCAACTGTGATTGGTTTGGTGCGCGACAACGCCGACTTCAGGCGCGTTCTGTTTGATGACATTGTTTATGTTGCCAACCCAAGCTTGGGTTTGCCCGCGTACTCCAACAGCAACAACAACCACTATCAGGCCATTGAAGATCAGCATATTGAACTGCGTGACCCCACCAAGTTTATCGCCGTGCCCCAATCCTCTGTTAACGGCTTGCCTTCTGAGGCAACGTCGGGCGTGATTACGAGCCGTGCCGCCGCCAAGGCTTTCTTTATAGCGGGCACCAACCGCGCTATGTTCCGCTTCACCCTGATCAACCACCTTTGCCGAGATTTGGAGCAAGTACACGATACAACGCGTACGCCTGATTTCATTCGCCAAGATGTAAGCCGTAGCCCTGGTGGCGACAGCCGCGTCTTCCTAAACGGCTGTATTGGTTGCCACAGCGGTATGGACCCCATGGCGAAAGCCTATGCCTACTACGACTATGAGTTCGACGCAGCCTCTGACCCAGATGCCCTAAGCGGTAGCATCCACTACAACGCCGCAGGAGCTGTAGACCCCGTCACCAACAGCCGAGTAGAAAAGAAATACCTGCAAAACAGCACCACCTTTCCCTATGGCTATGTCACCACCAATGATGATTGGCAAAACTACTGGCGTGTAGGCATTAACGCCAACCTAGGTTGGAGTTCGGCTTTACCCGGTAAAGGCACAGGTGCTAAAGAAATGGATAAGGAATTGGCGTACAGCCAAGCTTTTGCCAGTTGCCAAGTAGAAAAAGTCTTTAAGCACGTTTGCCTCCGTAAACCGGCAAATGCGGCAGATCGCAGCAAAATTGACGCAATTACCGCCAATTTTGCAAGCAGCGGCTACAAACTCAAGCAGGTGTTCACTGACACCGCTGACTACTGCAAAGGTGAGTAGATAATGATGAAAAAGCTCACATTGAAACTCTTCGCACTGCCCTTAGCCTTTTCTGCCAGCTTATTGTTGCTCGCGGGTTGTGGCTCTGGCAGCTCTGCAAAAACGACTACCAATCCAGACACCAGTAATGGCAACACCGGCACAGACACCTTTAGCTATAAAGGCCAAAAGCCCGCAGGCACGCCCGATGTGTTGAAGTTCCAAAATAACCTGTGGATCAACATAGCGCGCGAAGACCGCTGCGGTGGCTGCCACAACACAGCGGGCCAATCGCCACGTTTTGCGCGCGGCGATGACATCAACCTCGCTTACGACGAAATGATCAGTAATGGTTTGGTTTCTCTTTCCAATCCATCGCAATCGCATATCGTTGAGAAGGTTTCCAAAGGTCATAACTGCTGGCTTAAAGACCCCGTTGCCTGTGGCGATACACTGACGACCTGGATCACCAATTGGGCAGGCCCCAGCGATACTAAAGCTAATGACGTAACCCTGATTGCACCAGCCGAAAAGGATGTGGCAAATAGCAAAAGTTTCCCTAAAGATCCTAAAGACCCTAGCAATCCGGATAATTTTGCCAAAACCGTTTATCCCCTGCTTACCGAATATTGCTCGCGCTGCCACTCGGAAACAGCGCTCACCAAACAGCAACCCTATTTCGCGCAATTTGATAGCCAAATTAAGCAAGGCGACCCTAATTACGATGCGATTTACGCTACCAACCTTGCGATTGCCTACACCCAATCCAAAACCAAAATCCGTTTGGATAACCCCGCTCAGTCGCGCTTTGTACAACGCTTACGCAGCGATTTCCACAACTGCTGGAGCGATTGCGCCGCTAACTCCGCAACCATGGAAGCCGCCATTACTCGCTTATCTAACTCGCTTAAACCTATCGAAATTCCGCCTGAGTTGAAGATCAGTAAAACCGTTGGCTTGGGTGATGCATTTGTACTGACTAGCGGCGGGCGTATAGATACCAACCTGATCGCCAAATACGAGTTCAAAACCGGTAAAGGCAGCATTGCCTACGACACCAGCGGCGTGGAGCCCGCAGCAAACCTAAATATTATGGGGAACGTAGGCTGGAGCAGCGCGTGGGGCGTCAAGATTAAAGATGGAGGCCGCGCGCAGGCCACTACCGCCACTAGCCGCAAGTTCTTTGATTTGATCCGTGGCTCAGGCGAATACTCTATTGAGGCTTGGGTCATTCCAGACAACGTAACCCAAGGCACTAACGACAATAACCCTGCGCGCATAGTCACTTACTCCGGCAGCGCCACCCAACGTAACTTTGCACTGGGCCAATACGAATACAACTACAGCTTCCTTAACCGTACCGACAAGAGCGATGGCAATGGCGTTCGCGAATTGCATACCGCGGATGCCGCACAAAGACTCCAAGCCACACTCCAACATGTGGTAGTGACTTATGATCCAACGAATGGCCGCCGTGTTTATGTGAATGGTGAATTCACCGGCGATGCAGACCCCAGCAAAGGAGCCGTTCTCAAGGACTGGGACAGCAGCTACGCATTAGCATTGGGTAATGAAGTAAGCGGTGACACCAAAACCCAATGGCAAGGTAGCATCCGTTTCCTGGGTATTCACAAACGCGCTATGACACCTGCAGATATTAAAGCCAACTACAAAGTGGGCGTAGGCGCTAAATACCTGTTGCTGTTTAACATCTCCAGCCTGATCGGTACGCCCGACAGCTTTTTGGTGTTTGAAGTGCAGCAATTCGACGACTATGGCTATCTGTTTGCCAACCCGTTCTTCACCAACCTGAAAGGCACAGCGATTAACTCCGATATTCCGCTTAAGGGAATCCATATAGGCATTAATGGTGAGGAAGCAACTACCGGTCAGGTTTTTGCCAACCTGAACACCAAGCTCAACTCTAACCAAATGGTAAATGGTCGCCAGACGTTATCGACACTGGGAACAGTCGTTGAAATTAAAGGCGGGCCAGATCAAGACCAGTTCTTCCTGAGCTTTGATGAAATTGGCAGTAACATCCACACCCGCACACCACCCGTGACTCCACCTGTTGCCACCCCTGCTGATATTGAGGGGCAACCGCTGATAGGCTTGCGTCGCTTCGCTGAGATCAATGCGTCTTTATCGACCTTGACCGGCATCCCGCAATCAAACACCAGTGTGAAAACCACCTTTAGCAAGGTTCAGCAACAGCTGCCCACGTTGGCCAACTTGGATGGATTCCTCGCGGCTCAGCAAATGGGTGTGACGCAGTTGACCGTTGCCTACTGCAACGCATTGGTCGGCAACAGCACAGCACCGAATGCGGCACGTGATAGCTACTTCGCGGGCTTCAACTTCAGCGCACCTGCGTCCACTGCCTTTAGCCCAGCAGCTCGCAGCCAAATTATCGATCCACTGCTGAAGCGATTGCTGGCGGCAGAAATTGGCAGCGGTAGCGCCTTGGCAACCCAAGCAGACCCTGCGCTTCTGCGTGCCGAACTGAACAAACTCATTGACACCATGACAGCCTGCGGAGGCGGGTGTGCCGCTGATCGCACGCTCACTACGGTTAAAGCCACCTGCTCGGCGGCCTTAGGTAGTGCGGTGATGTTATTGCAGTAAATTGATAAACCCCGCCCCAGCCCTCCCCTTGAAAAGGGGAGGGGGCGAGATAGAGCTTCGCAGAGGGGAGCCAGCTCCTCCCCCTAACAAGGGGGAGGTCGGGAGGGGGTTAATAACCTTTAGAGAACCAACCGCTTATAGCAGGTTAAGACATGGCCAAAAATAAAGCTCCACTCCACCCAGACGCGCCGCTGTATTTGAACAGCCATAGCCGCCCCATTAGCCGCCGCGAACTTATCGCGCAGGGTTTCAGGGCTGGGGGTGTTACGCTCGCAGGTGGATCGCTATTTAGTTTGCTATCCAATTCCGCCACGGCAAGCCTCTCATCCGATATCGCCGACAAGCGCGCCCAATGCGGTATTGCCTCTCAAGGTGCAGGCAAAATTCCGTTCATTTGCTTCGACTTGGCAGGGGGCGCGAACATCGCTGGCTCAAACGTACTGGTTGGTCAAAAAGGTGGTCAACTTGATTTAATCAGTACAGCCGGCTACAGCAAGCAAGGCCTGCCAGCAGCCATGGCCCCCAACTCATCGACAACCAATTTTGTCGATCAAACCCTAGGGCTCGCCTTCCATTCCGACAGCGCCGTATTACGCGGCATTAAAAGTAAAGTTGCCGTTACCACTGCGGCCATGACAAACGGCGCCGTTATAGCCGCTCGCTCAGAAAACGATACTGGCAACAACCCCCACAACCCCATGTACGGCATCAACAAAGCCGGATCAGACGGCTCTTTGTTGACGCTGATTGGTTCTGTAAACAGCGACTCCGGCGGTAACTCCATGTCACCCGCCAGCATGATTAACCTGGAAGTCCGCCCCACCAAAATTGACAACCCGGGCGATGTAAAAGGCCTCATTGATGTTGGCGATTTGGTCAGCTTGATGAGCCAGCAGGATACGGTTTCGGTGATGGAATCCATGTACCGCATCAGTGACGCCAAGCTCAAATACGTAAAAACCGGCACTGCTCGCGATGCAGAATTAAAGGAAATGATCCGCTGCGGCTACATCAAAAGCGCCGATATTGCTGACCGCTTTGGCGACCCAAGAAGTGTGAGCGTGGCAGATGACCCCAATATTGTTGGCCCAACCGGCATTTTCACCCAAGCTGAATTCGACAACGACGGCGAATTCCGCAAAGCGGCCTCAGTGATGAAGCTTGTGGTTAATGGCTACGCCGGAGCAGGCACCATAACCATGGGCGGTTTCGACTATCACACTGGCAACCGCTCAGCTGGAGAAATGCGCGACGAGCGCGCCGGTAAATGCATTGGCGCTTGTTTGGAATACGCCGCTCGCCTGCAAATGCCCATCATGATTTACGTTTTCAGCGACGGCTCTGTGTTCAGTAACGGCATGGCAGACGACACTATGGCTGGCCGAGGCAAAGGCCAATGGACAGGTGACGACCAACAAACTGCGTCAGCCTATTTTCTAGTCTACAACCCCAAGAAACGCGCCATCCTCATGGACGGCACCAGCTCAGACCCAGCCGCCATCACCATGGCGCAACGCGTACACCAACAGCTAGGTTACATGCGCGCCAGCGGCGACGTAGAAACCTCATCCAGCCCCGCTGCCAACAACGTCAACCTGCTCGTGGAAACAGTGATCTTGAATTACATGGCACTGCATGGAGAACAAGGCCGCTTCAGTACCTTATTCAAAGGCAACGGCATAGGCAGCAGCGTAATGATGGACCGTATGACAGCGTTTCAACCGATTTGTAATGGGGTTATTACTAAGCCGACCTGATAAAAAGTTTTTCTGAAGATAAAAAAATCGCGGCAAATGCCGCGATTTTTTATTCAAGCCTTATCATCTAGGCAAATGCTTCGGCTAAATTCTATTTAGCGCTTCAGCGATGTAACTTAAAAACAACGTGCCCATGCTGGAGTGGTAGTAGTGTTGTCCCGGCTGCAGTAGCAGCAAGCGCGCTTCACCAAACAACCTACCACTCTAAAAACCCTGTAGGTCACTTATCTCTCTCCTTTGTCTATTAACTTTTACCGCACACCATCGTAGTCCAGATCGGGCCAAATTTTATTTTCAATAAAATAATTAATAGCCATTTTTGCGTCTTTATGAGCATTCTCTAACGTCTTTTCTCTAAAAGCCAAAAGTTTTCGCGTATCTAACCGATCTTGGCCATCGAGTATTCCAAGCGTCCAAAATCTAACAATTAGCTCATCTGTGTGTGAATAAATTTCAATAATGCAACGGAATTTAGCGTATGAAAATGTTAAATCATATTTAAAGCCGGCATGTTCACCTTTTGGTTTATATTTATGCTGAACCGATTTGTAAACATCGCTTTTTACCCGATCAATGATGTGATGAAAATCATCATTAATTAATTGGGCTAATGCAGCCCTTTTTAATAATATATTGTGTTGTTGTATTTTTAGATCATTATACGTCTGAATCAAAATCACTTCGTTCCACTCAGGTTCACGCCAGCTATTAAAAGTTGTTTCAATCACGGCCAAATCCTTGTCATACATAGATAACAAGGAAACCATTAAATTAAAGTCTTTCTCAACAGCAGCAATTTGAATTTGCTCAACCATTGCTCTTTGCGTAGACTCTTGTACTTCTTGATTTTGCCTTAAGCTTTTAGTTAGCAACCAAATGGTAACTAATCCTAAAAGAGGATTAACCATCCCCCCAATAAAATCACCAAATTGACCCCACTTATCTTTATCGTCACTAAAAGAATCAAACCAGTCATGCCAACTAGTTGGCCAACTACCAAATTTTACTAGATAAAAAGACATTACAATTAATAAAAATATTCCACCTAATAACAAAGAAATATGATGAACAAAGTAATTTATTATTTTTCTCAGATATATATCGATTAAATTTTTCCTCATAAAAAAATCCTTTACTCCAAACCAATACTTGATCACACGACAGCATGTAAATTGGGGCAAGCCTGCGCATCCAACACATTGGATTCTTAAATGACGCATTTGCAATATACTGAATAAAATTAATATAAAGCTATCACATTTTTACGGCTTATTCTGAAGTCGCGTAGGGCGGGTCATTTGACCCACTCACAAATTCATCCGCATAAAAACATTTTTGTTAAATGCTGCATTCTAATTTTTATTGGACATGAAATCGCCGATTAAGCCTTTGGCTAACCTGCCCTCCGCACATCAAAAATCAACGCGGCAAATGCTTCGGCAAAATTCTATTTAGCACTTCAGCAATGTAACTTAAAAACAAAGTGCCCATGCTGGAGCGGTAGTAGTGTGGATCGCGGTTGCCCACAGCGAGAAGGCCAAATGCGTTGCCGTGAATGAGTGGGACGGTGGCGACGGAGCCAATTTCGTCAGCGTATTTGCCGAAGATAAATTGCATTTCTTTTGCACCTAAAGTGCCGCACATTGCGCGGCTGCTTTTTAGGATGGTGCCAACATTATCGCGCGCGGCGGCAAGGCTCACGACGTGGGCTTGGCTGCTGGGGATTTTGTCGATGTTGCCAAAGAAAAATAAGCTGGTGTATTGGATATTAAAATCTTTATCGAAGCAGTAATAAAGTGCATCGACAATATCACCAAGATCTTGGCCTTCTAGCAAGGTAAGAACTAAGCGTTTGGTTTTATCAAATAATTTATCGTTGTCACGCGCGTTATCGAGCAACTTACTTAAGCGATGGCGCATATCCATATTGCGTTCACGCAACACAGCAATTTGTCGCTCGATAAGCGAAACCGCGCTGCCACTTTCGTGCGGCAATGACAACTCTGCAAGCAAATCGGGATAGGCTTCAAAGAAATGTGGGTTTTCCTGGAGGAACGCCGCAACTTGTTCTGGCTCTAAAGGATCGGCGAGTGTTTTTTTATTATCCGTCATTGACTATCACCTAATTAATTATCAACTGATATACGCAGAGCAATGTTTTTATCTTTCTTCATCCCCACAACGCGAAGATGACGACTCCCTTTTTAACTAAATATTCACTTGGCCATGAAACACCGTAACAGCCGGTCCAGTCATCATTACAGGATGACCTTCTCCCGCCCAACTGATGTGCAAACTGCCGCCGGGCAAATTCACTTTTACATTTTCACCTAATAAATTACGTAAACGACCAGCGACCACAGCTGCACAGGCGCCTGTACCGCACGCGAGCGTTTCGCCTGCGCTCCGTTCGAATACGCGTAAATCAATTTCGTTGGCAGAAATTTTTTGCATAAAGCCTACGTTTACCCGTTGCGGAAAACGCGCGTGATGCTCAACGCGAGGGCCAAGAATTTCTACCGGCGCTTTGCTCACGTTATCTACTAACATTACCGCATGCGGATTGCCCATGGATACGGAAGAAATTTCCAGAATTTGGCCATCCACGTCCAATTGGTAGGTCGCCGCTTTTGCATCCGCAACAAAGGGAATTTCTTGCGGAACCAAACGCGGAATTCCCATGTTTACACTCACTTCACCTTTGTCAGTGACGAGTAATTCCATTAAACCGCCAGCGGTTTCTACTTTGATTCTGCGTTTGCCGGTTAACCTGCGCTCGCGCACAAAAACGGCAAAACAGCGCGCGCCGTTGCCGCAGTTTTCAACTTCAGTGCCATCGCAATTAAAAATGCGATAGCGAAAATCCACCGCCGGATTTTCAGGATGTTCTACCAGCAATAATTGATCACAGCCCACACCAAAATGACGGTCGGACAAGTGACGAATTTTTTCTGGTGTTAAACGCACGCTTTGACTTATGCCATCGATCACGATGAAGTCGTTGCCAAGGCCGTGCATTTTGCTAAAACGTAAGCGCATTTCTAGTTCTCAATATTATTCCGGGATTACCGCTTCACCACGCAACATATCATCTATGGTTTCACGTGCGCGCACCAGATGCATTTGGTCACCATCTACAATCACTTCTGCAGCTCGGCCACGGGTGTTGTAGTTGGAGCTCATGCTGAATCCATAGGCGCCTGTAGACATCATGGAGAGCAAATCACCCGGTTCAATGGTCAACTCGCGGTCTTTGCCCAAAAAGTCGCCCGTTTCGCAAATAGGGCCAACGAGATCCCATTTTTTGGTTTGCTCAGCGCGAGGCTTTACCGCACGAATATCTTGCCAAGCTTGGTAGAGCGACGGGCGAATATTGTCGTTCATGGCGGCATCGATAATCGCAAAATTTTTGTGCTCGGTGGGTTTTAAATACAACACTTTTGTTAAAAGCACGCCCGCATTGGCGCTGATGGAGCGACCGGGTTCGAACATCAAACTCAATTTGCGAGCACCCAATTTTGCTTTGAGTGCGCTCATGTAATCCGCTACGTCTGGCGGCGTTTCGTTGCGATAGGTCACGCCTAAGCCGCCGCCTAAATCTAAGTGATGAATCGCGATGCCGTTAGCCGCCAATTCGTCGATAAGCGCCAACACGCGATCAAGCGCGTCCAAAAATGGCGTTAATTGAGTGAGCTGAGAGCCAATATGGCAATCCACACCTTGAATCGACAAGCTCGGCAATTGCGCAGCGCGAGCGTAAACCGCAGGAGCGCGTTTGATGTCGATACCAAATTTGTTTTCTTTCAAGCCGGTGGAAATGTACGGGTGCGTATTGGCGTCCACATCGGGATTCACGCGCAGAGAAATGCTCGCAACCATGCCTTTTTCAGCGGCAACTTGCGCCAGAATTTCCAGCTCGGCTTCAGATTCCACGTTGAAGCAGAAAATGCCTACGTCCAGCGCACGCGCCATTTCCTCGCGAGTTTTGCCCACACCGGAAAACACGATTTTCGCAGGATTACCGCCGGCACGGAGAACACGCTCAAGCTCGCCCATGGACACAATGTCAAAACCCGCACCCAATTTGGCGAGCAGGTTCAAAATGCCGAGGTTGGAGTTTGCTTTGATGGCATAGCAAATCATGCCGGGATGCGAGCCAAGCGCTTCTGAATAGGACAAATAATGCTGAGTAAACGCGGCGCGGCTGTACACATAAGTCGGAGTACCAAAGCGCTCGGCAACGGCAGCGAGAGGAGTGTCTTCTACGTAAAGTTCGCCGTTGCGTTCAGTAAAATGTTGCATAAAAAACTCTGTTTGCGTGTAAGTGATCGAGAAAAGTGTAGCGATTAATGACGAGCTGAATCGAGCTGAGAAGCTGGCTTGGATTCAGGTTTCGCGGGAGCCGTTGTATCCGATGAAGGTTTGGCTGGCTGCGGTAAATAGAGTGGGCCTTTTTGGCCACAGGCTGCGAGAAGAGCGACGAATGCACCGCCCATGAGCACCATTTTTTTCATGCAAACCACCCGAGTAATCTCCTGACAGCAGGCCCACTAGGGGCCAAAACGGCGGCCAGTATAACCTCAAACCGAAAGAGCGGCTATGAAAGAGGGGCCTAAGGATTGGGCCATTCGGCTGTCGTTTCTCCCATACCTTTTGGGGCTGTCGAACAGCTTTGGACACCAAGAGCACAAATATAAAACTTCACCTGCACACCCAAGCTTTGCTAAGGTAAGCGAGTTAGTAAGCTCAATCGCAAAAACAAGAAATTGGGATGCTAATCGGTCAATACCACGGCACCGCTATCTCAAATGGCGGTGTCGTTTATCCTTTTAGACATTTAACAGGACTTCTATGACCGCCCTTAATCTGCGACTTACATTAATATTTGTTGCCATACTGATTCTGCAATCCTGCAGCCATTTTCAATCCACGCGAATCACACATCTCTATATCGCATCTGACTCTACCGCGACAGACTACAGCATCGAACCTGACTACACATCCAAGCGCTACCCGCAAATGGGCTGGGGGCAAGTATTTCAGCCGTTGTTCAATGAACAGTCGATTAAACAACTCAAAAATTTGACCCCAGAAAAAGCAATTGTTGTCGATGACAGAGCCAAAGGCGGGCGCAGTACACGCAGCTTTTTTGAAGAAGGTCGCTGGCAGGAAATTTACGAAGCTTTGCAACCGGGCGATCTGGTGTTGATCCAGTTCGGCCACAACGATCAATCTAAAGAGAAGGTTGACCGCTACACATCTATTGATGGCTATAAAAACTATTTGCGTTTATATGTTCAGCAAGTGCGCGCCAAAAAATCGCGCCCTATTTTAATCACTTCTGTTAATCGCAATTACCCGTGGGTGGATGGCAAACTACAAAATAGCCACGGGGAGTATCCGCAAGCGGTGAAGGACATTGGCAAAGAAATGAATGTCGATGTGATCGACCTAACGCAATTATCCTTTGACCACTTCACCGCCAAAGGTGAAGCTTATGTGACGGAAAAATATTTTATGAACCTACCCGCCGGAAAGTTTGAAGCCTATCCAAATGGGCAAAAAGACAATACGCACTTTCAACCAGAAGGCGCGGAGGCGGTAGCGAAATTAGTGTTTGATGCGTTAACGAAATTGCCGGCAAAACCTTAAACGCAGCTCACCAACAAAAGCTGCTTAACGCGCTCAAGTGTTTGTTTTATTGCCATAAGGCTCAGCGCTTTTTCTTTGCTCGATACGAATTTCTTGTCGCGCTTCCATAGCGTGTCGAGCGCCGGGGTTAACGCAGCATCCACCTCACCAAAAATACTGACAGGAACACTGCCGCTAGAAGTTGTTTTTCTGAACCAATCAAGCTTCACAGCTTTATAAGCGATTACGGCACCCACCACCGGAACAAGCCAAATCGCCAGTAATAAAAATGATCTTTTAACGAATGATAATCGCGGCCACGTCCTCACTTCACGACTCAAGATCACACCGAAAAAGATCTGCGCTAAACCCGCGAAAAATGCGATTAAGAAAATCATCAAGTGCCGCACGCTATTTGTGATAAAGCAACACGCCCGCGTGCGCCAACCACGTGGCAATTACAGCCCACACAATAATTCCCACCGTAAACCAAAACAGCGTTTTCTGCGCAGGCGCACCAACGGCAACGGCGAATGCAGCCCCGAAATGCGCACCAATCACCACCGGCGCAAGCAAGCCAAGACCAACGATTCCGTATTTATTCCAAATAAGCTGAATCTTGGTAGGCTTACCTTCCGCTTCAGGCTTACGCAAACGCAATAGCCAGTTTCGCAGCGGCGCGCCCACAGCTAGCACAATTACCACACTCAAGACCGCACCCAAGGCTGCAAAAAGCCCAGCTAAAAACGGTGTGAGCCCTAACCCAAAACCTACTGGAATTGCCACCCAAAGTTCTAAAATTCCAAGGCCAAACACCGTAAAACAGCTAACTAACATCCCACCTCTCCTTCGTAATATCTGCAATATCACTAAATTGCATAGCCATCGGCCATGCGCGTAATTAGAGAGAGCACGTACGCACAGGCAATCATAGTAAGCCCACCAATATTCAGCCCGAGTTGAACGAATCCAAACACCCCCAAGACGAACCCTAAGGTACACAAAAGAATACCTGACCAAGCGCACAGCTTTTCCGCACGAATCCAATATTTTCGTTGCGACAACCCCAACCACGCGATTTCAGAACCCACAAAATTCAGTCGGAAAAGCAGCGGCAGGCTTTTCCATTTTTCAGTCGCTTTATCAATCATCACAATTTCCTGCTCCAGTGTAGAAATATTCACTTCTAATACTGAGGCAAGGGCTTTTAAAGTCTCTAGGCTAGCACTGTGGCCGCCTTCAATGCGTTGAATGGTACGAACACTCAGACCCGCCATTTTCGCCAATTGTTCTTGCGACCACTTACGGTTTTCGCGCAACTTTTTCAAAATCATAAAAAGCCTCTAGCCTCGGTAGAGCGGAAAATATGATGCAAAGTCGTGACTGTCGGTTACGAAAAACACCCGCCACGGCCACGACAGTATTGCTTTTTGAACGATGAGCAGTTCATACATTGCCTATGCCATACCTATTGCCGTACCTATCGAAAGCAATCTCATCTGAAAAGTTGGCAAACTTTTCCCAACCCCCCGCCAATTTAGTCGAAAAAATTTACAAATATGTGTTTTTTAATGCCCCCAATAACAAGGCGGACAAACTCAACCCCTACTGTATAAGCCTCAGAAGTAGATTGGCATGCATACTGCTATAAGGTTTTGTCATTAACATAAACGCACATGGATCTACTATGAAATCTATTAAAGCCTTAACTCTCGCAACAGCACTTTTGAGTTGCGCAGCAGCAAACGCTGGTGTGGTGAAAATTTGGGGCGAAGCTCCATTTGGCCTTAGCCACACCAACATGAATAATTTTTACAATAGCCTGTCTGGACATTCTTCTAGCATTGCTACAGGTACCTTAGACACAGTTAACTTAAGCGGCGTTAACTTGCTTTGGGCAACTCAGCCATCAAATGCATACACCAATGCAGAGCTCTCTTCCATGGCCACCTTCCTCTCTCAAGGTGGACGCATTGCCTTCATGGGCGAGCATGGAACCATATCCCCAAACGAAAACCTGCGAATCAACTCCGCGCTTTCATACTTGGGCAGTACCATTTCTATTAACAACGTAATTTTGGATCCTGGTTTCCGTACCGCTAGCGTAGGTGATGGCCAAATCCAAGCGCATAGCTTGACTCAAGGTGTGAACACCTATGAATACGCTGCTTTCGCTCCGTTGACTATCAGCGGTAGCGCCCAAGCATTAATGTATGGCGAACAGTCATTCAATGGTGGTCAGAGCATCATGATGGCCTACCAAAATATCGGCGCAGGAAGCATTTTTCTAATCACCGATCAGAACGTTTGGGATCATGCTCCACAGTGGAGTAATTTTGACAACGAAACAATGTTTGAAAACTTATTGTCAGGAAAAACTGGCGCACCACCCGTTGGCGTTCCAGAGCCTGCTCCATTGGCACTGTTTGGTTTGAGCATTCTTGCATTAGCAACAAGACGTTTTTTCAATAAGAAGTAAGCTGCTAACCTTCACAAAAAGCCCTCTCCTTGAGGGCTTTTTGCTATCAATACCTTCGCAGTTCCGCATAATTTTTTTTCCAAATCATGGTGCAGATCCACATCTGTTAAAGCTTGTGCTACTCGCTAGCAGGCTAACAAATCTGAATAGCCGCATTTGTAAGTTGGATACCGAAATACAAATCCAGATTCCAACAATCGGCGGTTACTACAGCGTTTGTTACCGCGTTCGTTAGTGGCAGAATCAGATAAAAAATCTTTAACGCTCATTTGCTGCGCAAGCCAAGTAACGACTTCAACCATGGGCGCTGGCGATGAATCACTTGCGAGATAAACTGGCTCCATTTTTTTGCCATGTCGATTTAAATCTATGAGATGAGCAAGGCAACGCGCGCAATCCTCGGCGTGGATTCGATTGGTGAAATGAGGGCTAGCAGATGCCTTGGATTGCCGAACTTGTTCAATCAGCCGATTGCGCCCCGGCCCGTAAATTCCACTGAAACGCACGACGGTATTTTCGAAGCCGCTGTTGTGAATAATCGCTTCTGCCTCAAGCAAACGCTTGCCACTAAAACCCTCGGGTTCGGTAGGCGAACTTTCATCAACCCACTCGCCCTCCATTTGCCCATAAACAGCAGAGCTGGAAACGAAAATCAACAAACGTGGCTTAAGAGATTGCGCGCTCAAAGCATCAACAAGATTCGCGCAGGCCTGAACGTAAGCGCGCTCGTAACCAGCATCGCTGCGCTCGCTCGGCGTCATGGTGATAATGATGATGGAAAAATTCTCTTGTAGCACTGAAGCCAGCTGCGTTCTATCGCTGACATTGCACTGGCGGTATTGCAAATGAGATAAATCCGCCGGCGGGTGACGACGCAAGCCTGTCACAGCGTATAAATCCTGCGGTAAACACGCAGCTAAACGCTGGCCTATGTCGCCGCAGCCAACTATTAAAACTCGTTCTTTTGATAGAGACTGACTATTCATTGCCATCTAAATGGTTTACCTTTTGATTCACTTTTCTCACCCAATATGACAGGTGCTGGTTTTTGCTCAGAAAACAGCACCCTTGGAGCTATCCCATGACCCTTACCGAACTCCGCTACATTGTGACCCTCGCTCAAGAGCAGCATTTTGGCCGCGCGGCAGACCGCTGCTACGTCAGCCAGCCTACGCTGAGCATCGCGGTTAAAAAGTTGGAAGATGAGCTGGGTGTAGCACTGTTTGAACGCACCAAATCCCGCGTTCACCCAACGCCGCTGGGCGAGCAAATTGTCAAGCAAGCCAATCTGGTTCTTGAGCAAACCGCCACCATTAAAGACATGGCGGATGCTGGCAAAGACCAGCTCAGCAGCCCGCTCGCTGTAGGTGCGATTTTTACCATTGGCCCCTATTTGCTGCCGCAGTTTATCCCCCATTTGCAAACCCTGGCCAGCAAAATGCCTCTCTACGTGGAAGACGGTTACACCCATACCCTGCGCAAAAAACTGCGCAATGGCGAGTTGGACGTAATTATTGTGGCCCTGCCATTTAACGAGCCAGATGTGGTGACTCAGGCGCTTTACGATGAGCCTTTCGTAGTGCTCATGCCGCATGATCACCCGCTTGCCGCCAAAACTGAAATCGACCCCAGTGAAATTGGCAGCCAGCAGCTTTTGCTCTTGGGTGAAGGTCATTGCTTCCGCGATCAGGTACTAACGACTTGCCCGAACATCCACCAAACCGAAGATAACAACTCCAATGTGCGTACCGCCGCCGAAGGCAGCAGCTTGGAGACCTTGCGCCATATGGTTGCCTCGGGATTGGGCATTACCATACTGCCGCAATCGGCGGCGAGCAGCAGTATTTACAGCTCCAACTTGTTAGTCACTCGTCCCTTTATGGCGCCCGCGCCCATGCGAACCGTGGCCTTGGCGTGGCGAGCGAGCTTCCCGCGCCATAAGGCGATCGATGCACTGAGAAAATCCATTCAAATGGCGCGAAGCAACTAAACTAACATTCGTCCATAAAGAAATTCACGCGTCCATGATGGCGCGTGATCTAGATAAGCAAACGGGTTTGAAAACTACAATAACGAGGCTCAACCATGTTGAAACGAGTGTTAGTCGCTCTCGCGCTTTCCGCAGCCGCCAACGCGTTTGCCGACATGCAACAAGCGCAAGAGGATTTCAAAAAGGGTAACCACGAGGCAGCCATTAAGGAATTTACCGCCCTCGCCAACGCTGGAAACATGGGCGCACAGCTTATTCTCGGCGCGCTTTACAACAAAGGCGGCGCCATGGAGCGCGACGACCAAGCCGCCGCCATGTGGTTCCAAAAAGCAGCTCAACAGGGCAACGCAGAAGCGCAATTTCAGCTCGGCAACCTCTACGAAGACAGCCAACTCACACAAAACTATACCCAAGCTGCTCACTGGTACGAAAAGGCCGCGCAGAAAGACTTGGCCAAAGCGCAGGTTCGCCTTGGGCATATTTACAGCCGTGGCTTGGGCATTACTCAGAACTACAACGAAGCCGTGCTCTGGTACGGCAAAGCCGCGCTGCAAAACAACGCGGAGGCTCAATATTCATTGGGCTTGATGTACGCCTTCGGCAAAGGCCTTACCAAAAATGACCAACTCGCCATTGGCTGGCTCACTAAAGCGGCTTCGCAAGCCTATGCAGATGCTGAATTGCTCTTGGGCGATATCTACCTCACAGGCGCAGGCACTCACAAACGCCCAGTCTTGGCCCATGCGCTTTACGATTTGGCCATTAGCCACAAAACCACCATCCTCAATGACGCAATCAAAAAGCGCGACCGCGTAGCACGCGAGCTCACAGCAGAACAAATGGACTACAGCAAACAACTTATCACCGAGCTCAAAAAACCGGACAACTTCTCCAAAGCCCTCAACCGCTACTTGGAAAAATCGGATCAAATGTTCAGGTTTTTTCCTGCCAAATAAACATTTTCAGGGCGCGCAAACTTTTCAGCATGGCGTCGCCCTTTTTGCTATGTTGCTCCCACCATTTTGCGCTCCCGCATAAAACGCACACAGCTACCGCATTCCATGAATAAAGCTATAGGCCAACACCAAACTCTCGACCAAATTTCCGTTACCGCTCTAAAAGGTGTGGGCGCGAATTTATCCGAGAAATTGGCGAAGATTGGCATTTTTTCGCTACAAGATATGCTGTTTCATTTGCCGCTGCGGTATATGGATCGCACGCGGGTTACGCCCATGGGTGCACTGCAACCCAACATCAACGCCGTGGTGGAAGGCGAAGTGCGAGCTTGCGACATTGTGTTTGGGAAACGCCGCAGTTTGGTGGTACGTATGCAGGATGGCACCGGCGGCATAACCCTACGCTTCTATCACTTTAACGCCGCCCAGAAAAACCAATTTACCAGCGGCGCGCGCCTGCGGGTGTTTGGCGAGACCCGGCGCGGCGCGGCAGGCTTGGAGATGTACCACCCCGAATATGACCGTTTGGATGAGGCCGCTCCGCTCCCACTTGAGCAACACCTCACCCCCATTTACCCCGCCACCGAAGGTCTTACCCAACCCCGCTTGCGCGCCCTAGCAAGCCAGGCGCTAACTTGGCTCAACACCCATAATTTGCGTGAGCTCTTGCCCGACGAGGTTCGGCGTCAGCTCAACCAATGTTCGCTCGCGGACGCACTGAGGTACCTGCACCAGCCACCCACTAACGCAAACGTGCAGCAGTTAATGGATGGCGAACACCCTTTTCAACAGCGGCTCGCGTTTGAAGAGTTGCTCGCTCATCACCTGAGCTTGCTGTTACTGCGCAGGCAAATGCAAACCAACGGTGCGCCGCGCCTAAAAGCCAACCCACAACTGCAAACCCGGTTTTTAGATCAATTGCCTTTTGCACTCACGCGCGCGCAGGCGAGGGTGTTTGAGGAAATTGCTGCCGACTTAGCCAAGCCCGTGCCCATGCTGCGGCTGGTTCAGGGTGATGTAGGCTCGGGCAAAACCGTGGTGGCTGCGCTCGCTGCGCTGGTCGCCGTCGCCAACGGCAAGCAAGCGGCCATCATGGCGCCTACGGAAATTTTGGCAGAGCAACACAAAATCAACTTCGGCAGATGGTTGGAGCCGCTGGGTATTAAGGTCGGTTGGCTCACCGGCAAACTCAAGGTTGGCGAGCGCCGAACCCAGCTGGAGGCCATAGCCACAGGGGAGGCCCAAGTAGTCGTGGGCACCCATGCGCTCTTTCAGGAATCTGTCGAGTTTGCGAATTTGGGGCTGATTGTGATTGATGAGCAACACCGATTTGGCGTGCAACAGCGCCTATCCTTATCAAATAAGGGGACATCTTCGCCGAATACTCATGAAATGCGCCCGCACCAACTTATTATGACGGCAACACCCATACCCCGCACCTTGGCCATGAGTGCCTACGCCGATTTGGACTGCTCCATCATCGACGAACTGCCACCAGGTCGCACACCCATCACCACCGTGGTTATTAGCGATCAACGTCGCCCAGAAATTATCGAGCGGGTACGCGTGAGTTGCGAAGAAGGTAAGCAAGCCTACTGGGTGTGCACGCTGATTGAGGAATCTGAAGCGCTGGAAGCCCAAGCAGCCCAAGCCACGGCGGAGAATCTGGCCGCCGCTTTGCCGCATATCCGCGTCGGGCTCATTCACGGTCGCTTGAAACCCGCCGAGAAAGAAGCGGTAATGAGCGCCTTTAAAGCGAATGAACTGGATCTACTGGTTGCCACCACGGTAATTGAAGTAGGTGTGGACGTACCCAACGCGAGCCTGATGATTATCGAAAACCCCGAGCGCCTTGGTCTTGCGCAACTTCACCAGCTTCGCGGCCGAGTAGGGCGGGGTTCAACTGCTAGCCATTGCGTGCTTTTGTACGGCTCCCCCTTATCCCATCACAGCAAAGAGCGCTTGCGCGTAATGCGAGAGAGCAGCGATGGTTTTTACATCGCCGAGCAAGACTTGCAGCTGCGCGGCCCCGGCGAAGTGTTAGGCACCCGCCAAACCGGCGATATGCAATTTAAAATTGCCGATTTACAACGCGACGCCCATTTACTGCCCAGCGTGAAAGAGGGCGCAGATTATTTAATGGCGCATCATTTCACGCTTTGCCAAGAAATCATTACCCGCTGGCTCGGAAAGAGCCATGTTTATCTGCAAGTTTAAAATACTGGTCTATGCTCACAAGAGAGCTGTCTTCGCGTAACAGACATTACATCTTCGACCTAATGATTCACTCACAAAGGAGTAGGCCGTGCCAGTTCCCGCTAGCGTTCAGTCGTTATTACAAACACGTAATGTTGCTTATGATTTAGCAAACACCCCGGTGAGTGACGACGACCAACGCCTGATTTGGCACGACCAACATTTACGTAATATGAGCGCCGCTAAATCCCTTATTTTACAAGATGGCCAAGGCAGGGTTCAGGTCATCATTTCCGCTGATCGCCTGCTGGACCTCAAGGCCGTTAATCGCCAGCTGGGCCGCGAACTGCAAGCCACTAGCCTGGAAGATATCCGAAAGTTCTGCGACACCCACCATTTGGATTCTATTCCCGCCCTGCCCAAACTGGCCGGACTGCAAACGCTGGTAGATAGAAGCCTGCTAGATCGCAACGAACTTTTGCTGGATTCTGGCAGCGAAGAACAACTCGTGCGCATTGGCCGCAGTGAGTTTGAACAAATTTTGGAAGGTGCAACCCTGTGCGACATTTCTGTACCACTCGCACCTCTGGAAGCAGAGGATCTCAACAGCAGCGACCAAGACCAGATCTTGGGCGCGGTACGGAATTTTACGCAACTACGCGTTAAACAACGCCTTGAAGAAACACTTGAGCTACCACCACTTTCAGATACCGCCCAGCGCATCATTAAATTGCGCGTTAACCCCAATGCGGATATCAGCGATCTTGCCCAAATCGTCGAAACCGACCCAAGCTTGGCCGCACAAGTGGTGAGCTGGGCTGCATCACCTTATTACTCTGCCCCCGGCAAAATTAAATCCATTCACGATGCCATCGTCCGCGTACTCGGCTTTGACATGGTGCTTAACCTGTCGCTTGGCCTGTCGCTCGGCAAAACCATGACCATCCCCAAAGAAGGCCCGCACGGCAGCCTGCCCTACTGGCAACAAGCGGTGTTTATGGCAGCGACGATTGAAGGTTTAGTAACGGCAATTCCACGCGACCACCGCCCAAGCTTTGGAATGGCCTACCTGTGCGGATTACTCCACAATTTTGGCTACCTGATATTGGCAGAAGTATTCCCACCCTACTTCCACGCCTACTGCGAAATGGCAGACGCCAACCCACACGTGACTCATCAAGCTATTGAGCGACATCTGATTGGCGTAACCCGCGAGCAATTAGCTGCAACACTGATGTCATTGTGGTCTATGCCGGAAGAAGTCGTTACCGGCCTGCGTCACCAAAACAACCCCAATTTCCAAGGTGAGAACAGCCAGTACGCCAAGCTGATTTTTGTAGCGCAACGCTTGTTGCATCAACACAACATTGGCCACGGCCCGAAACTGGAAATTCCACAATCTGTATTTGATGATTTGCACCTAGACCCAGAAAAAGCCCAACAAACCGTGCAAAACATCCTTGAATCCAGCGAAGACTTGAAACATATTGCACACGAGCTAAACCCCAAACATTGAAGGGGTCAGCCGAACACAAGCCACAAGGCTTCTGCGGTGAATAAAATACAACGACGATAAACCCCTGTTCTACAGGGGTTTTCTTTATAAACGATTTGGATTTAAATGATGCAAAAATCTCAAGAAGCTGCGGCGATATTAGTTGAACGTCGCCAAAAAGGCGCGCAAGGTGATCGCCTCCCAGAAAGTTGTCGCCCAACAGACCTGAACCAAGCGTTGGCGATTCAGGCCGCCGTAACCGAACGCTGGTGCGATCTAGAAGATGACAGTATCGGTGGCTGGAAATGCCTGGTAGCCACTGCTGACAAAACCATCATCGGCCCCATTTACACCCGCACTATAGATTCAGTCGCACCTGTAACCCTCTGGCCAAAACCCGGTACAACTGACGTCGCCCGCATAGAACCCGAGTTCGCGTTTTTCTTTGGCAAAGATTTACCTCCACGTGATGAACCTTATTCCCCAGCCGATGTTGACGCCGCCATCAGCCGCACTCACCTCGCACTGGAGCTCATGAACAGCCGCTACACCACCCCCAGCGAATGCACATTTCCGGAAATGCTGGCCGATGGTTTGGTCAATCAAGGTTTGTTTATCGGCCCACAAATCGACAGCGAACTCGCGCGAAATGCCAGCGAATTTACGATAAACCTTCGCCAAAATGGTGAATTAAGCGTCCATCATGCAAAACACCCCAATACTCATCCACGCGCGCCGCTTTATTGGCTCGCCGAATATTTACGCAGCCAAGGGCAGGGGATAGTAGCCGGCCAAGCGGTAATTACCGGCTCATTTGCGGGTGTGTTGGAAGTGCCGATGAATACTGACATTAGTTTGGAATATGTTGGGCTGGGTACGCTGGAAGTGAGTTTTAGGGCGAAGACCTAAAAATCCCTCGGTAACTGCTCCCTGCGTTACTCTACCTCCAGCATCCAGGCAGTCGTCCCCCAAGCCTCCGGCTGCGCACCCCGCTTAAAGGAGTCATAACCCACTTTGAAAAAGGGGGTCGCCGTAGGCGGGGGGATTTAACCGGTTAACCAAAAAGGAAAAGGTATGAATAAAATCGTCGCCGCTATAGCCCTCGCTTTTGCTTTTTGTACCGTTTCGGCCTTCGCCGCCGATGCAGGCACCCCCTTCAACTTATCCAAACGCGAACAAAGCTTTTTGGAGCAGAAGGTGTGCGGCCCCTACGACCTCAAAGCCAGCAAAATCAAGGCTTACGCTTTTGACGCCCGCGCAAAAACCGACAGCAAAATCGCCTTAGCTGCACGCACCTCCGCCTATGTGGAATGCGAAAGCCACGGCGACTTTATGGGTAAACCCATGCGTTACATTGATGATTGCGACTTGGTCGAAGGCGAGTGGGATTGCTCACCCCCACAGCTCGAAACACTCGTTCCCATCAACGGCCGCGAAGTCAAAATGCGCCCCTGGGGCGGGCTAACGCCGGAAAAATCCTACGCCTTGCTCAAAGACATCAGCGCCCGTGGCCGCTTTCAGGGCGAATCACTCGATAAAGCCATAGGCAACAGCTGCGACATCGCCAAAAACAAAGACCCCGACATAGTCGAACTCGGCTGCGAAGCCACCATGAGCATCTCCTACTGGTGCCCCCAAACCAAAATCACCGGCTGCCCCCGAGTGCTATTCTTAAGCTTCGACGAGCCAGCGTTTATGCGGAGACAATAATGTCAGAACAAATCTCAGAAAAGCCCTTTTTCAGCTGCGAAATCCCCGTGCGCTGGGGCGATATGGATGCCTTTGGTCACGTGAACAACACGATTTACTTTAGATACTTTGAAGAAACGCGTTTCCAATGGATGCTGCAAAAAGGTATTCCGATTGGGGGCGATTCTTACCCCGTTGTAGTCACTATCGGCTGCACTTTTTTCCGCCCGGTTTTCCACCCGGATACCTTGCGCGTGGATGTATTTATCTCCGAACCCGGCCGCTCCAGCTTTATGGCCACCTACAAGGTTTACACCACCGCCGACCAAGAAAATCCCTGCAGTGAAGGCTACTCCAAAATCGTGTGGGTTGATAAAGCGACAGGGAAATCTGTGGCGCTGCCAGATGCGGTTAGGGCGTGGTTTTGATTCAAGGGGGAGTCTTGGCAACTACTCCTGTGTGCGCTACCACCTACATCCGTGTAGTCGTCATCCTCGCGTAAGCGGGGATGACGACTCCCATCAAATGCTGAAATTGCTAGGCGCCCAACCTACAACTGCGGCGTAAAAATAAAATGGAAAGCTCTGCCATCCAGCCCCTCAATACTCACCGCCGCTGGTTGCTTATTCGCGACTAACAACTTGGGATTGGCTTTGAGCTCAAAGCTTTTACCGTTATAGAAATAGACTTCAGCATCAACAAAAACATTGTCATCCATTTTGGTTGATGTCAGCTTTACCTTAATCTTTTCGTCTACCCGGGTTTCACTCGGCTCGCCCACATTGCTGCGGAGGTGGAGATTGGCAATAGGTTTTTCACCTTCAGAAATAGCGAGATCAACCCTGATCTGATTGGCGTAAGCTTGAGACAACCAAGCTAATCCCGCGAGACCAACCACAACCGCTGCGACCAATGTCGATAGGCGCTTGCTGATAGATTTCTTTTTAGCTTCCAAATTTTCCGCAACAGGCGCAAGCAAGGCTTCAACATGGGTATCAAACGCGGCGGCTATAGCCTTAGCGGATTCAAGTGAGGCCGAACCGCTCGTTTCGATACGCTGAACGGTACGCATACTAAGCCCGGCAACTTCCGCCAAATGACTTTGGCTCCATGCACGCACCTCGCGTTCGCGGCGCAGTTGATCTTTGTTTAATTGCATATCCATGTTTCGTATCTCTGGCTATGGAAAGAAGCCCGTAGACTCGCCGAAATACGCCTTTTTGTATACGACACCTGTATGACACACCAACCAAACCCTGTACAAATTGCGTCGGCATCCCCTCTAAAAACAAAAAGGGGCGCTTTTCAGCACCCCTCTTCTCGAAATTCGATTTTTAGAATGAATATACCGCACCAACCGTTAGGGAAGATGTTGTCAGAAAACCATACTTTCCGTATTGATTGTACTCAGTCCGCAAACTCACGTGATCGTTCAACTTGTAATCCAATCCCACACCGAACAAGCCTTTATTTTGCTCATCAGAATGGGAGTAATGATTGCTTGCGTCGTTAAGGTTTTGAAAGGAGTAATCGTAAGTTAACCAGGCAAAACCCAAGCGACCAAACACATTTACCCGATCACTGAGTGGATATTTAGCTAAGGCTGAAATTTGTATGGCTGTACCATCGCCATCAGCGCGAGACCATTGGTCGTGGTAATAATTCGTCTTACCAATATCGCGATAGCCCAACTCAGCAGAGAACGTCTGATTGAACTCATAGCCCAAGCCGAATGAATAGGTAGTATCCGTTTCACTTCCGTTCGCTATGGTGCTGTCGTAACCATCCTTCGACATTTTGCTTTGGCCCACATCGCCAAACATATAAAGTCCGTCTGCACATGCAGGTAAGGCAACAGCCACAAGCAGCCCTGCAATTGTTAAATGCTTTTTCATAAATACATCCTGAGTGATTTTCTTGCTGCCACCTTGGCAGCGCCAATCAGAGAGGAGAAAATTTAAAAAGTTCCTGAGCGGATGTTGTGCGATAGTTTTTTCGGTTTGTGATTTACGCATACAAAAAAGGGCGATATCAATCGCCCTCCATGTTCAACAAAAATCAATTCTTCGCCAAAGCTTCCTGCTGCAAACGATGCAACTCACCAATTCCCTGCTTAGCCAATTTCAACATGGCTGCGAATTCTTCTTCGGTGAATGGTTCGGCTTCGGCGGTGCCTTGAATTTCAATAATCCCACCATCATTGCCCATCACCACATTCATATCGGTATCAGCCGCTGAATCTTCGGGGTAATCCAAATCCAATACGGGAACGCCTTGGTAAATGCCCACTGATACAGACGCAATGGCGCGCTTGAGCGGTTCACCCGTGACTTTTCCATTTGCCTTTAAATGTGCGACGGCGTCAGCCAGCGCAACCCAAGCACCAGTAATAGAAGCGGTGCGAGTACCGCCGTCAGCTTGAATAACATCGCAATCGATATTGATGGTGTTTTCACCCAAGAGTGACAAATCTACCGCAGCGCGTAGCGAGCGCCCAATTAAGCGCTGGATTTCAACAGTGCGACCCTGCTGCTTTCCACGTGCCGCTTCGCGATCCATACGGGTGCCCGTCGAACGCGGCAACATGCCATATTCGGCGGTGAGCCAACCTTGCCCTTGTCCTCGCAAAAAGCCCGGTACACTGTTCACCACGCTCGCCGTGCAAATAACTTTGGTATCGCCAAACTCCACTAACACCGAACCTTCAGCGTGCTTGGTGTAGCGGCGGGTAATACGAATATCGCGGAGTTGGTTGGGGTTGCGACCACTGGGACGTTGCATGCTTTAATTCCTTACTTCTGAATGTGATGCGGGGGTGATACCATCCGCCTGAATTTGATTGTGGCTAAAATGCGCCGAACTGTACCAGTTATGGCAACCCTAAGTCACCAAGCTACTGAAATTTAAGGAATACTTTATGCCACGCAGTATGACCGGGTTCGCCCGCCGCGAAGCAAAACTCCCATGGGGAACGGCCGTATGGGAAATCCGCAGTGTAAACCATCGCTACCTTGAACCCAGCTTCCGCCTACCCGAAGATTTCCGCGAAATCGAACCCCATTTGCGCGATGCCATGCGCAAATCCTTACAGCGCGGCAAAGTTGAAGCCAGCCTGAGTATTCATTGGGAGCAAGAGGGTGAGGCCGAATTAGGGATTAACATTGGCCGAGTCACCCAGCTGACCAAAGCCGCGCAGCAAATCAACGGTCTTCTTGGCGCCGCGGCCGCTCCCATCAACGCATTGGATATTCTCAAATACCCTGGCGTGATCCAAAAACAAGAACTCGACCGCGAAGTCATGCAGGCCGAGGTATTGACCTTGTTTCAATCCGCACTTGAAGGCTTGATTGAACACCGCACCCGCGAAGGCAATGAGCTTGAGCAATTAATTCTGCACCGTTTAGATGCGGTTTCTGCCCAAGTTCTCGCCGTACGAGCACGCCTGCCGGAAATTTTGGCAACCCAGCGCGAAAAACTGCAAACCAAACTCGCTGCGCTGCAAGTTGAGCTCGACCCAGAACGTTTGGAGCAAGAAATTGTTTTGCTTGCCCAAAAAGCCGATGTAGATGAAGAGCTGGATCGTTTGGATACCCACGTCATCGAAGTCAAACGCAGCCTAAAACAAACCGATTCCCTTGGTCGCCGCTTAGATTTTTTAATGCAAGAACTCAACCGCGAAGCCAATACACTTTCATCAAAAAGTATCGTGAGCGATACCACGCAGGCCGCTGTTGAGTTGAAGGTGTTGATCGAGCAAATGCGTGAGCAGGTGCAGAACATTGAATAAACTTCCCGCAAAACCCTTCTACACCGCTGACTGCGCTATCGAGGACATAGGCGTAGACCCACTGCCCAAAGGCAAGGTTGAATCCTGGGCCTTGGGGCGAGCGGTGTTGGTATCGGGTGAGGTGGAGTTGCAGTTTAATTGGGTGGCGCAAGGTGGGGATTCGCCGCAAACCGCGTTTGATTTTGAAGTCTATCTCGATGAAGACGAGCCGGATTTTGTGCTGGAAGGCATGGGCAACTTATCTAAAGCAGACCAAGCGCATGTGATTCAGCAAATTCTGGATTCCAGCCCGTGGCAGTCAGAAGTCCTTGAATGCTTGCCAAAAAATCCGCAGGAGCTGGCCGCGCTGCAGTAACCCACCGCCGTCACACCGTTAAATTAATTTGCTGGATAACCCCCGCACTCCCCTGTTCAGTCAAATAAATACTGGAACTGGCCACTTCTCCCAAGGAATTATTGGCGTCATCTTTGAGTTGGAAGGGTGATGTCACGTGGCCCAAGAATATCGCGCCTATGTTTTTATCGCCCAGCGCGACCAGTTGTTGTGAGCCGTCTTCGTTAAAACTCCAAATGCGCAACTTGTGGTAAATACTGTCTGCTTCGTCGATGAAGTGGTTGCCATCTTCATCGAACATGGCGAGTTCTTCAAAGCCTTGGCCGGTGGCAGGGCCGAAAAGTTCACTGCCGTTGTTGATGGTTCCATCACCGCTGCGGTCGAGCGCCAAAAAGCCACTGCCGGGGCGCAGGCTGGCGAGCTGTTCCTCAGTGCCGTTGTTGTCTAGGTCGAACTTGAAGCGGGTTTGGCTCAGTTGGGCGCCTTTACCGTCAAAGTTGATTACCAGTGGGTCAATTTTTTTGGCATCGCCCGCGCGAATGGTCAGGTTAGATTCCTCCACGTAGTTACGGCTCATGGCTAGCGCGACGGAGAAATTAATTTCACGGCCATCCTCCGTGCGAATCACGCCCTCGGCGTTAAATTCCATTTTCTCTTGTTCTTGGTAACGCTCGTGATGTTGGTAGATGAGGCCGTAACCCTCGGAGGTATCGGGCGGAGCTTCGGAGGTTGGTGTTGTGGTGTCGTCGAGGTTAAGCGTGCCGCCGTCCAGTTCAAGCGGATCGGCAAGGCTCATTTTGCGGCCTGTGATGGCTTCATAAAGTTTTTGCAGAATGACCAAGTTGATGCGCGAGCGGGCATCCAAAGGGCTGTTCAAATCCAGTTTGGGTTTACTGCGCTGAAGCTCCAAGAGTGAAAGGCCGCGTTGCGAAATAACCACTTGCTCACCCCAGCGTGTTTCAGTTTCTTCTGTCTTGGTTTCTTTGGGCTTTTCAGTTAGCCAGAAATCAAGCTTTTCGCTAATTTGGTGTTCCTCACGGTAATCGTGGCGAGTGCTCATAGCGATTTGGGCGTTGGCAATAATCATTTTTTCCCCTCTTGTTTTAGATGCTGGCTAAGAGGGTTAGCGGCCAACCTGGATAAACTTTGAGCTTTTTTTGCCGCTTTCAAAGATCCATTGCTTATAAAAATAACAATTTAGCTGCCATTTCGGGCGACATGATATTTGTAATTTCATAGGCGCAATGCCTTGAAGTTTTGTTTAGGTGCCTCATTGAGTTATCAGGGCAACGCTGGTCGTTGTGAAAATCGTCTTATGGAATTCCAAGGTGGTAGTTTTATGTCTGTTTTATTTGAGCCCGTGAAAATCGGCGATTTGGAATTAGCCAATCGCGTTGTAATGGCTCCCCTAACCCGCGCGCGCGGAACCGGTGCTGATAATCGTGTCCCCAACAGTTTGATGGCCACTTACTACTCGCAACGCGCCGATGCGGGCCTCATTATCTCCGAAGCTACCGCTGTGACCCCCATGGGCGTGGGTTATGCCCGCACGCCGGGCATTTGGTCCGATGAGCAAGTGGAAGGCTGGAAGAAAATCACCAGTGCCGTTCACGCCAAAGGCGGGAAAATTATCCTGCAGCTGTGGCATGTGGGCCGTATTTCCGACCCTATATTCTTGAACGGCGAACTCCCCGTTGCACCGAGCGCCATTGCCGCGCAAGGCCACGTAAGTTTGGTGCGCCCAGAGAAAGCCTACGTAACGCCCCGCGCGTTAGAGACGAGCGAAATTCCGGGTATTGTTGAAGCCTTCCGCAAAGGTGCCCAGAATGCCAAAGCCGCTGGTTTTGACGGTGTAGAGATTCATGGCGCAAACGGCTATTTGATTGACCAATTCTTACAAGACAGCACCAACAAACGCACCGATCAATACGGTGGCAGTATTGAAAACCGCACGCGTTTTGCCTTGGAAATTGCTGACGCGGTGATTTCGGTTTGGGGTGCAAGTCGGGTTGGCTTCCATATCGCACCGCGCGGTGATGGTCACACCATGGGGGACTCAAACCCTGTAGCGCTTTTTACTCATTTGGCTAAAGAGCTGAGCAAGCGCAAGATCGCGTTCATTTGCGCGCGCGAATACCAGGCCGATGATTCCATTGGCGACAAAATTAAAGAAGCTTTTGGCGGTGCTTATATCGCTAACGAAAAGTTCACCCAAGAATCTGCCGAGGCACTGATTCAGAAAGGTGGCGCGACAGCGGTAGCCTTCGGCTCTCGCTACATTGCCAACCCGGATTTGTTGACTCGCTTCAAGCAAAACCTTCCGCTTGCCGATGTGAATTGGGAAACCGTCTACGGCCAATCGGCGGTTGGGTATACCGACTATCCTGCTGCGAGTTAGCCCAACAAAAAACCCGGCCTTGGCCGGGTTTTTTTATGCGTCGCGCTTGCAGATTTAGTTGTCTAATTCGCCTTTCTCATCCACGATTTGAACCAGCGTTGCAATGCCGTTGTGGCGCAGTTTATCCATAAGCTTAGCGAGCTTTTCCACTTGGGCGGCGTCTAGTTGTTCGCCGTGAATAAAGGTCAGCCGCTTTTTTCGCACCAATTCGCGCACGTAATCCGGGCGAACGCGCAGGCGTTCAGCGGTTTGGGTGATGGATAAAAGTTGTTGTAGCATGGTAAAACATCTGGCGGGGACGTGACGGCTACTATGCCACAAACTTTTTGCCTGCAAAGCCTTAAATTACTCGCACTCGTCGAAGCCGTCCGTTAAAACCAAAGCTGTAAAACCAAAGCTGTGCCATAATTTGCACCTCAACTTTCAAGCGGAGGTTTCTCACATGGCTCACTTGGGTACGCTCTATACCGTTTCCGCTCCCTCTGGTGCGGGTAAAACCAGTTTGGTATCGGCCTTGGTGCAGTCTAATCCAGAGGTTTGCGTCTCTGTCTCCCACACAACTCGCCCCATGCGCCCCGGCGAGGTTAACGGCGTAAATTACCATTTCGTTGATCACGCTACCTTTGAAGCGATGATCGAATCCTCGGCCTTTCTTGAACACGCCCGCGTATTTAAGAACCTCTACGGCACCTCGCAAAAGTGGGTTGAAGAAACCTTGCAGCAAGGGATTGATGTGATTCTGGAGATTGATTGGCAAGGAGCCAAGCAAGTGCGCAACCTTATGCCTAATACCGTTAGCCTGTTTATTCTGCCTCCTTCGCTCGCCTGCTTACGCCAGCGTTTAACGGGCCGCGGAACTGATGCCGAAGAAGTGATTGATGCACGTATGGCGGAGGCTATCAGTGAGATGTCTCACTATGTGGAAGCGGATTACCTGATTATTAACGACGATTTCACCACAGCTCTGGCGCAATTTCAGGCGTTAATTACCAGCCAGCATCTTCGCTTGGCGCGCCAAGTAGAAACACACACTGCACTAATTAACGAATTATTGGCTTAAACAGCGCTGCTGCGGTTATTTTATAGGCAGTGCTTGGCAGTTTTGCCTGATCTAGCGCATAATGCGCCCACTTTTTTAAGGCGGCAGCCGCCGCGTTTTTACTGAGTACAAAGTTATGGCACGTATTACCGTTGAAGATTGTTTAGCTCATGTTGATAACCGTTTTGAGTTGGTTATGGTTAGCAGCCGTCGCGCTCGTCAGTTGGCGATTGGCGGTAAAGAGCCTCACGTAGCGCCAGAGAACGATAAGCCAACGGTTATCGCCCTGCGCGAAATCGAAGAAGGCTTTATTGATTCCAGCATCCTTTTGGAAAAAGAAACTCTGCCACAACCAAAACCAGAGCGCGTTTACGACAACGAGATCTAATCTCGGTCTAAAACCCGCAAAAACCCGCTAAATCAGTGATTCAGCGGGTTTTTTGTTGCCTGAAATTCACCTTTTATTCAGTGTTTGGCGCTACACTTCGAGTTCGTTGAGCCTAATTTTATTTAATTAGGGAGTCGTCATCCTCGCGCAGCGGGGATCCATCGCTTTTAGGGTGGATGTTAAAGAGCTGGATCCCCGCTGTGCGAGGATGACGTAGAAAACCAAATTACCCACGTTCGGAGCACGACATTGCAAACCATTGAAGCCTTAAGCCACCGGCTTTCGTCTTATCTGGAAGCGCCCCAAATTAACTTGGTGAAGCGTGCCTATTACTATGCCGAACAAGCCCACGACGGCCAAAAACGCCGCAGCGGCGAAGCCTACATAACCCATCCTCTCGCCGTTGCCGACATCCTAGCCACCATGCACATGGATCACCAAAGCCTTATGGCCGCCATGCTGCACGATGTAATTGAAGACACGGGGATCAGCAAAAAAGCTATCGCTACCCAGTTTGGCGATTCCGTGGCAGATTTGGTGGATGGCGTGAGTAAACTCACTCAAATTGAATTTGAATCTCACGCGGAGAAGCAGGCAGAGAACTTCCAAAAAATGGCCTTAGCCATGGCGAATGATCTGCGCGTGATTTTGGTAAAGCTCGCCGACCGTTTGCACAACATGCGCACCTTGGGCGCCATGCCTCCGGAGAAAAAGCGTCGCATCGCCAAAGAGACCTTAGAAATATACGCGCCCATTGCCCACCGTTTAGGCATGAATGATTTGCGCTTGGAGTTAGAAGATCGCGGCTTTTACACCATGCATCCCTTGCGCGCCACGCGCTTGCAGGCTGCGCTTAAAAGTGCGCGCGGTAATCGCAAAGAATTGGTTGAGCAGATTCAAACCGCTTTAGAGAAACGTTTAGCGAGCGAAAACTTAACCGCGTTGGTGATTGGCCGCGAAAAGCATTTGTTCAGCATCTACGAAAAGATGCGCACCAAGAAAAAATTCTTCAAAGAAATTATGGACGTCTACGCCTTCCGCATCATTGTGGATAGTGTGGACACTTGCTATCGCGCACTCGGCGTGGTCCACAATTTGTATAAACCTGTTGCAGGCGAATTTAAAGATTACATCGCCATTCCCAAAGCCAACGGCTATCAATCGCTGCACACGGTGTTGGTGGGTATGCACGGTGTACCTATTGAAGTACAAATTCGCACCAAAGAAATGGACGAAATGGCAAACAGCGGTATTGCTGCGCATTTCCTTTATAAATCCAACAGCAGCGATACCGTAAACATAAGCCACAATCGCGCGCGCCAATGGGTGCAAGGCTTGTTGGAGATGCAACAACGCGCTGGCGATTCGCTCGAATTTATTGAAAACGTAAAAATTGATTTGTTTCCAGACGAAGTTTACGTGTTCACCCCCAAAGGAAAAATTGTTGAGTTACCAACAGGCGCAACTGCCGTAGATTTTGCTTACGCCGTGCATACCGATGTAGGCAATGCGTGCGTTGCTTGCCGTATTAATGGCCGCCTCGCGCCTTTATCGCAACCTTTATTAAGCGGCCAAAAAGTAACGATCATGACCGCGCAAGGTGCGCAACCAAACCCAAATTGGTTGAACTTTGCAGTTTCAGGAAAAGCGCGCAGTGCAATTCGCCACTTTTTGAAAAACCAACGCCATCATCAATCCATTGCTTTAGGTCGTCGTTTGTTAAGCAAAGCCTTTAGCGATTTGCAAATGAATTTTGAACAGCTCACCGAAGAGCAACAACAAAAATTGTTGCTCGACACCAAAATGGATTCGCTGGATTCATTGCTTGAAGAAATTGGTTTGGGCAATCGTATTGCTATGTCGGTGGCAAAATTGCTCAAGCCTGATAGTGATGTAAAAGTTCGCAGCGTCAACGCGCCCATTACCATTGATTCTGCAGATGGCTTGATGATCAGTTTTGCGCGTTGTTGTCGCCCAATTCCAGGCGACCCGATTGTGGGGCACATCAGTTCTGGTAAAGGTTTGGTTATTCACCAAGATACGTGCAAAAACATTGCAGAATTACGCAACACGCCCGATAAGATCAGCCAAGTTAACTGGGCTGCGAATGTCAGCGGTGAATTTTTGGTGGATGTGCGTGTAGAAGTAAAAAGTGAGCGCGGTATTATTGCCACCATCGCCAACCGCATTAACGAAGAAGCAGGCAGCATTGAGCACATCAATGTGCAAGAGCGCGATGCTCATAACAGCGTGATTAATCTTTGTATTGGTGTACAAAACCGCGTTCACCTTGCCAATATTTTACGCCGCATTCGCTTGATGAGTTTTGTGATCAGAATTCATCGCAGCAAAAATTAATAAAAGCCACTGTATCTATTGCACCAATCACGAAAAGGATAAGAGAGGGAATCGTCATCCCCGCAGGGGATCCAGTGACCCAATACATGGAGTAGTATGAAATCACCTGCAATTTACATAATGGCAAATCAAAGAAACGGCACGCTTTACATTGGCGTTACGGGTAATTTAATCCAGCGCGTGTGGCAACATAAAAATCATCTTGTAGATGGATTCACTAAAAAATATAAAGTAATAAACCTAGTTTATTTTGAGCAGATGTTAACTATGGATTCTGCAATAAATCGTGAAAAAGAATTGAAGGGATTTTCGAGGGAAAAGAAAATTTTTCTTATCGAAGAGAAAAATCCTTATTGGATTGATTTGTATTCTTCACTTCTTTAGTGTCACTGGATCCCCTGCGGGGATGACGACTCCCTGTATGGTGAGCAAATCCTGATCTGTAGGTGGATGATTTTCTCTCGGCAATTAAAAAAGGCCTGCATCTCTGCAGGCCTTTTTGTTTTCGAATCACTAATTACAAATAAGCTTTCTTAAAGGCTTCTTTCGATTGCTGAATGTAATTACGTGTTTTGGTGGCATGCATTTCCCAGGCTTTGCGATCATCTGCATTGCTGAAAGGGTTCTGGTCAGGCGCAATAGATTTATCAAATTTATCATAGAAGGTGATCATCGCTGATGTAATTTGATTAAAGCGTTCTTTGTATTCTTGCAGCTCGTCAATGTTGTTATTGGCGCGCAACATAAATTGCACGAGTTGTGCGTTTGAGGTCGAACGTGTTTGTACGGCCTCCGCTTGTTTTGCAAAACCTTCGTTAATTGCTTTCAATGCAGTGGCGCGTACTTGGTCATCCTTGCTCATTACCTTGTTAAAGTTTTCAGATTGTTTGTCTTGACCGCCGTATACCAAATAATCTTTCAAGTGTTTGCTCAAATCTTTACGGAATCTGTCTACATCGGTTTGAATATCCGCAAGGTCTTTATCCAAGCCGTTAGCTTTGGCTAATTCCTTTTCAATTTCGCCCAAGAATTTTTCGGCGGTTTGATAGGTATTTAAACCGTTTTTCTCCGCAAACTTTTGCGCTTCTTTGCTTACGCCGGCGTTTTCGTACGAAGATTTTTCAAACGTAGTTGCTACGATGGATTTGAAGGGTTCCGCAAACGCGTTAAACGCACCGGCAGTGACAATGTTCAACGAGGCCGTTGCAATATCACCGAAGGGGCGAATCAGAGAATCCAAACGCGTTTTTTGAATAGGTGATGACACTTTTTTCACGTCATCAATCACATGTTTAAAGGTGGCGTAGCCTAAGGGGTTAGCCATTTTGCTGCGCTCGGATGTTGCGAGCACTAACGAAATGGTCGAGTAAATTCCGTTGGAGTACTCAATGTACTGGCGTTGAATTTCAATCTGAGAGGTGTAATTGTCCCCCAGTTTTTTCAACGCTTCGGTTTGAATTTGGTAGCTCTGGTCGTCGCGCAATTTGCCCATGACTTCATCAAATACTTGCTGCTGATTTTTTTGCAGTGCTGTGCTTAACAGAATGCGATCGACAGAAATATCATCAATGTTAGTTGTGCCGCCCACGGATTCGATATCCAGGCGAACGTATTTTTTGCCCGGGTCATCTACCGATACACGTTTAGCGTGGTATTCAGTATCGTTGTTACTGCCTTCCAAAGTGCCTACTTGCACCCAGCCAGCGTCATTGCTAAGCGATGTGCTCACAAACACTTTTATTTTGTAATTGGTCACAGGTGCAGAAGTACGCAACCAAACTTCCATAGTGCCTGCTTCCGCGATCATGGATTTAGTGCGGATCGAGGCTTCGTTCTCCACTTTGAGGGATTTATCACCTGAATGAGCTTGCGCGCTTTCCAATTCGGCGCCGTAGACCAAGGCCCACTTTGAATCGCCATCAAAATCGCTGGAAAAAACGGATGATTTGTCATCTGCAAAGGCAGATGCGCAAAGGGTGAAGAACAACGGGATTGCTAGTGCTTTAGCGTAAGTCATGATGATCCTGCAGTAATCAAAAACACACAGTAAAAAGAAGTGACGGCCTGACTATAGAAAGGTTTCAATGAACCCAATCTGAACCACACGGAGGCCGCCATCATAGCCGTATTAGGCATCCATTTCAGCGTTTTAAGGCTGCAGGGCCATAATTCAAGCCCGCAAGCGGTCGGCTGGTCTTAAGCGCAGTGCTTCTTTATACTCGGCAGCTTTTGCGCACAGAGATCCAAGGATTCAACATGACCAATAAAGCCATTATTCATAGCGACAACGCACCCGCCGCCATAGGCACTTACTCACAGGCGGTCAAGGTGAATAACACCGTGTACTTGTCTGGCCAAATTCCCCTGGACCCGCTCACCATGCAATTGGTGGAAGGTGATTTTGCCGTGCAGGCGCATCAAGTATTTAAAAACCTGCGTGCTGTATGTGAAGCGGCGGGCGGCGGCTTGAAGGATATTGTTAAGCTCAATATCTACCTCACCGATCTTGCCAATTTTCCGGTGGTGAATGAGGTGATGGGCCAATACTTCAGCGCTCCCTTTCCTGCCCGCGCCGCCATCGGCATTAATCAGTTGCCACGTGCATCTTTGATTGAAGCTGATGGGATTATGGTTATTTAACATCCGGCAAATCAAAGACCAGATGAAGAAAAAGGCCAGACGTAAAAAAGCCCGGCACACCAAAGTCTGCCGGGCTTTTTATTGATTGCGATTTGGTGCTGGGATCAGCGCTTTACCGCCGCCGGGTTCGGCAAATCAGTAATCGTGCCTCCTGCCAACTCAGCTGCAAGCCCAACGCTTTCGTGCAAGGTTGGATGCGCATGAATAGTCAGGGCTATATCTTCCACGCTCGCGTTAAATTCCAGTGCAAGCGTCAACTCACCCAGCAATTCACCCGCGTGAATACCGACAATGCCGGCGCCCAGCAAGCGGTCTGTTGCTGGGTCATAAATCAATTTGGTTTTTCCTTCGCTGCGGTCGGAAGCAAGCGCGCGGCCACTGGCGCTCCAAGGGTAAACGGCGGTTTTGTAGGTGATGCCTTTTTGCTTGGCTTCTTTTTCGGTCAAACCCACCCAAGCAATTTCGGGGTTGGTGTAGGCAATGGATGGAATCGCCAGCGGCGCAAATTCATGCTTATGCCCGGCAATCACTTCGGCAGCGGCGTGGCCTTCATGGCTGGCTTTATGGGCGAGCATGGGTTGGCCGACAATATCGCCAATCGCCAGAATATGCGGCACATTGGTTTGCAGGAATTTGTTGACGGCGATGAAGCCGCGTTCGTCCACATTCACTCCCGCTTTTTCGGCAGCGATTTTTTTACCGTTGGGAGTGCGGCCCACGGCGACGAGTATGGCGTCAAAGCTTCGCTCCGCATCGGCGGTATTGAATTTCACGTAGAGCGCATCGGGCTTGGCGGTTACGGCTTCTACTTTGGTGGACAGCAGCAACTCAAATTTATCTTTGTTGTAGCGCGTGAAGACGGTCATTAAGTCTTTATCGGCAGCCGGAATCAGTTGATCCGCAAACTCCACCACCGTAACTTTGCTGCCCAAGGCTTCATACACGGTTGCCATTTCCAGACCAATAATACCGCCGCCAATCACGAGCAAACGCGCAGGGACGGATTTCAATTCCAGTGCACCGGTTGAATCGAAAATACGTGGGTCTTCGGGAATAAACGGCAGCTTCACGCTGGCAGAACCGGCGGCAATAATCGCGTGCTCAAATTGGATAAGGGTTGTTGAATCGCCCTTAACGACTTGTAATTGATGGTCATCCACAAAGCTGCCGTAGCCGTGAACGATTTGCACATTGCGGCCTTTCGCCATACCCGATACGCCGCCCACCAACTTGCCAACCACGGACTCTTTGTAGGCACGCACCTTATCTAACTCGTAAGTCGCTGCGCCTAAATTTACGCCCAAGTGGTTTGCGTGTTTGGATTCGTTGATGACTTCCGCCACGTGCAGCAGCGCTTTTGAGGGGATACAACCGACATTCAAACAAACTCCGCCCAGCGTCTCGTATTGCTCGACCATGATGACATTCAAGCCTAAATCCGCCGCGCGAAACGCAGCGGAGTAGCCGCCGGGGCCGCTGCCTAAAACAACAACTTGGGTTGTTAAGATCTCGCTCATGATCTGCTCCTAAAAGTGCGTGGGGGTGAAAGCTTATTTGTGGGTTAAGACGGCGTAATAAAAGCCATCGTTTCCGGTTGTTGAAGGTAAGAGTTGTCGGCCAAATGGCTGAGCAATACCCCAGTCAACCTCTAGAGGCGCGCACTGTGCTTGAGGTTGCCGCTTGAGAAAATGTTCAATCACGTGGGTATTTTCCTTCGGCATAATCGAACAGGTAGCGTACACCAGAATGCCGCCGGGTTTGAGCATGGGCCAGAGATTATCCAGCAATTGGCCTTGGAGTTCGGCGAGCTTGGTGAGTTCCTCGGGCGTGCGCAGGACTTTGATGTCGGGATGACGGCGGATAATACCCGTGGCGGAACAGGGCGCGTCGAGCAGGATTCGGTCAAATAAGTCGCCATCCCACCAGTTCGATTGAGTTCCATCGCCGCAAATAACCTTGGCGTCTACCTTCAAGCGGGCAAGGTTTTCGCGAACGCGGCCTAAACGTCGTTCTTCGGCATCCAACGCGGTCACGAGTAAACTGGGTTCGACTTCTAGCATGTGTCCAGTCTTGCCGCCGGGAGCGCAGCAGGCATCCAAAACCCGCAAGTTGGGCGACAATTGCAGCAAATCGGCGCTCAATTGTGCCGCTTCATCTTGTACGCTGGCCCATCCTTCATTAAAAAATGGCAGTTTGCGCGGATCGCAGGCGTGCTCCAGCGTGATTCCATAGGGGCTAAAAGGTGTTTCGCTTGCGTTTATATCCTGTTCTTTCAAGCGGCTTAAATAGTCTGACCGGCTGATTTTTTTCGTATTCAGGCGCAATGTGAAAGGTGGATGATTGTTGTTGGCGGCGAAGATTTGCTCGACCTGTTCTGGCCAGATTTTACGTAACATTCCGTCTAGCCAGGCGGGATGATTGCTTTGAAAAGCGCGGTTTTGCGCCAAAAGATCATCTAATTTGCTGCGATCACGCTGGAAGTTGCGCAAAACTCCATTAACCAGATTGGTCGCCCAAGGCTTTTTCAGAAACCGAGTCACTTCAACGGTTTCGCCCAAAGCAGCATGGTCAGGGATCCGCGTATGAAGTAACTGGTAAAGGCCGAGCAGAAGCAGCGCCTGAATATCGCTATCTTTGGCGCGCAGCGGTTTATCCACCAAACACTCCACGTATGCATTCAGCTGTGGGTAAAAACGGCAGGTGCCAAAGCAGAGTTCTTGCAAAAGTGGGCGATCTTGCTCGGCAACTTGCGATTGAATGGCGGGTAGTAGGCTGGAAAGCGAGCCCTGACTCTGAAGGATTTTAGCTAATACCTGCGCAGCGGCGGCGCGTACGCTTATCACGCGATTTGCTCCTGAGTTGGCATCTCAAAGCGATCGCCCAACTTGAATAAATCAGGGTTCCCTCGCAGTATTTCGGCGACGTTCATGGCTTTTTTGCCGGGTAATTGCACATTTTTGAGGATGAGTTGGCCTTCTTTGCATGCAACCCAAACGCCTTCTGGATCAATTTGGGTGATGCTGCCTAGCGGTGCGGCACCGGTTTTATCCACGGCTTTCGCCATCCAAATGCGAATACGCTCGTCATCACCTGCGTCAGCCGGTTTGGTATGGGCAACGGGGAAGGGGTTGAATGCGCGAACTTTTCGCTCCAGTTCGATAGCGGACAGCTGCCAATTTAATGCGGCTTCTTCCTTATTCAGTTTGGGGGCGTAATTGCTCAGTGCGTCGTCCTGCTTGATGGGATTTGTCGTGCCTGCTTGGATTTGATCCAGAGCGTCGATTAACGCCGGTGTCCCAATCGTTAAAAGCCTATCGTGCAAAATACCACCGGTATCTGTCGCTAAAATCGGGCAAAATGCTTTGATAAGCATGTCGCCGGTATCCAAGCCGACATCCATTTGCATGATGGTAACTCCCGTTTCCGTATCGCCAGCTTCTATGGCCCGCTGGATTGGCGCCGCGCCGCGCCAGCGCGGAAGGATTGATGCATGGACATTAATGCAGCCGAGGCGCGGAGTATCCAAAACGGCTTTTGGGAGGATCAACCCGTAGGCAACCACAACCATCAAATCTGCATTGAGCGTCGCTAGCTCAGCTTTGGCTTCCTCACTTTTAAAGTTCAGCGGTTGGTAAACCGGAATATTGTGCTCAAGCGCCACTTCCTTCACAGGGCTAGCGGTGAGCTTTTTGCCGCGCCCGGCAGGGCGATCTGGCTGGGAATACACGGCAATCACCTTATGGCGACTGCCCAGTAAGGCTTTAAGGTGTTCGGCGGCAAATTCGGGGGTGCCGGCGAAGATAATGTTTAGTGGGGTGTTGGGCATGAGTTTAGGATATCGATAAATAAGAGAGTTTTTTAATAGGGAGTCGTCATCCTCGCATAGCGGAGGTCCAGCAATTGACGTTGGTTTTGAAAAGCTGGATCCCCGCTACGCGAGGATGACAATTCCCCTTTTAAGCGGGTGTAACGCGCACCTAATTTGTTTGTTGCTACGAATCTAAAACAAAAAGGCGCTTAGCGCGCCTCTTCTTTGTGCTTCTTCTCAAGCTTTTTCTTGATACGCCCGCGTTTGAATGCAGAGATGTAGTCCACAAAAAGCTTGCCGTTCAAGTGATCCAGTTCATGTTGAATACAAACAGCCAGCAAACCATCGGGTTTGATCGTAAACTCTCTACCATTGCGGTCGAGCGCGGTGACGCTGATGTGCTCGGGGCGTTCAACGGTTTCGTAAAAACCGGGAACCGAGAGGCAGCCTTCGTCGTATTCGTGCATATCGCTGTCCAACACGGTAACTTCCGGGTTGATGAAGACCATGGGCTGGGATTTATCTTCGCTAACGTCTATAACAACTATGCGCTCATGCACATTGATTTGCGATGCGGCCAAGCCAACGCCGGGTGCGTCATACATGGTTTCAAACATGTCATCGATCAGAACACGGACGCGGTCATCGACCACAGAAACGGGTTCGGCAATGGTGCGTAAGCGGGGATCGGGGAATTCGAGTATTTCTAATATCGCCATAGTCTTGTGACAAACTTCTAGTAAAAAGATAATAAGCGCTGCTAACATGATGATCGTACAGGAAATACTCTGT
>JACCDN010426681.1_pt1 | contig 92861 bp, 73 predicted proteins | sample 7441691 | NCBI WGS metagenome assembly JACCDN01 (sample SAMN15323439, study PRJNA562643) | freshwater metagenome | isolation source: river surface water | place: USA:Blue River Watershed | collected 2017-08-16 | reverse complement strand
TTTTTTTATGAGATTCGATACCCAGGCCTGTAAGTTCGATGCAATTAGCTACGGCATTTGATACTGTTTTGATGTCATGCACTTTGCCAATAAAATGAAGGTATTCCTTAACGTACATGTCGTAGTATAGCGGATTGGCTTCTGCCAAATACCCTATTTGCTTTTTGGCTGCAATAGGTTCTTTTACCACATCAATTCCGTTTACGATAATCGAGCCGGCATCGGGTTTTAAATAACCAGCTATCATTTTTAAAGTAGTGCTTTTGCCTGCGCCATTGGGGCCCAAAAAACCAACAATTGTTCCAGCGGCCACAGAAAAACTAATGGACTGAACTGCTTTTTGGGCGCCATAGTTTTTACTAATCTCTTTTACTTCGATAGACATAGTGCAAAGATATTAAATCTATTGTGGGCCAGGCCTTTCAGTTTCATAAACAATCTATAAAATCAATGATTGTATTCGCCTTTAATGGCATAGTATCCAAAAATGCTCATGCCTACTGCAATTGGGATAAAAATAACCACAAAAACACCCCATTGGATGACAGTGTCAATGCCAGGTTTTGCAGCAATTTCATGTGCAGCCGCCCGCACAATAAAATAAATACAAGCAGGGCCTAAAAGCAACCAAATGATGCCGGCAATTTTTTTAATTTGATTCATAGCAAATATTTTTAATCGTGCTTGGTGTTAATTTTTGAATCTAAATAGAGGGTGCCAATAATCACAGAAACTGCAGCTACAATAATTGGGTATTGTAGTCCGGCAAGTGCATCTGCTGTATACATAGTGGTTAATAAGGTTGCAATAAAAGGTGTTAGGCCGCCAAACACACCATTACCGATATGATACGGTAACGACATGGATGTGTACCTGATTTTTGTTGGAAATAATTCAACTAAAAATGCAGCGATTGGGCCATATACCATCGTCACATAAACGATCATAATAAATACGAGTAATACCATTTTCCAATAAACGCCATTTGCAAGTACTTTACTTATTTTAACAACTGGTTTTATAGTTGTTTGTGCTGGGTTTGCATATAATGTATCGGTGGTTGTGGTGGTCTGGATAGTGCCATCTGTGTACGATTTTGTTGCTTGTGCTGTACGTACAAAATTTCCTGAATTTGGAATAGAAACAGAATTAATTTTTGAAGTTGCAGCAGCTGACACTTCTGTTTTTGTAGCCGTATCGGAAAGATCTAAAAGCCCTTTAAACAAAGGATTATAGGTGATAACGGCAAAAAACATACCAGCAAGCATAATCCATTTTCTACCGATCTTATCACTCCAAGAACCAAATACCACAAATAGTGGCGTGCCAAATAAAATAGCCCAAATTAAAATGGTTCGTGACTGATCAAAATCTATTTTACAAACATTTTCAATAAATGATTGCGCGTAAAATTGACCGGTGTACCATACTACGCCCTGACCCATGGTTGCACCAAAAAGTGCGAGTAAAACCATCTTTAAATTTTCTTTGTTTCCAAAGCTTTCCTTTAAAGGATTTACAGAAATAGCACCCTCAGATTTTAATTTGCTAAACAGTGGCGACTCCTGCATTTTTAAACGGATGTAAATAGAAACACCTACAAGTACAATAGAAAATAAAAATGGAATACGCCAACCCCATGCATTAAATTTTGCAATCGAAACAGCGGGGTCAATATCTAAACTATGGCGCGTAAATAAAATAACACTTAATGAAACAAATAAACCCAGTGTTGCCGTTGTTTGAATCCATGAAGTATAATAACCTCTCCTGCCAGCAGGTGCATGTTCTGCCACATAGGTAGCAGCGCCACCATATTCTCCACCAAGTGCAAGGCCTTGTAGTAAACGAAGTGTTAGCACAATGATAGGTGCTGCAAATCCAATAGATTCGTAACTAGGCACCAGCCCAATCGCAAAAGTAGATCCCCCCATTAAAACAAGGGTTAATAAAAAAGTATACTTACGGCCTACTAAATCGCCAAGTCTTCCAAAAACGAGTGCACCAAAGGGTCTTACTATAAAACCAGCAGCAAAAGTGGCTAGTGTAGAAAGCAGTGCCGCCGTAGGATTAGTTTTAGGAAAAAACTGACCCGCAATTACGGTAGCTAAGCTTCCAAAAATGTAAAAATCGTACCACTCAATTAATGTACCAAGTGAAGAGGCGGTAATCACCTGCCAAATTTTATTTTGCTTTTTCATGTGCTAAACAATAGTGGCAACAACTTACGTCAATGAAGGCATTTTTCCAATTTTTTAGCCCCTCAATAAACGAACAACTGTTTATTAAATCTTAGCCTAATAAATTAATAATAAAATAGTTAGTATCGTATATTTATGACTTCAAACGACTTGCCATGACCTATCCTTATCAGCTTACTAGCTTTGACGCATACAAAGAAGCCTATAAAAAAAGCATTGAAGACCCTGCTGCTTTTTGGGGCGACATTGCAAATCATTTTACATGGCGTAAAAAATGGGATACCACCCTTGAATGGAACTTTAAAGAACCAAAAGTAGAATGGTTTAAAGGGGGTAAATTAAATATCACCGAAAACTGTTTGGATAGACATATTCCTTCCAAAGGACATTTACCTGCACTAATTTGGGAGCCTAATGCACCTGACGAAGCGGGTCGTGTATTAACCTATAGCAAACTCCTTGAAAAAGTTTGTCAGTTTGCGCAAGTACTTAAAAACAATGGCGTTCAAAGAGGTGATCGTGTTTGTATTTACATGGGTATGATTCCAGAACTAGCTATTGCGGTGCTTGCCTGCGCCCGCATTGGTGCTATACACTCTGTGGTGTTTGGTGGATTTTCGGCGCAAAGTATTGCAGACCGTTTATTAGATGCGAGTGCTACTTTTATTGTTACTTGTGATGGTGCATTTAGAGGAGCCAAAGACATTCCATTAAAATCAGTAATTGATGATGCGCTGATTGGTAACAAAACCGTTAAACGTGTAATTGTTGCAACGCGCACACGCACGCCTGTTTCTATGATTAAAGGACGCGACTGTTGGTGGGAAGATGAAATGAAACAAGTAGAAGAAAAAGGAATCACTTTTATTGAAGCCGAAGAAATGGACGCCGAGGATCCTTTATTTATTTTATACACTTCTGGTTCTACCGGAAAACCAAAAGGCGTGGTGCACACCTGTGGTGGTTATATGGTGTACACCAACTATACATTTGTAAATGTATTTCAGTACAAGCCAGGTCAAATTCATTTTTGTACCGCAGATATTGGTTGGATAACTGGGCACAGCTATATTGTTTATGGACCATTAAGCGCGGGTGCTACTACCTTATTATTTGAAGGTATTCCTACCTGGCCTGATGCAGGAAGATTTTGGGATGTCGTAGATAAATACAAAGTCAATATTTTATACACGGCGCCTACTGCTATTAGATCTTTAATGGGATTTGGTTTAGGCCCACTACAAGGAAAAAATTTATCTTCTTTAGAAGTACTCGGAACCGTTGGAGAACCTATCAATGAAGAAGCATGGCACTGGTATGATCAAAACGTAGGCAAGGGCCGCTGCCCTATTGTAGACACTTGGTGGCAAACAGAAACCGGTGGTTGCCTCATATCAAATTTAGCCGGCATAACGCCTGCAAAGCCAAGCTGGGCAACACTTCCCATGCCAGGCCTCGAAATGGTACTGGTGGATGAAAATGGTAAAGAAGTAGTAGCAGAAGGCGATGAAACCATTTCTGGAAACCTATGTATCAAATCGCCATGGCCATCTATTTTACGCACGACTTACGGCGATCATGAGCGTTGCAGAACCAATTATTTTGCTACCTACGAAAACATGTATTTTACGGGTGATGGTGCATTAAAAGATAAGGATGGATTTTTTAGAATTACCGGACGCGTTGATGATGTATTAAATGTAAGTGGTCATAGAATTGGAACTGCCGAAGTTGAAAACGCCATTAACATGCACGCAGGTGTTGTAGAAAGTGCTGTTGTTGGTTATCCGCACGACGTTAAAGGGCAAGGCATTTATGCTTATGTTATTTATGGCGGATCACATGCGCAGGACACACACGGCTCTGGCGAACTCGTAAGAAAAGATATTTTACAAACCGTTACGCGCATTATTGGAGCAATTGCAAAACCAGATAAAATTCAATTTGTATCGGGGCTTCCAAAAACAAGAAGTGGTAAAATTATGCGTCGTATACTGCGCAAAATTGCAGAGGGCGAAACTGAAAACTTAGGTGACACAAGTACCTTATTAGACCCTGCTGTTGTAGACGAAATTAAAACCGGGAAATTATAGCATCATTTTTAATGAACTACCTGACCAATCAGGAAATAAAGTACCATTTGTTTTTAACTGCAAATGATTTTCTGCAACTGCACTAAACACGGCTCTAAAATCTGTGGTAACAGGAAGGTCTCTACCGTCCTCTAGTTTATCTTTTGCAAGACTTCCCATGTTGCTATATACTTTTCCGCCGTCAACGTCATTGCCTAAAACAAATAAGCAGCTTGCCCTTCCATGATCGGTACCACCCGTTCCATTTTGCGCAACAGTACGACCAAACTCTGTCATGGTCATAAGGGTTACTTCATCTTGACGCTCGCCCAAGTCTTGCCAAAACGCAGCAATGCTATCTGAAAAATCTTTTAGATTACGCGCAAAAATTCCATTTGTTGTACCCTGGTTAAAATGGGTGTCCCAACCACCGCTTTCTGCAAAACCCACTTCGAGTCCAACATCCATTTTAATGAGTGTTGCAATTTGTTTTAATGAATTTCCTAGTGCCGAGTTTGGATATACCGCGCCATTAGCTGGTTGATAATTTTTGATATTGTTAGACTTTAAAATTTTGAGTGCTTCAAAACTTTCTTTACCTGTTTTATTGAGTAGCTCACTCGTGGTTTGATCATAGAGTTGTTCAAATGAAGTGGCGGCTTTACCCGCAGCCATTGGATTCCCTTTTAATTGAATCGAAAAATCTTGCAAATTATTAATTGCAATAGCATCGGCGTTACCATATAAACTACGCGGCAAAGAACTTGTTACACTCACTGCAGAAAATGGTGTTGGCGCATGGCCCAGTAAGCCAACTGCTCTATTAAGCCAACCACTAGCTGTACCTTTTGCAAACGGCGTGCCAGACTCCATATAATCCTGTGCATCAAAATGGCTTCTGGTGGTATTAGGGCTTCCAACCCCATGTACCACGGCTAAATTTTTTGTATTAAAATAAGGAAACAAACTTTTTAATGAAGGGTGCATGGCAAAATGGTCATCCAAATTAAAAGAACCGCCCTCGCCAGGTGTTGGACTCATAAATAAACCTGGTCTTGCAAGTTGTAAAGCAGGATCTGCAAAAGGCGTTACGGCCATCAGGCCATCCATGGCTCCGCGCTGAAAAATACAAACCAAGGTTTTATTTTTTTTATACGCCGGAAGCATTTGAGTACCCGCAGCAGCCTCCGTAATAAAACGGGGAAGTCCACTAATGCCAGTGGCAAATAATGCAAGCGCACCCGATTTCATAAACGCCCTTCTATTAGCCATAATGATTTTATTTATTTGCGCTGAAACGCAGGTGAGCCAATAATAACGCCCACTACCTGTGCCATACTTTTTAATGGGGTGTTATTCATTTCAGGCATGGATTCCTTTTGCATGCCTTGCATATCACCGCTATCTTTTGTTGCGGATGCAATTTTTTGGTCAATATTTTGTGCGCGCACAATGGACATGATGCGCTCCGAATTTTCTTTTTGATTGGCAACCGGTAGTAGTAGCTTGGTATATATCTGAAGCGCTTCTTCTACACTTTCTGGTTCATGGTTTTGATTGAGGGCTAGTAAGTTGGTTTTAAAGCCTGGTATTTTTTGTGCGGCAATTGCCATACCAAAATTCATTCTATTTAATAAAGAACCTGTATTAATCCAAAAAGAAGCCCTGTCTGGAAAACCGGTTGGTGCCTGATAAAAATAAAATTTTTGACCCATTTTTTCGGACCATGTAAACACCTGATACGGCGCTGCAACTTCGGTGCCCGTTGCACGGATGGCACTTATGGCAAGTTCAAATGGAGATTTTATTTTTTCCTTTTCCTTGGCCTTCGCCCAAAAATCAGGGTGCATCACCATGGTTAACAATACTTCTTTAATGTCACCATTTGCCGCTAAAAATGTTTTAGCCATTTCGTCTACAACAGCGGCAGGTGGCTCGTCGGCAATAAATTTAGCAGCAAGCTTACGCGCAATAAAATTGGCTGTGGAAGGATGCGATGCAAGCATAGCAAGCGCCTCAGTACCCTCTTTATAACCACCATTTGCAGGAAAAGTTTTTCCAAGTATTGTTTTTGAATTTTCGTCGTGCTTTTCACCACTGTATAAAAAACAATCTTCTACTACAAGACCTCTTCGAACCAGTTGCGCAGGAGGTATATTTGAAAATCTTTTAGCAAGTGGCCCTTCTTCATACATGGGTTTAACACCCCAACCTGTTAAAGCGCGCGCCAATTCGGTTACATCGGATTGCGTGTATCCGCCATTAACACCAAGGGTATGTAGTTCCATCACTTCACGCGCATAGTTTTCATTTAAGCCTTGCGATTTTCTTCTTTTAATTTGCGTGCTTATCTGATTTTCCATGGCGTCCATTTTTTGCATAGAATCTTCAGAAATACTAGCAGCGGCTAGCATTTTTTTAGCTGCATTTAAATCTAGTAATCGCTGAGCCCCTTTTAACTGGCGCTTTGCGTACTCATTATCATTACTAATACTTAAAGCATTGTCTAAATAAAGTAACATGGCTGGGTGCTTAGCCGTTGCAAAAAGTAATGATGAAAAATTATTTAACACATGAGGTCTAATGGCATCACGCTCATAGGGTAACACCAGTTGTTGAATCTGATTTTTTGTAAGTGATACATTAAAATGATTGAACCAAAAATCTGTTAACACTTCTTGCAATTGTGCATCACTATATACCGCCCTAATTACTTTTTGATTGATGAGTTCGCGTTGTAATTCTTGAAGTGGCCTAAAACCAAAGTCGGCTTGCATTTTTTTGAGGGCCTCTCTATAAGCGGGTCTATCTGTTTTGTCTACCGAGTCTTTATCGATGTATCCTTTTGCAATGGCTAGCCTTAATAGTTGCGCTGGTTGTAAATATGTATTTACAATAGAGTCTGTGGGCATGGTAAGTGCCAAATAATTTGCAAGTCTTAAGCGAACGGCCTCGTTGTCTGAGGATGCCTGTAACTGAGCCATAAACCAATTTTCAAGACCTTGTTTTACGACTTCCTCTACTTGACCAGGTTTAGGACCAAAGGTAAAGCGGTTGAGTAGGTGTAAGGCAGCTTCCTGCTCCGTTAGTCCCGCTTTTTTATAAGGCATTTTAGGTGTAGGCTGCACAAATGCCATTAAAAACAAAAAGCCAAACACAAATGCATACCTAACGATACGCTTATGTGTTTGGCTTGTAGGGATCATCTTCATGTTATATTAGAGTTGCAAAAACAGTAAAAGTTTAATGAACCTAACTATTTATTTACGCATCTGCTTTTTTAGTGGCTACTTTATATAAAATGGCCCCCATTACAGCAAAAAACAGCGTACCTATTAAAAAATATCCATTTTGAGAAACGCTGTGTACAATACCTTCTTCTAAGCTAATGGATGCCAAAAACTTTTCGCCAGCACTTGTGCCCGTTGCAAAAGCAATTAATACGCCGGCAACAGCACCACCTGCCACAAGTCCGGTGGCAAATAAAGAACCCTTACTTAAGTCCTCATCTTCGGCGCTAGCCGCTGGTTTATTTTCTTTTTTATCTTTTGCTTCAACAATTCCTCTAATCGCTCCACCTATAAAAATAGGCAATGTAGTTGCTAATGGTAAATACACCCCAATGGCAAAGCTTAAAGATTTAATACCACAAAGCTCCATGGTGATGGCTAAAAACACACCTACCACCACATATTGCCAGTCTAAATTTTGAGATAAAATTCCTTTAATTAAGGTTGCCATAAGTGTAGCCTGCGGTGCTGGATATTTATCAGAACCAATCGCGTGTTGGATACCCTGCTGCATCATTTCGGTAGTTGGACGATCTAAAAACTTAACCGTTAATCCAATAACAATCGATGAAACAATCGCACCCACAAAAAGTGCAATTTGTTGATTACGAGGTGTGGCACCAACAATATATCCGCTTTTTAAATCCTGCGATGTTGCGCCCGCGTTAGCAGCTGCAATACAAATCATACCACCTACAACAAGTACAAGTGGTTCAAATGCTTGACCAGTCCAGCCCACGCTTAAAAATATTAAACTCGTACCCATTACCGTTGCAATGGTCATACCACTAATGGGGTTATTAGAAGAACCAATTAATCCTACAATACGAGAAGACACAGTTACAAAAAGTGCTCCAAATAAAATCACCAGCACACCAATTAATAGTTTTTGTAAAATGCTATCACCTGGCACTTGTGGCAATACAGCAATAAGTGCAATGAGTGCTAAACTTCCAAAACCCACAACTTTTAAACTCAAATCTTTTTCGGTTCTTAAAACCGCAGCAGCACTTGGATCTTTACTACTTTGTAAAGAAGCAAAACTTCCTTTGATAGATTTAACAATCGTAGGAATGGTTTTTAATAAAGTAATGATACCACCAGCCGTTACAGCGCCAGCCCCAACTTGTCTGATATAGGCATAATAAATTGCTGCCGAATAATCACTAAACTGATGCGTTACAGGATCCCAACCACCTTTACCACCTGGCTTTGCAAGGTCCATTAAATATCCAAGCTTTACCAGTTGAGCCGCAATCACATCGGCAGGTACAAGGGTTGATAAAAGCGGAATAAACACCATCCAACTAAGTACGCTACCTGCCACAAGTACGCCTGCAATTTTTGGACCAATGATATAGCCCACACCCATGTATTCAGGTGTGATTTCGCCACTTACTTTTGCAGAAGGAAAAAATTTATTGATTTGTTTGGTTGCATAAAACGGTGTTTCTGCAATCACGTGTAACACTTTTTGCAAAATGGCATATGCAAAAGCAACGCCTAGTCCCCAAAATGCTGTTTTTGCAAAGTCGCCACCTTTTTCGCCGGCTTTTAAAACATCGCCGCAAGCGGTTCCTTCGGGGTAAGGGAGGTTTTCATGTTCATTTACAATAAGGGCTTTACGAAGTGGAATCATTAGTAAAGTACCTAAGAGTCCACCAATAATAGCAAGTATTAAAATGGTGAGGTAATTAAAATATTCGGCACTATCTGGTGATGATAAAAACAAAAAGCCAGGAAGCGTAAACGCAACACCTGCGGCAATACTTTCACCTGCAGATCCAGTGGTTTGAATAATATTATTTTCTAGAATAGTCGTTTTTAAAAACTTGCGTCCAAGCGTAATTGCAATAACAGCGATAGGAATAGAAGCTGACACAGTAAGTCCTGCTTTTAGTGCTAAATAAACAGTTGCAGCTCCAAAAATGACACCAAATAAACTACCTACTAAAATAGATTTAACGGTTAGTTCTTTTACGTTTTCCTCAGGTGCAATAAAGGGTTTAAAAACTTTTTTTCGCTCAGACATAAGTTGTATTTTGAAATTGAATGATTAAAGGAAAGGATTAATGCAAACTTTCCAATACATTTAAATTTCAAAATACAACTTATGTCTGATATAAAAATGGATAATTCAAAAAATGGGATGCCAAAATCAGTACCCTATATTATTGGTAACGAGGCAGCTGAGCGTTTTAGTTTTTATGGTATAAGATCTATCATGAGTACTTTTTTAGTAGCTCAATTCTTTAATCCATCCATGAATCCCATGTTGCAGAATGTTGCAGAGGCGAAATCAAATGAATTGGTTCACTTATTTGTTTTTTTTGCTTATTTGGCTCCAATGGTTGGTGGTATCTTGGCTGATTGGTTTTTTGGCAAGTATAAAGTAATTTTATACGTATCTATAATTTATGCATTAGGCAACTTAATATTGGCCTTATATACCCATGATTTAACCATGTTTACAATTGGTTTAATTATAATTGCCGCAGCTGCTGGGGGAATTAAATCTTGTGTATCAGCCAACGTAGGAGATCAATTCGACAAATCGAATGAGCACCTCCTCTCAAAAATGTATAGTTGGTTTTATTTTACCATTAATACAGGTTCAATTTTATCTACAATTGCAATTCCCATTATTTATAACAAATTTGGGCCTAAAATTGCTTTTGGAATCCCAGGTATACTAATGTGCATTGCCACATTGATTTTTTGGATGGGAAGAAAAAAATATGTTTATGTTCGCCCATCTGGTCCTAAAAGAGAAAATTTTGTATCGATTAGTTTTTTTGCAATAATTCAATTGTTCAAGAAAAAAAATGGACAGCCATTTTGGGAAAGACTTGGAGAACAACATCATTTTTCTGCTAAATCAATAGATGGAGTTCAAGCTGTTTACCGAATTTTAATGGTGTTTTCATTTACTCCGATATTCTGGGCATTATGGGACCAAAACCTTGCGGAATGGGTATTACAAGCAAAAAAATTGAATTTAAATGTATTTGGATACACCCTATTTGCCGAGCAAATTCAAACCTTTAACCCCATTTTTTTAATTAGTATGATTCCTATAATGACTTATGTGGTTTTTCCATTTACAGAAAAACTAGGCATTAAAGTGACTCCACTAAGAAAAATAGGAGCAGGTTTATTTTTAACTGCATGTTCTTTTGTAATTATTGCCTTGTTACAGGAAAGCATAGATAAGGGCAATCACCCTTCAGTTTGGTGGCAAATATTAGCTTATCTAATTTTAGCCATCGCAGAAATTTTGGTATCAATGACCTGCTTGGAATATGCTTATACGCACGCTCCAAAATCAATGAAAAGTACAATGAGTGCCTTGTATTTATTAGGAATTTCATTGGGGAATATTTTTGTGAGTATGGTAAACGGGAGTATTGCTAATGGAGGTTTTTTTGCTCAATTTACTGGAGCTTCATATTATTGGTTGTTTATTGGGATTTTGGCTGTGTTTTTTGTTTTATACCTCTTAATTGCTAAACGACTTCCTGAAAAAAGTTATATTGGGTTAGAAGACTAAGTAGCGCCAAAATAATATTAAAAAAGAGCTGAAAATACCTGCTCTTTTTTATTCTGAGGATAGTACTTTCGCTATTAGAATTAAGTATTATGAATATTTTACTGTTAGGAAGCGGCGGAAGAGAACATGCACTAGCTTGGAAAATGGCTCAAAGTCATCATTGTAACGAGCTTTTTATAGCCCCCGGAAACCCAGGTACAGCGGGCATTGGAACCAATATAGACATTTCAGTAACCGATTTTGAAGGCATCAAAGCAGCCTGTATTAGCCACCAAATTGGGTTGGTTGTTGTAGGCCCAGAAGAGCCCTTAGTTAAAGGTATATATGACTTTTTTGAAGCGGACCCTGCACTCAGAGAGATTATTGTGGTTGGACCTTCTGCTAAAGCAGCCCAATTAGAGGGTAGCAAGGCATTTAGCAAGAAATTTATGCAGCGCCACCAAATTCCAACGGCCGCCTATGCCGAATTTACCCTAGAAAATATAGAAGAAGGCAAAACATATATTGCTGCGCACACCCTTCCAATCGTTCTTAAAGCCGATGGTTTAGCGGCTGGAAAGGGCGTTGTTATTGCAACCACGCACCAAGAGGCACTTGAAACGTTTGATGAAATGCTTGTCAACAAGCAGTTTGGGGAAGCGAGCAGCCGTGTGGTGATCGAACAGTTTTTATCCGGAATTGAAGTGAGTGTTTTTGCGCTTACCAACGGCATGGACTACCAAATTATTGGTCATGCCAAAGACTACAAACGAATAGGAGAAGGCGATACAGGCCCTAATACCGGCGGTATGGGCTGCGTGAGCCCTGTCCCTTTTATGGATGAGGCTTTTATGCAAAAAGTAGAAGAGCGCATTGTTAAACCTACCATTAACGGTCTTGCTGAGGAAGAACTTTGCTACCATGGTTTTGTGTTTTTTGGCCTGATGAACGTAGATGGAGAACCCTTTGTCATTGAATACAACTGCCGTATGGGCGATCCTGAAACAGAAGTGGTAATGCCGCGTCTACAAACAGACCTAGTGGCCCTATTTGCAGCCATGGATAATGGCACTTTAATTGATGCCAATATTAGTTACGACACTAGAAGCTGCGCCACCATAATGGCGGTTAGTGGCGGTTACCCTGGAGACTATGAAAAAAACAAGGTCATTTCAGGCCTGGAAGATACGAACGCGATTACTGACACCATTGTTTTTCAGGCAGGCACCAAAGCCTCCGAAAACGCTGTCGTTACAAGTGGCGGAAGGGTTTTAGCGGTTACTGCGTATGGCAATAATATTAGCGAAGCGGTAGAAACTGCCACCCAGCGTCTTCAAAAAATTGACTTTGAAGGCATGAATTTTAGACGCGATATTGGTTACGAATTTGAAAATAAATAAGCAGCTAAAATTCGTAAGAATAGACTTTGTTATTTCCATTTATTTCAAGCACCTTTGTAGTAATACATTTACTCAAGCTTTACGCACTATACCATGGGATTATTTAACTTTTTTACGCAAGAAATTGCAATGGATTTGGGGACCGCAAACACCCTCATCATTCATAACGATGAAGTAGTGGTTAACGAGCCTTCTATCGTTGCCCTAAATCGCAATAATTTAAAAGAGGTTTTGGCAGTTGGTAAAAAGGCACTCATGATGCACGAAAAAACGCATGAGAGTATTAGAACCATTCGTCCATTAAAAGATGGTGTAATTGCAGACTTTAACGCCGCAGAATTAATGATTAGGGAGATGATGAAAATGATCTATCCTAAAAAACCTTTGTTCCCACCAAGTTGGCGTATGGTAATTTGTATTCCTTCTTCCATTACTGAAGTGGAAAAACGTGCGGTTAGAGATTCTGCAGAACAAGCAGGTGCTAAAGAAGTATATATGATTCACGAACCTATGGCAGCTGCACTAGGTATTGGTATAGATGTTGAAGAACCGGTTGGAAATATGATCATTGATATTGGAGGTGGTACAACAGGTATTACCGTAATTGCACTTGCAGGTATTGTGTGTGATCAAAGTATTCGTGTAGCTGGTGATGAATTTACTGCAGACATTATGGAGGCACTTCGCCGTTACCATAGTTTATTAATTGGAGAGCGTACCGCAGAACAAATTAAAATTAATGTGGGTGCTGCGATGAAAGATTTAGACAACCCTCCTGATGATTTACCAGTTAACGGACGTGACCTTGTAACAGGTATTCCAAAACAAATTATGGTGAGTTATCAAGAAATTGCTGAAGCGCTTGATAAGAGTATTTTTAAAATAGAAGAAGCGATCTTAAAAGCCCTAGAAACCACGCCACCAGAGCTTGCTGCGGATATTTACCGCCGCGGATTATACCTAACAGGCGGAGGTGCTCTTCTACGTGGACTCGATAAAAGATTAAGTGCAAAAATTAAATTACCTGTTCACGTTGCAGAAGATCCACTTAAGAGTGTTGTGCGTGGTACTGGTTTAGCACTTAAAAATTATCAGCGTTTTCCGTTCATCATGCGCTAATAATTTACCTTGAAAAATATTTTTGATTTCATTCGTAGGCATTTTACATTACTTAGCTTTTTGCTATTGCAAATTGCTTCCATTTATATGCTTACCAAGGCAAGCACTTCGCATCAAACTTTTTTTTCTGCGAAAATGAGTGATGCAACTTCAAAAATTAATGAGCGCTATTATAACATGCGTGGTTACTTTTTTTTAAGAGAAACAAATCAAAAATTAGTAATCGAAAATGCGCGTCTTCTAAATTTACTACGCTCTAATATTTCGGTGCCAGATTCTACCATACAAATAGTAACCGATTCGGTTTACAAAGACTCGCTCAATAAATTTAGAAAATACAATTGGCTGCCAGCCAAAGTAATTGGCAATACCGTTTCTTTACAAACCAATTTTTTAACACTGGAACGCGGACGTTTACAAGGTGTAAAAAAAGGAATGGCCGCAATAAGCCCAGAAGGAATTGTGGGCGTTGTAGTAGAAGTATCGGAAAATACGAGTAAGGTAATGAGTTTATTACACCGTAATAGTAGGGTGAGTGCGATGTTAAAAAAAGACAATAACGCAGGTAGTATAGAATGGGATGGTGCAAGCCCTTATTACCTCCTTTTACGCAATGTTTCTAAGGGTGCGAAAGTAGCAAAAGGTGACACAGTTGTTACCAGCACCTACTCGGCAAACTTTCCACCTTACCAAATTGTAGGTCGTGTTGCGGAGATAGACGCCGACCCTTCAAGTAATTTTTATACCCTCAAAATCAAAACAGCCGTTAACTTTTTTACGGTTCAGTTCGTTTACCTTGTAGAAAACCTTCGCTACCAAGAGCAATTTGATTTAGAAAACAATAATCCAAAAACACGTGAATAGCTTACTCAAAAATATCATTCGGTTTGCGCTGTTTCTGCTACTTCAAATTGTGGTACTTAACGAAGTGCCCCCCGTGCACCGTTTTATTATTCCGTATCTCTATTTCTTATATATTCTTTGGCTGCCATTTTCTATCAATCGGTTTAGCCTTTTAGTTGTTGCCTTTTTATTTGGACTTTCATTAGACTATTTTACCGGCACCACTGGCTTACACGCCGCTCCCTGCGTGCTTATCGCGTATTTAAGACCCTACTTACTTAACCTATTATTGCCGCAAGAAACCATCGAACAAAGCTACGCCGAACCTGGTGTAAGCAGCATGGGATGGGCTCCATACGCGGTATATATTGGACTTCTTACTTTTGTCCATCACTTTTATTTAGTTCTTATCGAATGGCTCCAATTTGGTGACTTCGTATACTTCTTAGGCAAGGTTATTGGAACAACCTTAGTAAGCTTTATGATGATCGTACTTTCTGAACTTCTCTTTCTAAGAAAAGGCAAGTACAGAACCAATGCCGCCTAGTTTTTACTGTCCACATGTATGCATAAGTTTTTTTTGACGAAATGATGTATTGTTGGCTTTGTTACATCAAATTTGCAGTACATTTTTGTCGACTTATCTTACCAAGCTCCTATGTCTGCCTTTAACCAAAACCGAAGTAGAATTGTTCAACTTATTTTTATAGGTGCTTTTATATTAATCACCCTTCAGCTAATAAATCTTCAGGTATTTTCTACAAAATATAAAATGGCTGCAGACAACAACGCCTTTTACCGAAAAGTAATTTACCCAGACAGAGGCATTATTTTTGACAGAAAAAAAAGAGCCATACTTGAAAATACCATTAGTTATGATTTAGTGGTGATACCAGCAGAATCTAAAGGCACAGATACCCTAGCACTTTGTGCTTTATTGAATATAGATACCGCAACCTATAAAAAAAGAATGCGCGATTTAATATTTAAAAATGGTGCGGTAAAGCCAAGTGTATTTGAACCCCTGCTTACCACCGAAAACTTTGCGCGACTCAACGAAAACATGTACCGCTTTCCTGGCTTTACACTCAGCGAAAGGTCGGTACGATCTTACCCTTATGATTGCGGAGCTGCTGTACTTGGATATACAGCCGAAGTAGACACAGGTTTTTTACGTAGACACAAAGACGAGGGTTATGAAATGGGCGATTATTTTGGTACGACAGGACTTGAAAATAGTTACGAAAAAATACTCATGGGGCAGCGCGGCATCAAGCGCTTTATTAGAGATAATAAGGGAAGAATTCAGGGGCCTTGGGAAAAAGGAGAATTTGATACGGCAGCAATCGCAGGAAGGAATTTATACTCAAGCATTGACGTAGAACTCCAAAAGCTTGGAGAAAAACTCATGGAAAACAAAGTGGGTAGCATTGTGGCCATTGACCCAAAAACGGGCGGTATTTTATGTATGGTAAGCGCCCCAACGTATAACCCAAATTACTTAACAGGCAATCAAAGAAAAAAGCACCTTGTAGACATGATGTACTTTGATCCTAGAAAGCCTTTACTTAATAGAACCGTTAGTACCACTTACTCTCCTGGCTCTACGTTTAAAACACTCGTAGGTATTATTGGAATGGCCGAAGGCGTTATTGATGATCAAATGACAGTTAGTTGCGGTGGAAGTTATTTAGGTTGTGGTAGAAGAATGGGTTGTCACGCTGCCGGCACTTTTACACTAAAACCTGCCATTTCAAAATCTTGTAATAGTTATTTTGCAGTTGCGTATCGTAGAATATTAGACAACGCAAAAATTAACAACCGAGATGTAACACTAGGCCTTTTTAATGAATATGCTTATTCATTTGGTCTTGGCAAAAAATTAGGCGTAGACCTTCCATCCGAAAGAATGGGTAATATTCCAACAGCTAAATACTACCAGAAGATATTTGGAAAAAACTGGCAGGCTTGTAATATTATTTCTAACTCCATTGGTCAGGGAGAAATTTCTACAACCCTAACACAACTTGCCAATGTAATGGCCATTATTGCAAACAAAGGTTGGTACTATTTGCCACATTTAATTGACTCAATAGAAGGTGGAGATGATTATGAAATGTTAGCGAGGTTTAAAGAAAAACATAGAACAAAAAATATTGCTGAAAGTATTTTCGAAGAAGTGCATGAAGGTATGCAAGGCACCATGGAATTTGGTACGGGTGCTTATGCAAAAGTTCCGGGTATCAATGTTTGTGGCAAAACCGGAACTGTAGAAAATGCCTACAGAGGTGAGTCTTTAAAAGACCACGCATTTTTTGGTGCCTTTGCCCCTCGTGAAAATCCGCGCATTGCAATTGCCGTTATGTGCGAGAATGCAGGATATGGTGCCACGTCTGCAGCGCCTATTGCCAGCTTACTCATAGAAAAATATTTGCGGGATTCCATTGCTGGACCTGAGCGTAAAGCTAAAATTGAGCAGCTATCCAATATGAATTTAATTCCGCCTCAAATGAAGCGCTTAATGAAGCCCGATACCACTAGAAAAGTAAATATTAAAAAAGCAATTGCCAAAAACTAGCATACCCATGAATAGGAAAAATAAGAACCTTGCTGGAGAAGGAATTGATTATACCGTTATTTGGCTCTATGCTATTTTAGTTTCCATTGGTGTTTTGTGCATTTTTATGGTAGAATACAAAACCGATACCAACTGGCTTTCTACATTCTTAGGTGGCAAAACCAACTATAGCAAGCAGCTTATATTTGGAGGTGTTTGCGCACTGGTAGCCACTTTTATATTACTCACCGACAGTAAAATATTTACAGCATTCGCAAATCTGTCTTATCTACTTGGCATATTACTCATGCTTGCAACATTTGTTTTAGGAAAAAATATCAATGGATCTAGATCATGGATACCATTAGCTGGTGGATTTAATTTACAACCCGCCGAACTTTGTAAAATATTTACATCTCTAGCGATTGCAAAATTTATTTCACGTCAAGAAGTTGATTTTTCAAATGTAAAGTCACAAATTATTGCAGGGGTCATTGCTTTAACACCAGCAGCCTTATCCATCTTACAACACGAGCTTGGTTTAGCACTTGTATATTTGAGTTTACTCATTGCAATGTACAGAGAAGGTTTGCCAGCTCAGTTTTTAATTATTGGGTCATGCTTTGCCATTCTTGCACTTGCTACACTTATTGTAGAAAGAGATGTTTTATCAATTACGCTTACCATTTTAGCAGGCTTTATTATTTTTTTAGCGTACAGACAAGTTAGAAAAAAACAAAGGCTCGTAACAATTACTGCCATTCTATCTATTTGGATTTTATGTGTAGGGGTTCAGCGCTTTGTGGTGCCGTATGTTTTTAACAATGTACTTGAGTGCTATCAAAGTACCAGAATTTATAGCATGGTGGGTAAAGATTATGACTGTAGTTTAAATAAAAAATCGAACGAAAAAACAACAGGAAAAGCTGCCCGTAAGCCAGATGATTACAATGTAAGGCAAAGTAAAATAGCCATTGGTTCTGGCGGTTTTTTTGGAAGAGGCTTTTTAAAAGGAACACAAACCAGAGGTAAATATGTGCCTGAACAAGACACTGATTTTATTTTTACATCACTTGGAGAAGCCTTTGGATTTGTTGGCTGCGCCATTTTTTTAGGACTTTATTTATATTTCTTATTTAGAATTGTTAGAATCGCAGAAAGACAAAGAAGCGCTTTTAGCAGGGTATACGCCTACTGTGTTGCTAGTATTTTATTTTTTCATATCGCAGTAAATGTAAGTATGACCATTGGTCTATTCCCTATTGTTGGTATTACACTTCCACTTATTAGCTATGGAGGATCATCGTTACTTACCTTTACGGTTTTAATTTTTATCATGCTTAGACTAGACGCCGATAGACAAATGGTGCTGCGTTAGGCCAATTCTACATTTCATGCAAATTATACCATTATCTGAAGGCAGTTTTACCATCGATCAATCTAAAGTCTTTGTTCCATTTAATACAAATACCGAAGCGCTCCAAAGCAGACCTATTGGAAGTATTTTGGTGGAAATACAACCCTTTGTAGTGATCACTAATAATGACGTGATTTTAATAGACACTGGCCTTGGATATACGGGTTCAAACGGAGAATTACAAATACATGAAAATTTAGAAAAGGCAGGCATTAAACCCGCTTCTATTACCAAAGTGCTCATGAGTCATTTACACAAAGACCATGCTGGCGGAACTACATTTAGTAATATTGACAATACAGCTAGGTATATCAGTTTCCCTTACGCTACTTATTATATTCAAAAAAGAGAATTTGAATACGCTACAGGCGTAGGTTCTGCTTCTTATATACCTACTGATATTTTACCACTACAAGAATTTAGTAAAGTGGTATGGCTTGATAGTGACGAAGGAGAAATTGAAGGCGGTATACAATATCAAGTAACGGGCGCGCACTCCAAATTTCATCAGGTATTTTGGATTACCGAAAATGATGAAACGGTATTTTTTGGCGGAGACGATGCCCCCCAATTGCAACAAATGAAAAGCAAGTTTGTGGCCAAGTACGATTATGACGGCAAAAAATGTATGGAACTTAGACAGTCATGGCTAGAAAAAGCAAAACAAGAAGGATGGACCTTCTTGTTTTATCATGATATTGCAACACCCATTTGGGCTACTCGTTAAATGGTTGGCTCTTCTTGACCTGGGGGCGGTGGTGGCGGAGGCGTTCCCCCTCTTTTATTCTTACTGCCCTTTTTACCACCCGGCTTGTTATCTTGAGGTCCCTTATCCCCTCTTCTGTTTTGTAATTCCGTTCTAATCATTTCCATAAATGCACGGTCTGCAATAAGGGCTTTGTTTACACGCTCATCAGAACCGAGCGCTTTTTTGAAATCGTTCTTGTATTTCTTTTTGATGTTTAATGCAGCTTCTTCAAAAGCGAGTACATCTTCTTTTTTGTCTTGACGAACTTTTTTTAGTTCTTCAAAACAAGCGTTGTAAGCAGGCCAAAATTTTTGCGCTTCTTCGGCATTTAAATTTAGATGTTTTGTTATAAAAGCTACTTTAAGCGCTTCAATATTTTCTCTATTAGGCTTAGGGCCTTTACCTCTAGGACCCATCGGTCTCTCTGGTGGCTGAGCCATCGTTACTGCAACAACAAAGAAAGAGAATAGAAAAGATAAAATGATCTTTTTCATAATTGGTGTTTTTAAATTTATATTAATTGCTTGTTTCTATGTATTCCAAAAGTTCTTGATCTGAACTTAGTTCAATTAAAGATTCACTATTTTCAAGACGATACGTTGGCGTAGAAATATCAGGTGTAGTTATTAATTTTTCATGTACGTCTATATACGATAGCAATGTTGAGTCACTTATATTTTGTAATATTTCTTTTTGATCCACATGTATATAAGCTGCATAATCAACCTTTTCGGTTTTACTATTGTATAAAAAAGTACCAGCCGCTACAACACCTATAAAAGCAGCTGCTACAGACCATTTGGCAATATTGAATATTTTTGAAGGGGCATTTTGTTTAGCTGCCGGTTTTTGATACACATTTGTTTTAGGAATTGTATTTAAAAGTGGCGCTATCAATTCCATTTCATTATATACAGCTTCCTTTTCTATACCTGCTCGTACTAGCGCTGGAAGTTCCTCAAAATAATTTGCAGGAACCTGATACGGCATTAAAGCAGTACTAGTTTGCCAAAACGGACTAATACTTTGCAGCTCTTCTTGTATGTTAGGATCTTTGTACATCAGTAAATAATAGACTTTGGCTTTACAAAAGGGTTTAATTGTTTTTAATAAATTCTTCTATTTTTTTTGCGGCGTGATGATAACTCGCTTTTAATGCGCCTTCCGAAGTTTCTAAAAGTTCACTCATTTGATGGTATGGCATTTCATCATAATAACGCAAATTAAAAACGAGTTGTTGTTTTTCCGGAAGGCTCTTGATGGCCAACTGTAACTTCCAAATCAATTGGCTTGCATTGAAGTTTTCATCCGCTTTTATTTTATCCTGAAATCCGTCTGACTCCTGATCCAATGAGATGGTTGCTCTCTTTTTTTGCTTTTCAATAAAAGTGAGGGTTTCATTGGTAGCAATGCGGTACATCCAAGTAAACAACTTACTATCTTCTCTAAAATTTTCTAACCCATTCCAGATTTTAATAAGTACCTGCTGTAAAACATCGTTGGTGTCTTCATGATCCACTAACATGCGCCTAATATGCCAATAGAGACGCTCTTGGTACTTTTTTACAATACCGGTATAGCCCTTTTCTTTTGTAGAAGGGTGCTGGAACTGAGCGAGTAAACTAGTGTCATCTAAATGCAATGCCATATAATAAAGATAACCCTAAGACTGCCGGAGTTGACAATAGTTTAATGCATAAAAGCTAACGTTTGTTAATTGGAAACTATTATTTTGTTAGTTTTTACGCTATAAATGAACTAACTTAGGCGTAAGCAAGCAATCAAAAGGTTATGAACAGTTCTTTTATCAAAAATCAATTTAAAAGAAATGTGGAGGACAAATATGTTATTTACAATAGCTTATTTGCCGCACTCCCATTTTCTGGTGTTGCCAACGTAGGGGCCCTATTACCCATTTTAGCAGAAGCATGCAAAAATGGATATGCGGCGGGTCAGTCCCCCAATCAAATTATTGAAGACTTTTTTAATAAGCAAACAAACATCACAAAGGATGCAGAAAAGTTTGACCGCCTCTTCAAATTTGTACAATACATAGAAAGACAAGTAGTTTTATTTGACGCCATAGAAGACGCCGCTTTTGGAAATATCAATGAAACTGGTGGCGCCGGTAGTTTAAAATCTTTATTGCAAGAAGCAACATTTGCTGGCAAAGGCGCTGAATTAAAACAACATTGTAAAAACAATAAAGTTCGTATCGTACTAACAGCACACCCTACTCAATTTTATCCTGGAAGTATACTTGGAATTATTCATGACATGGGAGAAGCTATTGCAAAAAATGATTTTCAAATTATCAATCAATACATTCAGCAATTAGCACTTACACCATTTTTTAATAAAAAACAACCCACGCCATATGACGAAGCTGTAAACGTAATGTGGTATTTAGAAAATGTATTTTATAGGTCTATTGGAAACATTTACAATTTTATTGTCAATGAAATGTTTGAAGGAGTCAATGAAACAGATAATACTTTTATAGAGCTTGGATTTTGGCCAGGTGGCGATAGAGACGGCAATCCAAATGTACAAGCCGATACCACATTAAAAGTAGCCGCAGCACTGCGCAGTGCCATTGTCGTATGCTATTACAGAGATATTAGAAGACTTAAAAGAAAACTCACTTTTAGTGGCGTTGATACTTTAATGCTAGAGCTAGAATCCCTTCTATATGAAAATGTATTTAGGCCTTCAACCAATAATAAAATTTCAGCAGCCGCTCTGTTAGAAAAACTAGAAGCCATTAAAAAAGAAATCAAAACAAATAACCACGGCTTATTTGTTTCTACGATCGAAAGCCTTATCAATAAAGTAAAACTATTTGGTACTCATTTTGCATCCTTAGATATTAGACAAGACAGTAGAATACATACAGCTTCGCTTGATCATATCAACCAAGCGCTCATTGATGCGAAACAAACCCCAATTTTTCCGGAAGGATACACATCTTTTTCTGAAAATGAAAAGATTGCAGTGCTCGAAAAAATAAATACAACTATCAACCCAGCGATCCTTTCAGATCCACTGGCAAAAGATACTTTACTAAGCATGCAAGCCATGCAAACCATACAAAATGAAAACGGCGTTTTAGGATGTCACCGTTATATCATTAGCAACTGTCAATCGGCCCTTCACATGGCTGAAGTATATGCGTTGTTTACACTCAGTGGATGGAAAGGTGACAAGACATTTGATATCGTTCCACTTTTTGAAACCATTGATGATTTAGCAGAAGCCGCAATTATTATGGGTAAAGTGTATGAACAACCATTTTATAGATTGCAGGTAGCAGAAAGGAAAAATGAACAAACCATCATGCTAGGTTTTAGCGATGGGACCAAAGATGGTGGCTATTTAGAGGCCAATTGGAGTATTTACAAAGCAAAAGAAAAATTAACGGCTATTTCGAGACAGCATGGTTGTAAAGTAAAATTTTTTGACGGTAGAGGCGGCCCCCCTTCTAGAGGTGGCGGTAAAACACACCAATTTTACGCATCCCTTGGTAAAGATATAGAGCATGAAGAAATTCACTTAACGGTTCAAGGACAAACCATTACTTCTAATTTTGGAACCATACAATCGGCTCAGTATAATATTGAACAGTTATTGAGCGCAGGCATGAGCAGCTCCTTATTTGTTGATAATAGAAAAAATATTACAGAAGAAGAACGGACATTACTTGATACACTTAGCAAAGAAAGTTACGAAAGTTATCAATCCTTTAAAGCACATCCATTATTTTTAAAATACTTAGAAGAATTTAGCCCACTCACGTATTATAGTAAAAGTAATATTGCGAGCAGGCCAGCAAAAAGAAGTGCCGCATCTGCTGCGCTTCAATTTTCGGATCTAAGAGCAATTCCATTTGTGGGAAGTTGGAGTCAACTAAAACAAAATGTTCCAGGCTATTACGGCCTAGGTACCGCATTAAAAAAAGCAAAAGAATCCAACAATTGGGAGTCCGTAAAGCATTTATTTAAAAACGTTTCATTTTTTAAAGCGCTGATTGACAATAGCATGATGAGTATGTTAAAGTCCTATTTTGAACTCACGCAATTCATTAAACAAGATCCAACCTATAGCCCAATTTGGAAACTTATCAAAGACGAATTTGATACCACCCAAGAATTGGTATTGGAGCTCAGCGAAAATAAAATTTTAATGGGCGCAGATCCTGCAGCCAGGGCTTCTATATTAATGCGGGATGAAATTGTGCTGCCGTTGTTAACCATTCAGCAGTATGCATTGTGGCAATTACACAAAGAAAATAATGATGCCAATAACAGAGCTGTATATGAAAAATTAGTGACGAGAACGATGTTTGGTATTATTAATGCGGCGAGAAATTCTGCTTAATAAACCTTTTTATTTAAGCATCTTTCCAGCGCCATAAATGTAAACATGCATAGGTCCTGTATGGACTCCATGCTTGTGCAATAGCCAGCATGTCTAATTTAAACTGCTTTTTATTGGCTGGATCTAAATGGTATAGCTTTGTCATTACTTGTTGGATTCCCAAATCATCTACCGCAAAAACATCTTCGCGACCTAACGAAAACATCAAGAGCATTTCTACCGTCCATTTTCCTACGCCCTTAATTTGAGTAAGTAATTCAATAATTTCTTCGTTAGAAAGCAGCTGCAACTTTTTGTCTGTAATTTTATGCTCCAAACAAAACCTAGCCACAGCGTATATGTAATTTATTTTTGCATAACTAATACCTATGCCCCTAAGTGTTTCTTCTGGTGTATCTAATACTTTTTGAATGGTTGGCTTTTTAGCTGGATACAATGCCAAAAAACGATCATAAATAATAGCCGCAACTTTTGTACTCAATTGCTGACTAATAATACTACCCATCAGTTTTATGGGTATATTTTTTTGTAACGTTAATACATGCGTTTCGCCTTTTAAAGTGGCCGCCAACCGCTTGTCATTTTGTAGGTGCTTTTTATAAGACATAAGGCAAGTTACAACCACTAAATTATCTTTCAAAACCAATAAGATGTAGTAGCTTAGTGTAAAATTAGCGGGTTATGAAAGTTCGCATTTTTACAGTGTTATTATTAGCTTTTGGGTTCACGCTTCAAGTTACAGCGCAAACAAAAACGGCCGCCAATAGGGCCGATGAAATGGCAATTAAAGCCTTACTCGCCGCACAAACCAAAGCCTGGAATAACGGCAATTTAGAACATTTTATGGAGGGATACCTTCCTTCCGATTCGCTCCTATTTGTAGGCAAAAGCGGTGCTACTTATGGCTTCAACAATACGCTTAACAATTACAAAAAAGGCTACCCAGATACCTCATTTATGGGCAAGCTTACATTTACAATTTTGTCTTTATCGCCCATCGAAAAAATGCACTACCGTGTTTTAGGAAAATGGGAGCTAAAAAGAAGCAAAGGAGATGTAAGCGGATATTTTACATTATTACTTCAAAAAATAAAAGGCAAATGGTTTGTAATACAAGACCATAGCAGTTAAATCAAAATAAAATTAAAAAAAATGGCAATCATCATTTTAGGAATTATCATACTTATAGCTGGTATCGTTATCCTTAAACAAAAACAAGAATTACACAAATTAGGCAATGGCATTAGAGGATTTGGTATTGTACTTATTATTTTAGGCGCATTAAATGCTTGTGTCAAACAAATTGATGCTGGTCAAATTGGTGTTACAAGTTTATTTGGTAAAGTATCAAACGAAGTATTAACAAGTGGATTAAATTTTATCAATCCATTAGTTGATGTTAGTACTGTAGACATTAAAACCTTAAACTACACTATGAGTGGAGTTCACAACGAAGGAGACAAAGAAGGCGACGACGCTATTAGAGTACTTACAGCAGACGGATTAGAAGTATCGATAGACCTAACTGTTTTATACCGTGTAGTAGGCACAGAAGCGCCAAGGCTAATTAGAGAAACCGGCCTAGATTATAAAGACAAAATTGTTAGGCCGCTTACGAGAACAAAAATTAGAGACAACGCTGTATACTTTACTGCCATTGACTTATACTCTACCAAGAGAGATCAATTTCAGAGCAGAATATTTACCAGCATCGAAGCAGATTTCAAAAAAAGAGGCTTGATATTGGAGCAATTACTGCTTAGAAATATTACACTTCCTAATAACGTAAAAACTTCGATCGAAGAAAAAATTAAGGCCGAACAAGATGCGCAAAAAATGGAGTTTGTACTTCAAAAAGAAAAGCAAGAAGCAGAACGTAAGCGTGTAGAAGCACAAGGTATTGCAGACTATCAGCGTATTATTAGTACCGGCTTAAACGACAAGCAATTACAATACGAGCAAATACAAATGATGAAAGGACTCATTACTTCTCCGAATTCAAAGGTTATTGTAATGGGCAAAGGAAATACCCCGGTAATTTTAGACGGAAAGGATAAATAAAATTATTCTTCGTTGTAATCGATTGGATCTTTCCATTTGTTGTAGAGATACCAAATTAATAATGCTGTACTTACTAATAGCCAGGTGTAAAATATTAAATTGGTTAAAGTAAAATTACTTTCCCAATAAGCAGTTCCGTACATAATACCAGCGCATGAGTTAATAGCCATCCATAATAAAAACATGGAAATGGTATTAACAATGCGAATCAAATATTTACGTACGCCTGGTTCCATATTTTAATCTAAGCTTTGGTTATTGGCAGCTGCCATTTTTAAAAGTCTATCAAATTGAGCTGGCGTTAAATCATTATAAAAGAAGTTGATGGGGTCTATTGGATTCCCTGATTTAAGTACCTCATAATGAAGGTGCGGACCCGTACTTTTGCCCGAATTTCCTACATAACCTATCACTTCACCTCTTTTTACGCGTTGGCCAACCCTAGCTTTTACCCGAACCATATGGCCATACAAAGTTTTGTAGCCATATCCATGATTGATCACTACATGTATTCCATAGCCACTCGTTGTGAAGCCTGAAGTAACTACAACGCCATCGGCGGTGGCATATATTGGCGTTCCAATAGGTGCCGCAAAATCAAGCCCTTCGTGTGCTTTTCTGGTTTTGTAAATAGGATCGATTCGGTAGCCAAAGCCAGAAGCTATTCGGGACAATTTTTTATTGCTTATGGGTTGTATGGCCGGAATAGCAGCTAATAATTTAGCCTTATTGTTTACCATGCCAATAAGCTCATTAAAGGATTTGTTTTGGTATTCCATCCTAAGTGCTAGGCTGTTGAGCTGATCGATTACGGTATGCACTAAATCGGTGGAACCCATGCGCTGCACGAGTTGTACCTCCTTTTTTTGTTCCATATCCTTGATACGGGCACTGTCTGCAACTGGATCGGCTTCAAAAATAGACCGGTACACCGTATTGTCCCGGTTGGTGATTTCCCCCATTTTTAATTCAAGCTGATTGAGGCGCTCTTCTATAACTGCATACCCTTCTTTTAAGTCTTCATTTTGCTGACGGAGTATCTTTTCTTTTGGAGAATCGATGTACTGAAATGCAATGGCAAAAATGATGATACCGGTTACAATAGAAGCAGCAATAAAACCAAAAACCTGCAATAGCCTAACCCTAAGGGGCGTTTCCAGTTTTTCAAACCGGAGGGTATGGGTATTATAGTAATATTTTATTTTGCGCATAAGGGTGTTGGTATCAGTAGCTAAAGGCTCAATTCCTTACCTTTGGAGCTATAATAAAGTATAACAAAGATAGCCCGCTATCTAGTAAAATTAGCTATTAAAATTTGTACCCCTATATGATGACCAGTGCTGAGATAAGAAAACAATTTTTGGACTTTTTTGCTTCGAAGAAGCATCAAATTGTACCCTCTGCCCCTATTGTTGTAAAAAACGACCCTACCCTCCTTTTTACCAATGCCGGCATGAACCAATTCAAAGACTATTTTTTAGGGAATCGCAAACCTGATTTTACCCGTATTGTAGATACACAAAAATGTTTACGCGTTAGTGGTAAACACAACGACTTAGAAGAAGTGGGTGTTGATACTTACCACCATACCATGTTTGAGATGTTAGGCAACTGGAGTTTTGGAGATTATTTCAAAGACGAAGCAATTGCATGGAGTTGGGAATTACTTACAGAAGTATACAAAATTGATAAAGACCGTTTATATGTTTCGGTGTTTAAAGGAGATGATGCAGAAGGTTTACCCATGTCTTCAATTGCACTTGAAGCATGGAAAAAATTAGTACCCGAAGACAAAATTATTTTTGGAAACAAAAAAGATAATTTCTGGGAAATGGGCGACACAGGACCTTGTGGACCTTGTTCTGAAATTCATGTAGACTGCAGATCCGACGAAGAAAGAAAATTAATGCCTGGAAGAGACTTGGTTAACAATGACCATCCACAAGTGATAGAGATTTGGAACAATGTATTCATGCAATACAACCGTTTAAAAGACGGAACACTAGAACCACTTCCTGCAAAGCACGTAGATACCGGCATGGGATTTGAACGTTTGGTGCGTGTGCTACAAGGCAAGCAAAGTAATTACGACACGGATGTTTTTAGCGGAACGATTGAAGCAGTTGCGGGTATCACTGGAAAAGCATATGATAGATCTGATAGTAAAGAAGCCGTTGCATTTAGGGTATTAGCAGATCATATCAGGGCTATTTCTTTTACCATTTCAGATGGACAACTCCCTTCTAATACCGGCGCCGGCTATGTTATTAGGCGTATTTTACGTAGAGCTGTTCGTTATTATTATACCTATTTAGATTACAAACAACCTTTGCTTTTTCAACTAGTGCCATTACTAGCAGCACAGTTTGAAAATGTATTTCCTGAATTAAAAGCCCAGCAAGACTTTGTTACCAAAGTAGTAAAAGAAGAAGAAGATTCGTTTTTAAGAACCTTGGATAAAGGTCTTAAAAGAATTGACGAATTAATGAAATCATCAAGCAGTAAAGTAATTGAAGGGAAAGCTGCTTTTGAACTTTTTGATACCTACGGATTCCCCATAGATCTTACCCGCTTAATTGCACAAGAAAACAATTTATCTGTAGACGAAAATGGATTTGAAGCAGAAATGCAACAGCAAAAAAATAGAAGTAGAGCTGCTACTGCTATTGACGCTGCAGACTGGGTGATCGTACATGAAAATGATGCACCATCATTTACCGGATATACAGATACTGAAAGCAATACAACTGTTTCAAAGTATAGAAAAGTAACCGCAAAAGGTACTACTGGATATCAAATTGTATTAGCAGCTACTCCTTTTTATGCAGAAAGTGGCGGACAGGTTGGCGACACTGGCGTACTTGAATTTAATGGCTCTAGCATTGATGTGATCGATACTAAAAAAGAAAATAACTTAATCATTCATTTTACAACCGAGCTTCCAACTAATATAGAAGGACCTGTTGTAGCAAAAGTAAATACGAGTTCTAGAAAAAATATTTCTGCACACCATAGTGCTACCCATTTGTTGCACGCTGCTTTAAGACAGGTGTTAGGAACACACGTGGCGCAAAAAGGAAGCCTTGTAAATGCTGCGCAACTTCGATTCGACTTTTCTCATTTTGCAAAAGTGAGTGACGACGAAATGCAACAAATAGAAACGATTGTCAACCAAAAGATTAGAGAAAATATTCCGGTTGTTATTAAAGAAATGACAAAGGATGAAGCTGTCGCACTAGGTGCCATGGCTTTATTTGGAGAAAAATATGGCGATACCGTAAGAGTTGTTATAATGGACCCTAACTATTCTATTGAACTATGTGGCGGTACGCATATTGGTGCAACCGGTGAACTAGGTTTGTTTAAATTAAAGCACGAATCGGCAGTAGCGGCAGGTGTTAGACGCATTGAAGCGGTATGTGGCGAAGGTGCTATTACTCAAGTAAATGAAGCTTTAGCTGAACTTGAAGCTATTAAAGAGCTTGTAAAAAACACTAAGGAGCCTGTTAAAGCAGTGCAACAAATCGTTAGTGATGTGCAATCATTAAAAAAACGTGTCGAATCTTATGAGGCACTAGCACTTATTGGGATTAAAAAAGAATTAGAAGCGAAAGTAACAAGCATTGGTGACACGCACTTTATTGGTAGTGTTGTTACGGTGAGTAACCCAGATGGTCTCAAAAAATTATGTACAGAACTTCAAGGAAATTTCACAAACCTACTTGTTGTTTTAGCTGCTAATATTGAAGGCAAAGCAGCTGTGGCTGTGCTTGTGGATGATACATTAAATAATGCTAAAGGATTAGAAGCGCAAAAAATAATTAAAGAACAAATAGCGCCACTTATTAAAGGTGGTGGAGGTGGCCAAAAAGGGCTAGCAACTGCTGGTGGACAGGATCCTAGCAATTTGATGCAGGTTATTGAATCTGTAAAGAATTTGTTAAACTAAACTTTTTTTGAGAACAAAAAAATATATTTGAAACTATAAACAAACCAAAATTATGCTTAAAATTATTTCATTATTTACAGCAGGTTGCTTACTAGTAACAGCTGCTAACGCACAAGAAGAAAAGAAAGTTGTCATTGTAAAAAGAATGGATACAACCATCGTTCATGGAAAGGCTGACGGTCCTGAAAAAATGACGGTGATTGTAGAAAACGGAAAAATTACCATTAATGGCAAGCCTGTTGACGGTGTTAATTTACCAGAAATGATGGGTGGTACTGCAGGTATTCCAAAAGTAACGAATGTTCCAAAAGTGATGATGTTCAAATCTGATGATATGAATGCCCCACTTCCTAAATTAGAAGGCAAAATGACCGAATTAAAAATTGCAAAAGGCATGCCACTTGACATGAGTAAGTTAGGAGAGACATTTGCACTTGCATTTAATGAGGGGCCAAAAATTGGAATCAGTATAGAAGATCTAACAGAAGGTGCTGGTGCTAAAGTATTAGAAGTTACAGAAGGTTCTCCAGCTGCAAAAGCAGGTATTGCAAAAAATGATATCATTACATCCGTAGATGGTTCATCTATTTGTGATGTAGCTACTCTTCAAGAAAAAGCTAGTGATTTAAAAGCTGGCGACGCCATCACCTTGAAATTAACTCGTGACGGAAAGTCTAAAGAAGTGACTGTTAAAATTCCAAAAAAAGTAAAGAAGGCTAATATATAAGCTTCAAAGTGTGCAATAACCCGATAACAAATCTTATTTTTGTTTGAGATGACCTCAAGCAAACAATACGAAGCAGTTATCGGGTTAGAAGTACACGCACAGCTTGCTACTAAAAGTAAGCTCTTTTGTGCCGACGCCACCACTTTTGGGGCCGCACCCAATACCCAAATAAGCCCAATTACAATGGGGCATCCGGGTAGTCTTCCAAAAACTAACAAGAAAGCAGTTGAGTATGCCATTAAAATGGGACTCGCTTGCAATTCTACTATTGTTAAGGAAAACTACTTTGCGAGAAAAAACTATTTCTATCCAGACCTACCAAAAGGCTATCAGATTTCTCAACATACTACGCCTATTTGTGCAGGCGGAAAAGTTCAAATACAGGTTGAGGGCCAAAAGCGCCATGTCCAATTAAATAGAATACATTTAGAAGAAGATGCTGGGAAAAGCATTCACGATATTGATCCTACACATACACTTATTGATTTAAATAGAGCAGGTACGCCGTTAATCGAAATTGTTACAGAACCTGACTTGTTTAGTGCCGAAGAAGCATTTGCTTACGTTACTGAAATTAGAAAACTCGTACAGTGGTTAGGTGTTTGTGATGGCAATATGGAAGAAGGCTCCTTAAGGTGTGACGCCAATGTTTCGGTGCGGTTAATTGGTGAAAAAAAGTTGGGCACCAAAGTAGAAGTAAAAAATTTGAACTCTATTCGAAATGTAAAAAAAGCAATCGAGTTTGAAATTGCCCGCATGATAGATGTAATTGAATCAGGCGGGACTATAACGCAACAAACAAGAAGCTTTGACGCATCCAACGATACAACATTTGCTATACGCGATAAAGAAGAAGCCAATGATTACCGCTATTTCCCAGATCCCGACTTAGCCCCTTTTGTTTTAAGCGAATCTTATATCAAAGAAATACAATTAGGACTCCCTATTTTACCTGCTGTTTTAGAAGAAAAAATAATAACGCAATATCAACTTAGTAGTTATGATGCTGCACAAATTTGTGAATCTTTACATACGGCTCAATATTTTGAAGCTGCTGCAGCACATACAAAAAACTATAAATCGGTTGCCAATTGGATGCTAGGCCCCATTAGGTCTTATTTAAATGAGGCAGGCTTAGATTATAGCGAACTTGCCCTACAACCCATTACTCTTGCGGGTCTTATTCATATCATTGACGCAGGACAATTAAATTTTTCGGTGGCGGCATCAAAAATATTACCTCAAATAGTTGATGGTAAAAAAACAGATGTTTTAGCCGTTGCTACCGAACTAAATTTAATACAAGTCAATGACACTGATGCCTTAGAGGCATGGGTTGACGCTGCTATTGCTAGCATGCCTGAAAAAGTAATTGAATATCAAAAAGGCAAAAAAGGACTTATTGGACTATTCATTGGAGAAGTAAAAAAATTAAGTAAAGGCCAAGCAGATCCAAATAAAGTGAGCAGCTTACTCGCTCAAAAATTAAATAAATAATTTCTCAGCAAAAACAATTAAAATGATAAAAAAAATTGGCGTATCAATTGTAGCCGCAGGTATTCTTATGGGCTGTTCCGAAAAAAAATACGGCGGCTTTACTGTTAGTGGAAAAGTAAGCCATGCAGGTTCTCAAAAAATATATTTACAAGAACTGCCTTTTGCAGGATCTGAGCCATTAATACTGGACTCTGCTACTTTAAAAGAAAATGGAAAATTTGAATTACGAGCCACCGCTCTTGAAGAAGGCTTATATAGGTTAACCTTAGAAAGAGGCCCTGAACTATTGGTGATTAATGATGAAAAAAGTATCAGGGTAAATATAGACGTTAATCAGCCTAGAGCATACGAAATTGAGTCGTCTGAGGCCAGTAAAAGTCTTCAAACATTATTTGCAAAATATAGTGTTGCCGATTCTACACTCATGATTACCTTTAATAATTTGGATAAAGCACAGCAGCAAACTGGCAATGATAGTTTGTTACAAGTATTAAAAAAAGAGAGAGACAATGGGCTTGTTGCTATTAATAATCTAGTAAACAACTTTATTACTTCATCCAATAGCCCTGCTGCCATTTATTATGCGATTGGAATGGCTACCAGAACGATGACACAAGAAGCGATTAAACAACTCGTTGACAAGTCAGCTACTAAGTTTAAAGAGCACACAGGACTAGCTAAAATAAAAGCATTGTTAACCGTTCAACAAGCAGCACCTAGTGGCGCAAACGTATATAAATTACTCAACAAACAAGCGCCTGAAATTAACTTACCTGACACAGAAGGCAAGCCTTTTTTATTGTCTTCATTAAAAGGCAAGTATGTTCTTGTAGATTTTTGGGCGAGCTGGTGCGGACCTTGCAGACAAGAAAACCCAAATGTGGTAGCTGCCTATAACAAGTTTAAAAATAAAAACTTTACCATTGTTGGTGTGTCTTTAGACAATGATAAAGAAGCCTGGCTAAAAGCTGTTAAAGACGATGGCTTAACTTGGAAGCACGTGAGTGATTTAAAACAATGGGAGTCTACCATGGTTCCTTTGTATGGCTTTGACGGCATTCCATTTAATGTATTAGTAGATCCTTCTGGTAAAATTATCGCTAGTAGTTTAAGAGGCGAAGATTTAGAAAAAACACTCGCTACAGTTTTAAAATAAATACAAATAGCTAGTAAAAAAAATGGCGCTCGATATCGAGCGCCATTTTTTTATGTATTGTTATAACAATTACCATCCTGGATTTTGAACTAGGTTGGTGTTGATATTAATATCATAAGTTGGGATACCCCATACAAACTGATTTGCATCAGCTGCAATGCTAATTGTATTGTAGTTTGAACCTACGTTGATTGCACCTAAATCTTGAGGTGTACCTCTTGTGAAACCAAGATGCCATCTCTTAAGGTCAAATAAACGGAAGCCTTCAAAAGCTAACTCTCTTGTTCTTTCGTTTCTGATTTCTGTCATTAATGCAGAACCAGTTACACCAGATAAAGCAGTTAAGCCTCTAGCCGTACGTAAAGTATTTAATGCAGTTAAAGCAAGCGCTTCACTAGCACCACCTACTTTAGCAGCAGCTTCTGCATAAATCAAATACTGCTCTGCAGAACGGAATACTTTAGGAGCATGTTGATAGTTGGTATACGTACCAGTAAATAAAGCAGGATTACCTGGGAATTTATTAACTACCCACATTGTAGGGAAGTTAACTCCTTGAATAATACAAGGCAATTGCTTTAAATAAACGCTTTTACGAAAATCTGTTGCTGCATATAAATTTACAAAATCTACAGTAGGGATAAAATCTGGAACATATTTACCAGTTGCACCGTTAAAACCTAAATAAATAGAATTGGTGTTGGCTTGTTCTGTTTGCTTAACAACCGCACATTGATAAATAACTTCTGTAGCCAAGTCGTTGGTCCACATGTTATTTAAATTAGTAAGAGTGTTAACCAATGGATATTTACCACCAGTGATGATAGTGTTAGCGGCAGTCATTGCACCAGCCCAATCTTGCATATGTAAACGCACACGTGCTTCAAGTGCATTGGCTACGTCAATGGTGAATTTGTTAGATCCTGCTGCGCCAGCTGTAGCCGCTAAATTTAATTTAGCAGTTGCAATATCAGCTAAGATTTGATCGTATACTTTTTTAACGGTAGCTCTTGCTGGTCTTGCATTGATATTAAATTCTAATACTAAAGGCACACCTAAATCAGTAGCTGCTGTTGCTGGCTCATATGGCTTAGCAAAACGTAAAACTAATTCTGAATAGTAATAAGCACGCGCTAAATACGCATCACCTTTGTATTTTGCTAAACTTGCAACTTCTGTAGCGTTGTTGGTTTTTACTTTTTCAAAACCACTAATACAAGTATTGATGTTTCTTAAAGCGCCGTAGTAACCTGCCCAAGAGCCACTTAAAGCTCCATCATCAGCAAGGAAACTTGTTCCCCATCTGTGCGGGTTACCATTTCTGTTACCAAAATCTAGGGTAGCGTTTAATTGATCTGCTTGCACATCTTGAGAGATGTTGTAAGAACCATACACTCTACCACGTAAGTCTGCGTATAAACCTGTGTTCCAGGTAGCAGCATCTTTAACCGTTTGAAAAGATTGAGACAACTCAATGCTATTATACGGATAAAGGTCAAGCTTTTTTTCGCAAGATCCTAAAGTAAGAATCGCAGCAAAAGCTATCATGTTTTTTATAAGTAATTTTTTCATTTTCTTTTAATTTAACTGGTTATGTAAAGTTTAGAACTGAAGGTTTAATCCTACAGCAACTTGACTTGTATTAGGGTTAGCACCTAATGAAACGTTGGTGTCAACCTCAGGATCAGGACCAGAATAATTAGTAAGTGTCCAGATGTTACGGAAAGTAACATAGAACTTAGCAGCAGATAAAACTTTTTGCTTATTCAATAAAGTTTTAGAGAAGTCGTAAGCAAAAGTTAAGGCTTTTAAACGCATAAATGATGCGTCTTCAATTAACCTTGTATCAAACTGCGTAAACTGTACACCATATCTAGGGAAACGTGCTTGATCACCAGGTTGTTTCCAATAGTTAAGAACATTAACCGATTGGTTATAACCAGTAAATTGGTTTGGATTTTCAAAGAAATAACGATCGTTATTGATCATATACTTTCCTTTAGAGAAAGAGAAGTCAGCACTTACTGAGAACTCTCTTAAACCTGCGCTAAATCCAAATCCACCATTAAATGGTGCATATCTTTTGATACCTGTATTTTGTTGTAAACCAGTACTGTTAAATGCATTTGAAGTTGCAGATTTAGTAGTTTCAACAATTTTGGTAGGATCTGCATTTGGTGTATACCAAGTTGCATCACCATTAGCTGGGTTTACGCCCGCCCAAATTGGATAGAAATAAGATACTGGTTTACCTACAGCCCAACAAACGCCGGTGTTAGGAATAATCCAGTATTGTTTTCCTTGGAATAATTCTGTGATTTTTTGTTCAACATAACCAAGGTTCGCATATACATTTAAGAAAGAAGATTTTTTCTTAATGAAATCGAAATTGATGTTTGCGTTAAAACCAGAGTTCTTTAAACTACCTACGTTAGAAGTAATTGAAGAGAAACCAGAAGTATACGGGAATGGAACACTGATAAGCATACTAGAAGTTACACGATCAAAATATTCGATATCAAGGTTAAGCTTATTAAAGAATGTTGCTTGCGTTCCAATGTTTATTTGTCTTTGTGTTTCCCAAGATAACTCTGGGTTACCAGCAGAGCTTACGCCCCATCCTGGTGCAGAGTTGTAAAGGTTTGTTCCAACAGTTGCAAGTGAAGCATAGTTACCAATAGAAGAGTTACCACTCGTACCGATACTTCCTTTGAATACTAAGTTGTCAATCCATTTAACATTTTGTAAGAACTTTTCGTTTTTAGCTTTCCACATTAAACCTGCAGAATAAAAAGTAGCACCTCTTAAAGATCTACCAAAACGAGAAGACTGGTCATTACGAACAGATAAGTCAACAAAATATTTAGAATCTAAATTATAGTTTAAGCGACCAAAATATGACGCGTAAGCATATTCATCCATAGAAGATCCAGCAGTAAAACCTGTAGGACCAGCAGAAACCAATACTAAACGATCATCTGTTTGACCTGTAGAGCTACCACTAAATGAGCTAGATTTATTAGAAATAAATTCTTGTCCAGCTAACAATGTAAAGCTATTACGTTGTTTGAATTTAAATGTATACTCGGCAGTATTGGTAATGGTTTTAGTTGTACCTCTTGAGAAAGACTCAGAAGCAGAACCATTGTTTAAAGAACCTAAGTAAGAAGGTAATGTTTTGCTTGAACCTCTGTAGTCATAAAATTCCATACCCACTTGAGACTTTAAAGTAAAGCCAGTAAATGGATTTAATTGGATATAACCACTTGGGTTAAATTGAACGTTATCACCTTTACTTGGAAGCTTATCAGCTAAGTAGTTAGGGTTGTAAAAGTTACCACCAGGAATAATATCTGGATACTTCACACCATTTGCATCATATGCAGAATAGAAAGGTTGACGAAGTAATGATAAGCCTCTATTTAATTGGTTTGAACCATAAGGGTTGGTTTGTCTTTCATCATAACCACCAGATAAGTTAATACCTAACTTAAACCAGTTATTAACGGTTGTAGTTACATTTGAACGAAGGGTATAACGCTCAAAATCTGAACGGTATGTAAGACCTTCTTGCTTAAATGCAGAACCAGAGATGTAGTAAGTTGTTTTACCACCACCACCAGAGATGTTTAAGTCAATTTGCTTGGTAGGAATATTCTCTTTGTAATATTGTTGGTACCATTTAGTATCCGCATTGTAAGTAGCTAATAAAGAAGCAACTTGAGCTTGCGTTCTGTAACCAGTAGCAACCCAATAGTCAGTTAACTGCTTTGTATTCATAAAGCTGTTAAATAAATCTAATGTAGGTTTTACTAAGTTAGATACACCATACTGCGTTTGAACAGTAATTTTTGAGCTATTAAGTTTACCTTTTTTAGATGTAATAAAGATTACACCATTTGCAGCTCTTGAACCGTAAATAGAAGTTGAAGACGCATCTTTCAACACAGTTACTGATTCAAAATCTTCAGGGTTTAAACTTACGATTGTACCACCATCGATAGGCACTCCATCCATCACATAAAGTGGTGTAGAGCTAGCACCTAAAGATCCAACACCGTTTAAACGGATAGAAGGAGCAGCAGAAGGCTCACCTGATGAGTTATACACTTGCAAACCTGGTACTTTACCTTGTAAGGCATCAAACATGTTTGCTGTTGGTTTGTTTTGTAATTTCTCTGCGTTAACAGTTACAACAGAACCAGTAACATCTGTTTTCTTTTTTGCAGCACCATAACCTACCACGATAACCTCATCTAAAGCATCTGCAGCAGAAGCAGTAAGTGAAGCGTTAGCAGTGTTGTTTGCAGCGATTGTAACGTCTTTTTGAACAAAGTTCAAAGAAGAAATCGTTAATACTTTAACTGAATTTGCAACAGTTAATTTGAAGGTACCGTCGGCACTTGTTGTAGTACCAGCTTTAGATGATTTAGCAACTACGCTTGCACCAGCAATAGCAGCGCCTTTTTCATCGGTAACCTTACCAGTAACCGTACGGTTTTGTGCGAAAGATTGCGTAAACGCAAGTGTAACACACAAAATCATGACAACTAATTTTCTCATATTTTGGTTTTTAATGTAAAAATGCAGACGCGAATTTAACTAAAGATTAGCCAAAAAATTTCATCTTTTGCGGCAAATACAAGTAAAAACGCCTGTTTTTACCGAATTCATAAAAGTTTTGGAATAAAATTTATATAATATATTGATTACCAATTAATTATAATTCATATGAATTATAATCTATATGTTAAAGCTCTGAAACTTAATTGCCAGAAAAAATTAAACAGACACCAAAATGAAGTTTTAACTACTGCTTTTTAGGCTTATGAAAGTGTAAAATAAGAACCGGAAGAAGTATCAAATTGGTTAAAGTCCCCACTATTAGGGTTAGGGAAGTAAGCCAACCCAAGGCTTTGGTGCCCCCAAAATCACTCATGCAAAAGATAATAAAGCCAGCAATGAGCACCAGTGAAGTATAAATAATACTGATGCCGGTGTGCTTGATTGTTTGAACCAGTGTGGGTGCCACTTGATGGTTATAATGCGGTAGCTCTTGCTTGTAATTGATTAAAAAACGTATCGTTACATCAATGGCAATTCCAAGGGCAATGCTAAATATCAAAACTGTAGAAGGCTTTAATGCAATACCTACCCAACCCATCAAGCCTGCAGTAATAATCAAAGGAATCACATTTGGAATTAATGAAACCATTAAAATGCGAACTGATTTAAATAGGTACAACATACAAAGTGCAATCAGTAAAAAAGCCCAAACAATGCTTTCTTGTAATCCTTTAATAATAAAACTAGAACCTTCTAAAAATGTAATCGTACTACCCGTAAAAGTGACTTTGTAATGCGCGGTATCAAATATTTCGTTTGCTTTTGTTTCAAAGTCTTTTAATAAAATAGGGAGTTTAGCACTACCAATGTCTTTCATGTTCACACTAATTCGCGCTACTTGTTTTGTGCTATCCATAAAACTATTGAGCAGTTTAGCAACGCCTTCTTTTTTTACTTGAGCACCCGAATCTCTTGGCGCTGGCGATTTTAAATATGGACCCATAAAAGCCAAATCACCTTCGTATGGAATATCATAGCTTAATGTATCCCCGTCATAATATGCTTGTTTGGCAAACTTTAATCCTTCTACAAATGATAGTGGCCTAGCAGTTTCGGGATGCCCAGCAATGTACACAGACAACTCTTCTATTTTAGCAATTGGCCCTGTTGAACGTAGTAAACCATTTTTCTTTTTGGTGTCGACCATAATTTCAAGAGGCATTACACCACCAAAATTATTTTCGAACCATTTAAGGTCTGTGTATATTTTATCCTGCTTAGGGAGGTCATCTACAATAAATCCTTCCGACTTTAACTTGCTCATTCCAATAAGCGCAAAAACAGTAATAACAATCGTTACACCATATACCGAGCGTGCATGATGAAAAGTCCAACGTTCAATTTTAACAAGTAGTTTTTCAAGTATCTTATTGTCGAGGTAACGGGTGTGCTTTGCTTTTGGCGCTGGTAAATAACTAAGCACAGCAGGAATAAACACCAATGAAATAAAAAAGAGCGCCATGATGTTAATACCTGCTACAAGCCCAAACTCTTTTAGTAACGCACTCTTTGTTAAAGCAAATACGGCAAATCCAATTGCTGCCGCAATATTGCAAAATAGGGTTACAATCCCCATACGTCCAACCATGGTAATAAGTGCTTTGTCTTTGTCTTTTAACTCTAAAAAAGCTGTATGGTACTTATTAAAAAAGTAAATACAATTAGGGATTCCAATAACAACAATAAGTGGTGGAATAAGGGCCGTTAAAAGTGTGATTTTGTAACCAAGTAGCACAACAGTTCCTAAGCTCCACACAACTCCAATAGCCACCACCACCATACTCATGAACATGGCACTTAAAGATCTAAAAAATAAGAGTAAGGTTAAAGCAGATAAAACAAAAGAAGCAATTAAAAAGATATTCATCTCCTTTTTAATTCTATCAGCAACAATGGTTCTGATATAAGGCAGACCACTTAAATGTACCGACGAATTTGTTTCTTTTTCGAAAGAAGCTATTGCAGTATTTATTTTTTGAACTAGTACAGATCTGTTTTTTGAATTGATGATAGCACCATCGAGTGAAACACCCATTAGGTAGGCATTTGAATTAGGGCTATAGAGTAATGTTTTATAAAAAGGTAGCGACTTAAATACAAGTGCAGCACTATCTAATTTAGCTTGACTGGCATAAGGCGGGGTAAATATTTTTACGGATGTAAACTGCGATGTAGCGGTATCATTGATAAGGTTAACAACATCTGGAATATTTAAAATAGCTGTAACACCATGCAAACTTTTTATTGTTTTTTGCAACTTGGCAACCGCATTAAAATAAGACTTTTCGTAAAAATGATCGGTTTCAAAACCAACCACCATGGTATTGCCATCAACACCAAACTTTTTTAAAAATGCTTGGTAATCTTGGTATTTTGGATTGTTGGTTGGGATTGCTCTAGTAAACTCATAACTGAGTGACACTTTTGAAGCATGGTAACCCATAAAACAAGTGCTGCCTAATAAAATAAGCAATAATAAAACACGACGTTTCATGATCCATTGTCCTAAAGTATACCACATAGAAGAGGGGATTTGGTTTTGCGAGCAAAAGTCGGATAAAAAAGCCATTTATAGACGATCTACATCACAAAGAAATAGGCAAGAGCCTGACAAAGTGCGCCCACTAGTAATCCCATATACACTTCTTTTTGAGAATGATCAGAAATAAGAAACCTACTAGTTGCCACTATACCAGTGAGTAATAAAACCCCAGCAATAGGAACTCCAAGGGGCTGATGGTAATAAAATGCAAATAAAATAACAGCCATACTAGCTCCACCCATACCCATTCCGTGCAAACTAATTTTATAGTTATTGTTCAAAATGAGCCCTGCTGCAGTTGCCATAAATATACCGGTATAAAAAAATTTTAACACAGCTGGCTGATCCGAAAAGTTTCGACTCAAATAATGCATCCACCAATAAAAAAACATGGTGATGATGTATGGAATAATGCGTTCTTTTTGGGTACGCAAAAAAATGCTTTCCGAAAATTTTAGCCGCCACAATAAAAAAACTGCAAAGGCTGGGAAAAAAGCTGTTAACCAAAATACACCAAACAAACGGAGCTTTAACTGCCATGGCGTTATGCCAGCAAACTCATACGGGAAAAGCACCATGAGTAATAAGAAAATATAGGTTGGTATAAATAGCGGGTGTAAAATATAGGAAACAACCTTTGCTAAAAAGCGAATTAGTGGATGATATGGTGCAGGTGTATTTGTCATAAATGAATTATAATTCTTTTCGTAAACGCGCAACCGGAATATTTAACTGCTCTCTATATTTGGCAACTGTTCTTCTTGCAATGTTATAGCCTTTTTGCTGAAGCATATCGGTTAATATTTCATCACTAAGAGGCTGCTGCTTTTCTTCTGATTCAATTAAATCACTCAATATTTTTTTTACTTCACGGGTACTCACCTCTTCTCCACTATCAGTGCTTAATGATTCACTAAAGAAAAATTTGATTCTAAATGTGCCAAATTCAGTTTGAACAAACTTGCTATTAGCAACCCTACTTACGGTAGAGATATCTAGTCCCGTTTGGCCAGCAATATCTTTTAATATCATGGGCTTTAAAGTTGTTTCATCCCCAGATAAAAAAAATGCCTTTTGGTGAACCAGAATCGCTTTCATGGTATTTGTAAGCGTTGCTTGGCGCTGTTCAATCATATCAATAAACCACTTTGCTGCATCAATTTTTTGTTTGATAAATAGCACAGCTTCTTTTTGACGTGGATCTTTTTTACTGCCTTTTTCGTAATCCCGTAACATTTCACGGTAGCCTTCACTAACACGCAGTTCAGGCGCGTTTTTACTATTTAAAGTGAGCTCTAGTTGACCCCCATTGTTGAGTACAAAAAAATCAGGTATGATATAGGTTTGGGCTTTGTCAATACTGGTAAAATTACCGCCTGGCTTAGGGTTTAATTTTATAATTTGCCCCACCACATCTTTGATTTCAGCATCCGTTAAATTCAGTTGCTTCTGAATTTTTTCGTAATGTTTTTTGGTAAACTCTTCAAAATATTTGGTAAGAATAGTGATGGCAAGTTGCACTGACTTTCCTTCCGATTTTTTTCTTTTTAATTGCAGTAAAAGACACTCTTGTAAATCCCTGGCACCAATACCAGCTGGGTCAAAATCTTGTATACGTAAAACTATTTTTTCGATCTCTTTTTCAGACACTTCTATAGATTGTCTAAAAGCTAAATCATCTGCAATAGAAGAAAGCGCTCTTCGTAAATACCCATCATCATCTAAACTACCAAGTACTTGCTCCGCAATGGTATAACCACGTTCATCAAGCTCTAGCATTCCAAGTTGATCCGTTAAAAGCTCGTGAAAGCTCGTTTCGATTTTTATAGGAATCACCGCATTATCATCCATTTCAGGATAATTGTCATCCTTTAATTTATAGTCTGCAATTTCCCCGTCATCATCAACAATAAATTCGGTATCGTCTGAAGGCTCATATTCATCTAGTGGAGCTGGCTCGTCTTCTGGAATTTCAGATTCAAATTCACTGTCAACCTCTTCTCCAAATTCAATTTCTTTTTCACCCTCCGCCATTTCAAGAGCCGGATTTTCTTCTAATTCTGACTGAATCCTTTCTTCCAAATTAGCGGTAGGTACCTGCAACAACTTCATCAGCTGAATCTGCTGTGGAGATAGCTTTTGTAATAATTTTTGTTGAAAAGATTGACTTAAAGACATCCGTGAAATTCAAATAATTATAGCACTTTAGCAATCGCTGCTAACATTTTTTCTCCCTTCTCTTTTATTTGCTCTTCCGTCCACAACAAACTAATCGCTGTAGAAATAGTACGGCTCATAATGGCGTCACTTTTTGCAAAAGACTGGGTTTGTAATGCTAATAATGCAGCTGTTTGCGCGTCATGCAAACGGTTCAGTGTGGTTGCATTTTTTAAATGATCCCACTTAGTAATATAATGCCAGTTATTAGCGTACCAATAAAAATTACCTGCAAAAACCCCTGCTTCTTTTAATGACTCGATAGCAGCCTTAGTACTTGCTTCTGTGGGAAGCATCCAAGATAAAAAACTACAGCTATCGCCGTCTTCGTCGGGCACAGCTCTAAAGTTGATGCCCGGCACTTGTTCTAAATAACTGCGTAATAATTTATTGTTTTTGCGTTGGATAGATAAAAAAGTATCGAGCTTTTTAATTTGCGCTAACCCAACAGCAGCATGCAGTTCACTGATTCTAAAATTGTATCCAATAAATGGATGTAGGTCTGCGCCGCGGTCTACACCAAGGTGGTCATGACCATGATCCGTGTAGGCGTCACATTTTGTATAAACGTCTTTACTATTTGTCATTACCACACCACCTTCACCACAAGTAATTGTTTTTACAAAGTCAAAAGAAAAAGTGCCTGCGGCACCAATGGTACCTAATTTTTTTCCTTTGTAGGTGCCGCCAATACTCTGACAAGCATCTTCTAGTAATAATAAATTGTGGTCGGTACAAATTTGTTGAAGTGCATCCATATCGGCCATGCTGCCGCACATATGAACGGGCATGATGCACTTTGTTTTGTTTGTTATAGCGGCTTTAACAGCGGCCGGATCTAGGGTCAATGTTTCATCGATATCTACTAAAACTGGAACAGCGCCAACGCTTAAAACGGCTTCAAAACTTGCTACAAAAGTAAAAGCAGGCATGATCACTTCGTCGCCAACACCAATACCAAGGGCTGCCATAGCGGTTGTTAGCGCTGCAGTGCCACTAGAGGTTAGTTGCGCATGTTCACAACCAAAAACATTAGAAACAGCTGCTTCCAATTCTTTAGATTTCCAGATTCCTTTTCGAGGACCATCAAACCCATAACGCATTAATATTCCGGTTTCTAAAACCTCATTCACTTCTTTTCTTTCTTCGTCACCAAAAAATTCAAATCCTGGCATATAAAATGTTTAGAATGCAAAGGTAAAGAACTTAGCCGCATCTTTTATTGGCATTATCTTTGCTTTATGAATCCTACCTTATTTTATTGTTACGACGCCTATTGTGGCTGGTGTTATGGGTTTTGCCCGGTAATTAAAAAAATAGCCGAAAACAACCCCAATATTGCCATAGAAGTACTTTCTGGCGGCATGATCATGCCCGAAAAGCCTGTACCTATAAGTGCTACTGCGCATTATATTTTAGGCGCCTATAAAAATGTCGAGGAATTATCCGGCGTAGAATTTGGTGAAGACTACCTCTGGCATATCAAAAACCCCGAATTAAGCGACTGGTTCCCGCATTCCGAAAAAGCGGCCATTGCATTATGCATTTTTAAGGAGTTTTACCCAGATAGGCAAGTTGAATTTGCGACTGATTTGCAAATAGCCCTACATTATGAAGGTCGTGATTTAACAGACAATGAAGCATATAGACACTTACTTGAAAAATACAGTATAGCACCCGAAACTTTTTATGAAAAATTAGCCAGCGAAACCTACAAAGACCAAGCCCACTATGAGTTTTCATTGGTTAAGCAATTACAAGTAACCGGTTTTCCATGCGTATTATTACAAGTCAATGAGTCAAAATTTCATTTGCTAGCAAGGGGCTACACAGATTATGAAACACTACAATCAAGACTTGATTTGGCGTTACAAGAAGCATCAAAAACGAATTAGTAGTTTTTTAACCTTATTTTACCTTTACTTTGCACAACGTAAACAAAGCATATGGAGTACAGTAATTTAGTATCAATCTCTGGCCTAAGTGGTCTATTTGAAATGGTTGCCAGCAAAACAGATGGCGCTATCGTAAAGTCGTTAGAAGATCAAACTACAAAGTTTGTAAGCAGTAGAGTGCACAATTTTTCGCACCTCGAAAGCATTGAAGTGTATACCGTTCGTGATAATATCAATTTGGTGGAGCTTTTTCAAACGATGTCTGCTTCAAAAGAGGCGCTTCCTTCCGAAAAAGACCCTGCAGCTGTAAAGGCTTACTTTAAAAAAGTATATGCCGATATGGACTTTGACCGCGTATACCCAAGTGATATGAAAAAAATGGTAAAATGGTTTAGCATTTTAAAGGCCAATAACATTGAAATCAAATTGTCTGAAGAGCCTGAAGAGGAAACAGAAGCATAATTGAATAGAACTTTTCTTAAAAGTCGCAAAAGCTTGTCTCTTGCGACTTTTTTTTGCCCCTACCTGCCAATAAATTGAGAGAAATCTTACATTGTGACACTCAATTGACGAACATGAAAAAATTCTTACTCCTTATCATTGTTGGATGCTCATTACTCTCTGCTAAAGCACAGCGTTTTTCAGAAAAATCGGACGCATCTGAAGCCTGGGTAACCGCACAGTTCAATAAACTTACACCGGAGGAGCGCATTGCGCAACTGATGATTGTAAGAGCGCATAGCAATTTAGGGGAAGCGCATGTAAAAGAAGTAACGGATTTAGTAACCAAATTTAATGTGGGTGGCTTGTGTTTTTTTCAGGGTGGCCCTATCAGACAAGCCGTGCTAACCAACGCTTATCAATCTCTTGCTAAAACACCACTCATGATTGCCATTGATGGCGAGTGGGGTTTAGGTATGCGCCTTGATAGTGTTATTAATTTTCCTAGACAACTGATGATGGGTGCTACCAATGATGCTAGTCTGGTGTATGAATTTGGCAGAATAGTGGGTGAGCAGTGCAAGCGTTTAGGTATACAGGTTAATTATGCGCCGGACGTAGACATCAATAACAATCCAAAAAATCCTGTGATTAACGATAGAAGTTTTGGAGAAGATAAATACAAGGTTTCACAATATGGAGTTGCATATATGCGTGGCATGCAAGACGTTAATGTAATGGCTTGTGCTAAACATTTTCCTGGACACGGAGACGTAGCCGTAGACTCACATTATGATTTACCCATCATTTTAAAATCGAAAGGCGCTCTTGACTCTTTAGAATTGTATCCTTTTAAAGAAATGATTAAAGCGGGTGTTGGCAGTGTGATGATGGCGCACTTATCTATTCCTTCATTAGACACGACTACCAATTTACCAACTTCATTATCTGCTATTGCGGTTCAAAATTTATTGCGCAAAGAACTTGGATACAACGGAATTACTTTTACGGATGCACTAGAAATGAAAGGTGTTGCTAAGTTTTATCCTAAAGGTGAAGCGTCTGTAATGTCTTTAATTGCAGGTAACGATATGCTATGTTTACCTGGAGATATAGAAGGAAGTATTGAAAAAGTAAAAGAAGCCGTTGCGGCTGGAAAGCTAAGCTGGGAGGACCTTAACGAAAGGGTAAAAAAAGTATTACGCGCTAAATACAATTTAGGCCTAGCTACTTTACAACCCATCGATACCACCAATTTAGCTGCAGACTTAAACGCATCTACCAATACCCTCAAAGAGATATTAGCAAAAAAAGCGTTGACGCTTTTAAAACTAGAGAACAAAAAATTATTGCCACTACATGCTAAAAAAACAAAAACATTATACGTAGGCATTGGTATTAATAAAGAAAACGATTTTGCAAAAGGTATTAAAGATGCTTACAGCGCAGATGTAGTACTATTTGATTTTACTGACAATGTAAGTAAGGTTGATAGCATTGCTAGCTTAATAGGTAGCTATGACGCTGTTGTTGTTGGTATGCATAATTTTAATAGAAGGCCTGCTAATAATTTTGGAATTTCTCAAAATGCAATTGATTTACTTTCTAAAGTTCAATCTAGTAACACCATCAATTTTTGTTTTGGTAACCCTTACGCTATAGCAAACTTATGTAACGCAAACAATGTTGTGGTATGCTATGAAGACGATGAGATTACACAAAAAGCAGGCATACAATTATTACAAGGTGCTACCCAACCAGAAGGAAAACTACCTGTAACCGTTTGTGACAATTTTACTTTTGGAACAGGAATCGAAACCGCAAGTTATTTTAGAACAGCAGTACCAGAAGAGGTTGGCATGAGCAGTGCTGGACTTCAAAAAATTGATAGCATTGCCAAAGCAGCTATTGATAGCGCTGCTATTCCAGGCTGTGTGGTATTAGTGGCTAAAAACGGAAAAGTAGTGTACAATAAGGCTTTTGGCACCACCAATTATAACAACACCGTGCCTATGCAAACAGATATGGTGTTTGACTTAGCCTCTGTTACTAAAATATCTGCTACTACGGTGGCCATCATGAAACTCGTTGAAACCAAAAAAGTAAAACTCAATAAAACCATTGGCGATTATATTCCATGGGTGCGCGGATCAGATAAAGCATCTATTACAATATCAGATCTTTTATTACATCAAGCGGGGCTTGTTCCATTTATTTCTTTTTATAAAGAAGTTATGGACCCTACAACCAATAAACCATCGCCAAAATATTTTTCTACAACCCAAAATGCTCAATTTCCGGTTCGTGTAGCAGAAAATGTTTACCTCAGAAAAGATTGGCAAGACAGCATGTATACCCGCATATTATCGAGCAGCAGACCTACGAGTGGTAAGTATGTATACAGCGACAACGATTTTATCTTTTTAGGTAAAGTAGTAGAGTCTGTTACAGGCATGGGTCTTGACGCTTATGTAGCAGCTAATTTTTATGAACCACTTGGCATGGGTAGCACTGGATTTTTACCTACTGCAAAAATGCCACTCAGTAAAATTGTGCCCACCGAAGTTGAAGCACATTTTAGAGCACAGCAAACGCATGGAGACGTGCATGACGAAGGTGCTGCCATGTTTGGTGGCGTTGCAGGCCACGCTGGTTTATTTAGCAATGCCTACGATTTAGCCAAATTATATCAGATGTTACTAAACGGCGGCATACTAAACGGGAAACGCTATTTTAAAAAATCTACCATTCAAAAATTTACTGCATATAATTCTAGTATTTCAAGAAGAGGTTTAGGATTTGATAAACCAGAAAAAGACAATGCAACACTTAAAGAGCCCTATCCTTCTAAAAGCGTATCGCCTGAAACATACGGCCACACTGGTTTTACGGGTACTTGTGTTTGGGTAGATCCAACCAAACAACTGGTGTATATCTTTTTGTCTAGCAGGGTATCGCCAACAAGAAACAATACCAAATTTGGCAAATTAAACGTACGACCAAATATACAAGAAGCCATCTACAGCGCAATCCAATAAAATAGGCTACCTTACTGCCATGCACTATAATTAAAGTGCGAGGCGCTCATGATATCCATTGCTATTGTAGATGATCACCGCCTCATGCGGGCTGGACTAGCCAATATGATTGCAGGTTTTAAAGGTTATAAAGTAACTATCGAGGCCGGTAATGGCATTCAATTTATGGATGCCCTCAAAAAAAACAAAGCGCCTAGTATTGTACTCCTCGATATTAATATGCCTGAAATGGATGGGTATCAAACAGCGCAGTGGATCAAGAAAAATTTGCCTGATACAAAAATAATTGCGCTTAGCATGTATGAGAACGATTATGCCATCATACAAATGCTCAAAAATGGTTGCCATGGTTATCTATTAAAAAACTCGGAACCATTGCTTTTATACACTGCCTTTAATGAAATAAAAAAGTACGGGTATTTTAGCAATGATATGGTTTCAGACAAACTCATTCATTATATAGGTGACGAATCGGCACTAAAAAAACAACAAGACCAAGTAAACCAACTCACGGAAAAAGAAAAGGCATTTATGGGGCTAGTCTGCACAGACAAAACCTATAAAGAAATTGCCGATATCATGTTTATCAGCCCGCGCACGGTAGATACCTACCGCGATCATCTATTTAAAAAACTAGACGTTAAAACAAGGGTGGGACTCGCTCTTTTTGCGATCAAAAATAACTTAGCAGTCATTTAGTTTTTATGAATTAATTTTAATTCATGTTCCCCTACAAACGGAGTTTATTTTTTATTTGCTGCATAGCGCTTACAGTTGCTGCTTTTTCTCAAGCACCTCCTATAGGCAGCTGGCGTATGCACCTTAGCTATGCAGGTGCTATCGATGTAGTAAAGGGAGACAATATTTATACTGCCACCAATCAAGCTGTATTTAGCACAAACAATACACTTGGCTTCGAATACTTTAATAAATTAACGGGTTTATCAGAGGCTTCTATTGCTAAAATAGGCTGGGATAGTCAAACACAGCAAGTTGTAGTAGCATACACCAACAGTAATTTGGATATTATTAAAGATGGCCTCGTAAAAAATATCAATGACATCTTAAGAAGTGGTGGTCAAAAAAAAATCAATGCCATCTACTGCGAAAATGGATTAGCATACCTAAGCACCAGTATTGGTGTTATTGTTGTTGATCTATCAAAATATGAAATTAAAGAGAGCTGGATACTTGGTGTAAACGGAAATACAATAGAAGTATTTTCACTTACCAAAGACAATAATTTTTGGTATGCTGCTACTTCCAATGGCGTTTATAAAACTGCCACAAGTAACACTAATTTGAGTGACGCAAAAGTGTGGAGTGTATACTACCAAAAAGCAGGCGCCACTATTAAAAAAATAAACAGCTCACCAACAGGTCTTATTATAGAACAAAATGATAGTCTTCTTTTAGTTCAACCAACATCTACAACTACATCTACCTCTACTTTATTTTACAGGCCACAACAACAAATTAAATCTTGGGCATACAACGATCAAAAAATAATAGTTGGAACCGTTCATATACAAACCAGTCGTGCATACTTAAACGTAACAACGCCTAGCACCTTAAGTAATACCGTTTTTGAACAAGCAGGCACAATTATCAATCCAGTTGCTTGCACACAATCTAATGGTATCATTTGGATTAGCGATAGCATTACAGGACTTATTAAATTAGACCCAGCTGCAAATAGTTTTTTAAAAGTGATTCCAAATGGACCAGCTGGTCAAGTATCTACTGGATTACTGGCCACAAACACAGCAGTATTAGCCGCTGGACAAGCTAAACAAGGTTTATTTGTATTTGAAAATGGAACTTGGCAAAAACAAAATGGACTTGACAGCATAACCGCTATTGGATCCATTACGCAAAATAAATTAGACAATACGGTTTGGCTATCTAGCGCAGGATCTGGTGTTGGCCAGCTAATTGGCAATAAACTGCAAGTTTTTAATCAGCGCAATAGCAGTTTACTAGGTAGTCCAAATAATTTATGCTACACCGCCGGTGTAGTTACCGATTCAAAAGGAAATAGCTGGGTTAGCAATACGGGCACAACGGTTTCACTCCATGTTAAACAAGCAGATGGCAAATGGACCAGCTTTACCAATCCATTTGGAATTACGGATGCTGGTAATCTAGAAATTGATGATCAGGGATACATATGGTGCACCACAAAAAATGCAAATGGTTTACTCGTATACAACCCAGGCAACGCTGTCACTAGTGCCGCAGACGACCGCTGGAAACAATATAAGGCAGGCTCAGGTATTGGTAATTTACCAAGCAACCAAGTAAACTGCACCGCGCTAGATAAAAATGGTTTTATATGGGTTGGTACCGACAGAGGTATTGGAATTATTCAGTGCAACAACCAGGTTTTCACGACAGCAGGTTGCGATGCGATACTGCCAGTTGTTCAACAAGATAGATTTGCAGGCCTTTTATTTAAAGATGAAAATGTACAAACCATTGCAGTAGATGGTGCCGACAGAAAATGGATTGGTACAAAAAATGGTGTCTGGCTAATTAGTGCCACAGGTGAAAAAATTATTTATAAATTTTCTACAAGTAATAGTCCTTTGCTTGGCAATGATATTTCTAAAATTTCCATTGACCCAAACTCAGGAGAAGTTTTTATTGCTACCAATAATGGTGTTTGCAGTTTTAGAAGTACGGCAACAGAAGGGGTTACAACACAGCAAAAAGTACTCGTATTTCCAAATCCCGTTCCTCCAGGATACAATGGCAGCATCGCTATTAGAGGTCTAACAAATAATGCGCTGGTAAAAATAACCAACTTATATGGCGGACTTATTTATCAAACTAGAGCACTTGGTGGTCAGGCAATATGGGATGGAAAAAATACGAGTGGCACAAAAGTAGCCAGCGGCGTGTATTTAATTATTTGCAGAGATGATAGTGGTGTAGAAAAAATTGCCACAAAAATTACCATTGTGCAAGGCAGGTAATTTATTGCTACTTTTTTTGAAAATCGTAGAACCTAGATACTACAAATTTTAATGACCCTTGTTCACCCTGCCCTACCTTATACATCAATCGGCGCATTTTACCAGTAGGCTGTTGCACTCCATTTGCATCTTTTTCAAATAGTGGATAGGTGCGCATTAAAATACCTTCTAGTAACATGTATTGATCAGATCCTTTATATCCATCACGTAGCCTTGGATCATCTAAAATATCTGGCAAAACAATGGGCACTACCGACTTGTTTTCTTGAGAGCTAATGCCAATCACTGTACTTTTATTTAAAGAGTCTTTGGTATTTACATAAAGTAATAAATCTGGAAAACCGTCTTTATTTAAATCGTCCACTTCTGTACCTATTAATGCCCCCTTAAATTCAAAATTAAAGTCGCGCACTTCACTTTCAAACCCTACTGGATTAATTGAAATCGAATTTTTATCTGCAGATTTATTGAGACAATTAATTCGGTAACCAGCCTTTCCAATTTTCATGGTGGTATCAATACGACGACCTTGTGCTAGCAGTGTCATTGGAAGAAGCACAAACACAAAAATGATAAAACGTACAACAGTTAGGCGCATACAAACAAATAGTTTAGGCTACTAAGTTAAAAAAAATAACCATAGTTACATATTCCTTCTATATTGCCCGCCTACTTCATATAAAGCCGCTGTAATTTGCCCCAACGAACAGTATTTAACCGCTTCCATCAGTGATTCAAATAAGTTTTCACCTGCAACGGCCGCCTTTTTTAACGCTGCAATTTTAATAGGTGCTTCCAACTCGTTTCTTTTCCAAAATGCATGAAGGTTACTAATTTGACGCTCCTTTTCGATGGTCGTAGAACGAATTACTTCTGTAGGTAAAATAGTAGGGCTGCCTTTTTTATTTAAAAAACTATTCACACCAACTATAGGAAGCTCCCCAGTATGTTTAAGCGTTTCATAATACATGCTTTCTTCCTGAATTTTGTTACGTTGGTACATCCTTTCCATAGCGCCTAGTACACCACCTCTTTCACTGATTCTTTCAAACTCAATTAATACCGCTTCTTCTACCAAATCTGTTAGTGCTTCCGCCGCAAAGCTACCTTGTATAAAATTTTCAATTTTTGCTGCACCCAATTCTTTGTTGATGATTAGCTGAATGGCCATCGCTCTTCTTACACTTTCCTCGGTAGGTGTTGTGATGGCTTCGTCGTATGCATTGGTGTGCAAACTATTGCAGTTGTCATAAATAGCATAGAGTGCTTGAAGTGTGGTTCTGATATCATTAAAATCAATTTCTTGCGCGTGCAAACTTCTTCCACTCGTTTGAATATGATATTTTAATTTTTGTGAACGCTCGTTGCCTTTGTACTTGAGCTTAATGGCTTTCGCCCAAATTCTGCGAGCTACCCTACCAATAACACTGTATTCGGGATCCATGCCATTGCTAAAGAAAAAAGATAAGTTAGGAGCAAAATCATCGATATGCATACCTCTACTCAAATAATATTCTACATAGGTAAAACCATTGGCAAGTGTAAAAGCAAGCTGTGTAATAGGATTGGCGCCTGCTTCTGCAATATGATAGCCACTAATACTTACACTGTAAAAGTTTTGTACTTTATGCGTAATAAAATAAGACTGTACATCACCCATTAATTTAAGCGCAAACTCGGTAGAAAAAATACACGTATTTTGAGCTTGGTCTTCTTTTAATATGTCTGCTTGTACGGTACCGCGTACACTTGAAAGTGCTGCTGCTTTTAATGTTGCATATACATCGGAAGGCAACACTTCGTCGCCTGTTAATCCAAGTAGCTGAAGCCCAAGTCCTTTATTGCCTACCGGCATTGCACCTCCATTGTCTGAAACATCATAATGAGGCGGAAGCAAAGAGCCGTATTTTTTTTGAAACGCTTTTTCAACCAAGTGATGTGCATTATTTGATACTATCCATTTTTCACAAAGTTGATCAATAGCAGCATGCATAAAAAATGCTAAAATAATAGGTGCAGGACCATTGATGGTCATACTCACCGATGTTTTAGGATCACACAAATCAAAGCCACTGTATAATTTTTTAGCATCATCGATGGTGGCAATATTAACACCGCTATTACCAATTTTTCCAAAAATATCTGGACGTGTTGCAGGGTCTTCGCCATATAAAGTAACACTATCAAAGGCAGTTGACAAACGTATGGCAGGTTGATCAAGTGACACGTAATGAAACCTTCTATTGGTTCTTTCTGGACAACCTTCGCCTGCAAACATACGGGTAGGATCTTCGCCTTCTCTCTTAAGTTCAAATACGCCTGCAGTGTATGGGAATTTTCCCGGCACATTTTCCTGCAATTGCCATTTTAAAATACTACCACTGTCTTTGTAAGTGGGTAGCATTACTTTTGAAATTTTACTTCCACTTAAAGATGTGGTAGTAAGTGGAATCGAAATTTTTTTGTCTCTGATGGTGTAGGTTAAAAAATCGGCCGTATATTTTTGAACCTCTTGCGGCCAGCTTTCTATAAGCAGTTTACAAGCAGGATCTAAAGCAGCTACAACGTTTTCTTTTTCTTTTTCTACAGCCTCTAATGCTACTCCATTTTTATTTTTTTCAAGTATCTCAATGGTTCCTTGAAGTTGATACCATTTAGTAGCAAGCGATGCTTGTTCTGTCACCCATGTATCGTAAGCTCTATTGTTTGCAGCTATTTCTGCGAGGTAGCGCACTTTATTAGCCGGAATAATAGCGGCTTGTTTTGTGGCTTTTATAGCTTCTACTGTTTCATCGGTTGAGTTAGTGGATGGTGTAAATACAATGCCCGTTTTTGCAGCAACTGTTGTAAAAATTAAATCTACCAATTTGTGAATACCGGGGTCATTAAACTGTGCAGCAATGGTTCCAATTACAGGTAGAGATTCATCTACCGCATCCCACAATTGATGACTTCTTTTGTACTGTTTTCTTACATCATGAAGCGCATCCTGTGCACCAGATTTATCAAATTTGTTCATGCAAATAATATCTGCATAATCAATCATGTTTATTTTTTCAAGTTGCGATGCCGCGCCATATTCTGGTGTCATGGCATACATACTCACCGAACAGTAATCGATAATGGAGGCGTCACTTTGTCCAACACCCGCAGATTCTAAAATAATAAAATCGTATCCAGCATCTTTGCAAATATTTATTGCACCTGATACATGTTTACTCAATGCAACATTTTCTGACCTGGTGGCCATGCTGCGCATATATGCCCTAGGATGCGCTATGGCATTCATTCTTATGCGGTCGCCAAGTAAGGCCCCGCCTGTTTTTTTCTTGGATGGATCCACAGAAATAACAGCAATGGTTTTATTAGGAAACACATGTAAATAACGTCTTACAATTTCATCGGTGATAGAACTTTTACCCGCACCGCCTGTTCCTGTAATACCTAAAACAGGTACATTATTATTTGCAATTGAATCGTCAAGTGTATCCTGATTTTCTAAACAGGTAATCGCTCTCGCTACTTTTCTAACATCGATAGGGCCGCCAAGTGTAAATGGCTTATTAAAATCTCCTTTGTTTTCAACTTCGAAATCTGAGGCAGCTATCAATTCTGCAATCATGCCCTCAAGTCCTAAACGTCTGCCATCATCTGGTGAATATATTTTTGTAATGCCGTAAGCATGTAACTGTTCAATTTCTTCTGGTAAAATGGTTCCGCCACCACCACCAAATATTTTGATATGACCATATCCGTATTCTACGAGTAAGTCGCGCATGTAACTAAAGAACTCGACATGCCCACCCTGATAACTTGTTACAGCAATGGCCTGCGCATCTTCTTCTATGGCACAGGATACAATTTCGAGGGCTGTTCGGTTATGACCTAAATGAATAATTTCGGCACCCTGGGCTTGTAAAATGCGGCGCATAATATTGATAGAAGCGTCGTGTCCGTCAAATAAACTAGCTGCTGTAACAATTCTAATTTTGTGCTTTGTGGCGTTCATCATTTCTACATCAAATTCAGGCCCAAAAATAAGGCATAAACAACAAAATAATAACAAATGTTAGTTTTTATATGGTTGCATATATTTGATTAACTTAACGTTATAACTTACAGTTAAAATAGACCTATGCAGTTTACGGTATCAATACAAGAAGAAAGCGGCTATCAGGTAGTGGAACTTAAAGATGAAACCACTGGTACAGGTGCACAATTATATTCCTTTGGCGCACTGCTCAATGCATTTACGATACCAACTAAATCAGGCAATTTTAATGGTATCGATGGTTTTGAAAATGTACAAGATGCCATCCAAAATTGCACCGCAGGTTTTAAAAGTTCTAAACTAAGTCCGTACGTATGCCGATTGCAGCATGGAAAGTACCGTTTTGATCAAAAAGATTATACAGTAGAAGGGTTTTATTTAGGCGACCACGCAATACACGGATTATTGTTTAACGCTGCATTTCAAATTACAGATACAAAATCAACAGATACAGAAGCCTCAGTAATATTTAGTCACCATTATAAAGGCACAGATGCCGGGTATCCCTTTCCTTTTACATTACATGTTAAATGGAAATTAACCAGCGGCAATACCCTTCAGGTATTTACCACAGCTACCAATAACCACAGCAGCGCTATTCCTTTTTCGGATGGTTGGCACCCCTATTTTGTGGTGGGCGAAAGTATTGATAGCGCCACCCTATCGTTTACAACAAACAAACAGTTAGCATTTAGTGAAGACTTGTTACCTACAGGAGATATCATAGAAGACAACAGGTTTATAGAGGGTCAAAAAATGGAAGGCGTTTTTTTAGACAATTGCTTTTTACTAGATAATAGCCAAGATGCTAAACAAATTTGCACACTTAAAAATGACGTTGTAACATTAAGCATTACGCCAGACAAACATTATCCTTACTTGCAAATTTATACACCGCCGCACAGAAAAAGTATTGCAATAGAAAACCTGACGAGCGCGCCGGATAGTTTTAACAATGGCATTGGCTTATTAATTATACAGCCAAACCATACCATTGAATGTTCTACTTGCTATACACTTATTGCAAACGAATCATTATAATTCAACAACAGCAATTGTACTAATTTCTACATTAACCCCCCTTGGTAACCCTTTAACAGCAAAGGTTTCACGCGCTGGAGGCATATCGGTGAAATAACTACCGTACACTTCATTTACTTTTGCAAAGAGTGACATGTCACTTAGTAAAATGGTGGTTTTAACAATATGACTAAATGAAATTTTTGCTTCTGCTAAAATAGCTGCAATATTTTTCATCACCAGATGTGTTTCTTCCTCAATACTAGAAGTTACAGTTTCACCGGTAGCAGGATCAAGTGCTATTTGTCCACTGATAAAAATAAAACCGTTGGCTTTAATAGCTTGGTTGTATGGACCAATTGGCGCAGGGGCCAAATTTGTTTGAATAATTTCTTTAGGCATTGTTTTATTTTAAAGTTTAAGCAAGTTGATGATTTTCTATGAGTTTGCCAACCTAAATTTGCAATCGTATCCCTTTTTAAGTTTAACCACTAGTACCATGGCAACATTTTTACTCATCTATACGGCAACGGCCCATGCTAGTGTTTGTATGGTTAAAGACGGTCATGTATTAGGATGTTTAGAAACCTCCGATCAAAAAAGTCATGCCAGTTTTATCCAGCCTGCCATAGAATCCCTTTGTAAACAAACAGGCATCACCCTTAATACATTAGATGCAATTGGTATTAGCTTGGGCCCTGGAAGCTACACGGGCCTTCGTGTTGGTATGGCAACTGCAAAAGGCATTGCTTACGCCATGGGTAAACCACTTATTGGGATTAATACCCTTCAAATTATAGCGGCTGCGGCAAAAGCAAAACACCCAAACCATAACGGATCTATTTGCGCTCTGTTAGACGCCAGAAGAATGGAGGTTTTTACAGGTATTTATGCGCATAATTTAGAGCCACTTACAAATAGTACTGCGCTTATATTAGATGCGCAATCCTTTGAAAATGAACTTGCATTAGCGCCCATTTTATTTGTAGGCGATGGGGCTCAAAAATTCTTGGAAATTTGTGGTCATCCAAATGCCATTTTTGATACAACCCTTAGCTACAGCGCATCAGATATGATTGCGCTAACCGAAAAAGCCTTTGCATTAACCGATTTCTTGGATCTTGCTTACAGTGAACCGCTTTATATCAAAGCATTCCACGACACGCGCAAGGCATCGATGTAAAGGCAGTTGTCGTTCCCAAATTAAAAAATTTTACCATAAGTTATTTATATATTATCATTTTGTTAGTGTATCTTCACATCGCAATTTAGTTTATTAACCCCCCAATAACTCTTTATTGTCATGAGCAATTCATTACAATCAGTGGTTTTAAATAATGGAAAAGCGCCTGTTAAGGTAGATTTTTTGCACGCCAAAAAAGCTGCTCTTATTTTACGCTCCATTAACCACAAGCTTCGTCAACAAATAATCAAATTACTAGACGAAAGTCAGAAAATGACGGTTACCGAAATCTATGTAAAACTTAGACTCGAACAATCTGTGGCATCTCAACATTTAGCCATCTTAAGAAGAGCTGGAATTGTTGCTACCACAAGAGAAGGTAAGTTTATTTTTTATTCTGTAAACTACACACGCTTGGCGGAAGTAGTTGGATTTGTGGAAACACTAGTAGGTTAGAATTTTTATTGAAACATGTTTGTACAACAACTGTATACTGGCTGTATTTCTGAAGCAGCTTATTATATTGAAAGTGAAGGCGTGGCTGCTATCATTGATCCACTTAGGGATATTGATGCATACTTGCAATTAGCCAAACAAAGAAACGCTACCATACAGTATATTTTTGAAACACATTTTCATGCCGATTTTGTTTCTGGGCATTTAGACTTAGCTGCTGCTACAGGCGCTGCTATTGTGTATGGGCCTAATACTGTTACTAAATTTGATGTGACTGTTGCAAAAGACAATCAAGTTTTTCAAATTGGTAAAGCTACCATACAAGTTTTACATACCCCAGGTCATACGCTTGAAAGTAGTTGTTATTTACTTAAAGATGAAACCGGAAAAGACTACGCCGTATTTACAGGTGATACACTTTTTGTAGGAGATGTGGGAAGACCAGATCTAGCCCAAAAAGACAACGAAATTACCATGGAAGATTTGGCCGGTATGCTATACGATAGTTTACACGATAAAATAATGCCGCTCGCAGATGATGTAATTGTATACCCAGCGCATGGCGCAGGTAGTAGCTGCGGCAAAAATTTAGGCTCCGAAACCTTTAGCACCATTGGCACACAAAAGCTTACCAACTATGCATTGCAAGCGCAAACAAAAGAGTCTTTTATAAAAGCAGTAACAGATGGTCTTGTTGCACCTCCTCAATATTTTCCTATCAATGCGAAAATAAATAAAGAAGGATACGAAAGTTTAGATAGTGTTTTAGCGAATGGTTTAAAAGCTCTAAGCGTTGCTGCATGTAAAGAACAAATAGCAACATTTGAACCTATTATTCTTGACACAAGAAATGCGGGTGTATTTACACAAGGTTTTGTTCCTGGATCTATAAGTATTGGCCTAGAAGGTCGTTTTGCAGAATTTGCTGGAACCATTTTACCTTTTGATCAGGCTATACTTTTAGTTTGCGAACCTGGTACAGAAAAAGAATCAATAGTTCGATTAGCACGCGTTGGATTTGAAAATATCATCGGTCATTTGGCAGGTGGTTTTAATGCCTGGGCAGCTGCGGGCGAAAACATCGATTTAATTATTGACGTAGAAGCTGACGAGCTTGCCATGGACATTCCATTTGATCCAAATATGGTAATCGTAGATGTTCGAAAAACTTCAGAGTTTGATAAAGGTCATTTAAAAGAAGCGCTTACTATTCCGGTAGAAGAATTAACGGACCCTGCAAGCATGGCAAATTTTGATGACAATCAAAATATATACATTCATTGCGCTGGAGGATATAGAAGTGTAATCGCATCTTCTCTAATCAAAAGACAAGGCATACACAATATTAGAAATGTAGTGGGTGGTTTTAAAGCAATTAGCGAATTAGCTGACAAATTTGATATTGAAGAAACAGCTATTGCAGAGGAAGTAAAAGCGTAAGAAGTTTAAATCATTAAGTGCGTGTATTTTTCTGCCTCGTCTGTCCATTTCCATCTTCGATGACTCCACAAATAATTAGAAGGCCTTTTACGAATAGCTCCCTCAATTTTTTCAATCAATAATTTTGTTAGTGCTCCTTCTTTAAAATAATTAGGAGAGGTTGTAACAAGTTCTATCTCTGCTTTGTAATAGCCTCTTTTAACAGGATAAAAGTCCACAAAAACAACGGCAGCATTACTGGCGCGTGCTCCTTTTTCTGGCCCTAAAACAAAGGGAGCAGGCTTGGTAAAAAACTTGGCCCAAAATGCACGGTCTAATCTGCCTGGGTTTTGATCCGCAACTAATGCAAGCGTATACCTGTCATTTGCGTATTTATGAAAGTTATTTCGAAACTCAGATGCTGGAATTAAAATGGTACCAAAACGGCTTCTCATTTTATGCATGATTTTATCCATTACTTTATTGGAGAGTGGCATATATACGCCAATAAATGGATATGCCGATTGTTGCGCAATTCCAAGATTGGCAAATTCCCAACTAAAAAAATGACCTGCAATTAATTGAACGTTTTGTCCAGTTGCATATAAATTATTAAGCACTTCAATATTAATAGAGAACCTTCTACTAAATTCTTTCTTACTCATACTAATGAGTTTGATGGCTTCAATAAAAGTGTCTACAAACTGATGGTAAAATGCTTTTTCAATTTTTTTTCTTTCGGTGTCGGATTTTTCTGGAAATGCAATCAGTAAATTTTGACGCACTACTTGTTTACGGTATCCAATAATATAATATAGAATACCATAGATGCCGTCCGATAAAATATACAATACCCGAAGTGGTAGTAAAGAGATTACATAAAATATGGAATAAACAACTGGGTACATATAGTATTTTTTAAGCCGGGTCTACCCAAGCTTCGTTGGCTTTTAATAGTTGAATAAGCTCATCTACCGCGATTTCACTATCTACATTTTTTTTAACCACTTCTTTGCCTTTATAAAGGGTGATTTTTCCAGGCCCACTTCCTACATAACCAAAATCCGCGTCTGCCATTTCACCAGGACCATTAACAATACATCCCATGATGGCAATTTTTACCCCTTTTAAATGATTGGTGACCGCTCTAATTTTTGCTGTCGTTTCTTGGAGGTCAAATAAAGTTCGTCCACAACTAGGACAAGAAATATATTCTGTTTTTGAAATACGCGTACGTGTTGCTTGTAATATAGTAAATGCGGTAGCATTGATAAATGCCTCTACACTAGTATTTGAATTGTAATTTCTGCCACTCGTATCTTTTGAAGCGTTTGCTGTTTGTGCAGCATAACTTTTTGATGTTAAACCTAAACAAAGGCCATCTCCAAAACCATCTAACAGCAATGCGCCAGCTTCTGTTGCAAAATGAATCAGGTGCTCATCTGTTGTATTCCAGTTGCTATCAATAGTGATAACAATAGGGTTGTTGATATTGCGCGATTGCAGCTCGACACACATACGGCGGATGGCAGGCATGGCATTTTTATGCTTACTACTTAAACATAAAACAGCAGTAAAATCATTTGCAACTGCTTCAAGATGGGTAAAATCATTAATCGGTGTTTCGTCACTGAAACAATCAATCATTACAAAATTTTGTTTTGCATGCTTCGTGTTTTGGGTGTCGTACCCTGCTATATCATAAATAGGAAAATACTTTTCTTGATCTTGTACAGAAGCCCATGTTGCAGGATAAACGATTACTTGTAAAGTACCCGGTAAATTAAAATCAATTATTTGATGTCCTGTAAAAATATAATCAGCCGCTTGGTCTCCAATATTCCACTTATCTGTTTCGGCATTATAGGCATATCCAATGGAAGCTAAATGCGCAGGCGTTATTTTTTCAATTTTACTAAAATCAGCTATAACAATTGGTACTTGTGTACCTCCTACATTTGAAATGGGGGCGCTTACTCTAAGCTTATATACAAAAGGATCGTACGTTAATTTTTGCACCGGCGGAATAAGGCCTGAAGTTGCATTTTCGTTTTCAGGTGTGTACCTTTTAATAAGGTCTTTACAAACAGGAATTTCAAATTCAGGATCCTCTGTTAAACTTACACGAACCGTATCACCAATACCGTCTTCCAATAAAGTGCCAATACCTGCTGCACTTTTAACTCGGCCATCTTCACCATCGCCAGCTTCAGTTACACCAAGGTGTAAAGGATAACATTCGTTAAACTCATGCTGCATTTGCTGAACGAGTAAGCGGTAAGCCTGCACCATTACCTGCGGATTACTAGCTTTCATGCTTAGTACTATATTATGGTAATCGTTGGCCCTTGCAATACGCAAAAATTCCATGGCACTTTCTACCATACCCATGGGTGTATCACCATACCTACTCATGATACGATCGCTGAGTGATCCATGGTTGGTTCCAATACGCATGGCAGTTCCATGCTCTTTACAAATAAGCACGAGTGGTGAAAATCTTTCGGTAATTCTTTCTATTTCTTCCGCGTAATCTTGATCGGTATAATCGATGAGTTCAAACTTTTTTTTGTCGACATAGTTACCCGGATTAACACGCACTTTTTCTACAATGCGGGCCGCAATTTCTGCAGCATTGGGTGTAAAATGAATATCTGCTACAAGTGGTGTATTGTAACCTCTAGCGCGTAATTCATTTTTAATATTGAGTAAATTTTCCGCCTCTTTTTTACTCGGCGCTGTAATTCTAACCAGTTCAGCTCCTGCCTCAATACACTTGATAGCTTGCTCTACCGTAGCCATTGTGTCAAGTGTATCGGTAGTAGTCATGGTTTGCACACGAATGGGATGCCCATTGCCAAGCTTTAAATGACCAATGGTTACTTCACGCGTTACAAGGCGACTGGTTTGCGTTAAAGAATTACAGTATTGTTGCATCATAAGATTATTTATAGCAGGTTATCTTTTTCCTTCAAAAAAACCTTGCTCTTTTAATATGGCATTTAGTACAGAGAGTCTAGCATTTTTTAGGTCTACTGTGTCTGGTCCTTCTATTTGCAAAACAAAAAAGTAAGGATGTTTGTTTTCTTCAATCCATCCTACTACCCATGCAATGCCTTGTCCATTTTTTTTGTACCCTAGGCCCGTTTTATAGCTTATCGCATACTGACTATTGGCTTTTTGAAGCATTACTTGCTTTACAATCTCTTGGGTGCGTTTTTGGAAAGGCAACTGACCAAAATATAGTTTTTTCACAAGTCCAAGCTGTTCATCTGGCGTAACAAGTAACGTATTGTTGAGCCAAAAAGAATCGATGGCATTGCCTATTTTTTTGTTGCCGTATTGTAAACTATCTAACCAGTTTTGCATGGTATCTTTTCCAATTCTACGGGCCACTTCTCTAAAATAAGGCACTACAGATTGTTTAAATGCTGAATCCATTCGGATAGGGCCCATACTATCAATGTTGATAGTCATTTTTTCATCTACAATTCTACCCGTTTCAATTCCTACCAATGCATTGACAATTTTAAAAGTTGATGCAGGTGTAAAACTTGAATCTTTGAACTGAGACAAATTGTACATACTAAACTGACCAGAAGCATTGTTAAAAAGCGCAAAAGTTCCAGTTACCCCCACCGCGTCAAAGTGCTTTTTAAATCCATTTTCTATCGTTACGTTATTAGGTGAGCAAGCTTGCATGCTTACTGCGATTGCAACCAAGAAAACGGCAACACTATTCTTGCTATTCTTATAAAAATTCATGCGTTTATTTTATAAAAGAAAAATTATTCTTTCTCGATACTAATTAATTCAACGTCAAATACTAAAAGTGCACCAGGGCCAATAGACGGGCTTGGAGAACTATCCCCATACGCTAAATCAGAAGGAACATATAATTTCCATTTGCTACCTACAGTCATTAATTGCAAAGCTTCTTGCCATCCTTTAATAACACCATTTACTGGAAACACAACTGGTTCGCCACGATCCACCGAACTATCAAAAATGCTGCCATCTAATAAAGTTCCATGGTAATGACATTTTACTTTATCTGTTAATTTTGGCTTGGTTGTATCGTTACCAGCTTTCACTACTACATATTGTAATCCAGAAGGTAGTGTAACAACACCTGGCTTTTTTGCATTAGCAGCTAAAAATGCAATGCCTTCTTTTTTAGCACCTGCCGATTTTTTTTCGTTTGCCTTTTGTACAAACTCTCCAATACATTTATCCAATACAGCCTCTGGTAACGCAGATGCTTTACCTGTAAATACATCACCAATAGCACGGTATAAATTAGGAAGGTTGATTGCATCAAAACCTTGCGCTTTTAAATTTTGTCCAATACGAACACCAAGAGCATATCCAGCACTGTCTGCACCATTTTTAAAACTATTGACTGGTTTTAAAGCAACGGTAGGTTTAACAGCAGGTTTTGCTACTGTCTTTGGGGTAGTTACCTCTTTTTTAACTTGTGCATTAGCACCAAAAGAAGCGAGTAATAAGCAAATAAAAAGACGTTTCATGTATTGTTTTTTTAGTATCAAATGTAAATAAATAATTAGTCGTTTAGTAAAGCAGCTACTGCGTTACTGGCGATAGCAAAATTAAAGCCAGCAAGCACTTCTTGCATCATTTTTTCAATTTTATCATTACACAAATTACCCATACTACCCTCGTGGGTGTGGTTTAAACTGGTACTGTAACTGAAATTACCGTTTTCGATAGCCATACCCACTTGTTTATAGGCATCTCTAAAAGGTACGCCTTGTAAAACAAGCTTGTTCACTTCCTCTACGCTAAAAGCATATTTATACTTTTCATCGAGCAGTATGGTTTCTTTAACCTGAATTGACTCAAACATTAATTGTGCCATAGCGAGACAATCGTGTAAGGTTTTAAAGGCAGGAAATAAGTGCTCTTTTAGTAATTGCAGGTCGCGGTGATAGCCAGAAGGTAAATTGGTGGTCATGAGCATTACTTCGTTGGGAAGTGCCTTAATGCGGTTGCAATGCGAACGGATAAGTTCAAAAACATCCGGATTTTTCTTATGCGGCATAATGCTTGATCCCGTAGTAAGCTCTGCAGGAAATGAAATAAAATCAAAGTTTTGATTTAAATATAGGCAGGCATCCATGCTCATTTTTGCAAGTGTGTCTGCAATATTTGCAAGTGCCATAGCCGTAATACGCTCTGCTTTACCTCTGCCCATTTGCGCATACACCACATTATAGTTTAAGTTTTCGAAGCCTAATAATACCGTAGTAACACTTCTACTAATGGGAAATGATGATCCATATCCAGCCGCAGATCCTAGTGGGTTTTTATTAACTACTTTATAAGCACTTTGTAAGGTAATTAAATCATCTACTAAACTTTCGGCATAAGCGCCAAACCAGAGTCCAAATGAAGAGGGCATTGCAAGTTGTAAGTGCGTATAGCCTGGTAGCAAATGATTTTTATATTTTTCACTCTGTGTTTGCAGTAATGTAAAAAAAGATTGTACGCTACTAACAAGCTCCATGATTTCATGACGCAGGTATAATTTTAAATCTACCAGCACTTGGTCATTTCTACTTCTGGCGCTATGAATTTTTTTACCCGCATCTCCTAATTGCTGCGTTAACAAGAGTTCTACATAAGAATGGATATCTTCTACCCCCGCTGGTAGTACAAAGCCAGGTGCAATTACCTGCTTATAAATACTTTTTAATGCAGCATCAATTAACTGCGCCTCTGATGACTCTAATAAACCCACCTGTGCAAGCATACGTACATGCGCAAGTGAACCTAGTACATCAAAGGGCGCGAGCATGGCATCAAATGCCGGATCGTTTCCAACTGTAAAATTTTCTACTGCTGCAGCTACGTTTGTATTTTTTTGCCAAAGTTTCATTGTTCCTATTTTTTATTCAGCTGTTATTTATGAAGTAACACCTGATCTAACAATTCAATATATTTTTGTATGCCGTTTTCTATTTCTTCAACAAATACGAATTCATCTGCGCTATGACTTCTTGCCGATTCTCCAGGACCCATTTTTAAAGCCGGAAATGAAACAAGCGCTTTATCGGAGGTTGTTGGCGATCCGTAGGGCTTGCTACCAATAGCCATACCTGCTTTAACCAGCGGATGTTCAAGCGCTATCGCCGAAGATTTTAAGCGCGTGCTTCTTGGCGTTAATGTTACCGCTGCATTGTTGATTTGTATGGTAAGCTCGGCTAAAATTTGATCAAATGTATAATACTCATTTACGCGTATATCTACCACCATTTTACAATCGGGTGGCACAACATTGTGTGCCTTGTTGGTTGTTTCTATAACGGTTACTGTTTGCCCTACCGGACCTAACAAATCAGAAGATATTGGGAAAACATAATTTTTAAATACATCAATTACTGGGAGTGCATTATAAATTGCATTTTGTCCTTCGCCTCTTGCTGCATGTCCTGCAACACCTGGCACCACTACATCTAACACCATTAATCCACGCTCTGCAACGGCTAATTGCATCCGAGTTGGTTCGCCAATGATGGCAGCATCTATAACTGGCAAATGTGGCACCAAACTTTCTATACCATTTTTTCCGGAAATTTCTTCTTCCGCTGTGCCTGCAAAAATGATGTTGTAGGCAAGATTAGGCGCGTTGAAATAATGTAAAAAAACATGGAGTAACGACACAAGTGATGCGCCAGCATCATTACTTCCTAATCCATATAATTTACCCTCTTTAATTATGGGATTATACGGATCCAATGTGTAGCCAGCATTAGGCTTTACCGTATCGTGGTGAGAATTTAAAAGTATTGATGGCTTTGTAGGATCAAAGTGTTTATTAGCAGCCCAAACATTGTTGAGATGCCTATTTGGCGATACGCCATTTTGTTGTAGGTATTCAAATAAAATTGACGCAGTAGCGTCCTCTTCTTTACTAAAAGAAGGGGTTGCAATAAGCTTTTGTAATAAAGTAATTGCAGCTGAAGCGTATATATTTTTATTTGTTTCCAAGTAATTATTAATTTTTTTGAATGGTTGTGCCAGCCTTACCAGCAATGAGTTGATCTATTTCTAAAGCGTCTCCAATAATAACCCTAGTTACTCCTTTTTGTAATGCTTCAAAAGCGTTGTCTAGTTTTGGAATCATTCCTTCATTAACTTGACCAGTCGCTTTTAAACTGGCATAATTTTCTGGATCTATCACCGGAATAACACTGTCATTATTATGGATATCAGAAAGCACACCCTTTTTTTCAAAAGAGTATACCAAAGACACTTCGTACACACTACTAATAGCAGTAGCAATGGCCTGCGCCATGGTATCGGCATTGGTATTTAAAAGTTGTCCAGCACCATCGTGTGTAATAGGAGCCACTACAAGTGATAAACCAGCGTCTAATAACTGCACAATTTTTGTAACGTCTACTGCGTCAATGTCACCTACAAAACCATAATCGGTAGTGGCGTGTATTCTTTTATGCGCTTTAATAATATTAGCGTCTGCACCGCAGATGCCGAGTGCGTTTGCATTTTTTGATTGAAGCGCTGCTACAATATTTTTATTAATGTAGCCAGCGTATACCATCGTTACAATTTTAAGTGTAGCAGCATCTGTGATTCTTCTGCCATCAACCATCTGCTGTGGTATATTTAAATCGGCAGCCATTTTTGTAGCCAATTTACCACCGCCATGAATTAAAATTTTCTTTCCCTCTACTGCGGCATACGCGCTTAAAAAGGAAGCAAGATGTACTTCATTGTCAATGATATTGCCGCCAATTTTTATAATGGATATTTTTTCCACGCTTATTGGTTTGAATTTAACAAGGTGGACAATACCGCTTGTGCCGCCCAAACCCTGTTACCTGCTTGCTTGGTAACGAGACTGCTAGAGCTATCTAATATTTCATCAGAGAGTTCTACATTTCTTCTAACGGGTAAGCAGTGCATCACTTTTGCGTTATTTGAATGCTTGAGTGAATTTGCAGTTAACATCCAAGCTGGATCGGTACAAAACACTTTTCCATAGTCTTCGTAAGAACTCCAGTTTTTAACATACACAAAATCAGCGCCTTCAAGAGCCGCTGCTTGATCATGTGTGATAGTGGCGCCTTTTGTATAGCTCTCTGAAAGCTCATATCCGGCTGGATGCGCAATTACTACATCCGCAAAATTAGCAGCCGTAACCCACTGCGCAAAACTATTGGCCACACACTGCGGAAGTGCCTTTACATGTGGCGCCCATGTTAATACCACTTTTGGTTTTTTAATAAGCTGCGTTGCAGCTATCGATTCTTGTATGGTAATTAAATCTGTTAAAGATTGAAGCGGATGCAGTGTTGCGCTTTCGAGACTAACAACAGGCACACCCGCATATTTAATAAACTGATTGATAATTTTTTCTGCGTAATCTTCGTCTCTATTTTGTAATCCTGGAAAAGTACGGATACATAAAATGTCGAAGTACTGGCCCAAAACAGGAGCAGCATCTTTTACGTGTTCTACGGTTGTTCCATTCATGATAGCACCTTCTGCAAATTCTAAAGCCCAGCCTTCTTTGTCTACATTAAAAACAACGGCGTCCATACCTAAATTTTGCGCGGCTACTTGTGTACTAAGTCTTGTGCGCAAACTAGGATTTAAAAATAAAAGACCTACACGCTTTCCGGCACCAAGCATTTTATCCATAAATGGATTTTGCTTGTATTCAAGTCCTTTATTTATGAGTGCTTGAATATCGGAAACGTCGCCTACTTGGATAAATTGTTTCATAACAAAGATTGAATGGCTTTTTGAAGTCTATCTAAGAATATATCAATTTCCTGTTTTGTAATAGCCAAAGAAGGAAGTAATCTGATAACATTGGGTTTTGCTTCGCCCGTAAAAACTTTAAACTCTTGGAGCAGTACTTTTTTTAAATCTTTAATACTATCCGGCACATCAAAACCAATCATAAGACCCCTGCCTCTAACATTTTGTAGTTGTGGAATTTTTGAAAGCGCTTCTATTAGGTATGCGCCACTCGTAGCTGCATTGGCCAATAAATTTTCATTTTCCATTACGTCTACCACTGCAAGTGCAGCTGCGCATGCCAAATGATTACCGCCAAACGTAGTGCCAAGCATTCCGTATTTAGGTGCAATATGTGGAGCAATTAAAATACCGCCAATTGGGAAACCGTTCCCCATCCCCTTTGCCATCGAATAAATATCAGCGTCAACGCCTGCAGCGTCGTGCGCAAAAAATTGTCCCGTTCTACCATAACCGCACTGCACACTATCGGCAATATATAAAGCGCCGTGCTTGTCACACAAAGACCTTATACTTTGTAAAAAAGAATTGGTTGCAACACGAATACCTCCTACACCCTGAATACCTTCGATAATAACTGCAGCAATACTATCACCATCAGCATCAAAACAAGCCTGCAGTGCAGCCTCATCATTAAAAGGCAAGAAAATAATATTATCTGTTTCATTCACCGGTGCAACAATAGACGGGTTGTCTGTAGCAGCAACAGCAAGTGATGTTCTTCCGTGGAAAGATTTTGTAAATGCAATTATTTTTTTACGCCCTGTCACAAAAGAAGCAAGCTTTAATGCATTTTCGTTGGCTTCGGCACCGCTATTGCATAAAAAAAGTTGAAAATTTTCTTTTCCACTTACTGTTCCAATTTTCTCTGCCAACTGCATTTGAATTGGAATGATAACAGAGTTAGAATAAAAAGCAATTTGATGTAGTTGCTTTTCTATCGCTGAAACCCAATATGGATGCGTATGACCAATACTTATAACAGCGTGTCCGCCGTACATATCTAAATATTCTGTTCCTTTTTCATCCCAAACATATGAACCCTTCGCTTTTGTAATGGTAATATTATTGAGTGGATATACGTCAAATAGTTTCATGTCTAAAAAAAGTTTGCTTTAAATAAAAGGCCTGTTGTTTCGTCTAGTCCAAAAAGTAAATTCATATTTTGAACAGCTTGACCACTAGCACCCTTTATTAGATTATCAATAGCGCTATGCACTACCAATTTGTTTCCCTGTTTTTCAATTTGTAGTACACATTTATTAGTGTTTACTACTTGTTTTAAATGTATAGGCGTTTCAGATACCACCACAAATGGATGTGCCGCATAATAGCTAGCATACATTTCCAGAACGGCTTCTATTGGTAAACTACAATCGATAACCGAGCTGGTATAAATGCCTCTTGTAAAATCACCTCTCCATGGCACAAAATGTAAGCCAGGTCCTTCGCCACTTGTACTAAGTGGAGCATCTGCTTGCAAATGATTTAAAGATTGAATGATTTCAAAAACGTGCTGGTGATCCAGTGTTTTATAAGACTGAATATTATTAGCGCGCCAACTAAAATGAGAAGTAGCACTTAACGATTGCCCTGCACCGGTAGACCCTGTAATACCTGTTGTATAAATATCTTGTAAAAGACCTGCTTTTGCAAGTGGCAATAACGCTAACTGAATAGCCGTTGCAAAACAGCCTGGGTTGGCAATGTTTTTTGCAGTGGTTATTTTTTCACGGTTAAGTTCAGGCAACCCGTATACAAAAGTTCTATCTCCAATGGTTGCATTTGGCGTAAGTCTAAAATCTTGCGACAAATCAATGATGGAAACTGACGCACTTATCGGTTGTTCAGCTAATAATTTTTTTGCCTCGTTGTGACCCACACATAAAAACAAAACATCGATTTGATCAGAAAAAACACTTGTAAATACTAATTCTGTATCACCAACTAAATCTGTGTGGACCGCAGAAACGGGCTTGCCCGCATTACTACTGCTATGAATAAATGCAATGTTTACCTGAGGGTGATGTATTAAAATTCTGATAAGTTCGCCACCCGTGTAACCAGCACCACCTGCAATACCAACATTTATTTTTTTCATGATTGGCTATTTTTGATGCTGTGGTATATAGATGTTTGGTTACCAAATATTTTAGAAAATCCACGCACGTCTTCACCAGACCAGCCACTATTCATTTCGCCATATTTACCAAACTTGCTGCTCATTAAATCAAAAGCAGATTCGATACCAATTACGGTAAAACGGTAAGGATGCAGTTGAACAAATACGGTACCTGTTACATTTTCCTGCGCATTTTCTAAAAACGCTTCTATATCGCGCATCACTGGATCCATAATTTGACCTTCATGCAACCAGTTACCATAAAACTGCGCTAATTGATCTTTCCAATTTAACTGCCACTTGGTTAACACATGTTTTTCAAGTGCATGATGCGCTTTTAAAATTACCATTGGTGCTGCTGCTTCAAAACCAACACGTCCTTTAATGCCAATAATGGTATCGCCAACATGAATGTCTCTACCAATGCCATACGCACCCGCAATGGTTTGTAAATATTGAATGGCTTTTGTTGGATGATCAAATCGTTTGTCATTGATCATGGTTAAAGCACCTTTTTCAAAATGCAAACTCAGTTCTTCGGCACCTGTTGATGTTACCTGTGTTGGCCACGCAGACTCTGGTAACATGCCTTTAGACGTTAATGTTTCTTTACCGCCAACGCTGGTGCCCCAAAGCCCTTTATTAATTGAATAGGCTGCTTTTTCAAAGTTCATGGTTACACCCTTAGATTTTAAATAGGCAATCTCATCTTCTCTACTCAGTTGCATATCTCTAATTGGAGTAATGATGGTAACGCCAGGAATCATGATATGAAAAACCATATCAAAACGAACCTGATCATTGCCCGCGCCTGTACTACCGTGTACTACAGCTGTTGCGTCCATTTTTTTGGCATGTTCAGCAATATGGAGTGCTTGACTTAAGCGCTCAGCACTTACACTTAGCGGGTACGTGTTGTTTTTAAGCACATTGCCATAGATCAAATACTTGATAATGCTATCATAGTATGATGTTACAGCGTCAATAGTTGTATGTGTTTTTACGCCCAAATTATAAGCGTGTGCTTCTATGTTTTTTAATTCTTCTTCCGAAAAACCTCCGGTGTTTACAATCACACTATGTACTTCATAGCCTTTTTCGTCTGTCAAATATTTAACGCAATAAGAAGTATCTAAACCACCGCTAAATCCGAGTACCACTTTATCGCCTGCTTTTACTTGATGTAATTCACTTGCCATTTTATTATTTTTTTTCGATTGATGGATGCTTGCTTGTATTGTTTTCTTTTTTTCTAAACCATTGTAACAAACTGCTTTGCTTGAGTTTCATAAAGCGTTCGTAAATTTTTGAATTGCTACTAAATTCCTGAGCAGTTTCTGAAGGCGTATAATGATCTGCTGGGTCATACAACATAGCCGTACACATACAGTTTTTACGATCTTTACTTTGTAAAATCTCATAGTTTACACAGCTTTTACAGCCTGCCCAAAACTCTTCGTCGTCTGTTAATTCACTGTAGGTAACAGGCTCGTAACCCAGGTCACTATTGATTTTCATGACAGCAAGGCCAGTGGTTAAACCAAATATTTTTGAGTTGGGATACCGCTCTCTGGATAAATTAAAAATGGTTTGCTTGATTAATTTAGCAACGCCACTTTTTCTGTGCGCAGGTGCTACAATGAGCCCACTATTGGCAACAAAAGTTTCGTGTCCCCAAACTTCTATATAGCAAAATCCTACCCATGTACCATCTGGTTCGATAGCAATCACCGCCTTGCCCTCTTCCATTTTTTTAGCAACGTATTCGGGACTTCTTTTAGCAATACCAGTACCCCTGGCTTTTGCAGAAGATTCCATTTCGTCAGTAATGGTTTGAGCATATGTAACGTCGCTAGCATTTGCTACGCGAACAATTATTTTTTGTTCCAACGCCTTCAATTAAAATTGTAGAAAAAGAAAATGAAAAATTAAACTGGGGATTTTTTCACTGATAGGGGCAAGTGCCAGTTGCTCGTCCTATCAGCATCCACGTCGCGATCTGACCAGAACTTTAGCAATAGAAATATTACCCATACAAGTTGATGTTGGGTAGTTATTAATGTTTCTATATTGAAATGCCTTGTTCACCTAATGGTATTGTTTTCTTTTGAAGGTGTAAAAATAGGTTAGTTTGCAGTAAAATAGGGAGTTTTCCACAAAAAATCCTCATTTATACTAACGATTGTAAGTATTAAAAAGGCTACCCGGGTTAGAGGTAGCCTTTTTGAAATCCTTTTTAAAATAGTATGGTCTCGTTTACATGCCCCCACCTCTATACGTACGCATCATATTATTCATTTGACGCTCTGCCCCAGGCATTTGCATCATGCGCATCATTGGATTTTGAGGCCCCTGAGAAGCACCAAACTTGCGAAGGTTATAAGTAAAGCTAATCATGAAATAACGCTTAAGCACTTTGGTTTGTAAATCTTGAATGGTATTACCCGTTACATTTCTTGAAATGCTAATATTTTGATTAAGCAAATCAAACATATAGATTTTAAGTTCACCGGCCTTATTTTTTAGCATTTGCTTAGACAAACTCGCATTCCAAAGTGGGATGCTTGTATTGTATCCAGCACTACGTCCGGTATTGTAGATATAATCAAAATCGGTTGATAATACCCAGCCACTCTTAGAATATACGGTTGCTTCTGCAGAAACTGTTTGTGTAAAAAAGTCTCCATTTTGTGTTGGCTGCAATGTATAACGTGCCATGGTTAAATTAGAGTTCGATGAAAAATTCATATCAAACCCTTCTTTGATATTGGTTGTCCATGAAATAGTTCCACCCAAATTTGTATTACGTGTGTAATTACTCAAACTATTTATAAGTGTTTGTGTTTGGTTACGTGACACATTAGCCATTAAGTTTAAGTTGCTCTTTGGCTTTTTAATAGGGAAACCGTAATTGAAAAATCCGTTGATATTATAAGTTCCACTCAAGTTAACAGGTTTAATAATTTGCGCACCATTTTGAAGTACAGTCGTAGAATTTTGAATATCGTTTTCTGTAAAGCTTCCACTCACGGTTGCAAAAATTATTTTTTGAGAGAACATGTCAAATGAATTGTACATGAATCTGAAAGAATGAGAAAACTGTTGCTTTAGATACGGATTACCAGTTCTGATAAGTAATGGGTTCGTATTGTCAATAACAGGCTGCAACTGATCTGCGCTAGGTTGTGAAGTACGTCCATTGTAAAATATGCGCAAGTTTTTAGACTTGGTAAAATCGTATCTGAAATTAGCAGAAGGGAAAATATTGATATAATGCTGCTTTAAAGTAGAGTCTTTGGTAATATTATAACTACTCAAATCACCAACTTGTAAACCGGAACCGATACTAAAATTATATTTAGCATCCTGAATGCGGTAATTTAAAGTAAAACGATTTGAATTAAACGTGTTTTCAAAAACGTTACTCAAATTTGGCACATTGATATCATACTTATTGGTAAGCTTATTAAAGCCTAGGGTTGTTTTCCCAGAAGTATTGATGTTATTAGCAATGTTATAATTGAATTCTAATAATTTATTTTTTCCAATAGGCTCTGTGTAAGAGAGTGTAGCACTATTGTTTTTACCATCACGATTACTTGTATAAATCTGATCTAGTGTATCGGTATAGTTACGTGTTGGCAAATTGTACTGATTCATAGACCAGTTGGTACCAGTGCCATCGTTGGTGTTATAGCTAGAATTTAAATTAACAGAATACGTACGTCCTTTTTTAGCAAAACGGTGCCTAAACGTTGCATCCAAACTACCACTAATCCCCTGATTGTCTCTGCTAGAATTAACACGTGAACTATTTAAACTCGTAAGTTTTCCTTTGGTAGAACTTGTTGTTTGAAACGTTTCTGAATGTGTATCCTGAAAAGAAATGTTGGGTCTAATAACTAAAGTATTACTTGTATCAAAATTGGTTTCGATATTAAAATTGATACGGTGATTTTTATTATTTGTTACAGAGCTTTGGACTTGATTGCTAAAAATAGAAGAGTCCGCACTGCCCGTAATTAAATTTTCAGTTAAACTTTTTTGATCTCTTGTAGTCGTTTGATCATTGTAAAAATAACTTCCAGAAAATTGTGTTTTAGCACCCCAGTTGTCTTTATAGTTTAAGCCACCAGCAAGTGTTTTTACAAGACCGCCGCCGCCGCCAGTTCCAAGCAGGCCACCGCCGCCACCGCCACCCATGGTGATTGTTGCGCCACCGCCGCCACCGCCGCGACCACCGCCGCCGCCGCCAAAGCCTCCGCCACCAAGCGATCCAAGCATATCTTGTACCGAAAAGTTTTGTTTGTTTACATTATTGGCCTGGCCAATAAAAGTGATTTGCTGGTCACCGTTAAACTTACTTAGATTGATATTGTCATCAAATAAAGCACCATCTTCATTGCCACCAATACCTACAGCTGCTTTACCAAAATATCCTTTGCGCTTGTCTTTACGGGTAGTGATATTAATTGTTTTAACACGGTTGCCATCATCAAAACCTGTAAATGCACTTTGATCACTTGCCGCATCAAAAACTTGAATTTTGTCAATAATATCTGGAGGTAAATTTCTAGTTGCCATTTTAGGATCGTCACCAAAAAAGCGCTTACCATCTACAAGTACGCGTTGTACCGTTTCGCCTTGTGCCTTAATGCCGCCATCTTTATCAACTTGAATACCCGGAATTTTTTTTAGTAAATCTTCAGCTACTGCATTTGGCTTTGTTTTAAAAGCAGAAGCCGTAAATTCTACGGTATCTTTTTTCATTTGAATAGGTGACTGCGTTACCGTTACGTTACCTAAATCATTGGCCGCTTGCTTTAAATAAATTTTACCAAGATCGACTTGACTATTTTTTGCTGAGAACACTATTTTTTTAGAGAATGGCTCATAGCCCTGAAATTTTACCTGTACTAACATTTCACCAAAAGGCGCATTGTTAATTGTAAAACTACCATCTGCTTTTGCTAGGGTAAAAACTTCTAAAGACGAGTCACTTGCAGAAAGCACTACAATAGAAGCATCTTTTAAAGACTGCTTATTTAAAGAATCAATTAAAACTCCTTTTACAGTCGCTACAGATTGAGCGCTCGCAAAAGAAACAAGAGAAACCAGTAATAATAACGAAACTAATTTTTTCATAAATATGTGCTTATTAGGCGGTGTAAAGTTAATCTATAATGCTAGACAGCAGTTATTTAAATAAGTTTAAAGGCAAGGTAGCGTGATAATGGGGATCCTTGTTTGAATATCGGTGAGCCCCTTTTTAGTAAGGATAAAGTTTGTTAATTTTGTATAACGATTACAAAATCCAAATATTGCAACAAAACAAAACTAAAAACCATGTTCACCGGTATAAAACTAAGATTCACCCAGTTATTGATCATAACAACAATTTTTTCAAGTTGTAACAATCAAAAAGCACCTGAGCAACCAACTGTAGACACTACATCTCAAGTAACTAGTATGGAAGCAACTGAAACTAGTTTTCCTGTTTCGATGGTAAATAATAAAAAGGACCCTACATGTGGCATGCCGGTAACTGCTGGCATTTCTGACACAGCCCATTACAAAGACAAAGTGATTGGCTTTTGCTCAGCAGAGTGCAAAGACGAATTTAAAAAAGCGCCAGAAGCAAATATCGCTGCAGCTGAAATCAAATAAGTTTAGCTAAATAAATACTCAACATCTTCACGGGTAAGGCTCTTCACAAAGCCTTCATCGTCGGTGATGAGCTCACGAGCCAAACTACGCTTACGGTCTTGGAGCTTTAATATTTTGTCTTCGACAGTATCGGTACAAATCATGCGGTACGCGAAAATATTTTTGGTTTGGCCAATACGATGGGTTCGGTCAATAGCTTGTTGCTCTACTGCAGGGTTCCACCAAGGGTCTACAATGTATACATAGTCTGCAGCGGTAAGGTTTAATCCAACGCCACCTGCTTTTAGTGAAATTAAAAATACACGACAGGTTTCGTCGTTTTGAAAACGCTGAATAGCACGTTCTCTTTCTAGTACGGTACTACTACCATCAAAATATTCATAGTCTACTCCAAGCTCGGTAAGACGCTCTTTAATGAGGGCCAGCATGCCCAGAAATTGAGAGAACACAAGGGCTTTATGGTTGCTAATGTTTTCTGTAATTTCTCTGCCAATTTCCTCTAGTTTAACAGATACGTTTGGAAATTTTTCTTCGTCTTTTATAATAGATGGACTATCACAAATTTGACGGAGCTTCATGAGGCCTTGTAAAATAGTTAATTGAGATTTTTGAATGCCTTGGTTGTCTACAACACCTAAAATTTTATCGCGGTAGTCGTTACGGAAGGCTTCATAAATTTTACGCTGCTCATCACCCATTTCACAAAAAAGAACCATTTCTTGTTTTTCTGGTAAGTCTTTGGCCACTTGCTCTTTGGTACGCCTCAACATAAATGGATAGAGGAGTTTACGTAAATGATCTTTTTGTTCTTTCTCGCCAAACTTATCAATGGGAATAGAAAATTCTTGTTTGAAAAATTCAACACTACCTAGCATACCAGGATTCAAAAAGTTCATTTGCGCGTATATGTCAAATGTATTGTTTTGGAGTGGAGTACCACTCAAACAAAGCCTGTTGGTTGCTTTTAATAAACCAGCCGCTTTTGTTACTTTACTATTTGGATTTTTAATAGCTTGGCTTTCATCAAGGACTACATAATCAAATGCAACTTCTACAAATTGTTTGATATCGCTACGGAGTGTTCCGTAGGTAGTAATGATAACATCAGCCTCGTTAGAAGCTAGTGCATCACGAGAACGCCCAGCACCATGGTGTACATAAAAACTTATGTTTGGCGTGAATTTTCCAATTTCATTTTGCCAGTTGTACATGAGGGTTGTAGGACAAACCACAAGCGCCTTTAAAGTACCTTCTTCAGATTTAAGATGGTGTAAAAAGCTGAGTGCTTGAATGGTTTTACCAAGTCCCATGTCATCGGCTAAAATGCCGCCCCAGCGCACTTCTCGTAAATAATTAAGCCACTGGAATCCACTTTCTTGATAAGGACGTAATACTTCTTTTAAATGTTTAGGTGCAGGTACATCTTTAATAGAATGATTTTCTTTGAGGCGCTCATATTTTTCTTCTAACTGAAAAAACAATTCCTCTTCGTCGCGTTGCAAATACAATTCTTCAATAACACTAAAATGATATTTGCTTAACTTAATATTTTCTGAACGGCCTTCTCCTACTCTAAATAACAGCGAATATTTTTTAATCCACTCTTCTGGTAAAATACCTAAGGTTCCATCTTGTAGTGGCACAAATTGTTGTTTGCTGGCAAGTGCTTTTTTAACGTCTTCAACACTTACCTTTTGTTCTCCAAAATGAATTTCTACTTTAGCGTCAAACCAATCGGTATTGCTGCTGATAAATATTTTGGTAGAAGGTTTTGCTGTATTGAATCTGAAGTTTTTAAGTGCCTCAAAGCCAAACACCGGAATGTTCATGTCTTTAACGGCGTCGACAAATAAAAAGAACCAATTATTTTTTAAAACTTCTGCTCCTTTTAAAGCGAGCAAATCACTTTGTTCGGGTCTTACAAAACCAGAATGCAAAGATTCTATTTTTGAAATAATACGAGCTTCCGTTTCTAGGTTGCGCTGTATCATTAAAATTTTATCGGAAAGCGGAACAATAATTTTGTCTTTATCTATGGCGCGCACTTCAAACCCTTGGTAAGAAAAAACTGGTTGAAATAATAAATAATCCCCACGCTCTTTGAGGTGAATACTTACTTCTGGCGTAATATTATTAAGCTCTTCTTTTTCTACATTGCCAAAATGAATATGGTACAATTTAGAAAGCGGTAACACAAAAGTTTGTAATTTTTGGGCCCACTCTTCTTTTGAAATGACAATTTTACCGCTTGGTAAAAAAGATTCCATCATTAAAATATCTTCCGATTTTTTCCAAGTAAAATACTGCTGATGGTATTTGAAAAGTAATGGACTGGTGCATTCGTTTTCTGAAACATTGACATCTGCGAGTGGTAGTTTAACGCGGCATTCAATTTCATACGCACCTTTTGCGTATTGAATTTCAAAATAAGGCGCTATAAAATTACATACCAGCTCTGCAGGCTCTAAATTAGCCGTTATAAACTGCTTTTTTTCTGGTAAAGTAAATACCAACAGGCTTTCACCGCAGTGCTCAAATAATTTTTTAATTTTTGGATGCAGGTATTCGTTGATCAATGTTCTCGTTTCTTCGGGGAGCTGATCATTGTGCTGTTGCACAATATTTTCCCAAATACCACTAAATGGCGAATTCCGGTCTAGATACCTACTTACTTCGGAAGGCATTAGTTTACGGAGCTGCTGTACAAGTGATTTATCCTGCTCGTCTAGTAATTCTGTATTGATAAACCTAGCAAGGTCTTGCTTTTCAACTTTACTTAAAAAACGCTGTTGGTCTTCGTCTACTTCACCTTCTACAATTTCAAACTGTGTAAATGGATACTGAATATTATTTGTAGATATAACAAGCCCTAATTTTTGAAAAGTTTTACTTGGAAGTTTAGGCGATGCGGCTTCATGATTTTCTATAGCTGTAACCTCCGGCGCTATAGTAATAGGTTTAGGGGCTACCGAAATAGCTTCGTTACCTAAAGGAAGTGCAACGCGTTTAATAGAACTATCAAGTACACGTAAAAATGGCTTTCCAGCAGTGTACGTGAATTCGAATTTACCAGTTAGGTCATCTGCTAAAGAATAACCATAGAGTGCTAATAATTTATTTTTTTCTTTATCCCAGTTTCTGATGCTATCAAAATAGCCTGGGCCAAACTTATTAAGTAACTGTAAAAAAAGAATGTTTTTATGTATGCAAAGCGGATGCTCCGTTTCTGATCCACAGTTACAAGAGGTATCAAAATTACGTTCTTCATTTTTTTGAATGAGTAATTGATACGTATGTCCTTCATAAACGAGTGAGGCTGTAACCCGCTCCTCCTTTGCTTCTATGATGGTTGCAGAGCCCGTGCGCAAAAAATTACTTGCATCTTCAAAACTAGTTTGATCCGAAAGCATTTTGATTTGCTTGAGCTCTAGTTGCTTCATTTTAACAACCGTATGCTTTTGATCATAAGCCGCCTCATAATTACCGAGCTGATTGCGGTCTAATAAATCCTGCAAATGAAACAGTGCGCCAGCTTTATGTCTACAAATTTCTGATAAGTTATAGGGGCAAGCGCAACGAACCGATAAAAATTTGGGATTCTTAAATTGAGAGATACTCACTTTATAAAAAGTAGCGTAGCCGTCATCTTTAACACGGAAATTTACATTGCCCATGAGGTCGTCATACTCAAGTAATTCAACATTACCCAGGGCATGAATTTTTTTACCTCTTCTGATTACCTCTTCGGTACCACTATTATAGATATGTTTGACCAAGTAAGGAAGCGCCATAGTGCTGTTCTAAATTGCACCCTGTTTAAAAAGGGCAATTTGCGAAAGTACGAAAAAGCTGCTAATTGGCGCGTACTAAATCTCCGTTTTTGTAGATAGGAAGCACCGGAGCAACGTCATTTGTAACACAATACGTTAAATCGGCTTCTAAACCATAAGATGCCAAACGGTGCCAATGGGTTGTTTTTTGGATAAATGTGGTGATATCCGCTTTGTGTAAATTATATAAGTCATTTGCCATAAGTGAACTATCACAATGGATGGTAAAATGGTCTTTAATTTGTTCAATTACAGCCCCTGCAAATAAAGCGTCTTCTATATTAACACGGTCTTTCCATGCAGAGCAGCCTAAAATTACAGGTTTATTTTGCGCGATTAAATGCGCACAAACAGCAGAAATATTAGGGAACGAACCCGTAATAATTTGGTCGGCACCATTGTTTAATGCCATGTGTAAAAGCTTGGTACCATTGGTTGTTGTTAGCACGAGCGTTTTACCTTCAATAAAACTACGTGGATATTCGGCAGGTGAATTACCATAAGAAAGTCCTTCAATAATTTTTCCATCACGCTCGCCAGCAGTGATACCGCCGGTTGCTTTACCAACTTCGATGCACTTGTTTACATTGTCTACGGGAATAATACGATCGGCACCATTAAAAAGCGCTGTAGCAATGGTAGAAGTGGCTCTAAATACATCAATAACTACTACAATGCAATCACTTACATCGTAGAGTTCTAATAGTTTAGGCGATAATATGGTGTGTAAATGTGGCTTAGACTGATTCATGAGGCTGCAAATATAAAGCCAAATCAATGAAAATAAAAAGGCCAGTGCATTTGCACTGGCCATAAAAAAGAACAGAGGGGCTATCCTTTTTTTGTAAGAATCAAAAGTTCGTTGGCATGCACTTCCGTGACATATTTTTTAACACCGTTTTTATCGGTGTAATTTCTGTTAACGAGCTTGCCATCAATGGCAACTTCGATACCTTTTACTAAATATTTTTCGGCGATTTCGGCGAGTTTACCCCAGGCTACAACGGAGTGCCACTGTGTTTCGGTAACTTTTTCGCCATTGGCGTCTTTGTAAATTTCGTTGGTAGCTAAATTAAGGTTGGCTACTTTACGACCGCCTTCGATGTTGGTAATTTCGGGTGTTTGACCTAAGTGTCCAATAAGCTGGACCTTGTTTTTAATTGCATTCATAATTAACTGTTTTCATATTTGCGATAAACAAATAGAAACAATAATTACACGCGTACAATCTGGCGAACGCCAATCAAGTATAAATTCTAATTACTAGAAAGCATTATTACGCAAAAGGGAACTTTACCACTTTAGCTTTTACAAGAGAATTTCTAATATCAATGTAAATTTCAGAACCTACAGCAGCATGTGCCGTTGCCACGTAACCTAGGCCCACAGCCTTTTGTAGGCTTGGCGCTTGGGTACCACTGGTTACTTTACCAATGGCTTCGCCTGCTTCATTTTTGATGATATAATCGTGTCTTGGAATACCTCTGTCAATCATTTCAAAGCCTACTAATTTTTTAGTAACACCTGCTGTTTTTTGCTTTTCAAAAAATGATTTATTGGTAAATTCTTTGGTGAATTTTGTGATCCAACCAAGACCCGCTTCAAGTGGTGAAGTAGTGTCATCAATATCGTTTCCGTATAAACAAAAACCTTTTTCTAAACGAAGTGTATCACGTGCACCAAGACCAATTGGTTTTAAACCTTGAGGCGTTCCAATTTCAAAAATAGCGTTCCAAATTTTATCGGCTGCACCATTACTATCTTCAAAATAAATTTCAACACCACCAGAACCTGTATAACCGGTTGCACTTACAAGCACATTTTCTACACCCGCAAAAACGCCTTTTGTAAATGTGTAATAAGAAAGATTAACAATATCCATTTGGGTAAGTGGTTGCAACATTTTTGCCGCGTTAGGACCTTGAATCGCAAGCAAACAAGTTTTATCGCTGATGTTGTGCATTTCTACACCTGCTGTATTTTTTGAAACAATCCAGTTCCAATCTTTTTCGATATTAGATGCATTTACAACCAGCATGTATACTTTGTTTTGCTCCACACAGTACACGAGTAAATCATCTACAATTCCACCTGTTTCGTTGGGAAGACAACTGTACTGCGCATGCCCGTTTGTAAGCTTAGATGCATCATTGGTCGTAACACGTTGAATTAGATCAAGCGCCCCTTCGCCTTTTAAAATAAACTCACCCATATGACTTACATCAAAAATCCCTGCGTTGTTACGAACGGCCGCATGCTCGTCATTGATGCCTGAGTAACTAATAGGCATGTTATAACCAGCAAATTCAGCCATTTTAGCACCAAGTGCTAAGTGTTTTTGAGTAAAGGGCGTGTTTTTCATAGCAGTACATTAGATTGGCTGCAAAAATAAGGGGTTTATAGGTAATCCTTCCAAGATTTGATCAAGATTGAAACCTAGAAACCACTAGTTTGATAGCATCAAATCCAACCGCAATGGCTTTAATTGTATCAGATACCCCCGATGCCGCTTTTGTTGAATTTTTCTTTAATGTATCTTTTGTTTTATCTAGTTGCTTTTTAATATCGTCTGCTTCTTTTTGTTTTTGCTCCCAAGTTTTTTTAAGATCGTTTTCGATTTTTTCTTTTTCGCGTTTTAATTCTTCGAGTCTAGATTTTAATTGTTCAGGATCTTCATTATCATCATTGGATGTTTTAACACCATCCACTCTTTCTAAACCTGTTGGTGTCATGATGTATTCAACGTCATGATCATAATCAAAAGCTTCTGTGTCTAGATTACGCTCCCAATCGTCTCCATCAAATCCATCATTGATGATAAATCCTGAATTTGTTTCTGATCGCCAGCCTTTTTTATTAACACGCACATTTACTTGCGCCCATCCTTTGTTGGTAATTTTAAATCGCTTACCCACTGGAACCGCTATCGTCATAATAATGTGCTGATTTCTAAATTTATCTGTTTTATTAATAGCAATACCTTTGTCTAAAAGCAGGGTGCTATCTTTTTGTTGCAAATCAAAATTAATCAACGAAGCCAGGCGTTCCGCTTCCTGCAAGGTTTTGCCATTACTGATTCGAACATATTTTACTTCAAAACTATCTGAAGCTGCTTTCACAATACGGATACGTAAATTTCTTACGTACACTGTATCTTGATCTAAGTAGGTAAAGGGTTCGATTTTTAACCAAGTATGGTTGTAATATTTTAGCTTAGGTTGAGCACTTACTTCTAAATAATTTACTTTAGAATTGGGCAAAGCATAAGTTTGTTCCCTCGGATCATTTTGCTTAGAAAAACTTTTAGTGAGGGTTGCAAAAAACAGTGGAATAAAAATCCAGCTTAGCGCCCATAGCGACCAAAAGCCACCACGTACCCAAACATTTGCTTTTTTAATGCCCGCAATTTTTCTGATAATAGCCGTTACAATTCCTATCACAGGAACCCATATAAAAAATATGATAATAGCATATGCATACCAGTTGTGTGCGCCATCTTCTAAAATAAAGTGGCGAAGTGGAAGTAATCCGGTAGCAACAATACCTACTCCAAATAAAGCGGCCAATAATGAGATGGTTATAATACCTAGTACAAAATAAACAAAGGCCTTAAATAAGATGGTAATGGTACGGCCTGCAAAATGAAAACAACCTCCACGCTGCGCAGGCTCTGACACCGCGCTTGAAGGCGTTTGCGCTGATTGAGCATCATAGGTTTTTGCCTTATTATAAATGGTAGAACCCCAGTTTTGTGCTCTTTTACCAAATCCTTCCATATCTGTTTGGATGGTATTTTTTATGCTGTTGATGTCTACTTTTTCGCCACGCATCTCTAATTTATCGGCGGTGGTTTTAGCTTCTGGAAGAACCAACCAAAGTACGATGTATACAAAAACAGCACTTGGGCTAAATGTTAATTCAATAAAATTAGGGAAGTCGTCAAATTCCCAAAATTGAAACAAATGAAAATGATTCCAATTAAAAACTAGTAATATAGTAGGCACTAAAAATAAAAGTCGAATGTATACGACTTTAACATCAAAATACTTAGCCAAGCCCGCACATACGCCACCAATTACTTTCGCATCAATATCTCTAAACAATCTTTTTCTGGCACCACCAATTTGATTGGTTGAAGTATTCGGAACAGCAATCCACAATAGCACGTATGCAAAAAGTGAAATTCCAAATAACAAGATCCATAATACACGCACCAGTAGTGGATCTAATTTTAAATAATTAGCAATACCCGCACAAACACCACCAATTACTTTATTTTGTTCGTCGCGGTAGAGTCTTTTAGGATTTTCTTCGTTGTATGAAAAGTCATCCTGCTTTGCGTTTGACGCGTTTGCGCTCGTTGTTGCCTCAAAGCCATCTTGCGCTTCAAAATCGGCGGGACGACCAATGCTTTCGATAATTAAACGCATGTCATCTTCAGTGATGCACACGGCGCCTTTTTTTAAACGGTCGTCACAAAGTTCTGCAATACGGCATTCGATATCATTGATGATTTCATCTCTACCTTCTTCGGCGTCAAAATATTGACGCAAACTTTCTATGTATTGTTTTAATGTTTCGTAAGACTCTTCTTCGATGGGAAGAATACGACCTTGGAAATTTATATTGATTACTTTTTTCATGGATCAAAATTTTAAAGCAGTTATGCTTCGGTGTTAGGGGTTTGGGGTTGTGTTAATAATGAAACGGCATTTGCCATATCGTTCCAAGTTTGTAATAAAACAGAGAATGCTTCTTTGCCTGTATCTGTCATTACAAAATATTTACGTGGTGGTCCACTCACACTTTCTACCCATCTGTAATTTAATAAACCGGCATTTTTGAGCCTGGTTAGTAGCGGGTACAACGTACCTTCTAGAATATGCAAATTGGCTGCTTTCATTTGGTCGATAATATCACTCGGATATACTTCACCTCTATTAATGATAGACAGGATGCAAAATTCTAAAACCCCTTTACGCATTTGCGATTGTGTGTTTTGAATATCCATTGCTGTTAATTGAGACACAAAGATGAGATATATTTAGTACTATGCAAAACATAGTACTAAATATTTTTGACACAAAGTGGCAAAAAAATCCTAACTAGTTGCTGCGCAACTAGTTAGGTAAATATATTTTCTCAATAATTTTTTACAGAAATTATGTCTCGCCCGAAAATGAACGCCTAAATCACCGTTAATTCGTAAAAATCGCCCGGTTGCAGGTAGGTATTTGCTAGTGTTTGTAGCTCCTGGGGGGTCACCGATTTGATGGTTTCGATGCTCTTATAAAAGTAGCTTTCGTCCAGTCCATTGAGCACGTAATTTTTCCAACGGCCTATCAGTTGGAATGGACCATCCAAATCGCCTAATAGTGAGCCAATCATATAATTGCGCACCAAGTCCAGTTCTTCCTTATCTACTGGCTCATTGCGGAGTAACTCCATTTCTTTGATCACTTCTGCGATCGTAGCCGCGCATACATCACGGCCAGCTTCGGTACTAATCATCCATGCACTAGCATGCACATGGTTTTGAAAATAACTATGAATACCATACGTGTATCCTTTGTCTTCTCTAATGTTACTCATGAGTCGAGAACCAAAAAATCCACCAAAGAGTGTATTGAGTACATGTGCTTTTTGAAAATCGGGGTGGTGCCTATTTGGAAAAGGCCTGGCCATTCTAATAGCACCTTGCACACCGTTTTCATCATTGATAATTTCTACCTTTTTTTGTGCAGCTGTTACTACTGGATGTTCCACCACCAATGGCGCATCTGCGTGCAAAGGCAGTGTGCCAAAGGCTTTGTTAAGCATGGCTTCATAACTAGTTGGCATTTTTCCGGCTACAAATATTTTACAAGAGCCATTTAAATAATACTGTTTGTAAAATGCTTTTATGACATCCGTGTTAAGCGCATCATAATCTTCTGCGTTGGAATAGGTGCCGTATGGATGGTTGATGCCAAATAAATATTCATCAATTAAACGGTTGGCAATAAAATCACATTTTTGCAAATTAACAGACAAGCGCTGCTTTTGATTTTGAATATAGATGGCTAATTCTTCTTCTGGAAAAATACTGGTTTCAATAATTTCACGCACCACCGGAAGTAGGGTTTCCAAATGTTTACTTAAACAGTGCAGGGTAATACTTGCCGTTTCGTTGTAGCAACTTCTATTTAAATAAGCCCCATGAAATTCAAAAAAATCATTGATTTGATAGGCCGTTTTAGAAGTTGTGCCGTTTTTGATTAAAAAATTAGTGGTAGCGGCCACCATGGGCTGCTTATCATACCAATTGCCTGCATCAAATACCCATTCTACCATCACCACGTCTTGCGCACCGGCGTTCATGGCATATACAGGCACTTTATTATCTAATGTAAACCGGTCACAATTTTTTAATTGCAAATCAAAATGAACCGCCTCTTCTATCGTTGGAATTATTTTTCTATCTAACATGTCATTTTTATTGAGCGTGATACAAGAGTGTATTTGAATTGTTGTTATCAAAAATTTTATTGGCATATGCATGAATATCATCAATGCCAATAGCTTGGTATTTTTGAAATTCGGTATTCATCATACCTGCGTCGCCAAGTAATTCGTAGAGTGCAATACTACTTGCTCTACTCATCACACTCATATCTTCAAAAGCAATCACACTCTCTGTTCTATTGATTACTTTTTGTAATTCTTTTGCTTCAATTTTTGAAGCCTTTAATTTTTCAATTTCTTCGTCTACTGCCTTTACTGCATTTTCCATAGAAACACCTTTCACAAGTTTTCCATCCACCGCTACAAGACCCGCATCTAAACTTCCAAAATGATAACAATCGATACTAGAAAAATATTGTTTTTCTTTTACAAGGGTCTGATACAACCTAGACGCAGCGCCACCTCCCAGTATTTCAGTGAGTAAATCGGCGGCGTAATAACCAGGTGATAAACGGGCGTCCATATGCCATGTTTTTACAAAAGCATCAAGTGGCACATTCGCCTGCACTTCTAATTTTCGAGCTTCGGTTTGTACAGGTTCTATAGGTAATTGACGTTCATATTTAGTACCCATTTCGATAGGACCAAACCACTTTTCTGCCAAACGTTTTACTTGTTCCAACTTCACATTTCCAGCCACTACTAAAATGGCATTAACGGGACGGTAATGTTTAAAAAAGAAATTTTTAACGTCGTCAATTTTTGCATTTTCTACATGCGACAGTTCTTTTCCAATGGTCATCCACCTGTACGGATGCACGGTATAAGCGAGGGTGCGCATTTTATGCCATACATCGCCGTAAGGTTTATTGATATAATGTTCTTTAAATTCTTCACACACCACTTTGCGTTGCGTCGCTAAACTTTTTTCACCAAATGCCAAGCTTAACATCCGGTCACTCTCCAACCAAAAAGCCGTTTCAATATTTTGAGCCGGTAATTGACAATAGTAATTGGTAAGATCGTTGGTGGTATAGGCGTTGTTTTCACCCCCAGCACGCTGCAGGGGTTCGTCATAATCTTTAATGTTAATGCTGCCCCCAAACATCAGGTGCTCAAATAAGTGGGCAAAGCCTGTTTGGGCCGGATCCTCGTCTCTAGCGCCCACATCATACATTACATTCACCACCGCCATGGGTGTTGATGGGTCTTCGTGAACCAAAACCCTTAATCCGTTGTCTAATACAAAGCGATCGAATTGAATCATAATAGTTAAAATAGACTGCAAAAGTACATACAACCCAGTTAGCTATTTTTAAAACTTGAACTATTCGGTAGTACCTTTGTGCCCATTATTTAAAATAAGCAAACATGCAATTAGCAGATTTATACCAAAAAGCACTCAAATTTGAGTTTTTGACCATCGAAGAAGGGATGTTTTTGTTTGAACACGCCCCTTTAACCGAACTCATGCACGTAGCCGACGAGCTTCGCAAAATTCAGGTGCCACATGGTAAAGTGAGCTGGCAAATTGATCGTAACGTAAATACGACCAATGTATGTTTAGCCAATTGTAAATTTTGTAATTTTTATAGAATACCAGGTCATGCCGATGCATACATTACCGACATGCCTACCTACCGTAAAAAAATTGAAGAAACATTAGCGTATGGTGGTGATCAATTGTTATTACAAGGTGGACACCACCCAGATTTAGGACTTGATTTTTATACCAAAACATTTAGACAACTCAAGCAGGAATATCCAACGCTTAAACTTCACGCTCTTGGACCCCCAGAAGTGGCACATATTTGTAAGCTCGAAAAAATGAGTCATCACGATGTGCTAAAAGCCTTACAGGAAGCGGGTTTAGACTCACTACCTGGTGCAGGTGCCGAAATTTTAGTGGACCGTGTAAGACGTTTAATTTCAAAAGGAAAATGTGGTGCCGACGAATGGCTTGCCATCATGCACGAAGCGCATAAATTAAATATTACCACCAGTGCCACCATGATGTTTGGTCATGTAGAAACACTGGAAGAAAGATTTATTCACTTAACACGCATCCGTGAAATTCAAAGTATGAAACCGGAACATGCAAAAGGATTTTTAGCATTTATTCCATGGACTTTCCAAGACGTAGATACTTTACTTACACGCATAAGAGGGGTACATAATTTAACCACCACAGACGAGTATATTAGAATGATTGCTATTAGCCGTATTATGCTACCCAATGTCAAAAACATTCAGGCAAGCTGGCTAACCGTGGGTAAACAAACCGCGCAGGTATGCTTACATAGTGGTGCCAACGATTTTGGATCAATTATGATTGAAGAAAATGTAGTGAGTGCAGCAGGTGCACCCCACCGTTTTACCTATAAAACCATGCAGGACGCTATAAGAGAGGCCGGTTTTGAGCCTCAATTAAGAAATCAGCAGTACGAATGGCGCGAAATACCGGCAGCTATTAAGGAACAAGTAATTGATTATTAATTTTTTTTAGTTAGCCTGTAACTTTTTATTGCCCTAATCGTTATACCCACAGAAAAGACCAAAACAACTGTGTTTTTGCTATGACGGAGAAAGACTACAACGAATCTGTGCTGCTATATGCCGATAATGTGTACCGCTTTATCGTAAAAAATCTTCGCCACTCCGAAGACGCAGAGGATATTGTACAATCAGCCTTTGAAAAACTCTGGATCCACAAAGAGAGCGTTGAAACAACAAAAGCAAAATCGTATTTGTTTACGGTAGCCTATCACTTACTCATAGACCATACCCGAAAAGCAAAACGCATATCATTACAAGAGAGTTTTGAAAACGATACACAAACAACCTATCAAGAAAACAAAGCTTTAAAAAAAGTATTGCACGACGCACTCGCTACATTAAATGAAACGCAGCGCAGTTTGGTTTTATTAAAAGATTACGAAGGATATAGTTACGAAGAAATTGGAGAAATCACAAAGCTCACCACAGATCAGGTGCGTGTTTATTTGCACAGGGCACGTTTAAAACTCCGCAGTTATTTAATTAGTCCGCAGCAAGTATTATAAAATATATGCAAAACATAAGTCTACATAATTACCAAGATTTCTTACTTCGTTACATAGACGAAGAATTAGATCTGCGTGAAACAGAGGCCCTGCTTGCATTTGTAGCTTTACACCCAGCTATTGCGGAAGAATTGGAATCGTTGCAATCAACTAAATTAGATATTGAAGTAATTACCTGCCCTAATAAAGCAGTGCTCTATAAAAATATTTTTCCTGTCATAGTAGAGCCAGAAACAATTGTACACCCCAACAAACAAAAATTATTTAAAAAAGAAAAAGCCCCCGTTGTATTATTAAGATGGTGGGCAGTAGGGGCGGCGGCAATATTTATTTTTATCGTGGCGCGCTATGGCATGTTTAACGGTGAAAGTGGGGGCAGTTTATCTAACAATAATAGTTCAACAAACAGTACTCAAAAAAATAGTGTGGCAAAAAATAGCGTTGCAAAAACCAGCGTTGTTACATTAAATCAGAATGCGAATAAAAATATAGCCGTTGTAAATTCAGGCTCATTAGCGGCAACAAACGCTACATCCAATCAACAAAATATTGCAACAAATATTTTAGAAGACGCCTCTAAACAGGCGCTAAAGCACCCAGTTGTAGAAACAGCCTTTACGGTTACTGCCTCTGAAGCGTTACTTAGCCTTCCAAGTTATAACGGTGATATTATAGATGTAAAGCCTACTATTATTGCTGAAATTACGGTTCCGTCAACTACTATTAACGACGAACCCGCAGAAAACATTGAAACCATCGATACAGAAGCCGCGAGCAGTAATAGATCTGTTATGGTTGGCGCTTTTGAAATCGATAAAGATAAATTTAGAGGCCTCTTTAGAAAAGTAAACGCGATTATTAAAAACAAAGAAAATAACAAAAATGAAAAATAAAGTACTGACAGCACTCTTTACTATTGGAACATTGTTTGCAAATGCGCAATCAGATAGTAGTTATACAAAAACGGATAGCATACTCGTAAAACCAGACACCATCAAAGTGGGCAATTTTTTTATTGTAAAAAAGGGAAATGAATATTCTAACCCCAATAGCGCTACTGTTCAAATTGGCAATGTTACCATCAATGCCAACGATTTAGACCGCAAACCCGTTATCAAAATTGAAAGAAAAAAACCAGCACCTAAAAAAGTAAGTACCAATTGGTGGATTGTAGACCTGGGTTTTGCAGGGAATAGAGACGAAACAAATTACGCTACAGCAGTTGGAAATTCGGGCTACCTCAGAACCTTTGGTGCTGCTAATGGCGCGCCAAATAAACAAACATTTAATTTAAACAATGGTAAAACCACCAATGTGAACCTTTGGTTTTTTATGCAAAAAGTAAGCATTGTAAAACAAGCGGTGTTTTTAAAATATGGACTTGGTATGGAGATGTATAATTTCAGATACGATTCACGTGTATCTTATAGAAAAGATAACTACCCTTATGTATACAACGACTCTATTTCGTTTACTAAAAACAAATTGTATGCTGGTTATTTAAGCGTGCCAATGATGTTACACGTTAACACAACACCTGGCAATAAAAAAGGATTTAGTTTTAGTGCAGGAGTGAGTGCAGGCTATTTAATTGGCAGTAGAAACAAACAAAAAAGTGCAGAGCGCGGCAAACAAAAATACAAAGGTGATTTTGACTTGTCTCCTTTTAGAACCGCCCTTATTGGCGAACTAGGTATTGGGCCCGTAAAGCTTTATGGATCTTACAGTTTAAATACGCTGCACGAATCTTATACCAAATTAGAACAGTATCCTTTTGCGGTTGGTATCAGATTTAGCAATTGGTAGAATTTACATCATTAAGAAGCGACCAACAGTCATATACCATTTACTCTTTTCATTTTTACAAAGGCTCTGATGTCCGCTTTGTAAATATTTAATGAGTTCTTTTTGATGGCTCGCTAAATTTTTAAATATCTGATGTGTTTCTGATTCTGTTACACGCGGATCAGTTACACCCCACTGCAATAAGACCGGACAATTAATAGCAGCAGCGTCTTTTTGCGGTTGGTAATTAAAAGCCCAAGCACCCAGTTCTACACCACCCCAAAAAGTAAGCAGTGTGCTTAATGGTTCTGATGGAAGACCCATGGTACGCATACGTCCTGCCACAGCGTCTTGTAAGGTTGCAAAAGGCATTTCTAAAATTACTTTAGAAGGCTTAAGGCCGTATGCCGAAACGGCTTTTGTAATGGTAGCAGCACCCATAGAAATACCATAGAGTACAATATTTTTTTCTTGCTTTGCCTGCACATAATCATACACGGCTTTTATATCACGTGCTTCATACATGCCAATAGAAGTAGTAGATCCTTCACTATTGCCGTGCGCTCTAAAATCTGTTACTATAATATGATAGCCCATTTCATGAAAAGCAGTAGCTTCTGCAATAATGCCACTCTTGCTACTACCATGACCATGAAACATTAACACGGTGCCGCGTGGAATTTTTCCATTTGTAGTATCTGCTGCAGCATACCAACTTTCTAAGTGAATGCTATCTTCTGTTGTAATATTAACGGTATCATGTGCAACCAAAAAAGAATCTACTACTTTGCTTTTGGGATATTGTACGCCAAAAAAAATAGCACTGGCTTTTTCTGAACCAGACATTTCTGAAGGCTTTTTTGGTTTAGGCGCACCCGCATAAAAATGGGTAAACTTATACGCCTGAAATGCGGCTATAATATTGATAAAAATAAATACAGCTAATACTGTATACCCAATTCTTTTAGCCCATTTAGTAAGCATAGTAAGTTATTTAAATTGTGGCAGCGCCAAAATATGGTTGAAGTGCCGCCGGTATTGCAATACCATCAGCAGTTTGATGATTTTCTAATAAGCAAGCTAGTATGCGAGGGAGTGCTAATGAACTTCCATTTAAAGAATGCGCTAATTGCATTTTTCCATTTTCATCTTTAAACCTGCATTTTAAACGGTTGGTTTGGTAGGCTTCAAAATTAGAAACGCTACTTACTTCTAACCAGCGTTCTTGTGCTGCACTATACACTTCAAAATCATACGTAATAGCACTTGCAAAACCCATATCACCACCACAGAGTCTTAATATGCGGTAAGGTAATTCTAATGAAGCCACTAGTTTTTCTACGTGTGCTACCATCTCATCGAGCACCGTATAACTTGTACTAGGTTCTACAATTTGTATGATTTCAACTTTTTCAAATTGATGCAAACGGTTAAGTCCGCGCACATCTTTTCCGTAGCTTCCTGCTTCTCTTCTAAAACATGGAGAGTACGCAGTCATTTTAATCGGAAATTCTTCTTGCTTAATAATAACATCACGGTACACATTCGTTACTGGAACTTCTGCAGTAGGAATCATATAAAAATCATCTGCTGGCATATAATACATTTGCCCTTCCTTGTCTGGAAGTTGTCCTGTACCTAGCGCAGATGCTTCATTCACCATAAATGGTGGTAAGTATTCGGTGTAACCAGCGGCTGTATTAAAATCTAAAAAATACTGAATGAGTGCGCGTTGAAGTTTTGCACCCTTTCCAATGTATACTGGAAATCCACTACCGGTAATTTTATTGCCTAAATCAAAATCAATTAAATTATATTTTTTTGCGAGATCCCAATGGGGTGCTGCACCTTCAGGAAGTGAAGCAGAAGGCCCACCCGTTTTTACCACCACATTATCTTCTGGGGTTTTTCCAACTGGTACTGGTGCGCCTGGTAAATTAGGAAGTTGTAACAATTGATTGGTCAATGCCGTTTCAATTTCCGCCATTTGTATTTTAATAGGCTCTAAACTTTCTTTCCATCCTGCAACTTCTACTTTGATAGCATCAGCTCCAGCAGTATTTCCGGATGCCATCATCTTACCTATTTCTTTAGACGCCGCATTTACTTTTGCTTGCGTATTATCAAAATCTAATTGCAATTTTTTGCGCTGGGCATCCAGTGCTATGATTGAATCTACTAGATCCAACTGCTTACAATGCTTGACCGCCAATCTTTCCTTTACAAAGGCAGGATCATTTCTTAAAACACTCAACTGTAACATAAAATCAACTATTTCTGCAAAGATAACTTTTGAAAGCTGATGTACGCACTGCTTTGGGCTTTACATTT
>JACCDN010278548.1_pt1 | contig 92946 bp, 83 predicted proteins | sample 7441691 | NCBI WGS metagenome assembly JACCDN01 (sample SAMN15323439, study PRJNA562643) | freshwater metagenome | isolation source: river surface water | place: USA:Blue River Watershed | collected 2017-08-16 | reverse complement strand
GACCGCAGCCACGGCATGGTGCGCACCGAAATCCTGTGTAACATCTGCGACGCGCACCTCGGCCATGTATTTCCGGACGGTCCGCCGCCGACCGGGCTGCGCTATTGCATCAACTCGGCAGCGCTGACGTTCACGCCGGGCGGCTAGCGCGACCCGGGGCACGCCGCGGCAGGTACAGGCAGGCTGGCGACCACGTTCATCATTCAACAAAGGAAAACGTTTGAAAAAGCTGTTGTTCGACCTGTTCCCGGTCATCCTGTTCTTCGCCGTGTTCAAGTACATGGGCGCTCATCCGGAAGCGGCACAAGCGCTGGGCAGCCAGTACCTGTCAGCACTGGTATCGGGCGGCGAGGTCACGCTGAAGCAAGCGCCCATCCTGCTGGCGACAGCGGTGGCCATTGTCGCGACCTTTGCGCAAGTGCTGTGGCTGCTGCTGCGCCGGCATCCGGTGGACAAGATGCTGTGGGTATCGCTGGCGATCATCGTCGTGTTTGGCGGCGCCACCATTTATTTCCATGACGAGCAATTCATCAAGTGGAAGCCCACCGTGCTGTACTGGTGCTTTGCATCCGCACTGCTGCTGGCACCGCTGTTGTTCGGCAAGAACCTGATGCGCTCGCTGATGGGCCAGCAATTGCAGCTGCCTGAGGAGGTCTGGGGCCGGCTCAATCTGGCGTGGGGACTGTTCTTTGCGGCGATGGGGGTGGTCAACCTGTATGTCGCGTTCAGCTTCCCGCTCGATGTGTGGGTGAACTTCAAGCTGTTCGGCTTTCTCGGTCTGATGATCGCCTTCGTGATCGCGCAGAGCCTCTACCTGTCCCGTTACATGAAAGAAGTCGAATGAACCGTCCGCAACGCATACACGAACTGCTGGCCGCCGGGCTCGCGACCGAGCACATCGCTATTGTCGATGAATCCCATCTGCACGCCGGTCATGCCGGTGCTGCGTCGGGCGGCGGCCATTACCGTATCCGCGTGGTTTCCGATCGTTTCGAAGGTGTTAACAAGGTCGGCCGACATCGGCTGGTGTATGATTGCCTGCGCGAGATGATGCAAAAAGACATACATGCGCTCGCGATGACGCTGCTGACGCCGGCCGAAGCCGACGTCGCGTAACTGGCTGGTCCTTACCCTCCTGACGCAAGTCCTAACCCGCAAGTCCTGACACTTATCCTCCCCCAGACATGAAGAACCTGAAATCCGCGCGCCTCATGCTGGCGCTTGCAGCTGCTGTTGCCCTTCCCGCTGTCGCCCAGAACGTCGCCGTCGTCAATGGCAAGGCAATCCCGACCTCGCGCGTGGACGCGATGGTGAAGCAGATGGTCCAGCAAGGCCAGAAAGACACGCCCGAGATGCGCTCGATGATCAAGGACGAGCTGATCAACCGCGAAGTGCTCGCGCAGGAAGCTGACCGCCAGGGCGTCGCCAACCGTCCGGAAATCAAGAACCAGATCGATATCGCTCGTCAGTCCATCGTGATCCGTGCGCTGGCTCAGGAATTCCTGACCAAGAACCCGGTCACCGAAGATGAAATGAAGGCCGAGTACGACAAGTTCAAGGCCACCCAATCGGGCAAGGAATACCGCGCGCGCCACATCCTGGTCGAGAAAGAAGATGAAGCGAAAGCGATCATCGGCAAGCTGAAAGGCGGCGCGAAGTTCGAAGAGCTGGCCAAGGGCTCGAAGGACCCGGGTTCGGCGAACCAGGGCGGCGACCTCGGCTGGGCACCGCAAGACGCCTTCGTGAAACCGTTCTCGGACGCGATGGTCGGCCTGAAGGCCGGTGAAATCACCCAGACCCCGGTGCAGACCCAGTTCGGTTACCACGTGATCAAGCTGGAAGAAGTGCGCGATGCACAACTGCCGGCCTTCGACGAAGTGAAAGGCCAGATCGCCGAGTCGCTGCAACAGCGCAAGCTGCAGGACTTCCAGCAAGGCCTGAAGAAGAAGGCGAAGATCCAGTAAGACGGATCGCGCAGGAACACCAAGGGCACCCTCGGGTGCCCTTTTTACTGGCGCTATGTCGTCAGGCCAGGATTATTCCCTACGCCGATCAGTCGCGGCATGTCAGGCTTGCGCGCTTTGACGACACGTGTCGATTTCAGCCAGCCGGCCACCACATCCCACACCGGCTCACCCTTTGCACCCTCCGCTACCGGTGCCCAACCGGCCACCTTGTAGGTCTTGCCGGCCTCGATCGGTTGCCCATGCAGGCGCATATCCTGGATGCGCGAACCGATCTTTGCCGCCGGGTCGATCGCATATGTCATGCCGCCGACGCGCACCATATCCCCACCCTGCTGGTAATACGGATCCGGGTTGAACAGGTTGTCGGCCACGTCCTCCAGCACGTTCTTGATCATCTCGCCCTTCATGTCCGTCAGGGTCGTGTACGAGTAGGTGGTCGCGGTCTGGTCCAGCAAATGTTCCATCAAAATGGGACTGTTCGGCAGCAGCGAGGTGCCCCAGCGGAAGCCCGGCGAGAAGGCAATGTCGGCCCCCTTCACGTCTCGCAATGCATCGACGATCAACTGATCGAAGCTGCCATTGAAATTGCCGCGCCGGTACAAGCTGCCTTCGGTGATCGCCAGTTGTTCGGACAGCTTGCTCTCGTACGGCGCGCGTATGTTGCCGATCAGCGCCGCCATCGCCGGGTCAGCCGGCAGATAATTGGCCAGCACCGGCAGCAGGCGGTAGCGGTAGTCCTGTACCTTGCCTGCACGGACATCGATATCGAGCACCGCGAGGAATTTGCCATTGCTGCCCGCGTTCGTAACCAGGGTCTTGCCACCCGGGTTGTCGACCATGACCGGTTGCGGCATGCCGTCATGCGTATGGCCACCGAGAATCGCATCAATGCCGCGCACGCGCGAGGCCATCTTCAGGTCCACGTCCATGCCGTTATGCGACAGCACGATGACTGCTTTCGCACCCTTCGCACGGACTTCATCGACCATTTTCTGCATGTTCTCTTCCTGCACACCGAAACTCCAGTCCGGCACCAGGTAGCGCGGGTTGGCAATCGGCGTGTACGGGAAGGCCTGTCCGATGATGGCAAGCTGCACCCCATTCATCACCTTCATCGTATAGGGCGCAAATACCGGGTCCCCGAAATCCGTGGTCTTGATGTTTTGCGCGACGAAGTCAATCTTGCCTTTGAAATCCTTGCTGACGATCTCTTGCACGCGCTGGTCCCCGAGGGTCATCTCCCAGTGCGCCGTCATCACATCCACGCCCAGCTGCAGGCAGGCGTCCACCATGTCCTGGCCCCGGGTCCACAATGCCGTACCGGAACCTTGCCAAGTATCGCCGCCGTCCAGCAACAAGGCACCGGGGCGGCTGGCGCGCAGTCGCTTGACCAGCGTTGCCAGATGCGCGAAGCCACCGACCTTGCCATAGCTGCGCGCTGCCTGCTCGAAATCGAGACAAGTAAATGCATAGGCCTCGGGCGAGCCGGCACGAAGTCCGACGGCTTTCAACAAGGGCTCGCCCACCAGGTGCGGCAGCTTGCCGGCCGCGCCGCCGATCCCCAGGTTGACGCTGGGCTCGCGGAAATACATCGGCTGTAACTGTGCGTGGCTGTCGGTGAAGTGCAGCAAATGCACATTGCCAAAGGTGGGCACGTCATAGAGCTGATCGGCTGAAGGCGCAGCAAGTACGGATCGGCTGTCGAGCGCCATGCCTGCCGCAGCAGCCGCACCCAGCACCTGAAGGAATTCGCGACGTGAGAGTGCCATGGAATCAGAGAAGTAGAGAAATCACTTGTTGACCGGCGAAGCCGGATCGAGCAATAGCGCCATCACATCGCGCAATTGCTGCTCGGTCAGGATGTTCTGGTGACCGAAACGCGGCATGTTCGAGCAGGCATTGAACGCCTGCGCGTTGTAGATTTTTGCCCAGGTATATTTGAGGATCGGTTCACTATTGCCGCGTAACTTGCCATACTGGTACAGCGATGGGCCGATCGTGCCATACGCGATTTCATCTTTGCGGATCTGATGACAGGCATAGCAGTTGCCGCCATTCGGCGCACCCACCGCATCGGACGACTGCAAGCCGCGTCCGCTTTGCGCGATCTTTTCCCCCTCCTGCCAGCTGCCGAGATACCGGCCTTCAGCCGGATATCTGACCGCTGCCATCTGCGCGGCCTCGATCTGCCGTGCGACCGCTTTCGGTGGCTGGCCACGCGGGTCGCTGCATGCCAGCTGCACCTCGTCACGCCGGAGGGCGCGCTCCACTGTCGCAGGCCCTTTGGTATGCAGCTCTGCCTTCATCATCGCTCGCAGCGCTTGTTCAATCTCGTCATCGGCGGCGGGCGACAGCACGGGCATGCCGGCCAGCGCCATGGTCAGCAGCGCAGCGCTGCCGTAGTATCTCTTGTTCATCACCTTCCCCTCAGCGCTTGAGTGCTGGCGCGTTATAGACACCACCCTCGGCGCTCTTGGCCAGAAACAGCGTGACCGCGGTCAGCAGGTCAGCCCCATAGACCGGCTCCGGAAAGCGCTGCTGACGCAGGCAATCGGCCAGTCGGTGCTGCATGCTGCGCACCTCGCCTTGTGACACGCGATACGCAGGCCAGCTACCGTAGGCCTTCTGCGCATCCTCGGGGCGGTTCATGTTCGGCAGCTCTTGAAGGCGAATGCGCTTGTTGTCGCCGCTGTGACAGGTTGCGCAAGCAAAGTCATGCGAGCCGGCTCGGTAATAAAAAAAACGCTTGCCGATCTCGTAGGTTTTTTTCTCTTCCGGATGGCTGATCGCAGGGCTGATTTTCAAGCCGCGCGACTGTGCGGTGATATACGCGACCAGCGCCTCGATATCCGACGGGTTGCCGGCCGAGCCGAACGGGCGCGCACTGGCCTCATCCTTCGTCAGGCCCTGCAGGGTCATGCGGCAATACATCAGACGCTGCTCGAGATCCATCACCTTGCCGACATCCCTGAAGTAACGCGGCAATTCGACATAAGCACCCTTCAGGGTGCCGGGCCCCTTGCCGAAGTCACATTGCTCGAGCGTCGCTGCTTTCGGCCCTGCCTTTGTGCGCCACAGCTCTTCGCCGCGCATTTCCCACAGTTCGGCCGGATTGCCGTCCGCCAGCAGTTCGCGGTACCGCGCAATCTCGTCCTGGGAATTGTCGGCCAGTGCCGTCAACGCTGACAGCAGCAATGCCGGCAGCCATACCCAACGATTGCGTATGTTCATGGAGTCTCCTCTGCTCGATGTGCCGGTAACAGCGGCGGGGCTTGGACGCAGTCGCTGTTCAGGTAATCGCCACTTCGTCGGTACGACTGTCGCCTTTGTTGTCTATCCAGGCCACGCTCACCTTGTCGCCTTTGTTTCCGTTCCTGAACTTGAACGAAATGAAGGGGTCTTTCGAAATCGACGTGCCGGTCTCGGCTTCGAACACGGTTCGGCCATTGCATTGCGCAACGATGGTCTGAATAAAATGTGCCGGCACGATGCCACCGCCGGCATCCTTGCGCTGGCCAGTCTCCATGTCATGCTTGATCAATACCTTCACTTCGGTGATGTCGCCGGCCTGCACGGCACGGATACGCATCGGACTTCCCATGATCTCTTCCTCCTGATGATGTACTTGCCGTTCAGCCGCCGCAGCCGCCGAGCGTCACTTTGATCTCTTTGGTCGCGATGTGCCACTGGCCGCCGGCCAGTACCAGCGCATGCACGTTCGACGTCCCTGCCATCTTCACGCGGGTACTGACCGTCGGTTCGGTCCCGGCCGGGAAGCTGATGCGGGCAGACAGCGGGTTCGGATTTTTCTCGACCAGGATCGCAATCTTCTCCGTGCCCGGAATATTGCTGGTGACGCTGACCGGTACAACCGCACCGTTTTCCGCAATTTCGGGGGTGGTCATCACAATGTCCTTGTTCGGCGTGAAATTGCCACCGAGGCTCTTCAGAATATCGTCCGTGTTCTTCAGCTCGAACAGCTTCGCTTGCCATTCGACGGCCAGCACATCGGATACCGTCAGAACGCCTGAAGCGACTGCCAGGCTGAACACCGAGAGCCTCTGCAATGCGTTTCTTCGCGATTGATTCATTGTGTTTCCTCCTGTTTTAGTGTGGGCTGCCATGCACGGGTCACGGCGCGCCATTCAAGATCCATGTCACGAGTTGGTTGAGCTGATCGTCGCTCAGCTGCGCCTGTGCAGGCATCGGCGTGCTGCCCCAGTTACCGGAAGTGCCCTTCCGTATGCGCTCGGCCAGTTGCGGCCCGCTACCGGCCTTGCCACGGTAACGGGCCGCAACCTCTGTGAAGGCCGGCCCGATGACTTTGTTGGCAATCCCGTGACAGCTCAGGCAAGCCTGCTGTTTGGCCAGCGCAGCCGGACTCTGGGCGCTACCGGCTGCGCCCGGCGCGTCTTTCGCACTCGGCGAAACCTGTGCCACCGCGACAGTCAGGTCATTGCGCCGGGTGTCGGCAAGCGGCGTGGTCAATGCCGGCTTCAGGGTGTCTGCACCGCGCACCGCGCCGAAGTGACGGTTCTGCAGTTGCAGATTCCCGTGTGCCGGTCGCGCGACATCGGGCAACGTCGAGCGTATCGTCACTTCCTTGGTGCAGTCCGTCATGCAGGCCTTCGACGTCACATCGGGCTTGCCGCCCACATCGCGCATGCCGTGGGACAGCGTCATGCCATGGCGATTCGGCATCAGCTTCTGGGCCTCGGCGATATTTTTGTCTGACAGGGTGTAATCCTCCGGCACCATGTCGGACAAGTAGAGGATGTAGGCCACCACCGCATAGACTTCATCAGCGCTCAGCGATTTGGGCGCCGTCCACGGCATCGCACGATTGATGTAGTCCCACAGCGTGGAAATCGTGGCGACCTTCATCATCGTGGTGCGTTGCGGCTGCTTGTTGCCCGACAGTGCAGCAACGCGCCCCGTCTTCACATCCTCTTTAGTGGTGCCACCCACGATCGGTGTGAACACCTCGTTCAGTTCACCAAAGGAGCCGTGGCAGGACGCGCACTTTGCATCCCACACATCCTGCCCCTGACTGACGGTACCTGCGCCGCGTGGCAAGCCCTTGAAGTCCGGACGGACATCGATGTCCCAGGCCGCGATCTCTCGCGGCGTCGCCGGCCGGCCGACTTTGGGATAGGCCTCGGCCTGCGCCGACAGCGGGAAACTGAGGACGGTGGTCGCGAGCACGGCAACGATGCCGGCAGCGCTAATAAGCCTGAACATTCGACACCTCCCCCGACTCGGCCACCAGCCACGATTGAATGGCATTGTTGTGATAGATGGACTTGGTGCCGCGCACTGCACGCAACTCTTGGATCTTGGGTTGCACGTAGCCCGTCTCGTCGATCGCGCGTGATTGCAGGATGGCAGGCTTGCCATCCCACACCCAATCGATATTGAAGCGGGTCAGACATTTGTTGAGCACCGGTCCCTCGAGGCGAGCAGTCTTCCAGTTCCGTCCGCCATCGACCGATACATCGACGCGCCTGATCTTGCCGCGTCCCGACCAGGCCAGACCCGTGATGTTGTAATAGCCTTTGTCCATCAGCACCTGCCCACCCGAAGGTGTCGTGATCACGGACTTGCACTCTTGTATCGATGTGTATTGCCGATGCAAGCCGTCCGGCATCAGGTCGATGTAGTGGATCGATTCATCCTTCGAGGCCCAGGGCTGGTCACCCACTTCGATCCGACGCAGCCACTTGACCCAGGACACACCCTGCACACCCGGCACCACGAGGCGCAACGGGTAACCATTCTCGGGCCGTAGCATCTCGCCATTCATGCCCCAGGCGACGAACACATCATCGAGTGCCCGTTCGATCGGGATGGTGCGTGTCATGCCGGAGCCATCGGCGCCCTCGGCCAGAATGAATTTCGCAGCGGCGCGATCAAAGCCGCAGTCATCCAACAGCACCGACAAGGGCACGCCGGTAAATTCGCTGCAAGACAACATGCCATGCGTGTACTGCACAGACGGCACGGCGACATTGCCCCACTCCATCGCGCTGTTCGCGCCGCATTCAATGAAATGCATGCGCGACGTGCTGGGCAGCCGCATCAGGTCATCCATGGTGTACACCTTCGGCGTCCTGACCAAGCCGTTGATCATCAGCCGGTGCGCGGTGGGATCGATGTCATGCCAACCCTGATGGTGACGCTCGAAGTGCAGCCCGCTCGGCGTGATGATGCCGAACAGGCCTTGCAGCGGCGCGAATGACACGGACGCGGCCGACACCCGGGTCAAGCCCGGGGACTCGCGCCGCTGCATGGCGGTCTCATGCCGGGAGGGCTGGCCATACGAATGGGTGACCACCGGTTTGCCCAGCGTGGTCGCGTGCTCGGGCAAGTTCAGGATGGCCGGATCGCCTTCGGTCGCCGCGCGGGCACTTTTGGCAGCGCCGGCGGCGAGCATGCTGGCGCTGGCCGCGATGAAGCTCTGGCGCAGGAACTGGCGGCGCTGCTCATTGAGCCCGTGACGATGGATGTCGTCGGCCAGGGTCTGATCGACAAAATTCTCTGGTGCCGGCCGAATACGTCCGCGCCTCTGATCCGATGCCGTCATGCTGTCTCCCCCACCTGGTTTCCGGCGTCTGCTTCTTATTAAATACGTAATTGCAAATATTTATATTTACGGATATTTTTAAGTATAGTATTTCCCATGGCCTTGAGAATTGTCAACCTTTGCGCCGGCTGGTGCCGATGGTGCCGCTGGTGCCGCTGGTGCCGATGATGCCGATGCGGGCCTTATTCCGCTGTCTGCGCCCCGCCCTCGTCCCACAGGCCGGCGGGCAATCCCTGCATCACGTCACCGCACACCGATTTGCACAGGCTGATCGTCTTTTCATCCGCGATACGGTAAAAGACCTGGGTACCTTCCTTGCGACGGCTTAGGATCTTCGCTGAATACAGCATGCTGATCTGCCGGGACACATTGGCCTGCGTCGACTCGACACGCGCAACAATCTCGTTGACCGAACGCTCGCCATCGCAGACCGCGTGCAGGATTTTTAGCCGGGTGGGCTCCGACAGCAGACTGAAGTAGCGTGCCACTTCCTCGAACACCGCCAGGCGTTGCTCTTTGCTCAGGGTCTCGTCCATAAAAGTGGCTGTCATCAGCCCGAATGGGTTGGCGCGAAGGTAGCGCTGTGGCCGGATTAGCCGGATTGGCCCGATTGAGGCCGCATTTACGCGATCGACTGCGCGCAAATCAGTCGACCGGATTCCGCTCCGGGTCGCTTGTGTGAGTTTGTTTTATTTAGCTATATGCTTATACAATCATGCAGAGGATCTGTAAATACCCCGCGTTTGAACGGAGTCCACACGATGCTTCCCCTGCTTACCACCTACCCGTTGCGCGCTCTGTGCTTCGTCCTGACGATCGTTCTGGCCGGTGGCCACGCCCTTGCGGCACCGGCGGCTGACGCGGCAACAACAGCGGCCGTGCTGGATGATGTCATCGACGGACCCCACCGCAGCGAGGAAAACCGGGCGCGCGATTCTTACCGCCACCCGAGAGAAACGCTGATGTTCTTCGGGTTCCACCCGCAGATGACCGTGGTCGAAATTTCACCGGGTGCCGGCTGGTACACGGAAATCATCGCGCCGGCCCTGCGTGAGCGCGGCAAGTTTTATGGCGCGATCCCGGCATTGAACGCCGATACGCCGGAGGCAATGAAGCGGCGCGACCTCGCCTATCGCGAGATGGTTCGTGCTGATGCCATCCACTACGCGACTGCCGAGCTGACCACCTTCGATCCCGCCCGCCCCGTGTTCGCGCCGGCCGGAAGTGCTGACTTGTTGCTGACCTTTCGCAATGTGCACAATTGGGCCAAGGTGGGCACTGCCGATGCGATGTTCCGCGCCTTCTTCGATACCCTGAAACCCGGCGGCATCTTGGGCGTGGTCGAGCATCGCGCCAAACCGGGCACCTCTCTGCAAAAGCAAATCGACTCGGGTTACATGACGGAAGCATATGTGATCGAAGCGGCACGCCGCGCCGGCTTCCGATGGCTGGACAAGTCCGAGCTCAATCACAATCCCAAAGACAGTACGAACCACCCGGGCGGCGTGTGGAATTTACCGCCCAGTCTGCGTGGCGTGTCGGCCGAGGATAAACCCAGGTACCTCGCCATCGGTGAATCCGACAGGATGACACTCAAGTTCATCAAGCCCTGATCGCAACAAAGGCACCCGCGGGTGCCTTTGTCCTTACAGCCTACAGCGAATCAGAAGATCAGCCGACCCACTTGCGCGCATTGCGGAACATGCGCATCCAGGGCGAATCCTCGCCCCAGCCTTCCGGATGCCAGGAATGCGTGACCGTGCGGAACACGCGTTCCGGGTGCGGCATCATCACCGTGAAGCGACCGTCGGCGGTCGTGACGGCGGTCAGGCCATTCGGCGAGCCGTTCGGGTTGAACGGATAGGTCTCGGTCGGCTGGCCGTAGTTGTCGACGAAGCGCACGGCCGCCAGTACCTGATCTTCATTGCCGGTATGCGCGAAGTTCGCATAGCCTTCACCATGTGCGACCGCGATCGGCGTTTGCGTGCCGGCCATGCCGCTGAAGAAGATCGACGGCGATTCCAGTACTTCCACCATCGCAAAGCGCGCTTCGAACTGTTCGGATTTGTTACGCGTGAACTTGGGCCAGTGCTCGGCACCCGGAATAATGGGCTTGAGGCTGGACATCATCTGACAACCGTTGCAGATGCCGAGCGCGAAGGTATCGCCACGCTGGAAGAAACCGGAGAATTGATCGGACAGCCTGGGGTTGAACAGGATGGTTTTTGACCAGCCTTCACCCGCGCCGAGCACGTCGCCATACGAGAAGCCGCCGACCGCGATCAGCCCACGGAATTCGTCGAGTGACCGGCGTCCGGCGATCAGGTCGCTCATGTGCACGTCGACCGCATCGAAACCCGCCTTGTGCATCACGTACGCCGTTTCGACATGCGAGTTCACGCCCTGCTCACGCAGGATCGCGATCTTTGGCTTGGACGACAGGTTCAGATAAGGCGCAGCGATATCGTCCGCCGGATCGAACGTGACCCTGGGTGTCATGCCCGGATCATTCGCATCCAGCAGGCGGTCGTATTCCTGATCGACGCAGGCCGGATTGTCGCGCAGGCGCGCGATGCGCCAGCTGGTCTCGCTCCACAGCCGCTGCAGCGATGCGCGCGGCTGCTGATAGATCACTTTCGCGTCACGTGTGAATTCGACCACATCACGCTCGTTGAGCTTGCCGATGATGTGGCTGCAGGCGCCCAGGCCATACTCGCGCAGCACATTCATCACCTCCGACTTCTGTTCGGCGCGCACTTGCAGTACCGCGCCCAGCTCTTCGGAGAACAGCGCACGCAGCGTCAGGTCATTGCGTCGCGCATCGACCTGACCGGCCCAGTTTTTCGAATCGCCCCAGTCGGTCGCATGCTCGCCCTCGGTGACGAGAATATCGAGGTTCACCGTCACGCCGGCACGGCCGGCGAAGGCCATCTCGGCCAGCGTCGCATACAGGCCGCCATCGGAACGGTCGTGATACGCGAGCACTTTCTGTTCGCGGTTCAGGCGCTGCATCGCGTTGAAGAAGGCTTTCAGGTCGTCCGCACTGTCGACATCCGGCACGCTGTTGCCGATCTGCTGCATCACTTGCGCGAGCGCCGATGCGCCCATGCGGTTCTTGCCACGACCGAGGTCAACCAGGATCAGCGACGTGTCGCCCACATCCTTGCGTAGCTGCGGCGTCAGTGTGCGGCGCACATCATCGACCGGCGCAAACGCCGACACGATCAGCGATACCGGCGCCATCACCGACTTCGCACCATCGTCGTCCTGCCAGGTGGTGCGCATCGACAGCGAATCCTTGCCGACCGGGATGGACAGACCCAGCGCCGGGCACAGCTCCATGCCGACCGCTTTTACGGTATCGAACAATGCCGCATCCTGCCCCGGCTGACCACAGGCCGCCATCCAGTTGGCCGACAGCTTGATGTCGGTGATGTCAGCAATCGATGCGGCGGCGATATTGGTCAGCGCCTCGCCGACCGCCATGCGGCCCGACGCCGGTGCATCGATCACGGCCAGTGGCGTGCGCTCGCCCATGGACATCGCTTCGCCCAGGTAGCCGACATGGCTCATCGTGGTCACCGCGCAATCGGCGACCGGCACCTGCCACGGGCCCACCATCTGGTCGCGCACCGTGTGTGCACCGACAGTACGGTCGCCAATCGTGATCAGGAAAGACTTGTCGGCAACGGTCGGCAGTTTCAGCACGCGCTCGGCCGCGTCTTCCAGCGTGATGTCGGTCAGGTCGATCGCATGGGTTGCGGTGGCGATGCGCGTCACATCGCGATGCATCTTCGGTGGCTTGCCGAGCAAGACATCCATCGGCATATCGACCGGATAATTGTCATGCTCGGGATCGACCACGCGCAGCTGGCGCTCTTCGGTCGCGATGCCGACGACCGCAAACGGGCAACGCTCGCGCTCGCACAGCGCGCGGAACAGCGGCAGGCTGGACGGCGCAATGCCGAGCACATAGCGCTCCTGCGATTCATTGCTCCAGATTTCCTTGGGCGCGAGGCCGCTCTCTTCGAGCTGGATCTTGCGCAGGTCAAACACGGCGCCACGGCCGGCGTCATTGGTCAGTTCCGGGAAGGCATTCGACAGGCCGCCGGCGCCGACGTCATGGATCGACAGCACCGGGTTGTCGGTGCCGAGCGCCCAGCACGCATTGATCACTTCCTGCGCACGGCGCTCCATCTCCGGATTGCCGCGCTGGACCGAATCGAAATCGAGATCGGCGGTATTGGTGCCGGTCGCCATCGATGACGCCGCGCCACCGCCCATGCCGATGCGCATGCCGGGACCGCCCAGCTGGATCAGCAGGCTGCCGACCGGCAGTTCTTCTTTCTTCGTATGTAGCGCCGAGATATTGCCCATGCCGCCGGCAATCATGATGGGCTTGTGATAGCCATACACGGTGCCCGCCACGTTCTGCTCATAGCTGCGGAAATAGCCGGCCAGGTTGGGGCGACCGAATTCATTGTTGAACGCGGCGCCGCCCAGCGGGCCGTCGATCATGATCTGCAGCGGCGACGCAATGCGCTCGGGCTTGCCGGTGATCTTCGAACCACCTTTGTCGCTACGCTCGGCGGGTGGCTGATTCACGTCACGCGCGTTTTCCCACGGCTGCACTGCGTGCGTGATCATCAGGTTCGATACCGAGAAACCGGTCAGGCCCGCCTTCGGCTTCGCGCCGCGGCCGGTCGCACCTTCGTCGCGGATCTCGCCGCCGGCACCGGTGGACGCACCGGGGAAAGGCGAAATCGCCGTCGGGTGGTTGTGCGTCTCCACCTTCATCAGGATATGCGTCAGTTCTTCCGATGCACGGTAGCTGAGGCCTTCGGCCGCGCGCGGATAGAAGCGCGTGACGGTCGCGCCTTCAATCACCGACGAGTTGTCGGAATACGCGACCACGGTACCTCTGGGCTGCAGCTGGTGCGTGTTGCGGATCATCGCGAACAGCGAGCGATCCTGCGGCTGGCCATCGATGGTCCAGTCGGCATTGAAGATCTTGTGACGGCAGTGTTCGCTGTTGGCTTGCGCGAACATCATCAGCTCGACGTCGGTCGGGTTGCGGCCCGCCTTCATGAACGCGTCGTTTAGGTAGTCGATCTCGTCGTCCGACAGCGCAAGGCCCAGCTCGCTGTTGGCCTGCTCCAGTGCGGCGCGGCCACTGCCTTTCACATCGATGTATTGCAGCGGCTGTGCATCCAGCTCGCTGAACAGGCCGGCGGCGTCTTCGGGTGACCGGATCACGGCTTCGGTCATGCGGTCGTGCAGCAGCGCGGCAACTTCCTGCCATTGCGCATCGGACAGCGCCTTCTTGCCCAGCAGACCGGACTTGATCTGTACCGCATAGATCACGCCGCGCTCGATGCGATGGATATGCGCCATGCCGCAGTTGTGCGCGATGTCAGTGGCCTTCGATGCCCACGGCGAGATGGTGCCGAAACGCGGAATCACCACGAACTGCTCGCCGTCCGCGCTGTCCCGGGTCGGCCCCTCGAAAGGTTCGCCATAGGTCAGCATCGCCGCCAGTCGTTCGCGGTCAGCGGTGCTCAGGTCGGCATGACTGGCGACGAAATGGCAGTAGCGGCCCGAGATCCCGGTAATGGCGGGCTCGACGGCTTTCAGATGGGTTAACAGGCGTTGGATACGGAATGCGGACAGGGCGCTGGAGCCCGGCAGAATGAGCATGTCGGTTAGGCTTGTTGCGTGGCAGGCGGCGGCTGCAAAAACAGCGCCCGGCCGGGGGTGATGGTCAGCCCGCATTATACCCTGCGGCCCTGCCTTGCTCCGGCGTACGAAAGCCCGTGTTATCGTTGTCAGATGACCATCCCCACCCTGCAAGACCAGAACCGGCGCGAGCTGGTGCATGCCAGCCTTGCGCTGGCAGACGACAGCACGTCCGTCTTCACCCGCATCTACCATGACGAGGCGCTGAAAACCGCCGCGCATGCGGACGTGCTGCGCATGGCCGGTCAGGCGCCGGGTCCGCTGGCCGGTCTGCCGGTGTCGATCAAGGACTTGCTGGACGTGGCCGGCGAAACCACGCTGGCCGGCTCGGTGGTGTTGAAAGACCGCCCGCCGGCCGTAGCCGATGCACCCGTGGTCAGCCGCTTGCGCGCGGCCGGTGCCGCCATCATCGGCAAGACCAACATGACCGAGTTCGCATTCTCCGGCGTCGGCATCAACCCGCACTACGGCACGCCGGGCAATCCGGCCGATCCGGCGCGCATCCCGGGCGGCTCGTCGTCGGGCGCGGCGGTGTCGGTGGCGGCCGGCATCTGCGTGGCGGCGATCGGCTCCGACACCGGCGGCTCGATCCGCATCCCGGCCGCACTGTGCGGACTGGTCGGATTCAAGCCCACCCTGCGTCGCGTACCGACGGCCGGCACGATACCGCTGTCGACCACGCTGGACACGCTGGGACCGATCGCGCGCACCGTCCATGATTGCCTGCTGGTTGACGCGATCATCGCCGACGCGCCGCTGACACCGCCGTCGCTGGCATTGCGCGGTCTGCGTTTTGCGGTCCCCGAAGACCTGGTGATGGATGACATCGACGATCAGGTCGCGCGCGCCTTCACGTCTGCGTTGTCGAAGCTGTCGGGTGCCGGAGCGGAGATCATCGAATTGCCGATGAAGCTGCTGGCCGATGCGAAGCAGATCAACCTGTTTTCGCCGATCGAATCATGGGCATGGCATCAGCAACGCGTCACCGAGCGCGAAGCGCTGTACGACCATCGCGTGTCGCAGCGCATTCGTATCGGCGCCAGCTACAGCGCGCAAGACCTGCAGCGGCTGCGCGACGAGCGCAAGGCTTGGATCGCGGCGGTCGAAGCGACGCTTGCCGGTTTCGATGCGATGCTGATGCCGACCACACCCATCGTCGCGCCGCGCACCGAAGCGCTGCTGGCCTCGGACGAGGCGTTCTTCGAGGCAAACCGGCTGCTGCTGCGCAATCCGGCGCTGATCAACCTGCTCGACGGCTGCGCGCTGTCGCTACCCTGCCATCGCAGCGGCGACTTGCCCGTCGGCCTGATGGTCGCTGCGCCGGCCATGCAAGATGCGAAGCTGATCGCAATCAGCCTGTTAATCGAGTACGCGCTCAGCCGCTGAAACTACCGATGGATACCCCGACCCGCATCCCTCCGCAGCCTCCCGATCGTTCTGCAGAAGATTTGCTGCGGGTCAGCGAGCAGCGCCTGCGGCTGCTGGCCGATAACGCGAAAGATGTGGTGTGGTCGATGTCGCCCACCGGCGACATCACCTATGTCAGCCCTGCCATCGAAAAACTGCGCGGCATCACCCCCGAAGTGGCGATGCGGCAGACACTGGACGAGATCCTGACGCCCGACTCGCAAGTCAAAGTGATCGGCTATTTCCAGGCCGTGCATGCAGCGGCCGCGAGCCAGCAAGCATTGCCGACCTTCCGTGATGACCTCGAGTACTACCGCGCCGACGGGTCCACCTTCTGGACCGAGGTATTCGCCTTCCCACTGGCCGATGCGGGCGGCAATCTGCTGGAGATACTCGGCGTCACCCGCGACATCAGCGAACGCAAGGAGGTCGAGGCCAGCCTGCAGCGCGCACGCGATGTGGCCGAGCGCGCCAACTCCGCAAAGAGCCGCTTCCTGGCGCACATCAGCCACGAGATACGCACGCCCATGACGACCTTGCTGTCCTGGCTGAATGTCGCGCGTGCACAGTCGGCGGACGGTCAACGCGAATTGCTCGACAAGGCGCAGGATGCCGGCCAGCTGCTGCTCGGGATCATCAACGACCTGCTCGACATGTCGCGCATGGAACACGGTTCGCTGCAGATCGATGAAGAAGCTTTCGCGCTGGACAAGGTGCTTGCGCAAGTGATCGACCTGATCCGGCCCGTCTGCGAACAAAAAAACCTGCAACTGCAGACCACCATCGATGCCGGCGTGCCACCACTGATCGTGGGCGATCCGCTGCGGATGACGCAGGCACTGCTGAATCTTGCCAGCAACGCCGTCAAGTTCACCGATCATGGCCGGGTGCACATCGATATCCGCCTGCTGAGCAGCGACAGCCATTCGGCGCTGCTCAAATTGACCGTCACCGATTCGGGGCCGGGCATCGCGCCCGAATGGCAGGAGCGCATCTTCGACGACCTGTTCCGGGTACCGGATACCGCCCAGGGCAGCTCCGGTACCGGTCTCGGGCTGGCAATCTGCAAGCGCCTGGCGTCCCTGATGGGCGGCAGTGTCGGCGTTGACTCGACGCCGGGCAAAGGTTCGACCTTCTGGTTCACCGCGCGCGTTGGCATCGCGGACCCGCATGGCGATGGGGTGCCTGCCAAGCCGGTTCCGAAGCCAGCGCATGTGAAAGCCCTGCGCGTGCTGCTGGTTGAGGATGATGCACCACTGCGCGATGCGATCAATTACCTGCTCAAGAGCGCCGGCATCGCGGTCGATCTGGCACAAAACGGTGTCGAAGCACTGGTGATGCTGAAGAACGGTCGCTACGATCTGGTGCTGATGGATTTGTCGATGCCATTGATGGGCGGCGAGGAATGCACGCGCCGCATCCGGGGCGAACTGGGCATGCGCGCCTTGCCGGTGGTGGGGCTGACCGCTGCGGGCTTCATCGAGGACAGGCAGCGCTGTCTGGACGCGGGCATGAACGACTACCTGACCAAGCCTTTCGACATCGACGATTTGCTTGCGATGATCGCCAAGCATGCAGAGGCATGACATGCAAAGCGTGACATGCAGAGGCATGACATGCCGAGGTATGACCCATGGCGGTGAAACACGGTTGATGCATCGCGCGACACTTACTCTTTTTGCAATCGCGTCGGTTTTTGACCGATGCCGCCACTGCACCCCTGTCGTCCGCACCTCAGCCAGATTGTTTTGAATCGTGTTTGCGGCTACCCTATAGCAGTTTTTGCCTTGCGCTACTGGTTTCGTGCAGCACGCAATTGATCAAGCCAATAATTGATCGATGCTGATCGACGCTGATGGTGCAGCGGCCAACCCTGCAGGCATAGACCTGCCCCGTGACATGCATCCATGCCACGAGGTCAATCAAGTTCTGGAGTCCAATGCGCGTAGCTGTGATCGGCGGCGGTGTCGTCGGAGTTTGCACTGCCTATTACCTGGCAGAAGCCGGCCATGAGGTGGCCGTCATCGAGCGCTACGGCAATGTCGCCCAGGAAGCCAGCTTCGGTAACCTGGACCTGATGGGCCCGGCGGCCGCACGTCCGTGGTCCACCCCCGGCACCGCCGGCCGCGTGCTGTCGATGCTGTTCCGTCCCGAATCACCGATGGCGTTCAGCTCGCGTCTGGAGCCGGCGATGTGGGGCTGGCTCAAGCGCATGCTGAGCGAAAGCGCCGTCGAGCGCTTCAAGCAGAACCAGCACCGCATGCATCGCCTCGCCGCCTACAGCCAGGAACTGATGCAGCATCTGGTGCAGCAACATGAGCTGGACTTCCAGCAGCGCAGCGGCGTGATGATGATGTTCCGCAACCAGAAAGAACTGGACCAGGCGCTGCCGCTGATGGAAGCGCTCGGTGAATTCGGCGCGCGCAATGAATTGCTCGATGCCGAAGCCGCACGCCAGCTGGAGCCCGCGCTGTCGGCCGATACCGCGTTCCATTCGGCGCTGTTCATGCCGGACGACTGGGCCGGCAACTGCCCGCTGTTCGTGCGTCAGCTGAAGACCCGCGCTCAGGACATGGGCGTCGAATTCCATTTCAACAGTGAAGTGCAAACGATACGCCCGGAGCTGGGCGGCGTCAGCTTCACGATCGACGGTACCCCCATCGATGCCGATGCGGTCGTGATTGCGGCCGGCGCCGACAGCCAGCGCCTGCTGAGGGGCATCGGCATCAGCCTGCCGATGTACCCGGTGAAGGTGTATTCGGCGTCAACCGCGATCCAGGAATACGAACTCGCGCCGCAAGTGTCGCTGTACGACGACACCTACCGCGTTGCATTGACGCGGCTGGGCAAGCGCATCCGCATCGCCGGCTGCGCAGAGCTGGGTTCGTCGAGTTTCGATTTGCACCAGAAGGCGATCAACACGCTCGTACGTGTCGGTGATGACTGGTTCCCGAATGCCGCCAACTACCGCACCGCCAGCTTCTGGTGCGGCCCGACTGCGATGCTGCCCGAAGGCGTGCCCTTGATCGGCACCACAAAGTACGGCAATGTATTCATCAATGCCGGGCATGGCGCGGGTTCCTGGGCGCTGGCTGCCGGCAGCGGCAAGCTGCTGGCCGATCTGATGACCGAGCGGCGTCCCGAAATCGACATGGATGGCCTGACCCTCACCCGCTATGGCGACCGCTTGCGCTGAGCAGCCGAACCCCCGAGACCTCGACCTGTACAGCGTCGCGCAGATCCGCGACATCGAGCGCGCCGCGCTCGCGACCCTGCCCCCGTATACCCTGATGCAGCGCGCCGGCCGCGCGACCGCAGCGCGCGCGCTGCAGCTGCTGCATGTGGCGACACCGGTGCCACGCGTGCTGGTGGTCGCCGGCCCCGGCAACAATGGCGGCGATGCACTGGAAGCAGCGGCAACGCTGGCCGAGCAAGGCATCCATGTCGAGATCCTGTTGCTGGCCGACCCCGCGCGCTATGCCGGTGATGCCGCGCAAGCCTATGAACGGGCGACGGAGAGCGCGGCGAATTTCATTGCGCCCGAAACGATGCCTTCGGGGGTGTTTCATCTGGCGATCGATGGCCTGTTCGGCATAGGCATCACGCGCGCGCCCGAGGCGGAGCATCGTCGCGCAATCGTGATGTTGAACCAACTGCACTGCCCGGTGCTTGCGATCGATGTGCCCAGCGGGCTGGATGCCGACCACGGCAGCCTGGTCGGCGACGTCGCCGTGCGTGCGACGCAGACCATCACCTTCATCGGCAACAAATGTGGCCTGCATACCGCGCACGGACGCGATTGCGCCGGCGAGGTGCTGACCGCGTATCTCGACATCGATCCGGCGCTGTATCCGGCGGCCTCGCAGGCTGACGCTCTGCACGGCGCACCGCGCGCAATGCTGAATCACACGGGCCTGTTCCGTCGGCATGCGCAAGCCAGACCGCATGCATCGCACAAGGGCAACTTTGGCGACCTGACCGTGATCGGCGGTGCCGACGGCATGGGCGGCGCCGTGCTGCTCGCTGCGCGGATGGCGGCGATGGCCGGTGCAGGACGCGTGTTCGCCGCATTCGCCGGCAGCGTTCCACCCTTCGACCCGCTGCATCCGGAGCTGATGTGCCGTGATGCGCACACGGTCTCGCTGGCACGTGGCGCTGTCGTAATCGGGCCCGGCCTCGGCATGTCGCGCGCTGCGCATGACTTGCTGTCACAGGCGCTCGCATCGTCCTTGCCTCTCGTGATGGATGCCGATGCCCTGAACCTGCTGGCCGAGGAAGCTCCCTTGCAGCGCAAACTGGCAGCGCGTTCCTCCAGCGGCGCGCCGGCAATCATCACGCCGCATCCGCTCGAAGCCGCGCGCCTGCTGGGCACCGATGCCGCGCATGTGCAAGCGGACCGCATCGGTGCGGCCATGCAACTGGCGCAGCGCTTGCAGTCAGTCGTGCTGTTGAAAGGCTCGGGCAGTGTGATCGCCGTACAGCAGCAGCGACCGGTGATCAACGGCACCGGCAACCCGGCCCTCGCCACCGCCGGTAGCGGTGATGTGTTGTCGGGACTGTGCGGCGCCCTGATCGCGCAAGGCTGGCCGGCGCGCGACGCGGCATGGGCCGCTGCCTACCTGCATGGCAGCGCAGCCGATGATCTGGTGGCGGCCGGTATCGGCCCGGTTGGCATCACGGCCGGTGAATTGCTGCCCGCAATACGCAGCGCACTGAACCGTTTGCGGGCCGAGGTAATGTATCTCTGATGTCGCTGCTATGTCGCTGCTATGTCGATGTGATGGCGGTGGCTTGGGCGACTTCAGGTCGCGATGTCTTCCACCAACCGGCCCGCATGCAGCGTCAGCCGACGCTCGCACATCGCCGCCATCGCCGGGTCATGCGTGACCAGCACCAATGTCGATCCCTGCTCACGGTTCAGGCTGAACATCAGCTGTATCACGGCCTCACCGGTGGCGGCATCCAGACTGCCGGTCGGCTCGTCCGCCAGCAATAGCGGCGGTTCGGTGACGAAGGCGCGCGCGAGCGCGACACGCTGCTGTTCGCCGCCCGACAGGTATTTCGGATAATGCTTGAGGCGCTGACCGAGGCCCACGCGTGCCAGCATCGCCTCCGCTTTGGCGCGTGCTGTCGGATCGCCGCGCAGCTCCAGCGGCAGCATCACGTTTTCCAGCGCGGTCAGGTGGCCCAGCAGCTGGAAGGACTGGAACACGAAGCCGAGCTTTTGCTTGCGCAAGCCGGCGCGGCCATCTTCATCCAGCGCATACAAATCCACGCCATCGATGTACACGGTGCCAGCGGTCGGCGTGTCCAGCCCGGCGAGCAAACCCAGCAGCGTCGATTTGCCCGAACCGGAGGCACCGACCAGCGCCAGGGTAGCGCCGGTGGGCACGGTAAAATGCACGTCTTGAAGAATGGTCAGTTCGCCGCTGGCATCGGTCACGGTCTTGCCGAGGCCGCTGACTTCAATGGCAGGCGAAGCTGCATCGGGTGTCGTCGTCGCGTGTTTCGTTGTGGAGTGTGATTGCATGCAGGATAGGGTGAACAGACAGTGGGCATCGCAGCCGGCGCTCGCGCAGCGCAAACCGGTCGGGTTGCGCGAACAGCTGCGCCTCTGGATGCTGGCTTGCTGCTTGATGGTCGCCGCGCTGCCTGCTTATTCTGCATCAAAAACCTTGCTGCTGCTCGGCGACAGCCTGTCGGCGGAATACGGACTGCCGCGCGGTAGTGGCTGGGCCAGCTTGCTCGAACAACAGCTGCGCGAAGAAAAAATCGACGCGACCGTGGTCAATGCCAGCATCAGCGGCGAGACCACCGCCGGTGGCAAGACGCGCCTGGCGGCACTGCTTGCGCAGCACAAGCCTGCAATCCTGATCCTGGAACTGGGTGGTAATGATGGTTTGCGCGGCCTGTCGCTGGCCGCGACCCAGGCCAACCTGCGCGAAATGATCACGCTTGCATCGCGCGCCGGTGCACGCACGCTGTTGCTCGGGATGCAGGTGCCACCGAATTACGGTCCCGATTACAGCAAGCGCTTCGCAGCGATGTATGAAGGACTGGCGAAAGAAAAAGGCGTCAGCCGGGTGCCCTTCCTGCTGGCGGGTCTGGAAGATACCGAGCGCTGGTTTCAGCCCGACCGCATTCATCCGAACCGCGATGCGCAAGCAGTCATGCTGCGCAATGTCTGGCCCGTGTTGAAGCCCATGCTGAAGGCACCGCGTTGAAGACGATGAAATACCCGGCACTGCTTGACGCCGACCTGGTCTTGCCCGAACTCGATCAGTATGACTGCATCATCGATGTGCGCTCGCCATCGGAATACGCGCTCGACCACCTGCCCGGCGCGATCAATTGCCCGGTGCTGGATGATGCGCAGCGCGAGCAAGTGGGCACGCTGTACAAGCAAGTCAGTCCGTTCGAGGCACGCAAGGTCGGCGCAGCGCTGGTCGCACACAACATCGGCCAGCACCTGCATGCGCAGTTCCTCGACAAACCGCGCGACTGGAAACCGCTGGTCTATTGCTGGCGTGGCGGCAACCGCAGCGGATCGATGGCGCATGTGTTTGCCCGCATCGGTTGGCCGGTGGTGCAGCTCGATGGCGGCTACCAGGCTTACCGCCGCCGCGTGATTACGGCGCTGGACGAGCTCGCAAAGCGCTTCCGCTTCCGTGCCGTATGCGGCACTACCGGCAGTGGCAAGAGCCGGCTGCTGCAGGTACTGCAGCGTGAAGGCGCGCAAGTGCTGGACCTCGAACAGCTGGCCCGCCATCGCGGCTCGGTGCTTGGGGGCCTGCCGACCGCGCCGCAACCGTCGCAAAAAATGTTCGAGAGCCTGCTGTGGCACGCATTGCGCGCGCTGTCGCCCGAACGCGTCGTGTACGTGGAATCGGAGAGCAAAAAAATTGGTGACGTGCGTGTGCCGGACAAACTGATGGCGCACATTCGCACATCCGACTGCGTCCGCGTCGATACCACAATGGCCGATCGGGTTGCGCTGCTGATCGACGACTATCCGCACCTGGTGGATGACACCGCGCTGCTGGCCACGCAGCTTGCGCACCTGACCCCCTTGCACGGCAAGGAAAAGATCCGCCACTGGACCGAACTTGCACAGCAGGGCCGAACGGCCGCGATGGTCGAAGCGCTGCTGGTCGAGCATTACGACCCGTCCTACCTGCGCTCCATCCATCGCAACTTCATTCACTACGCCGATGCCCAGCCGCTGATCCTGCCCGGTATTGCCGATGCCGATTTCACTGCCGCTGCCCACGCGCTGATCGCCGCCGACACCGTCACCGCCAACGATTGACCCTGCTCATGCTGCACTGACGCGGCGAGCTTCAGCAGCGTCTCTGCAGCGCGCAGCGCCGACCCCCGGGTGTGCCGTCAGTCCGCGCTGATCCCGTATTTCTGCATTCGATAAGCGAGTTTCGCACGGCTGATGCCGAGCTGGCGCGCAGCCTTGGACAGGTTGCCGTGGCTTTCCTTCAACGCCGCCTTCACCATCGCCAGTTCGGCTTCTTCGAGGCTGGCGATGATCTTCGATGCACTGAGGATGGATTGATTGGCTTGATTCGGCTGATTAGACAGCATGGGCAGGTCGGTCGGTTCGTCGTCGGTTTCGATCGCGATGCGGCCGGTCTTGTTGATCGTGAACGAAGGAAAGTCGATCTCTTCGCCGGATGTGAACAGGTGGCCGATGTCGAGGGCCCCGCCCTCCTCGGCTAGGATCACGGCTCTCTCGATCATGTTTTCCAGTTCGCGCACATTGCCCGGCCAGTCATAGGCAACCAAGGCATCGACTGCACGCTCACGGAAGCCCGTGATGGCTTTTTTGTGCTTTTTCGAGAAGCGCTGCAGGAACCAGTTCATCATCAGCGGAATGTCATCCCGCCGCTGCCGCAATGGCGGCACCTTGATCGGGAAGACGTTCAGCCGGAAGAACAGGTCTTCCCGGAAGCTGCCGGCCTTGACCGCTTCGCGCAGGTTCACATTGGTGGCTGCGATCAATCGGACATCGACCTTGCGCATCTTCGAATCGCCGACACGTTCGATCTCGCTCTGCTGTATCGCGCGCAGCAGCTTGCCCTGCGCGGTGAAGCTCAGCGTGCCGATCTCGTCGAGGAACAGGGTGCCGCCATCGGCGCGTTCGAAGCGGCCGGGACGTGACATCGTGGCGCCGGTGTAAGCGCCTTTTTCGACACCAAACAGTTCCGATTCCATCAGGTGTTCCGGTATCGCCGCGCAATTGACGGCGATAAAGGGCTTGTCGCTGCGCTCGCTCAGCTGGTGCAGGTTGTGCGCGAAAATTTCCTTGCCGACCCCGCTCTCGCCGAGGAACAGCACGGTGGCCTCGGTGGGTGCCACCTTCTTCACCATGTGGACCGCGGTATTGAAGCCGCTGGAAATACCGACCATGCCGAACTCGGTGCGGGTATCCACGTCGTCGGTGCGGCGTATGCCGGCCGCACCGGACTTGCCGGCCGACGACTCGCTGGTGGACCATTTGACGAAGTCGCCGATCTGCAGGAAGCGCAAATCATCCTCCGCGTCTTCCCATTCCTCGACCGGCTTGCCGATCACCCGGCATTTTTCATGACCCATGCTGCGGCACTCGCATTCGCGCCACAGGATGGGGCGGCCCATGAAGGCGCTGGTATAGCCGCACGCATAACCGACCAGCATCCAGCACACGCCTTCATTGCCGATGCCATAGGTCGCCATATGCGCTTCGGCTTCCGCGCAATCGACCAGATGGAAGTCGCCGAAGTACTCGCCCTTCTCGACATCGATATGCAGTGCCAGCGGCTCGCAGAACACAATGCCTTCCAGCGATACCAGCTGCGGCCCGGCGAGGAAGTCGTCAAAGGTACTGCGGTTCGCGCGCACCTTGCGCGACATTTGCGCATCGCGCGCGCCGGCCTGGTAGCCGATGCGCGTAATCAGGCCGCGCGCCCTTTCCTTGCCCATGCCTTCGATCAGTTCCTGGCGCAGCGAGCCGAGGTTACTGATGTGCATCAGCATCATGCGCTGGTCATCGAGCCAGATGCGCCCCTGTTGCGGCGCGAAGCGAAGGCGCTTCGCCAGGTCCTGAATATCGGGCACCTTGATGTCGGCCCCGCTCCATTTCTGGCGCTTGCCCGCGCGTGCGTCCGTCTCGCTGGCCTTCCCCGTCACAGGGTCTTGCTTGCGCATCGTCCCCTCCCTGTCTTGTATTTTTTATGCTGCATGACAGCAAAGCGCTGCGGTCCTTACATCGACCCTAACCGTCGGCCCTTAACCGTCGGCCCTTAACCATCGGCCCTTACCCGTCAGCTCTTACTGCCGCCGCTACCGCTGTCATCGCTGATGCAGAGCATACTGCAGTCAGACGCGCCGCTGCCCGAATGCGGCATACCGGCACCCCCAGGCGGGCACGGTCGGCTACCAACGACTACAAGCGGCATCAGACAAAGCGATCGAAATGAATTTGCGTGAACGGTACTTGCAGCTGCAGCATCAGCAAGGTCTGCAGCGCTTCGATCATCGCGGGTGGCCCGGCAAAATAATATTCTCGCGCCTGCGCATCTGGGCTCACCCGTCGCTCGATCGCTTCATGCACCCAGCCGGTCGCACCGGTCCAGCCGTCGATGTCGGTGCCCGACAATACTTCATGCAGACGCAACTGCGACCCGAAGCCCGGCAGCGCCGACAGCATGGGGCGCGCGCACAGGTCGTCGACGCCGCGCCCGCCAAAGAAAAAATCCACCGTCATGCCGAGTGCCATCGCGCGCGTCGCGACTGACAGCATCGGCGCCAGCCCGGAACCGCCCGCCACGCATACCAGCGGGCGCGCAACCTGCTCACGCAGGAACGCGTGACCATAAGGGCCATCCATGGTGACCGTGCTGCCGATGGCCATCTGGTCCACCAGCTGCGGGCTGCCTGCGCCGGCCGGCGTGCGGCGCACGATGAACTGCAGCCGCCGCGTGCCATCCGCCACATTGCTCATCGAGTACGCGCGCAGTCCGCGCACACCGGGCAATTGCAGCAGTGCGTATTGCCCGGGCAGGAAGGACACCGGCTGCGCGGCATCGAAGCTCAGCTCGGCCATGTCATGCGTGAGCATGCGCCGGCCCTGAAGCGTGCAGGCCATGCGTGCCGGCGGCACGGCAGGCATGTAGGCGTCGTCGCAACGGACCCGAATCTTGCAGTCACCGCGCAGCCGGCTCTGGCATGCGAGCCGTTTGCCGCGCCGGCGATCGCGCTCGCTCAATCCCGGCGCATCGGCCCACAGCTCGTCAACCTCCCCTTCCAGCAGTTCATAGCGGCAGGCACCACAGCCGCCGACGCTGCATTCATGCGGAAAGCCGATGCCCGCGCGCAGCGCGGCACGCAGCAGGCTGTCCTCGGCCGGGTCGGCGGCAAAGCCGACCCCGCCATCGATATCGACCCGGTAGTTCATGTCGTCCATTGCGTCCGCGCTGTTCATACGTCCGTGCTGTTCATGCATGCGGGCAGGCCGGGGCGACGCCGGCCATCCGGCGTCGCCCTGCTCCCGTCTTACAGGCCGAGCGACGCGCGGAATTTGCGTGTCGCTGCTTTCGCCTTGTCGGCAGCGCCGGCGGCATCCGGCAATGCGCCGCAATACGCATCGATGGCGGCATCGGCCAGTGGCTCCCACTTCGCCACCCAGGCTTTCAGCACCTCACGGTTGTTGCCGCTGTCGATGCAGAAACGCACCAGCGCCCCCGACCAGCGGCGATGCCGGTCTGCATCCACCAGCTGTGCATCGGTGAGCATGCCCAGCAGCGTGTCGCCGTTGTGGCGGCCCGCCGCACCGAGCGCACGCATCACCGACTCTTCGACCGCCGGACGGATCACGAGACTGAAGGCGACGAAGCACTCGGCCCAGTCCCACGCGATCAGGGCTTTCTCGACCAGTTCGCGGAAACCCTGCCAGGCCGGGTCCTGTTCCCAGTAACGGCGCTCATCCTGCCCCAGGCCGATGTCGGCAAACGTCATCGACAGCTCGCGGGTGCGATACGCGGTATGGGACAGCCAGCGCAGTGAATCGGCGGTCTGGTAGGTCGCGCAGTTGGAGATGGTGGAGGCCGGCGCCATCTGACTCAGATAGGCGGACGCCATCTGCAGCGCATGGAACAGGTAGCGCGACGGTGTGTACAGCCGCGCCAGCGAGCCGGCCCAGGTACGCTCGAGCATGCTGTCATGGCCACGCTCGGACATCTGGTCCAGCAGGCCATTCACATAGGTCTCCTGGCCATCCTGCATCATGTTGTAGGTGCGGTACACAATCTCGTCCGGGTCGCGATACGCATTCCAGTCGTCGTGCGTCAGCGGGCTGGCATTGCGATGCTGCTTGAACCACTGCGCCATCGGGAAGTTCGGGTCCAGCTCGAACGGTGCATCCGGATTGTTGGTCGTGTAGTGCAGATTGGTGGTGACGATTTCGTATTCGCTGGGCTTGCGACGCTGGCCGGCCAGGTGGCTCCAGGTCTTCAGCGGCTTGAGAATCTCGGGCTGTGTCATGGTCGGGCTTCCTCAGAGAGATGTTTCGTAATAGAAGCGAACATAGTCTTGATTGGTCTCGATACGGCCGGCGAAGGAACCGAGGTTCACTTCGAGTTCAGCCATGCGAAACGGACGTCCCAGCGTGCGCTCCAGCGTCTCGCGACGCAGGATCAGCTCACCTTCGGTATCGATGCGCACATAGGCGATCTTGTCGTCCACACGTATCGTCTTGCCCGGGTTGTCGTCATGCGCGGCTTCGATCACGGCTTCGGTGATGTCGCTGGTGCGCAAGACCGGTCCGACCCGGTTGTTCTTGTAGGCGTCGGCGCCGGCCGTCGCGGTTGCGTTGCTCATGCTGTCTCCTTGGTGTGCTGGGTCTTATTGCGCGAAGAGCGCTTCCACGCCATCGGTATCGACGTAGATCGCGTCATCCTCGACCTTCACCAGGTAACGGGCCAGCCGGCAGTTGCCGGGGTTGATGCCCGACCCGGTGTTGGCGTCGAAAGTCCACTGGTGCGCACGGCACATCAGCACACGCCCGTCGAACTTTCCCTCGGCCAGCGGAATGTCCTGGTGCGGGCAAATGCCCTGGTACGCATGGATGTCGCCATCCTTTGGCCAGACGATCACGACGACATGGTCATTGACTTCCACCTCGACCATGTCGCCTTCCCACAGTTCGTCGGCCTCGCAGGCTTTGACATAGGCCATCGCTTGCCTCAGCTCGGTTCAGTAAAAATGAACTCGACGCATTCCATCGGCTTGATGCCGGCGTCGATCAGCTTGGTGTCGCGCGGGATGAAGTCGCTGTCCCCCTGCTTGCGAACGCGGATCACCTTGCCTGGCTGCGGCGCGACGCGACGGCCGACCGAATGATGCGCAGCGGCCGCCGCCACTTCGTCCATCGTGTTGTCGGTATCGACCGCGAGCAGCTGCAACACGAAGTCATGCTGGAAGTTGGAAATGAGTGGATACAGTGCCATCGGAATCTCTCCTCGTTCGGGTTACGCAGCTTTGCGCTGGTAAGGCTGGTTGCGGTAGCGCTCAACCCATGCATAGTTGTGCGCGTCGTCACCGATCTCGCCGGGAGCGAGGTTCATGTACTGCAGCGCGCCCATCAGGTTCATCGGCTGGATCTGGCCGGCGAGGAAGCGATCGACCAGGGTCATGTGATCGCGGTAGCGCACCGGGTCTTGCTGGAACACCCAGCGGTCGATCTCGGAGTTGAAGTGATAGCTGCGGCCTTCGAACTCGAGCGGGAAATCCTGCACCTTCCAGCGATTGCCCGGGATCGCGCAGATCGGGATCTGGCTCATGTTGCAGACGATGGGCAGGGTCTCCGGCACCGTCAGCTCGGGGCGGCCAGCCAGCAGGTTGTCGATGATCACGTCCCAGCACTTGCCGAAGGTATCGTTCCAGCCCGGGTACTTCTCTTCGAGCCAGTCGCGGCACTCGGGCGTCATGCCGGCCGCCGGGTTCCACCAGACGGTCGGGCGCCAGAACCAGATGCCGAGGTGATACGCATGATGCTGGTAATCGAATTCATCCACCATCTGGTTCCAGTACCACGGCAGTGACAAGCCCATATCGAGCAGCGAACGCTCGAACTGGCCGACAATCCACTCCTGCATGAATTCCTTGAACGATTGCTTGCGATGATGGAGTGGCGTGTAGTAGTCCATCGACGGGCCGGTGAGCACCGCGAAGATGCGCCATGCACGCGCAATCGCGATATCGACCAGCTTTTGTGCATCGGCTTTCTTGCCCTGCTCGATCAGGATCTGCAGTGCTGGTGCGCCAATCTGCGCATGGCGTGATTCATCGGTCTGGATACTGGAGATCAGGCTGGCAAACGTGTAGTCGCCGGCCTCGGCCGCATCAGCCGCCAGACCCAGGAACTGCATGTTGGTGAAGCCGGTCTCGAAGGCGAAGGTCAGCATCACCGCGATCTCGGTCGCGCTGCGTGCCATGAACAGATCGTCGAAGGTATGGCGCGCCGCGATCGCACCCCACTCATTGGTGTGATAGGCCTTGTGCGCCCAGTCGAACTGGCGGTCCTTCTTGCAATGCTCGTGCGGGAAGTACAGCTGGATCTGACCGTGGCGGTTCTCGTCCATCATGCCGAAGGTTGCCATGTTGCGCATGCCGGGCGCACGACCGAAGCGCACCATGCGCGCCTCGGCGCTCATGGCCGCATATTCGCCGAGCGCAATCGCACCATAGTGCGCCTTCAGGATCGACAACCAACCCGGATCGGCGTCTTCGAACATCTGGCTGCGCTCGAGCGCGGCCTTCACCGAATACGCCCCCGCATCCTTCTCGCGCTGCACGCGCACATATTCCGAATACGAAACCTTGTAGGGCTCATCATAACTTTCCCACTGCTCGGCGGCGACGCCGCGTGCGCCGGTCATCACGTCCGGAAACAATTCCGCGTCGGTCACGTAGCCGGGCGTCCAGTTGGTGCTTCTCGCGAGGTCGTACCACGCGCTTCGGTCAAGTAAGGCCATGTTGTCTCCCCGTAGGCTCAGATGGTCTGATGTTCGGATGCTTGTGCTATCTGCGGTGCCGCAGATGACAGGAGAGAAGGCAAGGCCTGTGCCACGCAATCGATAAATTCGCGATCTTGCACCGCAAAATCCGGGCTTGAGTGCCGGTTTTATCGATAAGCGGCGAGCTACTCAGGAGTTACCCCGCAGTCGCACAGTTTTCACTACGGCAAACATTTTCATCGAATGATGAATTTCTGCGTGGGGCGCATCGCGTGAAATTTGAGAATTTCTTAAAAACGGGCCGGCCCGGGAGGGCCAACGCTGGGTGGACGCGGGCTAGATGCTCGGACCGCGCATGGACGACGCAGAGACTACGCATAGACGAAAAAAAGCCCGTTCCAGGGAACGGGCTTCTTCGGCGGCAGGACGGCGCTCGCGTAACGCGCTGCCGTCCCTGAGCCAGGGTCGACAGGCGCCGGCCATACCGGCGCGCTTTGCTTACTTGGTCGCCGTGGCTGGTGCCGCCGGCTTGGCCGCGGCCACCGGCTTCAGCAATTCCGCTTTCGCGCGCTTCTTCACCACGGCCAGGTAGGCGGCCATCTCCTGCGACGCGAGGAATTCATCGACCTGCTGCTTTTCGGCCTTCACGGTCTCTTCGTCGGCCTGCACATCATTGACCGCATTGATGCGGTAGATGTTGTAGCCCTTGCCCGGGACCGGCACGCCGACAAAGGCCGGCAACTTGTTGGTATCGGCCTTCAGCACCGCTGCCACCACCGGGCCGGCAACGCCATTGAAGTTCGAGCGCGATACTTCCTTCGCCGCACCGAAGTCGGCGCTGCCACCGGCTTTCAGCTCGGCCAGCTTTTTCTCGCCGGCGGCCTTGGCCAGCTTCTCGGCTTCGGCGCTCACTACCTGCGCTTCGATCATTGGCTTCACATCGGCCAGCGGGATGCGGCTGACCGGCTTGTGCTCGACCACGTGGCCAGCGATCAGGATGCCGGGGCCGACTTCGACCGCTTCGGTATTCTGCTTGTTCTTCAGCGCATCGTCGGCAAACAGTGCGGCGAGGAATTTCGGCTGGTTGAACGCCGCCTGCTTCGGCAGCGACGCATTCGGCTTGCGGGTCAGGCGCTCGGCGACTTCGATCTTCAGGCCCAGCTTGTCCGCGACCGGCTTCAGGCTGTCCGGCTGCTCATAGACCATATTGGTAAAGGTCTCGGCCATTGATGCGAAACGCTTGCCGGCTTCATTGCGGCGGATCTCGTCATCGATATTGACCTTGACCTCGGCCAGCGGACGCGTGGCGGCCGCCTTGATCCCGGTCAGCCGGATGATGTGGAAGCCGAAATCGGATTCGACGATGCCGCTGATCTCGCCTTCCTTCAGCGCGTAGGCCGCCTCTTCGAACGGCGGCACCATCATGCCCTTGCCAAAGAAATCGAGGTCGCCACCGCGCTCGGCCGAGCCCGGGTCCTGCGAGTTTTCTTTGGCCAGCTTCGCGAAATCATTCGGCGCTTTCTTCAGCTGCTCGAGCAGCTTCTCGGCCTTCGCTTTTGCTGCGGCTTTCTCGGCTGCCGGTGCATCCTTTGCTGCCTTGATCAGGATGTGGCTGGCGCGGCGCTGCTCATCGGTCTTGTAGCGCGCGATATTCTTTTCGTAGTACTGCTTGATGTCGGCTTCGGTAACCGTGATCTGCTGCTCGACCACGGGCGCAGCCAGCACCACGTACTCGGCCTTCACCATTTCCGGGATCTCGAACTGCGCAGCATGCTCGTCGTAATACGCCTGCAGCATCGCATCGGTCACTTTGACCTGCGACTTGAAGTCGGCAATCGACAGCGGCAGTTCCTGAATCTCGCGTTTTTGCAGGTTCAGGGACGAGATGCGCTGCGCGACCGATTTCGGTGCGAAGGCCGTGCTCTGGATCACCGCATTGACTTGCTGGATCGCGAGGTCATGACGCAGGCTGGCTTCGAACTTCTCGGGCGTCAGGCCCTGCGCCGCCAGCAGCTGCTTGTAACGTTCCTTGTCGAAGCTGCCATCCGGACCGGTAAGACCGCCGATCTCGCCAATGGTCTTGCGCAGCGTGTCATCGGATACGGTCAGGTGGTTGCTCAGCACATAGCCGGACAGCGCGCGCTGTGCAATCAGATTTTCCAGCGTGCCCTGGCGTGCTTCCGGCGTGTCGAACATGGCCGGGTTGAACTGCTCGCCAAACATTTGCTTGAATCGTTCGAGCTGACGTGCGTGCGCAGCATCCCATTCGCGCTGGCTGATTTCCTTGCCATCGACTTTGGCGACCGGCGGTTCCTTGCTGCTCATGCGCGTGTACGACTCAAGGCCGAAGAACGCAAACGACGGGAAAATAATCAGCAGTAGCAGGAACTGCATCAGGCGACGGTGGGTGCGGATAAATTCAAGCATGGTGCACTCGGTCTCCAGCGCTTTTCATAGGGCGCGATGTTTTTGGCGTAAGCATAAAAAAAGGCGAACACCAGGTTCGCCTTTTTCGGTTTGGCGGAGTGGACGGGACTCGAACCCGCGACCCCCGGCGTGACAGGCCGGTATTCTAACCGACTGAACTACCACTCCTGAAACTGCATCGACTTGCTGGCTGTTGGTGGGTGCTGAGAGGCTCGAACTCCCGACCTACGCCTTGTAAGGGCGCCGCTCTACCAACTGAGCTAAGCACCCGCTTCGGTTTGCTACGACGGCCGCTGCAGTATGCTGCTGATACTGCGACGCTGCTGTCGTGGCCTGCCTTGCGCTAGCCAGCTTGTCCCGGCGTTTGTCACCACGCCGGAAAAACCGTTAGTTTAGCGCATCTTTCAAAGCTTTGCCAGGCTTAAATTTCGGCACCTTGGAAGCTTCGATCTTGATCTCTTCGCGCGTACGCGGATTACGACCGATACGCTCAGCGCGTGCGCTGACCGAGAACGTGCCGAAACCAGCCAGCGTCACCGAGCCATCCTGCTTCAGCGTGGCGGTCACGGTATCAATCACGGCTTCCAGCGCGCGGCTGGCAGAGGCCTTGGAGATATCCGCGGCCTTGGCGATTTCGTCAATCAGTTCAGTTTTGTTCACTGACATCCCCCCAGGACATTGTTGTTCAAAGTCGTTCGCTAGAACGCATGCATTGCGCACCCACCACGTGAGCGCAGCTTTTCTGCAGCGGGTATTAGACTAGTCAGCAAGATTAGTGTCAAGAAATTTACCGATCCTGATAACCGGCAATCGAAATTGCCGAGAATGTATCTATTTTCCTGCAGACCGTAGTCTTGCCGCCAGCATCATCACATGAATTGCCTACACAAGCTTGCATCGTTCGCATCGCTTGCGTCGTTCATGTTCGCATCACCGATCGTCATCCTCCTCCGCACACAGCCGCGCTTGCACGCGCAATCAGTACGACAGGTATGACAAGTGCGGCAGGTACAGCGCGTAAGACAAGTATGACGAGCACAGCGAGCACAACGAGCACAACGAGCACGACTAGCATGACAAGCGCGACGGGCGCGACGGGCGCGACAAATGCGATAGCGCGCAGAAATTCTGCACGAAAAAAGCGCCCCGCAGGGTAATGCCAGTCAGTTAAGCTGACTGGCATTTTTTGTGGGATACGACTTGCTACGTTGCTTGACTTCGCGTGGGTAACTTCGCGGGCGGCGCGGGGGCAATAGATAGCGCGCGGCGATTTTTCGCAGCAATTGCAGGCGCTCCGGTAACGTCTCGGCATCCTCCAGCGACCAGCCGGTCAACGCCATCGTGATGGCCAGGGTCAACCATTGGAAGCTCAAGCGCTGTGGAACGACTTTCATCTCGTCGGCCATCTGCCGCATTTCCTGGCGGATCAGGTCATAGGCCAGCAAGGTGCCCCACAACTCCTGTCCCACCAACTCTGGCTGCTTGCTCCGTAATACCGGCGCGTTATGCAGCAGCCCTTGCTTGATTTCCCGGAAACCCAGTTCGATCTCCCAGCGCTGTACGTAGTGCGCCACGATCTCGCGCGCCGGATACCGACGCGGATCCGGCAACGACGTCAGGTAGCGCTGCAGTTGACCACCGACCCGGCATTCAATCAGGCGTGCTTCCCACATCGCCGGCAAGTCCGGGCGCTGCGCACGCGCTTGCGGCGAGACCGGTAGCTTGACCCACCAGTCGCCTGCGGCGAAGGTCGTGATGGTCTCGTAACGCAAATTCGGCTTGGCGCGCATGAGCCAGTGTCGCTCGTTGCCGGCGGCCTGCCAGTCGAGCAGGAAGGCTGCCGCATAGTACAAGCGATCGAACAGGGTCAAGGAGCGGTCCGGTACGTGCGCCATCAAGTCGCGTGCACTCGTCAATTCACCTAACGCCATCCCGCTCAAGGTAGCCGCGCGAATGAGATGGGTATGGGTGTCCATGAGGCAGGTCGCGCGCACCTGTGGCCAGGGTGCGTGGTGATATTGATTGGCCGTGCTGCCGTAGGCTTGACGATTGCTGGGCGTATCCGGCGTCGCCCACACCACCCCATCGACGGCCAGTGGCCGTAGTCCATGGAAACAGGCCTCGGGGGCTGGCGCGGCCTGTGTCCAATGATGGCCGAGCTGGTCGAATAGCCAAGCCAGCGGCGCAGCGCCCAGTCGTTGGCGCGCACCGACACTTGCGCTAGGCACGGGGCCTTCGGAGGTGGCGCCTTGATCGAGCCCGAGTTGGTGCACGATATGCCAGATCGGTTGGTTGCGAAACAAGGCCAGTCCGATGACGAGCCACACCACCTGTTCGGCCGGCAAGCGTCGTCGTCGCAGCGATGCCGCACCAGTGGCGTCAAGGGCCTGCGCAATCCAGGTCGAATCGATGAGGGAAGTAAAGCGATCGAGTCGTGCCGGCGTGATCTCGTGGCACATAGACAATTCGTTCTGAAGAGACATAAAAAAACGAGCCCACAAACAGCGTGGACTCGTTTCTCTTGCCTTGGTGCCTCAAACAGCGCTTAACTGACTGGCATTACGGCTTGCCGCGCTTTTTTTCATGGGGCGCCGCCGGCGACGCGTGCTGGCTGAGTACGGTGTCCGGGTGCGGCGTCCAGCGGCGACACCGCGCTGCGACATCTCGGTGCGGCATCTCGGTGCGGAATCTTGCCGCCGAATCGCGCTGCGCGATCGCGGCACGGTATCCGTGGTGCCTTATCTCTTACAATGCCCGCTTTGCTACCGAATCCGACGAAGGACCCTCCGTGCGCCGTACCCCGAAGAACCCTGCCCGCAAATTCTCTGCCGACAGCCAGCGGCTGGCCACGCTCGCGCAATCCATGGTGCAATCCACCAGCCGCATCGAAGGCCGCAGCTGGGAAGCGCGGCTCGACGCTGTGCTGCAAAAGCAGCTGGGCAGCAACCAGCAACAAGCGATCGACAGCGCGCTTGATCACCTGTTTCATACCGATCTCGATGCTTATGATGCGCTGCTGGATTCGGTTGAGGCGATCAGCTCCGCCTGTACGCTCGAGCATGATGGCAAGACCTGGGACGCCCTGCTGATCGCCGTGCCCATCCTCGCGTGGACGCGGTTTGCGATTCCCTCCGGCACCATCAGCGCAGCCGCCTTGCAGACGCTGACCGCGCACCTGCACGGGCATGTACTGGCTGCCAATACGCGCGCAGCGGTCGCGCCCACGCTGTTCTCGATCGACCAGCTGCCGCGCTCCTATTGCGACAACTACCTGCTGGTCCGACGCATGGCCGAAGCCGCACTGGCCGGCAAGACGCTGCAGGCACCGACCGACCTGCCCGAGACCGCGCCCTTCCTCGCCGATACCCGTTACCTGCTGGTCACGGTGACCGCCGAAGCAGGCCAGCCCCTGCTGCGCTGGCAGGAAGAAGACGCCGGCACCAGCCGCAGTGCCAGTGCACAAGCCGCACTGACGCAATGGCAGTTGCAGGCCGGCCCGAATGTGCAGGCACTGATGCCGGGCTGCGGCATCGAACTGTTGCTGCCGGGCGCGTACTACGTGACCTGCCGCGATGCGGACAAGGCGATCCGCCCGATCTCGTTGCGCGCGGCCGTGCACTACCTCACACACACGATGGGCATTGAAGCCGAACAACTGCAGGTCGTGATTGCCGCAGTCGGTGACGAAGCCGGTGAAATGCGCGTCGATGAATTCCGCGTCAGCTTCGGCCCGGCCAGCAGCCATGATGTCTACTACGGTGTCGTATGGCCCTTGTATGACGAAGAGAGTGCCGAAGAAATGCTGCCCGCACTCGGACTGCGTCGCGGTCCGAATGCACCGCTGACACCGCAACAGCAAATCATTACGGTACTGCGCGAATCTGGCGTCACACGCATTCATCAGGTTGAATCCGTAATGTCGCCCGAGCACTGCGACGATTGCGGCGCACCCTTCTTCCCGGATCTCGATGAAGAGATGGTGCATGCAGAGATGCCGGAAGAGACCGGACAGGGTGGCGCTCACCTGCACTGATGCTGCTCTGATATAATCGTTGATTCGTCGGGGCGTAGCGCAGCCTGGTAGCGCACTTGCATGGGGTGCAAGGGGTCGCGAGTTCGAATCCCGCCGCCCCGACCAATTCGAATCAAGCAGTCAGGCCACTCTTCAGGGTGGCTTTTTTGCTTTCTGACGCAAGATCACAAAAGCTGCCTCGCGCTGAAGCACGTTCACCTGCCATGAGCCTGATGTCACCGAGGTGACTGTGATGCCGGCAACGCTGCTTGCAGTGCTTTGCAGCGTCTCGATGCGCGCTTGCATACGCTTGAATTCGCGCCCCTGCTTCCGATTCATTCCTCAGCATGATTGAGACGTGCGCGATCGCGAAGTCTTTGTTTTCGCTTGAGAAAACAGTCTTCGTCCGATGGGTCGTCATTCTTTTTCAAACTGACAATTTCAGTAAAAAAACGGACTCAATTCACTAACGACGGCTTAGTTTTCTTCCGGAATCTTGCCGAAAAACAATATAATTGAACGCTGTCAGAGCTGTCGCAATAAAAAGGACAACACAATGCAGTTGATGTGGGTTTCTGGTCCGACCGGACATGTACGCACTATTTCGATCACCGCACGCAAAGTGCTGATCGGTAGCTGCGCGCTGGCCTTCTCGCTGGTGGCCACAGGTTTTCTGCTGTACCTCGTTGGCTTCAAGATTGCGATTGAAGTCCGTCCCGAACTTGCGCGCAGCCTTGGCGGCGTGACAACCGAAGCTGAGCAGGCGCGCATGGAAGCGGTGTATCGTGAGCGCTTGTCCAAGCTGCAGACCATGCTGGATTCCACCGCACAGGATATTCGCCAGCTGCAAACGCTGAAAAATCGCTTCATGGACATCGCGACGCCGAGCGCGCTGCGCGGTAATTCGCCGGCGTCGGTGAAAGAAGATGGCAAGGGCGGCCCGCTGCTGCCGGCCAGCCGCAATGAAACCAACCCCAACCAGCCGCTGGTGCATTCGCTCGATGAAGCGATGCATGACTTCGAACAGTTCAACAAGGTCGTCAGCAATATGCGCAACGACTGGAACAAGCAACTGACCTGGCTGACCACGCTGCCCACGGGTATCCCGATCTCCGGCGACTTCCGGGTGACCAGCGGCTTTGGCATGCGCAATGATCCGTTCACCGGCATGCTGGCGCGCCACGAAGGCCTGGACTTCACGGCGGCGTCCGGCACACCGATTCTGGCGGCTGCCGATGGCGTGGTCACCCGTTCGGGCTGGGAAGATACCTACGGCAACATCGTTGAGATCACGCATGCGGAAGGCTTCATGACCCGCTATGCGCACATCAGCAAGCGTCATGTGAGCGAGGGCCAGCCAGTGAAGCGCGGCCAGCGTATCGCTGACGTCGGCAGCACCGGTCGTTCGACCGGCCCGCATCTGCATTACGAAGTGTTCCGCGCCGGCCGCGTACTGAACCCGCTGCAAGTCCTTCCGCTCGGCAATAGCTGATCGCACGCGACGCGCGGCACAGGCGTCAATGCCCCTACATTCCCCCTACAGAAGCGTCGGGTAAAGCCGATTCTAGAAAGTCGGCGCAAGTTGTTGATTTACTTGGAAGCAATTTTTCAACAGCGGCGGCATGCCGGCCAGAGCAAGCTAAGCACTTGATTCTCTGACAAAAAATCAACCCCGCAGGTCCGCAGTGTCCGGTATATTGTGGCCTAGAAAGAGGGACTGGAGAACCTGATGTTCCGGAAGATGAAACAGAACAAGCTGCTACCGACGCAGGAGAAGTTCGACACGCTGATCGGTGCGACGACGGAAATCTATGGCCGCCTGGTACTGCTGGACAGCGTACGCATCGATGGCAAGGTCGTCGGCAACATCGAGACCGCGAAGGACAAGAAGGTAACGGTGGCCATCGGCCGCTCCGGCGAAGTGTCGGGTGATATCACCGCACACCGCGTGATGGTGGCCGGCAAGATCGAGGGCAACATCTACGCGACTGAGCGTGCCGAATTCCACAAGGACTCGGAAGTGCGCGGCGACATCACTTACGGCACCATCGGTGTCGAGCATGGCGCGAAGCTGCTCGGCCTGGTGATCCAGGCGCAGAACAACACCAGCAGCACGACGGATGCACAAGCGGTGATCAAGGCTGCCCAGGAAATGAAGTAACTCCCTCCGCTGCCGGTGACCGGCTGCAACACCGGCACACAATAAAAAAGCCTGATCGATGATCAGGCTTTTTTATCGGCCGATGCAAGGGCGTCGGCCTTAGCGTCATGCTGTGCTCAGGGCTTCTTCTTGAGCTCGCCCTTGACCACACCGCCACGCTGGATGGTGATGCTCTTGAAGCTGACCTTGCCATCGACAACCGCGCGGCTGCCAATCGTGAGGTCACGGCAATCCAGCGAACCGGAGAAATTGCCCTTCACGTTCATCGTGTCGCAGGTGACGTTGCCGTCCAGCACGCCCGTCACACCGATCTGGATCGAGTGCAGCGACAAGGTGCCGCGCACTGTACCGTCAATGGTCAGGTAACCGCTGGAGCGGATTTCGCCGATGAACTCAAAACCTTCGCTGATGATCGAGGGCTTGAGGTTGTTAGCGCCCGGTTTCGCGACCGCGCTGCCTGCCTGGTTGATCTCTGCTTCCGGCGCAGCCACCACCTCAGGCTCGACCGGCGCAGGCTGACTGACCGGCTGACTCACGTCATTCGTGGTTGCCATCTTGTCCCGTTCGTCGTTTCTTCGAATGTTGAACACGTGTGAATGCCCTGAAATCTATGTGTGCCCGATTAATTACCGGCGGCTTCGTCGATCTTCTGCAATGCACCTTGCAGATCGCCGCCCTTTTCGATTTCGATCTCGGCATACTGGACCGAGCCCAGTGCCTTGCCGGTCGAACGAATGAACAGGGATTTTTTTGCGGTCAGCGTGTCGTGAATCTCGCCGCGCAGGTCGATGATATCCGCCGTCACTTTGCCCTTGATCACGCCCGAGCTGGCGACGATCAGTTCACGTGCCGTGATCTCGCCTTCAATACTGCCCGAGACCGAGGCAATGTCGGGCACGACAAAAGTGCCGTTCAACACGACGCCTTCGCCTACCGTCAGGCAACCGCTTTGATTTGAATCCGCCAACACCGCCTCCCAGATTTCAGGTCAGAAATAATCACGAATCGGCTGCGCTGCTCGCCCTATGCACACACAGGGGGCTGTTACCAGCCGTTTTGATTCCTAAAAGAAATTATAAAGGGAAATGTTCGAAATTTCGCAAATTATTCTTTGCGATTTCATCGAGTTTGCGACAATTTTTTGATTCGGGGGTCCGGCGATGTAGGCTCGCCGTAGGAATGGCCGTCTGACACGACCTGAGCGCGAATGACATGGTGCTTGTGCAGCGCCGATGCGCGTCAGTTATTGCTTTAATTTATGAAAGCCATTGGAAATTGAAATTTGCCTTATATTTTGCAGGGCAACATAATCGCACCTGTCTCCTCTATGTCTTTCCTCAGATATAGATTCAGCCCGCTCTCCGGAGCGGGCTTTTTTTTGCCTGCGCGTGCAGGCTCAGGCCTTGAGCAGGCCGAGGATGGCCGTCAGTTCGCTGCGAATGGCGACCAGGTCTATCGGCACACTGGCGCTGTCGATGCCGGGTTCGGCACGACTGTCGAGCTTGTTGCGGGCGCCGCTGATGGTGAAGCCCTGCTCGTACAGCAGTTCGCGGATGCGACGGATCAGCAGTACTTCATGATGCTGGTAATAGCGACGATTGCCGCGCCGCTTGACCGGCTTCAGTTGCGTGAATTCCTGTTCCCAGTAGCGCAGCACATGCGGCTTCACGCCGCACAGCTCGCTCACCTCACCAATGGTGAAATAGCGCTTCGCCGGAATCGGCGGCAACGGTTCGAGCAGAGGCTTGGCTGCGCGGTCGTTCATTCAGCAGAGAGGGTTCAGGCGGCGTGGGACGAATTGCGCTGGGTCGCGCTGTCGACCATGGCCTTCAGTTTCTGGCTGGCGTGGAAGGTCACCACACGACGTGCGCTGATCGGGATTTCTTCGCCGGTCTTCGGATTACGGCCCGGGCGCTGCGGCTTGTCGCGCAACTGGAAATTACCGAAACCGGACAGCTTCACCGATTCACCGCGCTCGAGGGCATCGCGGATCTCGCCGAAAAAGGTCTCGACCATGTCCTTCGCTTCGCGCTTGTTCAGGCCCACCTGCTCGAACAGCAGTTCAGCCAGCTCGGCCTTGGTCAGGGTCGGCAGCTCTTTCTCGGCTTTGGTGCGTGCTTGCGACGCAAGCACGGCACGACCGAGATCGGCGGCGAGGACGGATTCCATTTCGGCAGGATTGCTGTGGTTCATGATGTGATCGGGGTCCGACTGGCTGTGAGGCTGGCTGTAGTGCTGGCTCTGGGCTGGCTTGTTTTGCTGACTTTCTTGCTGGCTTATTTTCTCAGCGTCGCGCCGTGTTTTTTGCTGACAGCGTCGACCAGGGCGGCCATTGCAGCGTCCACCGAATCGTCCTGCAGGGTGGATTGAGTATCTTGCATGGTCATGCGGAAAGCAAGACTTTTTTGGTCTTCGGCGAGTCCTTTGCCGCGATATTCATCAAATAAAACAATATGTTGCATGATTCGACATGCCGGGTTGGCCTGTGCCTCCGCCTGTAGCGTGTCGATGATGGATTGCACCTGAACAGTGCTCTGCACCAGCAGCGCAAGGTCGCGCGTGACGGCCGGGAATTTCGAAATCTCGCGATACGCGGGCACCTGGCGCTGCTGCAGCGCATCGGCATCGACCTCGAACACCACCGGCGCCAACGGCAGTTCCAGCTGCTGCTGCAGTTTCGGGTGCAGCTCGCCGATGATGCCGATGGACTTGCCCTGCAAGACCACTGCGGCCGAACGGCCCGGATGCAGCGCCGGATGGGATGCCGGCTCGAAACGCAGCACGACCGGTGCAAACAGCGCTTCCAGGTCGGCCTTCACATCAAAGAAATCCACCGGGCGTGTCGGCTGGCCCCACTGCTCTTCCGCCACAGCGCCATACGCGAGCGCAGCAACCCGCTTGGGCTGCGCAAAACCGGCGACGGCCAGTGGGCCATCCTGCACCGACGCATCTTTCGCGAACACGCCGCCAATCTCGAACACGCGCACCCGGCTGGCCTTGCGGTTCAGGTTGTACTTCACGTTCGCGACCAGGCCGCTCAACAACTGCGAGCGCATCACGCTCATCTGGCTGGCGATCGGATTCAACAGGCGGATCGGGTCGGCGTTGCCGGCGAAATCACGCTCGGCGGCTTCCTCGATGAAGCTGTAATTCACCACTTCCTGGTAGTCGAGGTCAGCGAGCTGGCGGCGCACGGTGAACAGCGAGCGCTGTGCTTCGGGTGCGATACGGATCTGGTTCGCAGCGACCGGCGGCAGCGCCGGGATATGCTCGAAACCATGCACCCGCGCGATCTCTTCGATCAGGTCTTCTTCGATCTCGATGTCGAAGCGATAGCTCGGCGGCGTCACCGCAAAGGTATCGCCGGTTTGCGTGAATGGCAGCGCAAGGCGCGTGAAGATGTCCGCGACTTGTTCCGCTTGCAGTGGTATGCCGATGATCTTCGCCGCACGTGCAACGCGCAGCGAGACCGGCGCACGTTTCGGCAGGCGGGTGACCTGGTCATCCACCGGGCCCACGCTCGCCTGACCAGCGACACCGCAGATCTCGACGATCAGGGCGGTGATGCGCTCGATGTGCTCGACCGTGGTCGCGAAATCGACGCCACGCTCGAAACGATGCGCAGCATCGGTGGAGAAGTTGTAACGACGCGCCCTGCCCTGCAGCGCCTGCGGCCACCAGAATGCGGCTTCCAGATAGATGTTGGTCGTCTCCAGCGATACCGCCGTCGCATCGCCACCCATGATGCCGGCCAGCGATTCGACTTGCTGGTCGTCTGCGATCACACCGACCCAGCTGTCAAGCTCGACGGTGTTGCCGTTCAAAAGCTTCAGCTGCTCGCCCGGCTTGCCCCAGCGGACGTCGAGGCCGCCGTGGATCTTGTCGAGGTCGAACACGTGGGTCGGACGACCCAGCTCGAGCATCACATAATTCGAGATATCGACCAGCGCCGAGATCGGACGCTGACCGCTGCGCTCAAGGCGCTGCTTCATCCATTGCGGGGTTTCAGCTTTCGCATTCAGCCCGCGAATCACGCGGCCCGAGAAGCGGCCGCACAGGTCCGGCGCGCTGATCTTCACCGGCAGTTTTTCATCCAGCGTCACGACGACAGGCTTCGATGCCGGCGCGTTCAGCGGCGTGCCGGTCAGTGCCGACACTTCGCGCGCCACGCCCAGCACAGACAGGCAGTCGGCACGGTTCGGCGTCAGCTTGATGGTGAACTTCAGGTCATTCAGTTGATAGTGGTCGCGGAAGTTCTGGCCCACTTGCGCCGTCTCGGCCAGCTCCAGCAAGCCACCGTGGTCTTCCGATAATTTCAGTTCGCGCGCCGAGCACAGCATGCCCTGCGATTCAACGCCACGCAGTTTGCCGACCTTGATCTCGAACGGTTGACCGTCATCGCCCGGCGGCAGCTTGGCGCCGGCCAGTGCGCACGGCACCTTCATGCCGACGCGCACATTCGGCGCGCCGCACACGATGTTGAGCAGCGTGCCGGTACCGGCATCGACCTGACACACATTCAGGCGGTCGGCGTTCGGGTGCTTCTCGACCGCCACCACCAGCGCGACGACGACGTTGTTGAACGGCGGTGCAACCGGTTCGACCTCTTCGACCTCGAGGCCGGCCATGGTCAGCAAGTGCGACAGTTCATCCGAGGTCAGTTTGGGATCGACCAGGGTGCGCAGCCAGTTTTCGGAGAATTGCATGTCGCGTGCTCAGTTGAATTGTTTCAGGAAGCGCAGGTCGCCTTCGTAAAACAGGCGCAGGTCGCTGATGCCATAACGCAGCATGGTCAGGCGCTCAAGGCCGGAGCCGAACGCAAAACCGATGAACTGCTCGGGGTCGAGACCCATGTTGCGCAACACCGTCGGATGCACCTGGCCGGCACCGGACACTTCCAGCCAGCGACCCTTCAGCGGACCGGAGCCGAAGGCGATATCGATCTCGGCCGATGGCTCGGTGAACGGGAAGTAGGAGGGACGAAAACGTACCTGCAAGTCGTCGGTCTCGAAGAAGGCTTTCACGAATTCGAGATACACGCCCTTCAGGTCAGCGAAGCTGATGTCAGTATCGATCCACAGTCCCTCGACCTGATGGAACATCGGCGAGTGGGTCGCATCGCTGTCAACGCGATAGGTACGGCCCGGTGCGATCACCTTGATCGGCGGCTGGTGCATCTTCGCATAGCGCACCTGCATCGGGCTGGTATGCGTGCGCAGCAGCAGCGGCTTGCCGGTGCTGTCCTTGCCGTCGATATAGAAGGTGTCCTGCATCGAGCGCGCCGGGTGGTTCTCCGGGCTGTTCAATGCGGAGAAATTGGTCCAGTCGGTCTCGATCTCGGGACCATCGGCAACGTCGAAACCGATCGAGCCGAAAATGGCTTCGATCCGCTCCCAGCTGCGCATCACCGGATGGATGCCACCGGTGCCGCGGCCACGGCCGGGCAGCGTGACATCGATCGCTTCGGCATTCAGGCGCGCATTCATTTGCGCATCGGACAGCGCATTGCGGCGCGCATTGAGAGCGGTCTCGATCTTTTCCTTGGCGGCATTGATCACCGCGCCCTGCGCGCGACGCGCGTCAGGGTCGAGCTTGCCCAGGCCCTTCATCAGTTCGGTCACCTGGCCGGTCTTGCCCAGGTATTTCGCCTTCGCGTTCTCCAGCGCGGCAGGATCTTCCGCAGCGAGGAAATCGGCCTCGGCGGCGACGACGAGTTGTTCGAGCGAGCTCATGCGTGTCGGATGCCCAATTCTGTGTTTCGGGTGTCGCACCGGCGCTGGCACAAGCCTGTCGCACGGCGCCAATAAAAACGGGGCACAAGGCTTTCACCTGTGCCCCGCTAGCCGTATCCGTTGTTACGCTACTGCGCGTCCCGAATCTGGCTCTGCGATGTTCGTCGTACGCTTGTACGACTTAACTTCTCGAACCCGATTGGTGCCGCTCGCTACGCTTTTCAACGGACACTTGGTACTGCTGGCCTTGCTTAAGCAGCGATGGTGGCCTTCACCTGATTGACAATCGCGGCGAATGCCGGCTTGTCCATCACGGCCATGTCAGCCAGCACTTTGCGATCAAGACCGATCTCTGCGCGCTTCAAGCCGTTCATGAACACGCTGTAGGTCAGGCCATGCTCGCGCGACGCGGCATTGATACGGGTGATCCACAGTGCGCGGAAGACGCGCTTCTTGTTACGACGATCGCGGTAAGCATACTGGCCGGCACGCATGACGGCTTGCTTGGCAACGCGATAGACGCGGCTGCGACGGCCACGATAGCCTTTGGCGGCGTCGAGGACTTTTTTATGACGGGCCCGTGCTGTGACCCCACGTTTGACTCTTGGCATTGTTGACTCCTGTTGTCGAGAGTGAGGTTAGGCGAAGGGCATCATCGCGCGGATCGAGTCCATGTTCGTCTCATGGACGGTCACGGCTCCACGCAGCTGGCGCTTGTTCTTGGTGGTTTTCTTGGTCAGGATGTGGCGCTTGAAAGCCTGGCCACGTTTGACGGTACCGCCCGGGCGAACGCGAAAACGCTTCTTCGCGCTGCTCTTGGTTTTCATCTTTGGCATGCAAATTCCGTCCTCTTACGGACGGCTCCATGATTTGCGACGCAGGTGGCAGCAACCGCTGCTCTTGGATGCCTGAGATCGCTTCTGTCGGTCGCTGAAAACACGCGTCTTTCAGCTACCTTCAACACCGAATTCGAGTCCGATGCCGTTTTTACAACCCTGCTTTTCAGCAGAGCCATAGATTCTAACAAATTTCCGGGATCTGTCCCAAGCGGCAAAGATTCGCGCGATTACGCGATCTTTTTCTTCTTGGGCGACAGCACCATGATCATCTGGCGCCCTTCCATCTTCGGGAACTGCTCGACCTGGCCATAGGGCTCGAGGTCTGCCTTCAGACGTTCCAGCATGCGCGCGCCGATTTCCTGGTGTGCCATCTCGCGGCCACGGAAACGCAGCGTGATCTTGGTCTTGTCACCCTCGTCGAGGAACTTGATCAGATTGCGCAGCTTGATGTTGTAGTCGCCGTCGTCGGTACCGGGGCGGAACTTGACCTCTTTGACCGAGATCACTTTCTGCTTGAGCTTCGCTTCGTGCGCGCGCTTTTGCTCCTGGTACTTGAACTTGCCGTAGTCCATCAGGCGCGCGACCGGCGGTTGCGCGGTGGGCGCAATCTCGACCAGATCGACATTCGCCTCTTCGGCGAGACGGAAGGCATCAGCGAGGCTGACGATACCGAGCGGCTCATTTTCCACGCCCGACAGGCGCAACTGGGGCGCCGTGATTTCACCGTTAATGCGGTGCGACTTGTCCGTAGCTATTGCAGTGTCCTTCAAAAATCCAATAAATATAGCCGTGCTTCTGCTGCGAGCCAGCCTGACGGTCCTCCGTCAGGCCTTGGTCGAGATCTCCTGCTGGAGTCGCTCGACCAGACTGTCAACGGACATGACGCCCAGATCGACATTGCCTCGCGCACGCACGGCCACGGTGTTTGCCTCACGTTCCTTGTCCCCTACCACGATGATGTAGGGCACTTTCTGGACGGAGTGCTCGCGTATTTTATAGGTTATTTTCTCGTTACGCAAATCGGCCTGCACTCTAAACCCTTGTTTTTTCAGGCTTTGCTCAAGTTTCAGTGCATAGTCGGCCTGGCCGTCAGTGATATTCAAAATGGAAATTTGCACCGGGGAAAGCCACAGCGGCAGCGCGCCCGCATGGTTTTCGATCAGCATGCCGATAAAGCGTTCGAGCGACCCGAGGATCGCCCGGTGTAGCATCACCGGCACCTTGCGGGTGTTGTCATCGGCCACGTATTCCGCTTCCAGACGTACCGGCATCGAGAAATCGACCTGGATGGTGCCGCACTGCCACGGACGGCCGATCGCATCTTTCAGCGTGTATTCGATCTTCGGGCCGTAGAACGCGCCCTCGCCCGGCGTGATCTCGTACGCGCAGCCTGAGCGCTTCAGCGATTCGATCAGCGCATTCTCGGCCTTGTCCCACAGTTCATCGGAACCGACGCGCTTCTCCGGACGGGTCGCGACCTTGTAGATGACCTCGTTGAAGCCGAAATCACGATAGACCTTCTGCAGCAGCGCGGTGAACGCCACGCACTCGTCAAGGATCTGGTCTTCGGTACAGAAGATATGGCCATCATCCTGCGTGAAGCCGCGCACACGCATCATCCCATGCAGCGAACCGGACGGCTCGTTGCGGTGGCACTGGCCGAACTCGCCATAACGCAGCGGCAGCTCGCGATATGAGTGCATGTTCGAGCGGAAGATCTGCACATGACCGGGGCAATTCATCGGCTTCAATGCATACGCACGGTTCTCGGAATCCGTGGTGAACATATTGTCCTTGTAGTTATCCCAGTGGCCGGACTTCTCCCACAGCGAACGATCCAGGATCTGCGGTGCTTTCACTTCCTGGTAGCCGTTGTCCTGGTACACATGGCGCATGTACTGCTCGACCTGCTGCCAGATGGTCCAGCCCTTCGGATGCCAGAAGATCAGGCCCGGCGCTTCATCCTGGAAGTGGAACAGGTCGAGCTGGCGACCCAGTTTGCGATGGTCGCGCTTCTCCGCCTCTTCCAGCATGTGCAGGTAGGCTTCCTGATCCTCTTTCCTGGTCCATGCGGTGCCGTAGATACGCTGCAGCATCTCGTTCTTCGAGTCGCCGCGCCAGTAAGCACCGGCCACCTTCATCAGCTTGAATACCTTCAGCTTGCCAGTCGATGGCACGTGCGGGCCGCGGCACAGGTCGGTGAACTTGCCTTCGCTGTACAGCGACACGTCTTCACCCGCCGGGATCGATGCAATGATCTCGGCCTTGTACGCCTCGCCTATCGATTTGAAATAGGCCACGGCTTCGTCGCGCGGCAGCACCTTGCGCTCGACCACTTCATCTTTCTTGGCCAGCTCGGCCATCTTCTTTTCGATGGCCTGCAAGTCTTCCGGCGTGAACGGGCGCTTGTACGAAAAGTCGTAATAGAAGCCATGCTCGATCACGGGGCCGATGGTGACCTGCGCATCCGGGAACAGCTCCTTCACCGCATAGGCCAGCAGGTGCGCCGTCGAATGACGGATCACATCCAGACCGTCGGCATCCTTGTCGGTGACGATCGCAAGCTCGGCATCGCGATCGATCAGGTAAGAGGTATCGACCAGCTGGCCATCGACCTTGCCGGCCAGCGCGGCCTTGGCCAGGCCGGCGCCAATCGACGACGCGACTTGCGCGACCGTCACTGCGGATTCGAACTGACGCTGCGAGCCATCGGGTAGTCGGACTGAAATCATGCTCTGCTCCTTGCGGTGGACCGCTGCAGCGGGTGGGCTGCGTGCGGCCGATACGGCGAATGGGTATTGCGAATGATTGATGCTAACGATCGTCGTGCATGAAAACAGCAGACGAAAAAAAACGCGGACCAGCCGCGTTTTTTGTTCCGGACACCGCTGTTGGCGGATGCCCGTTCCTGCAGGAATGAAAAGACGGACTAGCGTATGGATGCCGAAACTGACGGGCTAGTTCGCGGTGTCATAACCGTTTCGCCTTTCTCGCTCTTATCCAATGTCCTGCAGTTAAGTGTTGGTAGGCACGATTGGACTCGAACCAACGACCCCTACCATGTCAAGGTAGTGCTCTAACCAGCTGAGCTACGCGCCTAAAGAAGCGGAATTATAGCCAGATTTGTATGGCCGCGCCAAGTGCCTGATTGAAATTATTTTGAAGGTATTAGTTTTCTGGCATGGCCGTCTGCGCGATGGACTGAGGCGCACCTCAGTATGCCACTGCCGTTTCACGGGCAGGTCGCATGCGACCAGAATTCCCCGCTACACCTTGCACCGGGACGACACAGCACATGCCGCGAGCCTCAAAACGTCATCCCGGCGCAGGCCGGGATCCAGCGACTTGCACACTGCCTGAGACTTGGTGACAGCCGGTGGGGGATCGACTTCATGCGCGCTTCACCTCGACCACGCCTTTGACATCGCGAATGACATTCATCGCCTTCGTCAGCTGCTCGGTCGACGAGATCTCGCCGGTGAAAGACATGATCGCCTGTCCTTTAACGCTGCGGGTCGATACGCCGATCACATTGATCTTCTCGCGCAGGAAGATATCCGAGATATCGCGCAACAAGCCCTGCCGATCCTGCGCGAGCACGAACACATCCACCGGGTACACCGTATCGTTGCCGAGGTCGCCCCAGGTGGTCTGGACCATGCGTTCCGGCGCGCGGGTGACGATCTGCGACAGGTTCTTGCAGCTCGCGCGGTGGATGGAGATGCCTTTGCCGCGCGTGATGAAGCCGACGATGGGGTCGGGCGGTGCCGGCTTGCAGCAGCTGGCCATCTGCGTCAGCAAGCCTTCGGTGCCCAGCACCAGCACACCGGCCTTGCCACCCTGCGTGACGCTCGACGCGCGGCTCTTGCGCGGCAACACCGCTTCATCGACCGGCGCCGCTGCGCGTGCCGGATCATCTGCATGCAATTCCTGCTCGACCAGCCGCAAGCTGAAACGATCATTGCCGACCGCCAGCAACAGCTCATCCAGTTTTTCAAAGCCGAGCTTGTGCGCGAGGTCTTCCAGGTTGACCGCCGTACGGCCTTCGCGCTGCAATGTCTTTTCCAGCAGCGTGCGACCGCGCGCGAGCGTTTCGGCCTGCTCGATCGCATTGAACCAGGCACGTATCTTCGAACGCGTACGCGGGCTGGCCGTGTAACCATCGGACAGCCAGTCACGCGACGGGCCAGCGGTACCGGCGGCCGCAGCTTCACCCTTCGCGGTAATGATTTCGACAGTCTGCCCGTTCTTCAGCCGGGTGTTCAATGGCACCATCGCACCATTCACCTTCGCGCCGCGACAGCGGTGGCCGACATCGCTGTGCAGCTGGTACGCAAAGTCGATCGGCGTCGCACCCTCGGGCAATTCCAGCAGCCGGCCCTGCGGCGTCATCACATAGATGCGGTCATTGATGGCCGCCGCCTTCAGCTGCTGCACCCATTGGCGGTCGGTCTCTTCCTCACCGACCACGACATCGGCCACTTCGCTCTTCCATGCCAGCAGCTGGCGCAACCACGCGATCTTCTGATCATACGAGTCGTCCAGCGACGATGCACTGCCTTCCTTGTAGCGCCAGTGCGCAGCCACGCCGTATTCGGCAAACTGGTGCATCTCGCGCGTGCGCACCTGCACTTCCAGTGTGCGCCCGTCATCGGCCTCGACCACGGTGTGCAGCGACTGGTAGCCATTTGCCTTGGGCCGTGCGATGTAGTCGTCAAACTCTTCGGGGATCGGCGTCCAGATGTTGTGCACGATGGACAGCACCGCATAGCAGGTCTTCACATCATCGACGATCACGCGGAACGCGCGCACATCATGCAGGCGCTTGAAATCGATTTCCTTGCCGCGCATCTTGTTCCAGATGCTGTAGATGTGCTTGGGCCGGCCATAGACTTCGGCCTTCACGCCGGCAGCGGCCAGTTCATCCTTCAGGCGCGCGATCGCGCCTTCGACGAAGCTCTCGCGCTCAAGCCGCTTCTCTTCCAGCATCTTCGCGATGCGCTTGTAATTGTCCGGCTCCGAGAACCGGAAAGACAGGTCTTCCAGTTCCCACTTCAGCTGCCAGACGCCGAGGCGGTTAGCCAGTGGCGCATACAGATCGAATGTCTCGCGCGCATAGCGCAAGGTCATGTCGTTCTCGCGCTTTGTCTCGGCGAAAAAGCGCAGCGTGGTCAGGCGCGACGTCAGGCGCACCAGCACCACGCGCATGTCGGTGGCCATCGCCAGCGTCATCTTGCGCAGCGTCTCGAGCTGGCCGGCCGCCTGCGACTTGCTCTTGTCTTTGCTTTTGTCTTTGCTTTTGTCTTTGCCCTTGTCCTTGCTCTTGTCCGGCTCCGGTTGCACGAAATTGCCCTCGTGCAGACGCATCAGTTGCCGTATGCCGGCGATCAGGTCAGCAATCTCCTTGCCGAACCGGGTCTCGACCTGCTCGGCCATCCCGGCATCGAGTGCGGTCAGCTCGAACAGCATGCCGGCGATGCGGGTATCGATGTCAGTCTTCAGCGCTGCCAGTGCCGCCACCACGCCGCGCGAGAAAGCCATCGCCTCCTGACCGGTAGGCACGGCCTTGCCCTCATATGCGGGGCGCGCGAACTCGACGGCAGCCAGCAGGCGCGCGCTGTCGGTGGCATTCAGCCCCAGGGTCAATTGTTCGTCGCCGTCACGGACAGCACTTACGGATACCATCGCCTAGTCCAACATTTGTTTCAACGCTTTTTCAACGACTTTTCAACGCTTTTTCAACGCCCGCTTCAACGCTTTTTTCAACGCTCGTTTCAACCCTTGTTTCACGCCTGGCGCGCCGCCTGGCCGAACGCCTCATTCAGCCGTCCCGCTGCCTGGCCCGACAAGAAGTCGCGCGCCAGCGCGATCTGATCCGCATGCATGAAGGTCGGCGCATGGCCGATGCCGGGCAACTCGACCAGCGTTGCCTTCGGGCCGCGCTGCGTCATCTGCCGTGCCGATTCGGCGCTCAGCAAGTCGGACTCGCTGCCGCGCACCAGCAGCACCGGGCAGCGGATGGCGTCATAGGCCGCCCACATCGCGGCCTCGCCCTGTTTGGCACTGTCCTCGGTCAGGGACTTGAAGGGCGTGGCCAGCGCCAGATCGTAATGGCGACGCCAGCGGCCATCGGCATCCTGTCTCAGCACATCGCGTGCCAGCTTGTCCCATTCACCATCACTGTGCGGTCCGAACGGCGCGGAGATGGTGCGGATGTAATCGCGCCCCTCATCGAAGCTGGCAAAGCGCACATCGGTGCCGATGTAGTCGCCAATTCGCTGCAGCGCCGGGAAATGCAGCGCCGGACCGACATCGTTCATCACCATCTTGCGGATCGGCGACTCCGGCAGCGCGGCAAGGCCCATGCCGATCAGCGCGCCCATCGAGGTGCCGAACCAATCGACCTGCGGCACATCGAGCCGCGCAACCAGGGTCACCATGTCGCTGACGTACTGAGGCACGACATAAAAGGCCGGGTTCTTCAGCCAGGACGAGCGGCCACGGCCCACCACGTCCGGGCAGATCACGCGGTAGCGGTCGCACATTGCGGCCGCCAGTGCATCGAAGTCATCCGACACGCGCGTGACGCCATGCACGCAAACCAGTACCTGCGGATTGTTCGGGTCGCCCCACTCCTTGTAGGCCATCTGGTGCAGCCCGGCCGGGGACAGGCATTGCACCATCTTGATCTGCGGCTGCTTCATTCAGGGGCATCCTTGCAGGACGATGCCAGCAGACCTGGCGATCGTTGTTGAAAGATTGCTCATTTTACCGGGGTCTGCCCTTAGAATCTCGTTTCCGCAGCATCCACATCACTGGCTACAGAGAGGAAAGTCCATGCAGAACCGTCAGCTGTCCGGCAAGACCGCGCTGGTCACCGGCTCCACCTCGGGCATCGGCCTTGGCATTGCGCAGGCACTGGCCGCCGAGGGCGCCAATATTGTGTTCAATGGCTTTGGCGACGCCACAGCGATCGCAGCACTGCAACAGCAGACAGCCAGCCAGTACGGTGTGAAGACTGCGTATAGCGGCGCCGACATGACCAAGCCAACCGAGATCGAGACCATGATTGCCGATGCGATTGCGCAGTTCGACAGCATCGACATCCTGGTCAACAATGCCGGCATCCAGCATGTGGCGAATGTCGAAGACTTCCCGGTCGATCGCTGGGATGCGGTGATTGCGATCAACCTGACATCGGCGTTTCACACCTCCCGTCTCGCGCTGCCGAAGATGAAGGAAAAGAACTGGGGCCGCATCATCAACATCGCGTCGGCGCACGGTCTGGTGGCCTCGGCCGGCAAATCGGCCTATGTGGCATCCAAGCATGGCATCGTCGGGCTGACCAAGGTGACCGCGCTCGAGAATGCGCAGAGCGGCATCACCGCGAATGCGATCTGTCCGGGCTGGGTCTTGACACCGCTGGTGCAGAAGCAGGTCGATGCGCGCGCCGCAGCCAACCATATCCCGGTCGAACAGGCCAAGCGCGAGCTGCTGCTGGAGAAGCAGCCGTCGGGCGAGTTCGTCACGCCCGAGCAACTGGGCGCGCTGGCGGTCTTCCGGTGCAGCGATGCCGCATCGCAGGTGCGCGGCGTCGCGTGGAACATGGACGGCGGCTGGGTGGCGCAGTAACCGGCGCAGTCAACGGCACCATAGCCAGCGCAGACCGCAAGAAGCCGGTGCGTTGGCGCCGGCCTGTTACCGGCCTGTTACCGGCCTGCTGTCGTCCCGCAGTTGGCCCGCAGCCGGTCGCTGCAGCTAGCCGGTCGTGTCCGTGATCAGTTTTTCCAGCACCGGGTTGATCGCATCGAAAATATCCATGTCGCTGATTTCATCGACATAATCGAGAACCGATCGCCCGTATTGATCGAGGTGCGTCAATTCCGGAAAATCGTCTTGCTTGCAAAGGAAGTGCACGGTCTGGACATCCTGGTTCAGCACGGCATGGAAAATCAGCGTCCTGCCGTGCTCATCCGGCAGGTTGATCAGATGCGTACCGTCGAGCAAAGTCGATAAATGCGCATAGGCCACAGCGGCGTCCTCGCCACGAAAGCCCTTCAGGTTGGCCTGATAAAAATTCAGCGCGGGATTGGACGGCTGCAGTTTCACGCCCGCCTGCAGGAGCAGGTTCAGCGCATCGGCATGACCATGGGCTTGCGCCAACATGGCCGCATTGGCGCCATTGATGTTCAACGCATGTTTGTCCAGATCGGGGCATTCGTTCAGCAGGAAGTCCACCAGCTCGGTCATCCCGTTTGCCGCCGCCCAGGTCAACAGGGTGTTGTCGCTGCGGGTACGGGCCGTCGGGTCGCAGCCCATCTCGATCATCGTGACAAGCACGCGTGTCACTTGATCCACAGGCGTGCCAATCTTGACGATCTTAAGCAAGAGATCTGCGAGGTTTTTCTGCATGCCCGGACCAAAATTGATCACGGGTTCCCGATCGAAGCGCAAGTTTTCATTTTTCATGGATCTCAAAACTTTTTCGATCCTGACCATCTGTTTCTCGAGCACGCCGTTCTCGAGCCACAACAATTGTCGTTGAAGCCGGGCGTGATCGGAAGCGCCCGTATCCCGTTCGTCCACAGTTGGCGCCGTATGCGACAGGTCCGTCGTCACCGAACTTGTCGCTACGTCCGCGCCGGAAAGCTTTGCATCACGAGCCTGCTGCTCTTTGGCCCTGACCGAAGGTGGCACGCGCGTACGCGGTGCGCGGCTTTTGACCGGATTTTTTTCGTCGGTTTTGGACGCCGCCACATCGGCATTGGCATCTTTGGTCGACAAGGGGCTGATCCCCTGCATGGCACCGGTATTGCTCTGCACTGGCTTCATGACGTTCTCTCCCTGGTGACCGTCGCCCGCTGATGCGGGCGTCACGCGTCAGTCAATGAGGGGAACGAAATGGGCATCTGATCGCGGACTAGTGCATCGCCGACGCACTATCGCCGGGCGTAAAAAAACCCGCCGGCAGCGCGGCGGGTTTTGACGGGATGCAGCGAGTTCTGTGCGCCGTCAGGTCTGAACAGCGCATCCCGTTGCAGCGCGAAGCGCTTCCTCGGTCACGCCCGGCGCCAGTTCCACCAGTTTCAGACCATGCTCGGTCACGTCCAGCACCGCAAGGTCGGTGATGATGCGATCCACCACTCCGACCCCGGTCAGCGGCAGGTTGCAATGCTCGAGCAGCTTGTGCGAGGTCGTACCATCCTTCGCCTTGGCCACATGCTCCATCAGCACCACCACGCGCTTGACGCCGGCCACCAGATCCATCGCACCGCCCATGCCCTTGACCATTTTGCCGGGGATCATCCAGTTCGCGAGATCACCGCGCTCGGACACCTGCATCGCGCCGAGAATGGCGATGTTGATCTTGCCGCCGCGGATCATCGCGAAAGAATCTGCCGAGCTGAAAAACGATGCTCCCGGCAGCGCCGTCACCGTTTGCTTGCCGGCATTGATCAGATCCGGATCGACCGCGTCTTCGGTCGGGAACGGGCCGATGCCGAGCAAGCCGTTCTCGGACTGCAGCCACACGGTGATGTCCTTCGGGACGTAGTTGGCCACCAGCGTCGGCAAGCCGATGCCGAGGTTGACGTAGAAGCCGTCTTCCAGCTCTGCGGCAGCGCGCGCTGCCATTTCTTCACGAGTCCATGCCATCTGTCGCTCCCTGCTTACTGTGCACGAACCGTGCGTTGTTCAATGCGCTTCTCCGGGCTCGCGTTGACCACGATCCGGTGCACGAAAATACCGGGCAGGTGCACGGCATCGGGATCGATATCACCGACGCCGACCAGTTCCTCGACCTCGACAATCGTGAGCTTGCCGGCCATCGCGACGTTCGGGTTGAAGTTGCGCGAGGTCTTGCGGAATACCAGGTTGCCGGTCGGGTCGGCTTTCCAGGCCTTGACCAGCGACACATCAGCCACCAGCGAGCGCTCCATCACGTATTGTTCGCCGTCGAACACGCGTACTTCCTTGCCGTCGGCAACGATGGTGCCGACGCCGGTCTTGGTGAAGAAGGCCGGAATGCCGGCACCGCCCGCACGCAGCTTCTCGGCCAGCGTGCCCTGCGGCGTGAATTCCAGCTCGAGTTCGCCGGACAGATACTGGCGCTCGAATTCCTTGTTCTCGCCGACATAGGACGCGATCATTTTTTTGATCTGGCGGGTGGTGAGCAACTGCCCGAGGCCGAAGCCATCGACGCCGGCATTGTTCGAGATCGCCGTCAGGCCCTTGACGCCCGAATCGCGCAGCGCGGCGATCAGCGCCTCGGGTATGCCGCACAGGCCAAAGCCGCCGACCGCGATGGTCTGGCCATCGCTGACCACGCCCGCCAGTGCGCTGGCGGCATCCGGATACACTTTTTTCATGGGTCTCCTCGGTTACACTGTTGGCACATTTTGCCCAACGGGCAAGGATAAGAGCGAAAAAAGCGCCTCGCAATACCGTAAAAGTACGAGCAGCCGTCCGCCGGCAAGAAGCACGACGGACTTTGAGACCCATCACGCACCGTTCCCGGACCAGCCCCTGACCGCATGAGCCAGGCCCAGCCCGCCCCAGCCGGCATCGATTTCGAGACTATTTTCCGCCACGCGCCGGTCGGCATGTGCGTGTCGCAGCAGCGCGTGATCACGGCCTGCAACGAGGCACTCGCGACCATCTTTGGCTACCGGACCGAACAGTTGTGTGGCCAGTCCTTCTCCATCCTGTACCCGTCAACCGATGAATTCGAGCGCACCGGCGCGCGCATCGCGCCCATTCTGAACCGGCACGGGCATTACTCCGACGAGCGCATCATGAAGCGCGCCGGCGGCGAACTGTTCTGGTGCCATGTGACCGGGCGCTCGCTGGAACGCAACGACCCGCATGCGTCCGGCATCTGGACTTTCGAAGATCTGGCCAGCCGGCGGCCGGTGACGGCCGAGTTGTCGGCGCGCGAACGCGAAGTGGCGGCGCTGCTGGTCGACGGACTGACCAGCAAGGAGATCGGCCGCCAGCTGGACCTGAGCCCGCGCACGGTGGAAATGCATCGCGCGCGGCTGATGAAAAAATTTTCGGCGGGGACGTCGAGCGAGCTGGTCAACCGCTTGCTCGGCGGACTGGCTACTTGAGGCACGTCGCCGATTCACCCTGGCCGCAGCGCAAATGCAGCCCTCCCACCCTGCCCACATGAGCCTGAACACATCTACAGAGACGCGCAAACTTGCGCCAATTCGTCACGTTTTGAGACCCGTGGCGACTGTCATGGCCGCCCTGACCCTGTCGGCCGCTGCAGCGCCCGCTGCGATCGCAGCCAGCCTGTTCGGAGATACGCCCTGCGAGCGCTGGTCAGCGATGGAAATCGATGCCAAACGCCGATGGACACTGGCTTTCCTCGCACCGCTGAGCATGGCGCATGAAGACCGGCAGAAGACGGGTGAAGACAAGTTCAACAGCAGGGCCGAGGCAGCCGAGCGCGCAATCACGAGTATCGATGGCTATTGCACGGCGAACCCTGCCAAGGGCGCAGCCGATGGCGCCGCTGTCCATCTGGAATCGCTGGTGGGAACGCGCTGATAAACGCACGGCCATTCCCCGGGCGCAGTGCTCCGGGGCTGCGGCAACTCCGTCGCGGCTACATCAAAGGCTTCAGCAACTGCGCGCGCATCGTCTCCGGCAAAGGCTGCGACTTCTCGATGCGCTGGTCAACCCACACGACCTTCGAGCCGCCTTCGGCTGCGACGATATCCGGCGTATCGACACGCCTGATCTGGTGCATCGTCTGAAAGCTGGAGCGACCGAAATCGCCGACATGCGTCGTGACCTCGATGTCGCCCGGATAGCGCAACTGCTTCAGGAAGGTGCAGTGCGCATTGATGATCACGGGCCCGACGCCGAGCGGATCGGGTGGACAGCCGAGCGCCTCGAACCACGCAATGCGCGCCTGTTCGAGGTAGCGGAAGTACACCGTATTGTTCACGTGTCCCATCGCATCCATGTCGCCCCAGCGGATCGGCATGCGCATGCGATGGACCAGCACGTAGTGCTCGGGGATCATCGTGTGTGATCGAATGCGGTCACAGGATCGATCAGAACGCGGCCATGCCGTCGTCGGCCGTCATGATCGCGCCATTGATAAAGCGCGATTCATCCGACGACAGCAGCAACAGCAGGCCATCGAGGTCTTCCGGCTGGCCAACGCGCTTGCGCGGCAACACGTCGATCAGCTTCTTGCCGCCTTCGCTGGCAAAGTATTCGCGGTTGATCTCGGTTTCGATGTAGCCGGGGCAGATCGCATTCACATTGATGCCATAACGTCCCCACTCCAGCGCCATCGCCTTCGTCATTTGCACTGCAGCGGCCTTGCTCATGCAGTAAACGCCGATCTGCGACAGTACGCGCAGGCCGGCGACGGACGCGATATTGATGATGCGGAACTGACGCGAGGGCTCGGCCTTCGAGCGCAGGATCATGCGCTTCGCGACTTCCTGCGCAACGAAGAAGCTGCCCTTGGTGTTGGTATCGAACACGAAGTCATAGTCTTCCGGCGTCACGTCCACCAGCTTGCCGGTGGTCGATACGCCCGAGTTGTTGACCAGGATATCGATCGGGCCCGCTTCGGTCTCGGCATGCGCCACTGCAGCCTTGATGCTCGCGTGATCCGTCACATCCAGCGCCACGATGCGTGCCGCACCGCCGGCGGACTCGATCTCGGCCCGCAGCTCTTTGAGCCTGTCCGTGCGGCGCGCGGCCAGCACCACGGTTGCGCCCGCTTCGGCCAGCACTTTCGCAAAGCGCGCACCGAGTCCGCTGGACGCACCGGTGACCAACGCCACCTTGCCCTTGAAATTCACTTCAATGCCCACAAAGCCTCCCTTTGGATGATGTTGTCGTTTTGTGGCCGTTATCATTACATGAAAGCCGCGCTCGCCGCCTGCCGGAACTGGCGCTGGCCGGCAAAATCCCCGACAATCGCGGCAAACCAACCGATGCCGCGTATCGATACCGAACTTACAGGCACCATCACAACAATGACAAGCCCCAGCCAAAACCCCGCCTTCCTCGAACAACACGGCCCGCGCGAAGCGATGGACTATGACGTCGTCATCGTCGGCGCCGGTCCGGCCGGCCTGTCGGCCGCGATCCGCCTCAAGCAACGTGCGAATGCGCAAGGTCAGGAACTCAGCGTCTGTGTGCTCGAAAAAGGCAGCGAACCCGGCGCGCACATTTTGTCCGGCGCGGTGATGGATCCGCGTGCGATGAAGGAATTGTTCCCGGACTGGCAAGCACTGGGCGCGCCGTTGAACACGGCGGTCTCGGAAGACCGCTTCATGTTCCTGACCGACACCGGCGCTTACACCACGCCGAACTGGATGCTGCCCAACTGCTTCCAAAACCACGGCAATTACGTGGTCTCGCTCGGCAATGTGGTGCGCTGGCTGGCGCAGCAAGCAGAAGCACTCGGCGTCGAGATCTTCCCGGGCTTTTCTGCGGCCGAGATCCTGTATGACGAGCAGTGTCGCGTGGTCGGTGTCGCGACCGGCAACATGGGTGTCGACAAGCTCGGCGAAGCGACGTCCGAATTCCAGCTTGGCATGGAGCTGCGCGCCAAATACACGCTGTTCGCCGAAGGCGCGCGCGGTCATCTCGGCAAGCAGTTGATCGCCGGCTACCAGCTCGACGCCGGCAAGGATCCGCAGGTTTATGGCATCGGCATCAAGGAATTGTGGGAGATTGATCCGGCCAGACACCAGCCGGGCCTGGTGATTCATACCGCCGGCTGGCCGCTGGATGCGCAGACCTATGGCGGCTCCTTCCTGTACCACCTGGAGAACCATCAGGTTGCGGTGGGCTATGTGGTCGGCCTGTCGTACGCAAACCCTTATCTGTCGCCCTTCGAGGAATTCCAGCGTTACAAAACACATCCGTCGATTCGCGGTTTCTTCGAAGGCGGCAAGCGCCTGTCCTATGGCGCACGCGCGATCACTGCCGGCGGCCTGCAATCGATGCCCAAACTGACCTTCCCCGGCGGCGCGCTGCTCGGCTGCGACGCCGGCATGCTGAATGCAAGCCGCATCAAGGGCAGCCATGCGGCGATGAAGTCCGGCATGCTGGCGGCCGACGCAGCCTTCGATGCGATCGCAGCCGGCCGCGCACAGGATGAACTGACGGCGTATGCCAAAGCCTTCGATGCCTCATGGCTGCATGAAGAACTGCATGTTGCGCGCAACTTCAAGCCCTGGATGAGCAAGGGCCTGTATCTCGGCACGCTGATGGTCGGCATTGATCAGGTGGTCTTCCGTGGCAAGGCGCCCTGGACCCTGCATCACACGCATGCTGATCATGAATGCCTGAAGCCGGCATCCGAATGCCAGCCCATCGTCTATCCGAAGCCGGACAATGTGCTGACCTTCGATCGTCTGTCGTCGGTATTCATCTCGAACACGAACCACAACGAGCACCAGCCTGCGCATTTGACGCTGAAGAACGCGAACGTGCCAACCGAGGTAAACCTCGCAACCTATGCCGGCCCCGAATCCCGTTATTGCCCGGCCGGCGTGTATGAGTATGTCGATGACGGCGGCACGCAAAGGCTGCAGATCAATGCGCAGAACTGCGTGCACTGCAAGACCTGCGACATCAAGGATCCGACCCAGAACATCGTCTGGGTCACACCCGAAGGTGGCGGCGGGCCGAACTATCCCAACATGTGATGCACACGCCCGGCACAGGCAGCAAGCACGACACGCCCTCGGTGCCGGCCAGCGCCAGCACAGCCGGAACAACCAGCACAAACAGCACAGCCAGCAGCGCCGCTGAACGTCCGTCGCCGGTCAGCCTGGCAAGGGCCTTCGGTTACTGGCTGAAGCTGGGCTTCCTCAGCTTTGGCGGCCCGACCGGCCAGATCGCGCTGATGCATACCGACCTGGTCGAAAACAAACGCTGGATCTCGGAGCAGCGCTTCCTGCATGCGCTGAACTACTGCATGGTGCTGCCCGGTCCGGAGGCGATGCAGCTGGCGACCTATATCGGCTGGCTGATGCATGGTACAGCGGGCGGCATCGTCGCCGGCGTGTTGTTCGTGCTGCCGGCGCTGCTGATCCTGATCCTGCTGTCATGGATCTACCTGGCTTTCGGTGATGTGCCGGTGGTGGCTGGCGTGTTGTACGGCATCAAGCCGGCCGTGGTCGCGATCGTGCTGGCCGCCGCAGTACGCATCGGCAGCCGCAGCCTGAAGCACCGCTGGCTGCAGCTGATCGCGGCGGCATCCTTCCTGCTGATCACGCTGCCACAGCTGCCGTTCCCGCTGATCATCGGGCTGGCCGCACTGGCCGGCGCGATCGGCGGCAAGTTCGCCCCCGAATGTTTCCAGCCCGGCGGCGGCCATGGCACCCGTCACGCGCACTATGGGCCGGCACTGATCGATGACGACACGCCGCCGCCTGCACATGCCGCCTTTCGCTGGACGCGCTTGCTGCGCACCGCAGTCATCGGCGCCGCGATCGCAGCGCTGTCACTGATGCTGCTGGCACTGGCCTTCGGCGCACACCATCCGCTCGCGCAAATGGGCTGGTTCTTCACCAAGGCGGCGCTGCTGACCTTTGGCGGCGCGTATGCGGTGCTGCCGTATGTGTACCAGGGCGCAGTCGAGCACTTTGGCTGGCTCACCGGCTCGCAAATGATCGACGGCCTCGCGCTCGGCGAAACCACGCCGGGCCCCCTGATCATGATCGTCAGCTTCGTCGGCTTTGTCGGCGGCTGGACCAGGGAATTGTTCGGACCCATGGCACTGTTCTGGTCCGGCTGTGCGGGCGCGCTGGTGGCGACCTTCTTCACTTTCCTGCCGTCCTTCGTATTCATCCTCGCCGGCGGCCCGCTGGTCGAGGCCGGCCGCGGCGACATCCGGATGACCGCACCCCTGACAGCGATCACGGCGGCGGTGGTCGGCGTCATCGTCAGCCTCGCGGTGTTTTTTGCGGTGCATGTATTCCACCTCGACGAGGCTATGGCGCGCTGGGACTGGATCGCGATGGCCATCACCGTTGCCGCAGCGATCGCGTTAATCCGTTACAAGATCGGCACCCTGGGCCTGATCGCCGCCTGTGCCGCCATTGGCCTCGTGGTATCTTATCTCCCTCTGAAAACCCCCATTTGAGCAGGGCCTTGCGCTCACCACTGACGCCCGCCGTGCAGCAACCATGACCGATCGCATCATCCCCGTCGCCGACCTGCGCTACCTGCAAGCCGTACCGCATATTCCCGAAAAACTGCTGCCGGCCACCGGCCTGCTGTCGGACAAACGCGGGCGCCCGCTGCGTGATTTGCGCATCTCCGTCACCGACCGCTGCAATTTCCGCTGCGTGTACTGCATGCCGAAGGAAATCTTCGACAAGGACTATCAGTTCCTGCCCCACGGGCTGCTGCTGTCGTTTGAAGAAATCACGCGCGTGGCAAAGATCTTCGTTGCGCATGGCGTCGAGAAGCTGCGCCTGACCGGCGGCGAACCGCTGCTGCGCAAGAACATCGAAAAGCTGATCGAGATGCTGGCATCGTTGACGACGCCCGATGGCAAGCCGCTCGACCTGACGATGACGACCAATGGCTCGCTGCTCGCGAAAAAGGCACAGTCGCTGAAGGATGCCGGCCTGCAGCGCGTGACGGTGTCACTCGACTCGCTGGACGAAGCCACCTTCCAGAGAATGAATGATGTCGATTTCCCGGTCGCCGATGTCCTGCATGGCATCGACGTCGCGCATCAGGTCGGCCTCGGCCCGATCAAGGTCAACATGGTGGTCAAGAAAGGCGTGAACGACCAGGAGATCGTGCCGATGGCGCGCCACTTCAAGGGCAGCCCGGTGATCCTGCGCTTCATCGAATACATGGATGTCGGCGCATCCAACGGCTGGAAGATGGATGAGGTCGTGCCGTCAGCCGAGGTCGTGCGCCGCATCAGCGAGCACATGCCGCTGGAAGAGATCGAGCCGAACTACACCGGCGAAACGGCCGAGCGCTGGCGCTATGTCGATGGCGGCGGCGAGATCGGCGTGATCTCCAGCGTCACGCAAGCCTTCTGCAGCGACTGCAACCGGGCGCGCCTGTCGACCGAGGGCAAGCTCTTCACCTGCCTGTTCGCGACCGGCGGTCATGACCTGCGCGCACTCTTGCGTGGCGGGCACAGCGACGAAGACATCACCGCAGCGATCGCGCACCTGTGGGCATTGCGGGATGATCGTTATTCCGAGCTGCGCACCGCAAACACCGATGGTCTGGAACGACCGGTACGCAAGGTCGAAATGTCGTACATCGGGGGATGAATCAGACTTCCCTGCAGGCCGGCGCCCGCAGCATCGCCGGCTACCACCCGGACCACCTGCCGGTATCCCTCGCGCAGCAACTGGTGCGCGCCGCCGTCACCCCGATCACCGATACCGAGACGCTGCCACTGAAGCAGGCGCTGGGCCGCACGCTCGCTGCCGATCTCGTGTCGCCCATCGCTGTCCCCGCGCATGACAATTCGGCGATGGATGGTTATGCGCTGCGCGGCAGCGACCTGTCGTCATCGCCGGTTACCTTGACAGTCGTCGGCAAGGCCTTTGCCGGCCATCCCTATCCGAAAGATGTGATGCCGGGCGAATGCGTGCGCATCATGACCGGCGCCGTGATTCCGCGCGGTTGCGACAGCGTGATACCGCATGAACTGGTGACCCATGCCGGCGAATCTGCGGTCACCATACCGCCGGGTCGCATCCGTGCCGGCGACCATCGTCGTCTTGCCGGCGAAGATCTGCGCGCCGGCTCCACCGCTTTGCCGCAGGGTCGGCTGCTGACACCGTCCGACCTTGGCCTGATCGCATCGCTGGGCATCGGCGACGTGCAGGTGATGCGCAAGCTGCGGGTCGCCTTCTTTTCTACCGGTGACGAGCTGCGCTCGATCGGTCAGCCACTCGACGAGGGCTGCGTCTACGACAGCAATCGCTATACCCTGCACGGCATGCTGCTGCGCGCCGGATGTGAGCCCATCGACCTGGGTGTGGTGCGCGATGACCCGGCTTCACTGGAAGCCGCGCTGCGTGATGCATGCCAGCAGGCCGATGCCATCATCACCACCGGCGGTGTGTCGGCCGGTGACGCGGATTTCACGCGCGACATGATGGCGCGGCTCGGTGAAGTCCTGTTCTGGAAAATCGCGATGCGACCGGGCCGACCGATGGCCTTCGGCCGCATCGCCGTCGAAGGCAAACAGGCGATGCTGTTTGGCTTGCCCGGTAACCCGGTCGCGGTGATGGCAAGCTTCTATTTCTTTGCGCGCGATGCCCTGGCCATCATGGCCGGCGGCACGCCACATCCGCCGCTGACGATGCGTGTGCCATGCACGGAAGCGATACGCAAGAAGCCCGGCCGCACCGAATTCCAGCGCGGCATCGTCTCCGTCGATGCATCAGGCAAGCAACAGGTGCGCATCACGGGCGCACAGGGCTCGGGCATCCTCAGCTCGATGTCCGACGCCAATGGCATGATCGTGCTGCATCATGAGCATGGCGACTTGCCGGCCGGTTCACTGGTGGACGTGATTCCGTTCGACGGGCTGATCTGAACCGACGTGACCCGGTCGATCAGTCCGGCTTGTTCCGCATCCAGTCGGCAGTCCTGAAGAACGCATTGAGCAGGATGTCCTGCTTCTGCTCGTCATAGCCCATGTCGCGCATCGCCAGCACCATGCAGGTCAGCCATTCATCGCGGGCTTTCGAGCCTATTGCAAACGGCAGATGCCGCGCGCGCAGAAAGGCATTGCCGTAGCGCGGCGTGTACAGATCCGGGCCGCCGGTCCAGCCGGACAAAAAGTGGTACAGCTTGTCGCGCGACCCATCGAGTGACGGCGGATGCATCGCGCGCAATTCGGCGAATTCCGGCTCCAGATCCATCAGGTCATAGAAGCGGTCGACCAGCTGGCGCAGCTGCTCATCGCCGCCCACCAGTTCATACATCGTGGTTTCATTCGTTGCCATGGGTTGATGATAGCGCATGCGCGGGGACATCCTGCGCTGTTCACTGCACTGTTCACTACGCTGTTCACTACGCCACTCACTGTGCTGCGCCACCCGCCCCTCGCGGCGATTGATGCGCCGCAATCACGCGCACTTACCGGCGCGCCCCGCAGTCGAAGCCTTCGCCGCCTGCCATGTCGATGCGTGCGGCAATCCTTCGCATCCACGCAGGTAAACCAGGGCAGGCGCGCGCATGGTCGAACTCAGGCAAACGACAGCAGTGCCCTTCTTTTCGGCGCTCTGGCTCAAGGAAGTATTCGATCGCCTGTTTGCGCTTGCGGTGTTGCTGTGGCTGTCACCGTTGCTGCTGGCACTGGCACTGGCGATCAAGCTCGGCTCGCCAGGTCCGGTACTGTTTCGCCAGTTGCGCATCGGCCGGGACGGCCTGCCCTTCCATGTGTACAAATTTCGCAGCATGCACGTGCATGTCGAGCAGGATGGACAGGTCACGCAAGCCACGCGCGACGATCCGCGCGTGACGCCGATCGGCCGGCTGATGCGCCGTACCAGTCTCGACGAACTGCCACAGTTCTTCAATGTGCTGCGCGGCGACATGTCGGTGGTCGGGCCGCGCCCGCACGCGCTGGCCCATCACGAGCGCTATCTGCGCAGGCTGCCAGGCTACCTGCACCGGCACAGCATGAAGCCCGGCATCACCGGCTGGGCCCAGATTCACGGCTACCGTGGCGAGACCGACACGGACGACAAGATGGCGCGCCGGCTCGACCATGATCTGCATTACATCCGCCACTGGTCATTCTGGCTGGACCTGAAGATCGTCGCATGGACAGCGATCCATGGCTGGATCGACCGCAATGCCTACTGAGTGATGCAAGTCCACGATTGCAGACCAACGGATGATGCCCGACCTGCGATGCCCGACCTGCGATGCATGATGCACCCGCTTCGACACTGCCGCCGGTGATCCGCTGGCGCCCGCGCTGGCTGCTCGCGCTCGCGCTGTTCTTCGTGCTGATGCTGAGTGTTGGCAGTGTGCCCGGCAGTGCGCATGCCCTGTCGGTGCGCTATGGCGACCTGCTGCTGCATGTGTCGGCCTACGGCGTCATGACTGCGCTGTGCATGCAGGCGCTGCAGGCGCCGCCCGTGTTGCGGTTGTTGCTGACGATTGGCGTGATGGCACTGCTTGGTCTGGTCGATGAAAGCCTGCAGTCACTTCTGCCCTACCGCAACGCGTCGGCGCTGGACTGGTGCTTTGATATCGCTGCGGCCGTCATCGTGGCGACGCCCATGGCATGGCATGCCCGGCTGCACGCCGATCACAACGAGGCCGCCTGACCCGATGCGCAAGAAAATCAGCAAGGCCGTATTCCCCGTCGCCGGTCTCGGCACGCGCTTCCTGCCGGCGACCAAGGCACAACCGAAAGAAATGCTGCCCGTGGTCGACAAGCCACTGGTGCAGTATGCGGTCGAAGAAGCGATCGCGGCCGGCATCACCGAATTGATCTTCGTTACCGGCCGCAACAAGCGCGCGATCGAGGACCATTTCGACAAGGCTTACGAACTCGAAGCCGAACTGCAGGCAAGGCACAAGGAAACCTTGTTGCAGGCGCTGCGCCAGATCAAGCCCGACAATGTGCAGTGCTTTTATGTGCGGCAGGCCGAAGCGCTCGGGCTGGGCCATGCAGTGCTGTGCGCAGAGAGGCTGGTACAGGATGAACCATTCGCCGTGCTGCTGGCAGACGACCTGCTCGAAGCCGACGTGCCGGTGATGCAGCAGATGGTTGCGCTGCATGCGCACTATGGCAGCAGCCTGATCGGCGTCGAAACCATCGCCGTCGAGCAAAGCCGCGCCTACGGCATCGTCGAAGGGCATCCGGTCGCCGACCGCTTGCTGAAGCTGCACGGCATCGTCGAGAAGCCCGCCCCCGAAGATGCGCCGTCGAACATGGGTGTGGTCGGCCGCTACATCCTGACGCCGGCGATATTCCGTCACCTGCACGAGCTGGAGCCCGGTGCCGGTGGCGAGCTGCAACTGACGGACGCGATCGCGCAGCTGATGAAGAACGAAGCCCTGCTGTCCTACCAGTTCGACGGTCGCCGCTATGACTGCGGCAGCAAGCAGGGCTATCTGCAGGCCACCGTGGAACTGGCGCTGCGCCACCCGGAAGTGGGCGCCGAATTCCGGGACTTTCTGCGGCGCTTGCCCTTGCCGGCGACGCAGCGCGCCGAGGCGCTACGCTGATGCCGATGACGGGCTTGTCGCTGCTGGTGACCGGCGCCACCGGTTACCTGGGCTCGCATACCTGCGTGGCACTGCTGCAGTCTGGCTGGCGCGTGATCGCGATCGACAACCTCAGCAACAGCTCGCAGGCCGTGGTGTCGCGCATCGCGCAGGTGGCCGATCGCGACCTGCGCTTTCATCCGCTGGACGTGCGCGACCACAGTGCGCTGCTGCGCCTGCTGCAACAGGAAGCGGTGGCCGCGGTGATCCATTTCGCCGGGCTGAAGGCCGTCGGTGAATCCGTTGCGCGACCGCTCGACTACATGGACAACAATGTCTGCGGCAGCATCGCGCTGTTGCGCGCGCTGCACCTGTCGGGTGTGCGCAAGCTGGTGTTCAGCTCGTCAGCCACCGTCTATGGCGATCCGGCCGAAGTGCCGATCACCGAGGCCGCGCCACTGTCGGCCACCAATCCTTATGGCCGCAGCAAGCTGATGGTCGAGCAGATACTGAACGACCTCGCGCAATCGGATCCCGAGTGGCGCATCGCGACGCTGCGCTACTTCAATCCGGCCGGCGCGCATCCGTCCGGCCAGCTCGGCGAAGATCCGCGCGGTACACCCAACAATCTGATGCCCTGCATCGCGCAGGTCGCGGTCGGGCGCCAACCGGTGTTGTCCGTCTACGGCGATGACTGGCCCACGCCCGATGGCACCGGTGTGCGCGACTACCTGCATGTGGTGGATCTCGCGCACGGCCACCTGGCGGCGCTGGAGCGCTTGTTCATGCATGCGGGCAGCTTCACCGTCAATCTGGGCACCGGCCAAGGCGTCAGCGTGCGGCAAGCCGTCGCCGCATTCGAGCGCGCCTGCGGTCGGCGCATTCCGCTACGCATCGCCGAGCGTCGTGCGGGCGATGTCGCACGCTGTTATGCATCGGCGGCACGCGCCGAGGCCTTGCTGGGCTGGCGCGCACAGCGCTCACTGGATGACATGTGCACCGACCACTGGCGCTGGCAGCAGCAGCACCCGCACGGCTATGCGGGCCACTGATGAAGGTACCGATGATGAAAGTACCGATGATGAAAGTACCGATGATGAAAGTACCGATGATGAAAGTACCGATGATGAAGGCACCCCCGACGCCGAGGCCGCTGATGCAGGTACCCATGATGCAAGCGCGTCCGATGCGCACGTCACCGACGCCGAACGCCGAACACCTCGGCTGCAGGATACTGGCGCATTGACCGATTCGATGCCGTGCGCCGCCGCGTGCGCGCGCGCAAGGGCTCGATCATGGCGCTGGCGACAATGGCAGCTCAGCCATCTCAAACGACGGACACGATGATTCCCAACGAACCCCTGCTGCCCTGTGCAGGCCGCATCGCCCTGATCACCGGCATCACCGGCCAGGATGGCGCCTACCTTGCCGAGCTCTTACTCGCCAAGGGCTATGAAGTACATGGCATCAAGCGCCGCGGCTCGCAGTTGAATACGGCGCGCATTGATCACCTGTACCAGGACCCGCACGAGGCCGGCCGGCGCTTCATCCTGCATCACGGCGACATGACGGATACCGCGTCGCTGATCCGCGTGATCCAGCAGGTGCAGCCGCATGAAATCTACAACCTGGCGGCGCAGAGCCATGTGGCCGTGTCGTTCGAAGCACCGGAGTACACCGCCAATTCGGATGCACTCGGCACGCTGCGCCTGCTGGAAGCGGTGCGCATCCTCGGCTTGGAGGGACGCTGCCGCTTCTATCAGGCGTCCACTTCCGAGCTGTATGGCAAGGTGCAGGAAACACCGCAAACCGAGCGCACTCCGTTCTATCCGCGCAGCCCGTATGCTGCCGCCAAGCTGTATGCATACTGGATCACGGTGAATTACCGTGAAGCGTACGGCATGCATGCCAGCAATGGCATTCTTTTCAACCATGAATCACCGGTGCGCGGCGAGACCTTTGTCACACGCAAGATCACCCGTGCACTGGCGCGGATCGCGCTCGGCCAGCAAGACTGCGTTTACCTCGGCAACCTGTCGTCACGACGTGACTGGGGGCATGCGCGCGACTATGTGCAGATGCAATGGCTGATGCTGCAGCAACCGCAACCGGATGATTACGTGATTGCGACCGGCCGCCAGGCCAGCGTGCGCGATTTCGTGAACCTGGCCGCCAGCCGGCTTGGCATCGCACTCGACTGGCGGGGCTTTGGCGTGGCCGAGGTCGCGGTCGTGGAAGCGGGCGGCGGGCATGAAGGCATCACGCCGGGACAGATCATCGTGCGCGTCGATCCTCGCTACTTCCGCCCTACCGAAGTCGACACCCTGCTGGGCGACGCCGGCAAGGCGCGCGAACGTCTGGGCTGGGAACCCACCACCACCCTGGCCGACCTGGCGGCCGAGATGGTTGATGCCGACCTTGCCGCCGCGCGCAAATATGCGCTGGTACGCCGCCACGGCTTTCTCGCGCACGCGCATCACGAGTCATGACGCAGGCTGGCATCGCGGGACCGCGAACACGAACACGACCAAGATCACGATCACGACCACGACCACGACCACGATGACGATCATGGCCACGACATCGCGTACCGAAATCGCGTACCGGCATCGCCGGTCCGGCGTCCCGGATCCCTCACCCTTGAACCTCCAGCCTGAACACTCCTGATGAATAAACGCAATGTGGAACGGATCTTCGTCGCCGGGCATCGCGGCATGGTCGGCAGTGCGCTGGTGCGCGCGTTGCGCGAGCGTGGCGAATGTCAGCTGGTGTTGCGCAGCCATGAAGAGCTGGACCTCTGCGACAGCGCGCAGGTCGACCAGTTCTTTGCCAACAATGCGATCGATAGCGTCTATCTCGCCGCCGCACGGGTCGGCGGCATCCACGCAAACCATCGCTATCCGGCCGAGTTCATCCAGCAGAACCTGATGATCGCCGCCAATGTGATCCATGGCGCATGGAAGTACCGGGTCGAGCAATTGCTGTATCTGGGCTCGTCCTGCATCTATCCGCGTGCAGCACCGCAACCGATGCGCGAAGAATATTTGATGGGCGGGCCGCTGGAACCGACCAATGAGCCCTATGCCGTGGCCAAGATTGCCGGCATCAAGATGTGCGAAAGCTACAACCGACAATTCGGCACCGACTTCCGCTGCATCATGCCGACCAACCTCTATGGTCCGGGCGACAACTTCCATCGCGAAGACAGCCATGTGGTGCCGGGCCTGATCCGACGCTTCCATGATGCGCTGATGGCCGACGCCCGCGAAGTGGCGATCTGGGGCAGCGGCCAGGCACTGCGCGAGTTCCTGCATGTGGATGATCTGGCGGCCGCCTGCGTGCTGGTGATGCAGCAGCCACGCTCCGCGATCACCGCGCTGGTGACACCGCAATGCACGCACCTGAACTGCGGCAGCGGCGAAGAGGTACGCATCGGCACCCTCGCGATGATGGTGGCCGAAACCGTCGGCTACGCAGGCCACCTGGCCTTCGATGCCAGCCGCCCCGATGGCGCGCCGCGTAAGCTGATCGACTCGACCCGACTGCGCAGCCTGGGCTGGGTGCCACGCATATCGCTGCGCGACGGGCTGCAGCGCACCGTGCAGCACTTCCTCGCGGCGCACAGCGCGGATCAGGCCAATCTCGCGTACCGGGGCAAGGCCGAGCGGCCGCGCCTGCGCAGCTGAAGCGCGTGCCGGAGCCAACCCCCATGCTTGCCCACATCGCGTTGCTGTTCGTCGCGCTGTTGACGCTGTTTGCATCATCGACCTGGGGCCAGCTGCAGGAAGAGAACACGCTGTATGCGCGCGGTACCGGCCTGCTGCATTTTTCGGTCATCAATATCGCGCTGTGGCTGGCGGCGCTGGCAGCCCTGATACGGATGCTGACGGCGCGGCCAGGGTCATTACCGCTGCGGTCCCGCGCTTCACGCATCCCCGCGTCGCCCTTCCCGCCCTTCCTGTGCGCATTCGGCTTTCTGCTGCTGGCGCATGTGGTGGTTGGCCTGCTCGCCGGCCAGGCCTTGCTGGTGATCCTGTCGTACACCGGCTTGCTGAATGTGCTGAACATGGCGTTGTTCTCGGTGCTGTTGCTGGCAGCGCTCGCCAATGACACCGGACGACGTCAGCTGTTGCTGGTCATCGTGATGCTGGCTGGCTGTCGCGCCCTGTTCGGCCTCGCGCGCTATGCGTGGTTCGGAGGTGACAGTGCGAACCCCTACCGCAATTTCGAAGGGCTGGACATCAAGCTGGTGTATTTCGATATTGGCGACAACTACCTGGCCGCGCTGGCTGCGTTCTGCATTGCATGGCTGCTGCTGATGCCGGGCGTACGCCTCACGCTGTGGCGGCGCAGCTGGCTGCTGAGTCTGCTGGCCATGGAAGTCGCTACCGTGGCGCTGTCTTTCCGGCGTTCGTCACTGGTCGGGCTGGCACTGATGGGCGCGGTACTGCTATGGCAGCTGCCGTGGCAACGACGTCTGCTGTGCGCCGCCATCGGCGCGGTCGCAGGCATCGCAGCGTTCGGCGTACTGGTGCGCGAGCGCTTGCAAGCCAATCTGGATGGCGGCGGCCTGTTCGCGTCCTTGTTGTATGACGTCGGACCGAAGCGTACTACCGACGTCAGCCGCTTCTATGAATTGGAGTCAGCTGCACACAGCCTGCAGGGTCACTGGCTGTTCGGTCTCGGTAGCTGGGGCAGCTTTCGCGGCAATGAAAGCGTGCTCGACTATCACTTCGGCAAATTCGATTTCGTACACAGCGGCTTCGGTCACCTGCTGTTGAAGTCCGGCATCGCCGGCCTGCTGCTGTTCGTCGGCTTGCTGGTCGCGGTGATACGGCACTACCGGCGCGTACGGCCTGCGCTGCGCGGCAACAGCGCGCAGCTGGCGGATGCCGGCATCGCCAGCCTGTTATTCTGGATGCCGACCCTGCTGATTGGCACACCCGTGATCGAATTCCGCAGCATGCTGCTGATCGGACTGGCACTGGCACTGCCGTATCTGGCAGTGCAACGGCGCGACAACCCGCAGGGCTATCAAGCGCTGCAGCGACAAGCGCCGTCACTGCGCTCACGTCTGCCAAGGTCTGCCCCCTACAGCGTCACGCCACCCCATGCTGCTTCGTAACTCGGTCTGGAATTTCGCCGGACTGGCATTGCCGGCACTGGTTGCGCTGGGCACCGTGCCCTGGCTGATCGGCGGGCTCGGGCTCGAAGGCTTTGGCATCCTGACGCTGATTACGGCTATCGTCGGCTACTTCGGCATCCTCGACATCAACCTGTCGGCTGGCACCATCAAATACCTGGCCGAGCATCACGCCACCGGCGATGGGCACCGCTTTGCGCAAACCTTCTGGTTTGGCCTGATGTTCCATCTGGCGCTCGGCCTGCTCGGCGGGCTGCTGCTGGCCAGCCTCGCAGGCATCCTGCTCGACCGCTGCTTTACCGTATCACCAGCGCTGCACGCCGATGCGCTGGCAGGCCTGCAACTCGCGGCGATCGGATTCGCGCTGTCGCAACTGATCGGCTTCCTGCTCGCGGTGCCGCAGGCACTGCAGCGCTATGACTTGTCCGCACGCGGTGAGGCCGGCTTCGGGATGCTGGTCAATCTGCTGTCGGCCCTGGTCGCGGTCAGCGGCGGCGGCATTGCCGGCGTGGTATTGGCACGCGTCGCCGTCGCAGCACTGAACTTGCTGTGGCTGGCCGCACAACTGATGCGGCTGCAAGCGCTGATGAACGTGCCATTGCACCCTGCCTGGCCGGCTCGTGCGGTGGCGCTGTCCTTGCTGAGGTTCTCCGGCCACAGCTATCTGTCACGACTGGCATCGATGCTGCACCAGCATGCAGACAAACTGATCGTCGGCGCGCTCGCCGGTCCGGTCGCGCTGGCCTTCTATACGGTGCCGGTGCAACTGGCAGGGCGCATGCTCGGCCTCACCTATCGCCTCGCAAGCGTGATCTATCCACGCGCGTCCGAGCTGGCCGCCACCGGCCGCCAGGCGCAGCTGCAAACGCTGTATCTCGATGCGACGCGGTTGCTGACCTACCTGAACTTTGCGGTACTGGCAGTGATCGCGCTGGCGGGTGCCGCCTTCCTCGAACGCTGGGTCGGTGTCGACTTCGTCGACGCCGGTTATCCGGTGCTGTTGCTGGTGACACTGGCCTTGCTCGCCGATGCGCTGACCACGCTGCCATCGCTGGTCAATGACGGCCTCGGTCATCCGCACATCTCCGGCCGCTTCGCGGTCGCGCGCGGGCTGTTCAGTGTGCCCTTGCTGTATGCCGGCACCGTGGTCGCCGGCATCACCGGCGCAGCACTCGCGCACCTGCTGGCATCGGTGCTGATGAGCGTGCTGTTCCTCGCCTGGGTACATGGGCGCACGGTACCGGTTACGCTGGCACTGGTGTGGACGCGCTGCTGGCAGCCGGCACTGCTGGCGGGCGGCACCGCCGTGCTCGCGTTGCTGCCGCTGCGCTGGCTGATCGCACACACGCTGCCCGGCTTGCCCGGCTTGCTGGCGCTGATTGCGACGGCAGCGCTGGCGCTGCTGCTGGCAGGGCTGATGTTCGTGCTGCGTGATGACGAGCGCGCTGCGCTGCGCAGCTGGCAGGCGCCGCTGCTGCGCTGACAACCACAAGGACGGCAAACCCATGCGTATCCTCCTGGTCAGCGAAGACCTGCCATCACGAACGATGGGCGGACTCGCGCGCCATGTGTTGTTGCTCGCGCGCGCGCTGCGTGCCGATGGCCATCAGGTCGACCTGATGGGCAATGATGACCTGACACCCGATGAAGCCGGCACGGAGTTCGATTTCGATGGGCAGTTCTTTGCCGAACTGCACGGGCAGTTCGAAGGCTGGAAGGAAATTCGTCTCGGCATCTTCATGCCACCGAAACGCAGCGTGCTGGCGCATCGCTTTGCACGCGCGATCCTGCGACGTGCCGCCGCGTACGATGCGATCCACTACCACGGCCACCTGTCCAACATCGCAAGCCACATCCCGCCACGCATCAATTTCATCCAGACGCGACATGACCAGGGCAGCGAATGTCTGGTGCATACCCGCTACAAGCGTGGTGCGATCTGCCGGGATCTTGACCCGATCGCCTGTGCCGAATGCCGTGCCTGGACACCCAACCTGCTTCAGCGCAAAGTATCCGCCTGGGCTGTCACCCGCTTCCGGGATGAAGTGCGACGTGGCTACACACGCCACAAGACCGTATTCGTGTCCGATTTTTTACAGCAGAACCTGACGCGCTGTTTCGGGCGCACGCACTGGGGTGTCACGGTGCACAACTTCATTGATACGGACGCACTGCGCTGGCTGGAGCCCGCCCGTCTCGACGCGAGCCTGCCGCTGCGCATCGTGATCACCGCCAAGCTCTACCCGCCGAAAGGGGTGGAGCGGTTCATCGAGGTGCTGCACGCACGCGCACCGTCGGCACCGGGACGCGACCTACAACTGGAAGTGGCCGGCGATGGCAGCGACGAAGCGCGGCTGCGCTCGCGCTTCCCGCAGGTGTACTTCCATGGCTGGCAGGATGCGCAGCAAACCCTGAGGCTGGCCGCGCATGCGCATGCGCTGGTGGTGCCGTCGGTCTGCGAAGAAGCCTGTGCATCGACCGTGCTGGAAGGTCTGGCGCTGGGCAAGACCGTGTTCGCGCTGCGGCTGGGTGGCACGCCCGAGCTGGCGCGCTATGCGCTCGGTCCGGACCAGTTGCGCCTGCATGACACGATGGAAGCGCTGGTCGATGCGCTGCTCGCGTTCCGCGCCCGGCCAGATTACCAGGGCAAGCCGGCACACCGGTCCGATCCTGCGCAGGCAGCCGGCAGGCTGCTGGCGCTGTATCAACTGCCGGCCGGTTCGGTCGGACTGCAATGAGCATGCAGGAGACAAGCACCATGCGTTTCTCCGTCATCACCTGCACGCTGAACAGCCTGCCCTGGCTGGATGCCTGCATCGCATCGGTGCTGATGCAACGCGCGACGTCCTTTGAGCTGGTGTTCGTCGATGGCGGCTCCACCGACGGCAGCCTTGAGCGCATCACTGCGCTGGATGACGGCCAACGGCAGATCATCGTGCTGCGCGATGTGCGCGGCGGCGTTACGCGCGCGATGAATGCCGGCCTGGCCGCAGCGCGCGGCGACATCGTCGCATTTCTGCATGCGGATGATTTCTACCTGCATGACGATGTGCTGGCCACCGTCGCGCGCGCCTTCGATGCCAGCGGCTGCCGCTGGCTGTTTGGCCGCACCCTGCGCGCCATCGATGACAAGCTCGAGCCCGAGGGCTGGCAGGCGCCGCGCTACAGCCGCACCCGCCTGTTGCACGGCAATTTCATCCCACATCCGGCCACGTTCGTCAAACGTGACTTGCTTTGGGAAGCGGGCGGCTTTGACCCGCAGTGGCGCTATGCGATGGACTATGACTTGTGGCTGCGCCTGTCGTGCATCACGCCACCACTGCAACTGACACAGCCACTGACCGCATTCCGCGAGCATGCAGGCAGCCTGTCGACGCGCGAACGCCGGCAGGCAATGCGGGAAGACCTGCGGGTCCGCCTGCATCACACGCAGGCGCAGCCGGCGGCGCAGCTGCTGCATGTACTGCGCTACATGGTGCGCCATCAGCTGCGTCCGCTGATCCGAGCGCTGATCCGAACACTGCGGCGACCGGCTGCACACGCGGCAAGTCACAAAAGCCATACAAGCCATTCAAGCCATTCAAGCTATTCAAGTCATGCAAGCGATGCAAAAGGAACCCGCCATGCGTGAGTTTTCCCTGATCCTGGCCACGGTCGGCCGCACGGTCGAGCTGAACCGCCTGTTCGATTCGCTGCTGGTGCAGACCTTCCATGACTTTGACGTGATCGTGGTTGACCAGAATGCGGATGAACGGCTGCAACCGGTGCTGCACCGTGCCCGCTGCCTCGGACTCGCGCTGCGCCATCTGCGCCACCACCCGCCCAACCTGGCGCTGGCACGCAATGCCGGCATCGCAGTCGCACAAGGCAGCTGGCTGGGCTTTCCGGATGATGATTGCTGGTACCAGCCACATACGCTGGAGCGCGTGATGATGCGCAGCCGCCGCCGCGACCGGCCACAGGGCGTTGTGCTGCGCTGGATCGAGCAACAGGAACCGTCGCCACCGGGCCTGCTGAGCTGGCCGAGGTCGGCACGCTTTCGTGATGTCCCGGTCGCGTCGATCACCTTGTTTTTGCAACGCGAGCTTGCAGCGCGCATCGGCGGCTTCGATGGACGGCTCGGTGTCGGCCAGTGGTTCGGCGCCGGCGAAGAGACGGATATCGTGCTGCGCGCGCTGCGTGAAGGCGCGGTGATTGCGCATGAGCCCACCGCAGGCGTGCATCACCGGGTCGCGTCAGCGGCGCGCATCGGCGATCCGGTCGCGCGCCGTGCCGCCCGACAACGTGCGCGCGGTACCGGCGCGATGTATGCCAAGCACCAGCTGCCGCCCTGGGTTGTCGTGCGCGGCTTGTTGTCGCCACTGGCGAAGCCACTGTTCAGCGCATGGTGTGCCTTGCTCGCCAAACCTGCCGGCAGGGGCAGCTGGCGCGCGCTGGCCGACAGGCTGGTACACGGGCTGGCCGATGGCTACGCGATCACACGCGGCCGGCTTGATGGCTGGCTGCGCTGGCGCTCGCAGCACGCGAGGCTGCGCTGATGCGCGTCGCGCTGGTCACCAACCTGCCGCCGCCTTACCGGATACCCATCTTCAACCGGCTGGCACAGGCACGCGATATCGATTTTCATGCGGTGTTCTGCGCCGCGCGCGAGCCGAACCGCGCGTGGGACCTGCCGCCGATGCAGTTCATCCACCATACGCTGCGCGAACGCTACCTGACGCTGCGCGGTCGCTACATTCACCACAACCCGGACGTGTTGCCGCTGCTGCAGCGCTTGCAGCCCGACGTCGTCATCACCGATGGCTTCAATCCTACGCATCTGTACGCATTCGGCTGGACGCGCATGGGCGCACCGGCAACTGCGAAATCGACTGTACGCGCGCATATCGCGATGACCGATGGCACCGACCAGTCAGAGCGCGCACTGAGCCTGCTGCATCAGCTGGTGCGCCGCTATGTGTTCGCACGCTCGCAGGCATTCATTGCGGCCAGTGACGGCGGGCAACGCCTGTTCCGCGCCTACGGCGTCGATCCGCAGCGCTGCACCTACTCGTGGCTGTGCATCGACAATGCTGCGTTTGCGCCATCCGCGGCGACGACGCGGGAGTTTGATTTTCTGTTCTGCGGCCGGCTGGAGACTGCGAAGGATCCCTTGTTTGCGCTCGCGGTGGCGCGCGAGACCGCGCGCCGGCTGCGGCGGCGTGTGCGCCTGCGGGTGGTGGGTGCAGGCAGCCTGGAACAGCCTCTGCGCGAGGCCGCCCGCACCACAGGCATGAACCGGCACTCCGGATCCGCAGCGACCGTCGAGGTCAGCTTTCATGGCTTCGCATCGCAGGCCGAGCTGCCGGCGCTGTACCGGTCTGCGCGGCTGTTTCTGTTTCCCACCCATGGTGATGTGTGGGGCATCGTCGCGAATGAGGCGTGCGCGGCCGGACTGCCGGTGCTGGTGACGCCGCAGGCCGGCGTCGCCGGCGAGCTGGTGATCGAGGGCCGCAATGGGCACATACGCGAGCTGCGTGTCGATGCATGGGCCAATTGCGCGGTGCAACTCCTGTCCGATCCTACACGCTGGCAGGCGTTCAGCCTTGATGGCCTGCAGCGGGTGCAGCACTACAGCTTCGACAGTGCTGCGCAGGGCATCATCGACGCCTGTCATATCGCCGTCGACAACACGGCGCCAGCGTCGCCGAGGCCGCGGGCGGTCGGGCCAGGCCGATCGTGAGCACGATGCCGATCATGCAAACGATGAAAACGATGCCGACGATGCACGCGACAACGCCGCTGCGCTTCACGCTGTCGGTCGATGACGGTCATCCACTGGATATGCGGATGGCCGAGTTACTGGCACGGCATGCGATCCCGGCCACCTTCTATGTGCCGGGCATGAACTGCGAAGGTGCGCCGGTAATGCATGCGGCAGACCTGCGCGAACTGGATGCGCAGCATGAAATAGCGTCGCATACTGCGGAACACCGTTTTCTCGCACCGCTGAGCCGCGCCGCCGCATGGCGGCAGATACGCGATGGCAAGGCAGCGCTGGAAGACCAGCTCGGGCATGCGGTACACGGCTTCTGCTATCCCGGCGGCCATTACCGGCGCGAGCATGTCACGCTGGTGCGCGCGGCCGGCTTCCGCTATGCGCGCAGCACGCAGAACCTGCGTACCGATGCCGGCTGGCAGCCCTTCGAACTGCCGACCACGCTGCAGTTCTACCCGCATTCGCGCAGCGTGTTGCTGCGAAATTTCCTGTCGCAGCGCCACTGGCGATTGCGGCATCGGGCGCTGGCGGTGGCACTCGCCGAGGATGACTGGCTGGCGCGACTCTATGCGCTGTTGGCCTGCGCCTGCCGCGAGGGATCGGTATTCCACCTGTGGCTGCACAGCGCTGACGTCGATGCGCTCGGCCTGTGGCCAGCGCTGGACGATTTCCTCGCCTGCGTTGCGCGACGCGTACCGGCAGCACAGCGCATCTGCAATGGCGCGTTGTGCGATGACAGCTTCTGTTCATCGGGCCGGGCGCCGTTTGCATGCTCGCCCTTCCACACCATCAGAAAATAATGTGACTTGAGTCCGGCCAGCCGCACATGGCCGAGCTTCCACAGCGGCCGGCCTGGCAGCACATCGACCATGGTCTTCAGCGCCAGTGCGTCGAGCAGCGCAGCGTCGCGCTCTGGCCGCAACCAGCCTGCCAGTGGATGCCAGCGGTTCGCGGTCGATACAAAGATGCCACGCCGCGCGACGCGCAGCAATTCGCGCAGCAGCCGCACCTGCCGCTCATGACTGCCGCAGGTTTCGATCAACTGATGGCAGGCGACCCAGTCGAAGGCATGGTCGTCATACGGCAGGCGCGCATGTTCGCGCAAGGGCAGGTCGTCGAGACTGCGCAGTTCCATCCGCGATTGTTCGGGGTCGTCGCCGGCGAAGGCATTGAAGGCCTCGTCGAGGCGTTGCCTGCATTGCTGCAGCGCGCGCGTGATCAGGTCCATCCCCCTCCCGGAAAGCTCGTCGTCGGTCAGCTTGATCTTGCCGCGCACCTGCAGCCCCTGCCTTGCGGGCGCTCAGCACGTCGCATGCACTGCCGCGTTCCAATCAACGGATGGCCGAACAGATGATGACAGCGACACCCCCGGAACTCAGTCGCGCCGCCGAGGCCGCACAGCTGTTCCGCATCCGTATCGACGCGATGTCCTGGGAGCTCGCGCTGGGCCGCATCCTGCGCTGGGCCGATGCGCGCGAATCGCGCATGGTATGCCTGTGCAATGTGCACTCGCTGGTCACGGCCAAAGCCGATGCCGACTTGCGCGCGGCACTGCAGGCATCGGACATGAATGCCGCAGACGGTGCACCGGTCGCATGGCTGATGCGCCGTCTGGGCTGGCCCGAGCAGCAACGTCTGGCGGGACCGGACCTGATGGCAAAGCTGTTGACCGAAGCGGCGCGCTTGCAGCTGCCGATCTTCCTGCTCGGTGCGACCGAGCCCACGCTGGCGCTGCTGGCGGAGCGACTGCGCGCATCGCTGCCTGCATTGCCACTGGCCGGTACGCTGTCGCCACCATTTCGACCGCTGGATGACGAAGACCATGCGCTGATGTCGGCCACCATCGCTGCGTCGGGCGCGACGCTGGTACTGGTCGGGCTGGGCTGCCCGAAGCAGGAGAAATGGATGGCGTCGCAGCGCGGCCGCCTGCCCGCGGTGATGATCGGTGTCGGTGCGGCCTTTGACTATCACGCAGGCACACGGCGACGCGCCCCCCTGGGCTGGCAGCGCTGCGGCCTCGAATGGTTGTACCGCTTGTGCTGCGAGCCATCGCGGCTGGCCGGGCGCTATCTGCTGACCAATACGCTATTCCTGCTCACGCTGGCGGTGTCGCTGCCCGTCGCGCTATGGCGCCGGCCACGGACCTGAGCCCATCTGCGCCTGCGCATCGAAATGAGGGGCCGCGTTGATACCCGCCTGATTGTCAGCCAGATTGCGAGCCCGATTGTCAGTCTGATTGTCAGCCCGATTTCCAGCCTGAACAGCAGGCTGACGCAGCTCTCCCGACCATTGCCGCCACTGCACCGCATCGAGCAGTCCCCGCCCTTCGACATCGGCCAGGCTGCGTGGTGCGCCGGCATAGACGTTGCGGCCGAACTGCGCAAAGCGCGCAACATGCGCACCGCCATGCCGGCTCCATAGGCGGAACACCGGCGCCGATGCCGGACCACGGAAGCGGTTGCCATTCACATGATTGCCATCGATGACCGGAACCTCGGCGGTCTCGTTGAACAACAGGTGTTCGCGGCGGCTGTCGATGAACCGATTGCGCTCGATACGGTTGTGAAAACCATTGTGCAGCTGCATGCCGGAGGGATTGCGCCACAGCGTGTTATCCCGCACCTCGACGCCATTCGCAAAGTCGTCGAGGTAGATGCCGAATGAGGTATCGCCACCCAGCGCATGGATGCGGTTGCGCGCAATGACGACATGTAGCGGTGCCCGGTCGCGTGCAAAGGTATAGATGCCGCCGCAGTCGGACAGGCGCAGGCAGGCGCGCTCGATCAGGTTGTCGCTGACCCGTGCATGCCGGAACACGCGAATCCCGATGTAGGCCGCATCGCTGATGCGGTTGCCCCGGATCAGCTGTCCCTGCGCCTGCTCGAACACGATGGCGCCCTTCGAGCGCTTGGGCATGCCCAGCATGCCGGCACCACGGATGTGCGAATCCGTGATGCGCACATTGCGTGCATCATCATTCGCGCGCAGGCCATGCCTGACCGTAGCCTCGATCTGTACCCGCGTGATGTCGCTGCCCGACCCCGCAATGATCGCGGCGTCGATGGCATGGATGATGCGCGTATCGCGCACGTGCAGGCGCTGGCTGCCGGCACCGTCAATGCCGGTCGCTGCAGCGCGGATCACGATGCCGGCTATCGTGATGTCTTGCGCATCGCGGGCGGATATGGCGGCTGTCTGTGTCGCCGGCCCGCTCAGCAACGCGCGAATGCGCCCGACCGGAGAACCCCGGTCCGGCATGCGCAGGAACAGCCAACCATCCTCCCACGCCCATTCACCGGGTGTATCGATCATCCAGCGCTTGCCTTCGACATAGAACGCGGTCTGCGGTGGCAGGCCGAAGCCTTCGTCATCGCCGGCTGCCAGAACCAGCTCGTGATCGTCAACGTGGGCGATGCGCCGCTCTTGGATCAACCAGTCGGTCGCACGCCATACCAGGTTCGCGCCGACCAGATCCGTTGATGGCAAGTCCACACGCAAGCGCTGATGCGCGGTGCGCACGCCCTTTGCCCATGGCATGCGCGCATTCGGATAATGCGCCAGCGGCAGATAGCGGCCGTCCAGCTCCAGCATCAGCGGTGCCGATGGCAGCTCGGCGATCCACAGTGGCGGATGCTGCGGATCGCGCGTATCACGCTGCCAGCGGTCAACAGGCCGAGACGGCGTGATCACCGCAGGACCGCAGTCACCGACGGTCCTGACCGTGACCTGACGTCGTCCGTCCAGGTTCAGCGTACCCGCATAGATGCGCCCGCAATCAAGGTCGATGGTGTCACCGTCGTTCACCTTGTCCGGCAGTGGCCATGGCACAGACGGAGACGGAGACGAAGGCGGCGGCGCCGATGGCGACTGGCCATGGGGGGGTGCCGGCTGCGTGGCGGATAGTGCGGCGCGACTGTCACGGCGCGGGCGTGCGCTGGCATCGCCTTGCGGACAGAGCGCTGCCGACGCTGCGATCAGCGCCACCATCACCAACGCAGAAAAACGGGCCCGCCAGGATGAAAACAACTGAGCGGACAAAAGGATCGGCAGCCATCGCGGCAACGGTTTCATGCGCCGATGATGCGCGAACGCCGACGACCTGCCTTGGCGATGCGCAAAAAAAAGCCAGCGCGAGGCTGGCTTGAAAACCGCCCGCGGGGGCGGGCGGTCGTGCTGATGTTGATGTTGATGTTGATGTTGATGTTGCTATTGATGTCGATAGGGATGCGTGACGCCTGGGTGACGACGCGAATCAGCCCTGCTTCCAGGCACGCACATAATTGATTTCGTACGAGTTGCCGATACCTTGCGGCGTCGTGTTGTCCGGCTGGCCGCTCGCGCTGCCGTACCAGAGGTCGAGCATGATGTACATCGGGTCCGGCATCGTGACTGCCAGCGTGTAGACCTCGCGACCATTGAAGTAGAAGGTCTGGCGGGTCGGCTCCCATTTCACGGCGTACTTGTTGAACGACGCCGACAAATCGCTGGTGGGAATGGTCTTGGTGCCGGCGAGACGACCGGCATCGATCCACACCGTCGGTGCATACGCCGTCGGGTGGAAATTCGCATCCGACCAACCGGAAGCGGGACCGCCGCCGGCATAGGCTTCCATGATGTCGATCTCGGGTCGGCGTGTTCCGATGTGGTTGAACAGCCAGAACGCCGGCCATGTGCCCTTGCCGATCGGGAGCTTGGCTTCGATCTCGAAGAAGCCATAGGTCTGGTAGTACTTGCCGTCGGTATCAATGGTGCGGTTGAAGAACTTGCCGGTTGCATCACGCTGCGGCCAGATCTTCAGGCTGCCGTTCGATACGGTGTAGTTCTTGGTCGGGTTGCTCGCTTCGTACCAGATGGTGTCGTTCCACTTCGCGGTATTCCACGAATTGAATTCGTCCTGGAAGGTCAGCGTCCACGCGGTGCCGGTCTGCCCATGGGGCATCGGTGTCGCTGTGGTGGTGCCGGCGGTGGTGCCCGTCGTCGTACCGGTGGTGGTGCCTGCGGTCGTACCGGTGGTCGTCCCTGTCGTGGTGCCCGTGGTACCGGTGGCAGTACCCGCAGTCGTACCGGTGGTGGTGCCTGTCGTCGTACCCGTGGTCGTACCTATCGTGGTGCCCGCAGTGGTGCCTGCGGTAGTGCCCGTCGTGGTCGTGGTACCGGTCGTGGTCGTCGTCGAGCCCGTGGTCGTCGACGGCGTGGTGCTGACTGACGTGGTCTGCGTCGCGCCGTTTGCAAGCTTGGTGCTCGCACTGGCTGACGTCAGGTTACCGCTGGAATCGATCGAGTACTGAGCAGAGCCGGTGCCACCACCGCAGGCTGCGAGAAGTACCGACACGCTGGCGGCTGCCGACAGTGACAGTACACGCTTGGCTTTGCTATGGAATGACACGTTGATCATCAAGAATTTCTCCCTCTGGTTGTGGTGATCTCAGGCGAGATCGCTGGCAAATGCTTGTGTCAGAGCATTGCTTTGAGAGAAGAGTTCCTGCTGGAAAGCGAAATATTTTCGTGTGGAAAAATTATTGGCGAACGCATATCGCGCCGGCGATGCGTCCTTGTCAAATTCGGGAGGCGAATGAACAGCAGCAGCTCAGTGCGCTGCGGTGAATCAGCGCGTCAGATCAGCGTGTGTGAAAACCTGCGAAGACTGCGCTTGGTGTCGAGACTGTGAAGACTGCGAGGATTGCGAAGCCTTCGAAGACTTTGAAGACGACGACGATTGCGAAGCCTGCGAAGACTTTGAAGACGACGAGGATTGCGGAAACGACGGAGACTGTGAGGAATGCGAGGAATGCGATCAGCGTGAAGATCGTCGCGATGGCTTCAGCTGCGCGCATCGTGACGCCTGCGATCGCAGCACGCGACATACAAGCCCCTCACGAATCACGCGCGAACCACGCCCGCAATCGTTGTTCAAGCAGCGGCTTGTGTAAATGGAGCCGTGTCCGCGATGGGTGGCAGGTCACCGCGACGCAGCTGTTGATGCAGATGATCGGCGAGCCGCAGCGCGAGCGCCGTGATGGTGATGGTCGGGAAATTTGCACCGGCAGTCGGGAATACCGAGCTGCCGGAGACAAAGAGGTTGGCCATGCCATGCACGCGCCCATCGGCATCGACCACACCCTGCCGTTCGTCGACATGCATGCGCGTGGTGCCCATGTGATGCCAGGTACCTTCGCGTTCCCAGCTATCCGGCCATCCCTCACTGAGCATCGAAGGGCCGGTATCGACGCTGGCCACGCCTGCCATGTGCAATTCCTGTGCGACCAGCGCCAGCGTCCGATCGGCGGTGTGGCGTGACAGCCCATCAACGCGCCAGTCGACCTCGACCCGGGGCAGGCCGAGTGCATCGCGTCGGGTTACAGACAAGCGCACGCGACTGTCCGGGTTGGGTACAGGTTCGACAATCACCTGGAAGCTGACGCCGCGTATCAGGAAGCGCGGATGGCACAGCCGCGTGAAACCATACAAGCACGTGTTGACCGGGTCGCCCAGCATCGTGCGCAACGCATCGCGCCAGCGCCAGCCGGGCTGGTCTTTCTTCAGCAATGCCTGCTTGCAGCGGAACAGCGATTGTGCGCCCGCACTGCCCTCGCCCGGAAAGGACGAGCTGAAGCACAGCCGTGCATTCAGCACACGTTCGCGGGACATCGCTTCCGGTGTCAATGCAAACTGTGCAGCGATGCGCTGACCGTGCGCACGCACCGCACGGCTCTGGTAGTTGTACTTGATGTCATACAGCTTGTTGCGATCCCAGCCCGGCGCAAAATGAATCTGACCGGCCTGCATGCGGGGATGGTCCATGAAGAAGCGCCCCACCAGATCATGCCGGTTGCCGATGCCCGACGGGAGCACCTGATGCGACGCCAGCAGCAAGCGCGCATTTTCGATGCCGCCGGTCGCCAGCACGAACAGGCGCGCCCTGACCGTGATGCGCTTGCCGCTCAGTGTTTGCACCTGCACATGGCTGAGCCGCGTGCCGCTGCGTTCCGGCACCAGCGCCGTCACATTCGCATGCAGGAACACGCGCACATGCGCGGCACGCTGCAAGGCCTTGCGGTATGCGCGTCCGAAGCGCAGCGGCGGACTGAACTGTGACACCGTATCGCGCACGCGGCCACTGGGCAAAGGAATGCGCCGCACATCCGGCCGCGCGATCGCCGCTTCCCAGAAGGCGGGGTCGAAATTCGTGGGCCCGAGCTGCAGCACCGGATGCGCACGCTCGTAGTAGGGCATCAGATGCGCGAGGTCGAAAGGCCAGCCGCTGTTGGGCACCCAGTCGCGGCGCTCGAAGTCCCAGGGGTCGAGCGGTCGGCTCCAGCCGCCCCAGCAATTGCTGCTGCCGCCAAGGAAGCGCGCGCGGCAGCCGTCGGCAAAGTGGTATGGCATGCCGGTCGCATCGCCACGGTACAGGTCGCGCGTCGCATCATCCGGCACGAAGCCGCCACTCTCCAGCACGCAGGTATCCACGCCCTGTGCTTCGAGTTCGCGTGCGATCGTGATGCCGGCCACGCCAGCACCGATCACACAAACCGTGACCACCAGCGCGCGGCCATCCTTGACCTGCCGCGTATCAATGAACATCCGCGCGACCTTGCATGCGCTGCGCCATGCGGCGCTCGCGCATCAGCGCCTTGACGACCCGCAGCTGCTGCCGCAGCAGCCACAACGGATGCCGACAAGCCGCCAGCCAGCCGCGCCACATCCAGCCATGTTCGAGCAAGCGTCGCTGGCCGCCCAGCCGGACCTTGTAGTCATACCAACCCCACAGAAAATGAAAGCGCTTCAGCTGCTGCGCGATCGCCGCTTCGATCGCCAAGGCGCAGCACAGATAACCAGGCCGCAGTGCATCGAAGTCCGGATCATGCGCAATCACATGCATGTACACCTCGCGGCCTGCGACGGTGCACAGCAGCCCTGCGCACAGCCGCCCGTCGATCTCGAGCGCAGCCAGCCAGCCGCGCTCGCGCATCAGCGCGCACAGCGCGCGCTCCGAGCGTGCATCCATCCCGTAACTGTTGCCCTTCGCACGCATTCGTGCCCGACTCCATTGCAGCACGGACCTGATCTGGGTGTCACTGATGTCAGGCGCGCCGAGCAAGCGGAAGCTGACGGCCGCACTGTGCCGTTGCGCACGGCGTTGGGATTGCCGCAATTTGTCGCGGGTGCCGCGCGACAAGCTGCTGTGCCATGCGTCGATGCTGGCGGGCAGGTCGAGCACGTAATCATCGGAGACCACGGCACGCTGGCAGGGGTGATCGTCAGCACGGACACCAGGCTGATCGCGGCCCTGCCCATGCCATAGATGCAGCGCATGCCATTCGATCACATCGATGGCGCGATAACGCGTGAACAGCGCATCGGCAAACGCGTCGATGTCGGTCAGGCTGACGCTCGCCACTTCATTCAGCACGCGCGCTGCACGCCCGCTCCGGCGAAACAGCCACAGGCCCCTGATGCGACCTGTGTCCCGCTGTACCCAGGCCTCGACGTCGGCGGTCAGACCCCCATGGATGCGCAGGTGCGGCTCGGTGCAGAAGATGCTCTGCGTATGCCGCTCAAGCGCCGCCCACAGATAGCCGGGCAAGGGCCATTGATGGAATTCCGACGACAGCCCCGGATCCTGCGGCAGCGCCACGGGCAAGACATCGACGTGCATCACGTCCGGCCGCTCAGGTCTCTGAAGGAAGCATGCGTTGCGCATCGGTGCTGTACCCCAGTTGACGTAACCTGCCATAGCCATAGCGGCCACCGTACGCATAGCGTCCGGGGCGCGGGATGATGTCGTTGAACAGCACGCCGCGCGCCGACAGACCTGCGCGCGCGAGGCGCTTCATCGCTTCCGCGATGTCGCCGGGCCGCGTGACGCCGGAGCGCGTCGCGAGGAAGAGGGTGCCGGCATGTGCGCCGATCACCAGGCTGTCGGCCACCGCCAGCAGCGGCGCGGCATCGATCAGCACCACGTCGTACTGCGGCTCCAGCTCGGCCAGCATCGCCGCCAGTGTCGGGCGCAGCAGCAACTCGGATGGGTTCGGTGGCAGGCTGCCGGTCGCAATGAAGTCGAGGTTCTCCAGCACACTGCGGCGCAGCAGCCCGGCCGGCGGCGCACCAGCCAGCATGTCGGACAAGCCGCCGCTGCGCGCCGCATGGAAGTAGCGATGCAATTGGCCATCGCGCAGGTCGCCATCGATCAGCAATACGCGGCGACCGCTGGCCGCGATGATGGCGGCGAGGTTGACCGACACAAAGGATTTGCCCATGCCCTCGGTCGGCCCGGTAATCAGCACCACGCGATTGCGCGCATGCGCAAGGCATACCTGCAGCGCGGTGCGGAAGCTGCGCAAACTCTCGACGGCGATATCCATGCTGGACACGCGCGCCAGCAGAGGCAAACGGGTCGGGTCGCGCGTACTGTCGGCCAGGGTCTGCTGCATCGCGCTGTGCGGAATGCTCGCATACACCGGCAAGCCGAAGCCGCGCTCGATTTCCTCCGGATCATCGATCGCGGTCTGCAGCGAGCGGCGCAGGAAGGCGGCCAGCACGCCAAGGAACAGCCCGGCAAACGCGGCGGCCGCAATGATGCGCGGCCGGTTCGGCATCACCGGTTGGTCCGGCTTTTCCGGGGCATCGACCAGCCGCACATTGCTGGTCTTGCCGACCGTGATCAGCTGCAGTTGCTGCGCGGTCGACAGCAGCGCGGCATACAGCTCGTTGTTCACCTTGACATCGCGTGCGAGCTTGACCATCTCCTGCTCCAGTACCGGCAGCGCGCGCAACTGGCTGGCGGCGTCACGCAGTTCGCGGTTCACGTCGCGCAGCTGGTCGTCGACCGCCGCTACTGCCGGATGGTGGGCGGTATAGCGCGACAGCAGCTCCAGGCGCTTTTGTTCGAGCTCGATCTTGCGGGTGCGTACCGCTGCCGAACGCTGCAGGTTGATGCGGCCTTCCTCACCGATATCGACCGTACCGTGCAGATTGCGAAAATGGTTGTAGCGCGCCTCGGTCTGCTCCAGCTGCTGCTTCAGTTCCGGCAGCCGCTGGTTCAGCCAGGCCAGCGACTTGTCCGCCTCTTCGGTACGGCGTGCACTGTTCTGCGCCATGTATTCCTGGCCAATGTGGGACAGCAGCTGATAGACGCCATCGGCAGTCGCGCCCTTCAGCGTCGCCAGCACCACACCGGATTGCTTGCCGACTTCGCCAACATCCAGCGATTTCTGCACCGCTTCAATCGCGGACAGTCGTGAACTGCGCACCAGCACGAAGCGCGTGCCGGGTGCTGCGGCCAGGCTGTCCACCTGCAGCAGCACCGGGCCGTAGCGGGTGGCTTGGTTCAGCAATACACCGACCTGCCCCTCGAACCTAAGGCCGGATTCGGGCTCGGCCAGCATGTAACGTCGGTCGCTCATCGCGGTCAGGCGGAACTCGCGGTTCTCCAGCAGCTCGGGCACGACGAAGTCGGCGAGTTCGATGCGCTCATCCCCCCACGCATAACCGCCCAGTCCCTGCAACGATGGCAGCAGCGTCGCCAGCCCGGTGGCGGCGATCCAGTGGCCGAGCCATGGCAGCCGCTGCGGGCGCGCATCAAGGTAGAGCTTCATGCGATCGATTGCACGCGCGACCACCAGCCGCGAGCGCAGCAGCTCGACCTCGGCCGCCGCCGGGGTCTTGTAGTCGATCATGGAGCCAGCCTCACCGAGGATGTTCTTCGGCTCGCGCTGACCTTTTTCTTCCACATGCACCATCAGCGTCGCCTCATACACCGGCCGCGCGAGGAATGCATACAGGACGCCGACGGCCAGCACCGCGATTGCCACCCAGCACACCAGCCAGCGATGCTCGGACAAGGTCTGCACATAGGTGCGCAGGTCGGTATCGCCGTCGTCGGACAGGAAGATCGGCGGGTCGGCCTGATAGGCAAGCTGGGGCGGTGGATTGGACATCAAGGGCGGCAATCCTCGTCAGATGGGAAGCATGGCGCCCGGCGCGCGAACACGCATATGCAGGCCGGCAGAAAAAAGTACAGGCGATGGCAGCCGAGCCCGCCGCCACCGTTCAGCGCTCAGGCTGCGGCCGGGGTTGCCGGTGCAGCACAAGAGGATGGGGGCTTGCACGTGCGCTTGTCCTTCAGCGGCCGGGCGTGGTGGCGATGACCGCAGTCGGCAGCGCGCCGGGAATCATCGCGCTGATGGTGCGGTTCCAGTTGGTCAGCGGCGTCGCCGCGACATATACGACATCCTTGGGATTGAGTTCGAAGCCTTCGGCCACCGCCAGCGCGCCGGGCGCATTTGCATCGAGCTGATAGACCACCGATTGTTCCTGCGTGCGGCGCACCACATAGACCTGGCGCGCATCGCCGGTGACGGGGTTGATGCCGCCGGCCTCGCCCAGTGCTTCGTTCAGTGTCAGTCGGCCATTGCGCATCGGCAGCGCGCGCGGCGCGCTGACTTCGCCGAAGATGAAGATCTTGTTTTCATCGCGTGACGGCACGCGTACCACATCGCCATGCATCAGCACCACGGACGAAGGATTGAATCCGCGCTGCACCAGCTGCGGCAGGTTGATCTGGTAGGTGCGGCCGTCGCGACTGACCATGATGCGACTCTGGTCGGCCACCGGGTTCATGCCGCCGGCGCGATTGATCGCCTCGGTCAGCGTCATCGCAATATCGTTGATCGCTTGCACGCCGGGCGCCTTCACCTCGCCATCGACATACACGCGCTTGCTGCGGTAATGCAGTACCCGCACCGACAGCTTGGGCTGCTTCAGGTAATGCGCAAGGCGCTGCGTGAGCAAGGCATGCACCTCGGCGCTGGTGAGCCCACCGACCTTCAGCTTGCCCGCATATGGAAATTCCAGCAGGCCCTGCTGGTCGACTTCGAAGCCGGAACTCGGTTGCAGCGGACTGCCCGCAATGCCGGCGCCACCGGCGGCCGCCGCAGCCGGCATCGCCGGCAGCATCGATGCCGACAGTTCAGGATGGTCCCAGACCACGATCTGCAGAACGTCACCGGCTTCGATGCGATAAGGCTGGGCTGGCTGCATCAGCGCGCTGATGTCGTCGGACACGCGCCGATCGCGCGCATCGCGTTCGCTGCGCACCAGCGCGGCCGTGATCAGCTGTATGTCGGGCTGCTGCTGTTGCGCATTGGCTTGGAAATCGGCTTGGGCATTGGCGGCCCCCGGCGACCTGCCGTCGGCAGCAGCGACAGCCGACGGCGGCTTCGCACGACCGAACTGCATGCCGGGTGCAAGACTCGAACACGCTGCCATGGCGACCGCGATAGCGACCGCGATGGCAAGCATGCCTGCGGCAGTACCCGTGTGCCTGAGATCGCCGCCGCGCATCGCCTCACCTCCTCCCGCATGCCTCTGTCGAGTGGAGGAATGTACGCGGGCAGCGATGCGCCGCCGTTGATGCGTGTCAGCCTTCCCGCAGGGTCAGCATGGGCGGCCTCGACAACACGTTGCGCAGCCCGGCCCAGCCGCCGGCGAGTGCGCAGGCGATACCAATCGCCGTACCGGCCAGCCACAGCAATGGCGAAAACACCCAGTCGAATTCGAACACCTGACGCGCCAGCACCCAGCCCACCAGCGATGCACCGGTCGCGGCCAGCATGCCCGCACAGGCGCCGACCAGTACGCACTCCAGCCATTGCGCCTGCGACAGCTGCGTGCGGGTCGCGCCGAGCGCGCGCAACAGACCCGCTTCATGCATGCGCTCCTGCTGCGATACCAGCATGGCTGCTGCCAGCACCATCACACCGGCCGCCAGCGTGAACAGAAACAGGAATTCGACGGCGCCCACCACTTGTCCGATCACCTGCTGCGCCTGCGCGACCATGCTGCCGACATCGACGATGGTCAGGTTCGGATAGTCGCGCATCAGCTGGTTCACGAGCCCGTGCTCGGAAGGCGGCAGGTGGAAGGCCGTGATCCAGGTGCCGGGCAGCGTTTGCGCAGCGGCCGGGCTGAGGATCACAAAGAAATTGACGCGCATCGAACTCCAGTCGAGCTTGCGGATGCTGGTGACTGTCGCATCGACCGGCACGCCGGCCACATCGAAGCGCAGCTGATCACCCAGCTTCAGGCCCAGCGTCTTTGCCAGCCCCTGCTCGACCGATGCCTCGGCAGTGTTGCCATCAAACCAGCGACCTTCGACCACCGTATTCTGCGGCGGCAGCGCCGCCATCGTCGACAGATTGAATTCGCGATCGACCAGACGCTGCGCACGCTCGTCGGCATAGCTGTCGGGCCCGATCGTTCGGCCCTCCAGTTGCACCAGGCGGCCGCGGATCATCGGATACAGCGCCGCATCGCGGATACCGGTCTGCTGCAGCGTCGCTGCAATCGGCTCGCGTTGTTCGGGCTGGATGTTGATCATGAAATGATTCGGCGCATCCGGCGGCGTCGCCTTGCGCCATGCCGACAGCAGGTCATCACGCACCACAGTGAGCAGTAGCAAGGCCATCAGTCCGAGTGCGAGCGCGACGATCTGCAGGCTGCTGGTGGCCGGGCGGCGGCGCAGCGACGCCTGCGCAAAGCGCCACGCGGCCAGTGCCGCGCTGCCACGCGCACCGCCGAGCCGGCCCAGGGCGGCCGGCATGCGCAGCCATTGCAGCGCGCGCAGCACCAGCCACGCCACCAGCGCGAAACCGCCGAGCGCCAGCAGGAAGCCGCCTGCCGTCAGCAGGCCGAGCTTCATGTCGCGCGCCTGCCAGACCAGCAACAGGATGAAACACGCGAGCGCCAGCAGGTAGCCGCCCAGCGTGAAGGCCCTGGGCGGCAGCTGCTCGCGCCGGATCACGCGATTGTGGGGCACATTGCGCAATTGCAGTATGGGCGGCATCGCAAACCCCAGCAGCAGCAACATTCCGGTCAGCACGCCCTGCAGCGCCGGCAGCGCACCGGGCGGCGGCAGTTCGGTCGTCAGCAAGGATCCCAGCCATTGCAGCAACAGGTAATGCGCACCGAAGCCCAGTGCGGCGCCGATCAAGCCGCCGGCAACGCCGACCAGCACGAACTCGATCACATACAGGCACGTCACTTCGGCTTGCGTCAGTCCGAGGCAGCGCAACATCGCGCAGGCATCGACATGGCGCTGCATGAAACGGCGTGCGGCCATCGCGATCGCCAGCGCCGCCAGCATGGCGGTCAGCAAGCCGACCAGCGACAGGAACTGGCGAGCACGATCGAGCGTCGTGCGCATTTCGGGCCGGCCCGATTCGAGCGACTCGACTTGCACGCCACGCACACCGTGACGCTTGAGCTCGTCATCCAGCCAGCGCTGGTAAGCAGCCATGGCGGCGGCATCGCCGGCCAATTGCGTGCGGTAGGTGACGCGCGCGCCCTTCCCCACGAGTCCGGTGGCGGCGAGTTCCGGCAAGGCGATCATCACCCGCGGCGCGAAATTCATGAAGCCTGCACCACGGTCCTTTTCATTGGCGATGGTGGCCGCGATACGGAAGCTGCGTGCGCCCAGCTGCAGCCGCGCGCCTTCCTGCACGCCGCGCGTCGCGATGAATGCCGGGTCAACCCAGGCGGTACCGATCGCTGGCGCGCCTCGCACCTCACGGCGCCGGCCTGCTTCACTGAGCGCCAACGCACCGCGTAACGGATAGTCGGAAGACACGGCCTTGACCGCCACCAGCCGCGAATCGGCAGCATCGCCGTTGCCGGTCGTGGCCATACTCGGAAAGACCACGGTGTCGGCGATGCGCAGCTGTCGACGTGCGGCCTCGCTACGCCAGGCATCTGGCAAGGGATAGTCGCTGCGCACAATCAGGTCGCCACCAAGCAGTTGCGCGGCATCGCGCTGCAGCGCTGCATCCATGCGATCTACAAAAAAACCGACAGCCGACAGCGCGGCCACGGCGATCGCCAGTGCAAGCACCAGCAGCCTGAGCTCGCCGGCACGCCAGTCACGCTGCGCCATCCGCCACGCATGCAGGATGAGCGCGATGAAGCCCGCCCCGACCCTGTACTCCGCGTTGTCCATGCCATCTCCCGATTCGAGCGACCCGCGCCGCAAGCCGTGCCGGCGGGTACAGCGGGAGATTGTAGGTGAGACGCCGGATTTTCACCGGCGGCGACATCGGTGCGAGTTCAGGCCATCAGGTATCGCATGCGAGTCTCACATCGATGTGCCACGCAAGCCGTCCTGGTGCGTATGTTCGAAATTTTCCTGGCACGGCGCGCAGCGCTCGGCCGAGGGCATCGCTTGCAAACGTTCGAAAGGAATCGGGTAGCCGCAGGAGATGCACTCCCCATAGGTGCCGCTGTCCATCTTCTTGCGCGCAAGCTCAATCGCACGCAATTCGTGCATGTCACGCAAGACCGCCGCATTGCCAAGGTCAATGGAAAGGTTGGCGAATGACTGATCGCCCGGGTCCGGCACTTCGCTGGCCAATTGGATGTAGTCATCCTGCAGCGTGACTTCGCGCTTGATGTCATCGCGCAATGCGCGCTCCCGGTCCGCGAGCGCGGCATATAAACGAGTCTTCTGCTGCAAGTTCAGGCTGTCCATGGGGTCCTCTTCCGTTGTCGTGCAATGCGCGCTGGTGCAGATTAATTGTGCGGCCGGGGCCGGTACTGCATTTGAGCTAAGACAAGCGCAACCGTTCGCCGCCCGACCCGCCATTGAATGCTTGATAGATAACATTCCGTTCGAATGGCGTTACAAATTTTTAAACAATGTTTAGCGAATACGCAGAGACTGGCGGCCGGTTGATTTGTCTCAAGCAAGGCACTCTGGACTTCAAGAAGATTCCCGCTAGACTCCCGTTTCTGAAGAATAAGTAAATGCCGACAGCCACCTTCCAGAGCCCCGCAATGAATTCAGACGAGCTTGAACTGTTTGCTGGCGAACCCACCCCGGGCGCGGATGAATTGATGGAAGATTTCGTCCAGGCCTCCGCCCGTAGCGGCAGCAGTCCGCGCGAGCTGTACCTGATGCGCGAGACCATGCACAGCCTGGTGCG
>JACCDN011043834.1_pt1 | contig 93155 bp, 80 predicted proteins | sample 7441691 | NCBI WGS metagenome assembly JACCDN01 (sample SAMN15323439, study PRJNA562643) | freshwater metagenome | isolation source: river surface water | place: USA:Blue River Watershed | collected 2017-08-16 | reverse complement strand
AGGGCGCGCGGCTCCTCAGGACGAACGGATACTTTTAAAATTTGTGGGGATATATAACTCGGGATAACATTTATTTAGAAGGATTATTTGCTGCACCCTGGCTCTATTATATCCCAACAAATTATATAAAAATTAGATTTATCAATATGTTACGTTAAAAATTCGTGGGGATGTATCAGATCCCGAGTGCAACGAGGGATCTCGAGCAAGCAGCACGTTCTCACTAACAACACCGTACAAACATTCCTGAGATCCCTCACTACGTTCGGGATGACGCCGGTTTTAGTTGCGGTGTTCAGGATGACGCTTTTTTTGTCACTACGTTCGGGATGACGCTGATTTTTGTCCCATACTCACACGCGGCAAGCCCGCGAGGTCCTGTCGCAGTTGCAGTTGGGTATAGCCGTGTGCACTGAATAAGGCGTGTACGGCGGGTGCTTGCGTGCTGCCATGTTCCAGCAACAACCAGCCGTGTGGACGTAGGTGCTGGCTTGCCTGCACGATGATGCAATGTAAGTCCGCTAGACCGTGGTTGTTGGCGACCAATGCGGCGCGTGGTTCAAAACGCAGTGCGTTCAAGTGGTCGTCCTCTGCGGCGAGATAAGGTGGGTTACTGACAATCGCATCAAATAAATGCGCGTCAGGTAAAGCCGCACACCAGGCGCCCAAGGCGAAGGTGATGTTGTTTAGCTGTAAATGCGCGGCATTGTGTTGTGCGGTTTGTAAGGCGAGGGCATCGTTATCGCTTGCATGCAATGACCATGTCTTACGTTCGTGTGCCAGTGCCAGCGCGATTGCGCCACTGCCCGTGCCGAGATCGGCGACGGTCGCGTTGGGTAGTGCATCGAGCAGGTGTAAGGTTGTTTCTACTAATAATTCGGTTTCCGGTCGTGGGATGAGCGTATGGGTATTGACGCGCAACGGCAGCGACCAAAATTCTTGGGTTCCAGTCAAATATGCGACGGGCATGCCGGCGTGACGTTGCTGTATGCTTTCTCTGTAGCGTTGTTGTTGGGTAGTATCGAGCGCGTATTCGGGATGAGCGTAGAGAGTGCTGCGCGGTTGCGCCAAGGTATGTGCCAACAGTATATGCGCATCTAACGCTGCGCTGCTGCTGGTTGTGGTCAGCAGTGCAGTGGCCCAGTGTAAGGCATCGGCGACACACAGATTACTTGTCATCTTGTCCCAACAGAGCTAATTGCTCGGCTTGGTATTCGTGAATCAGTGGTTCTACGACTTGATCGAGCTCGCCTTCCATGACAGCAGTGAGTTTGTATAGGGTTAAGTTGATGCGGTGATCGGTGAGGCGGCCTTGCGGAAAATTATACGTACGTATGCGTTCTGAGCGATCGCCGCTGCCGACTAGGCTGCGGCGTGTCAGTGCCTGTTCGCGTTGCTGTTGGTTTTGGCGCTCCGCCAACAGTCGAGATGACAACAGTGACATGGCGCGTGCACGGTTTTTATGTTGTGAGCGTTCATCCTGACACTCGACCACGGTGCCCGTGGGTAAGTGGGTAATGCGTATGGCGGAATCGGTTTTATTGACGTGTTGCCCACCGGCGCCGGATGCCCTATAGGTATCTATTTTCAATTCAGCCGGATTGATTTCGATGGCATCAATCGCTTCGGCTTCTGGCATGATAGCGACAGTACAGGCCGAGGTGTGGACGCGTCCTTGGGATTCGGTTTGTGGTACGCGTTGCACGCGGTGTGCGCCGGATTCAAACTTTAAATGCGAATAGACTTCTTGCCCCGTAATGCGCGAAATAATTTCTTTGAAGCCACCGTGTTCACCCGGGTTGCTGCTGATGATTTCCAGTTGCCAGCCTTTGTTTTCAGCGTAGCGGGAATACATGCGAAACAGATCGCCGGCAAAAATAGCGGCTTCATCACCACCGGTACCGGCACGAATTTCTAAAAAAGTATTACGCGTATCATTGGGATCGCGCGGCAACAGCAAGATTTGTAAGGTTGCCGTCAGTTGTTGTTCTTCTGCTTTGGCAGCGGCTAATTCTTCATTGGCCATGTCTTGCATGGCTTTGTCGTTTTCTTCTAACACGCCAAGCAGATAGTGTTGCGTCTGTTGATTGTCTTGATAGCGTTTAAAGCATTGCACGATTTCTTCTAATTGTGCATATTCCCGTGATAAATCGCGAAAGCGATTTTGTTCGGCGATGACAGTGCTGTCTCCCAATAAGACGCCGATTTCTTCGTGTCGCTCTACGAGGGCCGTTAATTTATAAATTAAAGATGGTTTCATAATTACTCTATCGAAAATAGTTGCCTGGCTTGCGCCAGTATTTCACTGGTATCGTCTGCTGTGTATTGCTTAATGTCCACAGTAGGTTGGTGTACCAGTTTGTTGGTCAAGCGCAAGGCGAGTTGCGTGATGACGTCTTCTGCGGGTTCGCCTCGGCGTAGGGCGGCCAGGTGTTGACGTAATTCTTTGTCGCGCAAGGCAAGCGCCGACTCACGGTAGGCGCGGGCTATAGTAACATTGGCGAGGCGTGCACGCCAATCCATAAATGCGTGGCTTTGTGCGAGGATGATATGTTCTGCTTGCTCTGCCGCGGCATGGCGGTCACGCAAGTTGTAGCTGATCACCTGTTTGAGATCGTCTATGGTATACAGGTAAACATCGGCTAGCTCACTGACCTCTGTTTCGATATTGCGTGGTACGGCTAAGTCTAACATCAGTATGGGTTTGCGTTTGCGGATCTTCAATGCGCTTTCTATGCTGCCTTTCCCGAGCAGGGGCAAGTGGCTGTTGGTGGCGGCAATGACGATGTCTGCTTGCGCCAAATAGCGTGGCATGTCATGCAGTTCCACGGCGATGCTGTGTGGATGCTTTTGGGCGAGTCGTTGTGCGTGCTCTAAAGTACGATTGGCAAATATCAACTGTTTGATCTGTTGTGAAGCCAAGTGTTGCGCGACGCGCTCGGTGGTATCGCCAGCACCGATCAACAAGGCCGTGTTATGGTGTAAGTCCGCAAAAATTTTTTGCGCTAGCTTGACGGCGATGTAAGCGATGGACAGTGAGTTGGTACCAATTGCGGTATCGGTGCGTACCTGCTTGCTGACCGCAAAGATGTGTTGTGCCAGCTTATGTAATTGTGTACCCAAGGCACCTACGGTTTTGGCGAGCGAGAAGGCTTGTTTCATTTGGCCTAGAATTTGCGATTCACCTAACACCATGGAGTCTAAGCCGCTGGCGACACGCAAGATATGTTGTACGGCGGCTTGTTCTTGGTGGCAGTATAGATGGGGCTGGATCTCGGCATACGGTATGTTACTGGCTGTACTCAACCACGTGAGTACGGGTTGTTCTGTGGGGGCATGGCAATAGATCTCGGTGCGATTACACGTCGATAGAATCACCGCTTCTTGGGCCATGCCTTGTTGCAGGAGTTGTTGCAGGGATGCTTGGGCCTGTGTGCTATCAAATGCCAGGCGCTCACGTACCGCCAAGGGTGCGGTTTTGTAATTGATGCCACAAGCGATGAGTGACGACATAGTAACGGGTTTACCTGTGTGTTTAGCTGGATCAGACGATAGCCAAGTTCGTTGAAAATTGCTAGGTGCCATGCAACGGTTCCCGTATACTAGCACACATTTACTAGAGAACAATATTTATTCATGCGTAGTTTATGTCTCATTCTGCTGTTGCTGTGTCTTGCTGCGTGCTCCTCGGTGGCGCCTTTGCCGCCAGCACCGATAGGATCTGTGGTGCCGTGGTCGTTGCGTCAGGCCCAATTGGATAATTTACAGCATTGGGCCTTGCAGGGCAGCATCTTGATTAAACACCAACGCCAGTCATGGCATGCACGTTTGCATTGGCAGCAGCAGGGTCAGGGTCGTTACCAGATTAATGTGTTCAGTCCGTTGGGCGCCGGTGTGGGTCGTCTGCAGGGGACACCAGAGCAAAGTGTGTTTACCACGGCGCAAGGTGAAGTACATAGGGCGAAGAGTGCTGAGGCACTTCTAATGCGCGAGTTAGGTTGGCAACTGCCGTTGGCGGGTTTGCAGTCTTGGTTGAAGGGCGTACCCGCCCAGAATCTGGCAGTATCTGCGCTAACGCGCGATCGCTATCAACGTTTGGATGCGTTGCAGCAACAGGGGTGGCGCATTGACTATCAACGTTATAGTCAGGTGCAAGGCATGCAGTTACCCAGTCAGTGGCTGATGCGGCGTCAAGATTGGGAAATACGTACGGTGGTAACGGCGTGGATGATTGGCAACAAACAGTTGACTTAGTGTGTAGGGCGCCAGCCAAGATAAATTTATTTTTGCACGTGTTAGCGCGCCGCAGCGATGGTTATCACAATCTGCAAACGGCGTTTCAATTTTTGGATTTTTACGACACCCTGGGTTTTCGCTTGCGGCAGGATGGCGCGATCGTGTTGCAGTCAGCATTGCCGCAGGTGGCATTGCAGCAGAATCTCATCTACCGCGCCGCGCAGCGCTTGCAGCAGGTGACGATGACGCGTTTGGGTGTGGATATTTGGCTAGACAAGCGCATTCCCATGGGGGGTGGTCTAGGGGGCGGGAGTTCAAATGCGGCAACGACCTTGTTGGCGTTGAATGTACTGTGGAATACCGGCCTAGATAAGACACAGTTATTAGCATTAGCGTTGCCGTTGGGTGCCGATGTGCCTGTGTTTGTTTTTGCACAGTCAGCTTGGGCTGAGGGCGTAGGTGAGCAATTAACGGCTATTACTCCTCCGACTCCTTGGTATTTAGTCCTGATCCCGCCCTGTATTGTGCCCACACATGAAATTTTTAACGATAGAGAATTGACACGCGATACGCCTGCAAGCAGAATGTTCACCCTGTTGGCCTGTGATGTGGTGACAGGACGTTATACGTTTTTTGGCGCTAACGATTGTGAGCGTGTGGTGCGTAAGCGTTACCCGCAAGTCGATGCGGCGTTTGCGTGGTTGAGTGCCTATGCGCAGCCACGTTTATCGGGCACGGGAGCCTGTGTGTTTGCGGCTTTTGCGTCTCGCGAGCGAGCGGAACAAGTACTGGCGCAGGTACAGCCTGGGTTTACGGGTTTTGTCGCTAGTGGAATAAATCGTTCGCCATGGGCCAAGTTTAATGAAGCAACCATTTGCAATGAGTAGATGGGGTGTAGCCAAGCGGTAAGGCACCGGGTTTTGATCCCGGCATCCTAGGTTCGAATCCTGGCACCCCAGCCATTTTTTCGGTATATCGATTAGGTTCTGTATATCTTAAGCAATCCAATAAGGAATTATTTTGTGGCAGAAATGATGCTTTTTCATGGCAATGCCAATCCACATTTGGCTGCTGAAATCGCTGAGCATTTGCATATTCAGCTGGGTAAAGCGACCGTGGGTCGTTTTAGCGACGGCGAGACTACGGTTGAAATTTTAGAAAACGTGCGTGGACGTAATGTTTTTATTTTGCAATCTACCTGTGCGCCGGCGAATGATAACTTGATGGAATTGCTGGTGATAGCGGATGCGTTACGGCGTGCATCGGCCGGGCAAATTACCGCGGTTGTGCCGTACTTTGGTTACGCACGCCAAGACAGACGCATACGCTCTGCGCGTGTGCCAATTACTGCTAAAGTTGTTGCCGATATGATGGCGATAGTCGGTATTTCGCGGGTGTTGACCGTAGACTTGCATGCCGATCAGATACAAGGCTTCTTTTCTATTCCCGTTGACAATGGGTATGCTACTTCGGTCATTTTGGCGGACATTAATGAGCATAATTACTTGGATTATATTGTGGTTTCGCCCGATGTAGGCGGCGTAGTCAGAGCACGCGCGATTGCCAAGCGCGTCAACAATACCGAGTTGGCGATTATCGATAAGCGGCGTCCCGGTCCTAATCAAACGCAGGTGATGAACATCATTGGTGATGTGGCGGGGCGCAATTGTATGCTGATCGACGACATCGTGGATACGGCGGGCACTTTGTGCTTGGCGGCTAAGGCATTACAGGAGCGGGGCGCCAACCGTGTCATCGCTTATTGTACCCACCCGGTCTTATCGGGTTTAGCTGTGCCGAATATCATGCGTTCGGTCATCGATGAGTTAGTGGTTACGGATACGATTCCACTGAGCGCGGAGGCCGCTGCGTGCAGTAAAATACGGCAGCTTAGCTTGAGTTCTTTGCTAGCACAGACGATCCATAAGATTAATGTTGAAGAATCAGTCAGTTCTATCTTTATGAATTAGTCCCCGTAAAATCAAGGTAACTAGTCAGCATTTTGCTGAATGGTTACTGTATTTCGGTGTATTTATCTGTATAATACCCGTCCTTGTGGGTCTACGACGATGAAATAAAAAGGTGTGGGAGTTTAACTATTATGACAACGAGTTTTGAATTGAACGCCGTAGTGCGTAATGAGACAGGAACCAGCGCGAGTCGTCGTCTACGTCGTATCGAACAAATTCCCGCGATTCTATACGGAGCCAATGAGGCACCGCAGATGTTGCTTGTCGATCACAATCGTTTGCGCAAAGTGCTGGAGCAAGAGGCGTTTTATTCCAGTGTGTTCACGGTGAATATTGCTGGCACTAAAGTGCAAGCAGTATTAAAAGATTTACAACGCCATCCCTTCAAACCCAAGATCTTGCACGCTGATTTTTTGCGTATTGACGCTAACGAAAAGTTAGTGATGCGCGTGCCCTTGCATTTTATCGGTGCCGATATGGCGCCTGGCGTCAAGACCAGTGGCGGTATCGTGTCACACTTGCTAACGGAGATAGAAATACAGTGTTTACCGGCGCACTTGCCCGAGTACATCAATGTAGATTTGTCACAATTGCAGTTGGATCAATCTATTCACTTGTCAGACATAAAAATGCCTGAGGGCGTGGTTTGCGTGGCGATAGCACAAGGTGGTGCAGAGCACGATTTACCGGTTGCTTCTATTCATATGTTGCGTGCAGAAGCAGAATCCGTTGCGGCCGCAGCGGGTACTACCACCAGTGATAGTAGCGCTAAGAAGTAAGCGATTACGGTTGTTGAACGCATAAGATGGAAGTACGACATTGCCAACGCCGATTCGTTTACTGGTGGGGTTAGGAAATCCGGGTGCAAAGTATGAAAATACGCGCCACAATGCCGGTGCTCGTTTAGTTGAGCGTTTTGTTGCGTTGACCGAGCAGCAGGTGTTACGCCAAGACAGTAAATTTCATGGTTGTTGTGCGCAGTTGTCATTGGGTGATCACGTGTGTCATGCGTTACTGCCAACCACGTACATGAATCGCAGTGGCCTGTCTGTATTGGCGATGGCCACCTTCTATAAAATCCCCCCCGAAGCCATTTTAATTGTGCATGACGAATTGGATTTACCGGTAGGTGTGGCGCGGCTAAAACAAGGCGGTGGCCATGGCGGTCATAATGGCTTGCGCGATATCATAGCGCAGCTACACAGTCCGGCGTTTGTCCGCTTGCGCATAGGTATTGCGCATCCGCACGATACGCGTAGTGTCAGCGATTATGTGTTAACGCCATTTGAGGCGCAGGAACACGCAGAGATGGCGGCAGTGGAGCAACGCGTGTTAGCCGTGTTGCCCACCGTACTTAGCGGACAATTGTCTACGGCTATGCAGGACTTACACAAGGGGATCTAACGATGGGATTTGCATGTGGTATTGTCGGGTTACCCAATGTGGGTAAATCCACTTTGTTTAATGCATTGACGCAGTCAGCGATAGCCGCACAGAATTATCCGTTTTGCACGATAGAACCCAATATCGGTATCGTGTCGGTGCCCGATCCGCGCTTGCAGCGTATCGCAGAAATGGTGTTGCCACTGCAGATCGTGCCTACGACTATGGAGTTTGTAGATATTGCTGGGTTGGTTGCGGGTGCGGCGCAAGGCGCGGGATTAGGTAACCAATTTCTTGCTAACATCCGTGAGACCGATGCGATCGCGCACGTAGTACGTTGTTTCGTCGACGATGACGTTGTGCACGTATCCGGTAAAGTGGATCCACTCGCCGATATCGAGGTGATCAACACGGAGTTGGCATTAGCGGATTTAGACACATTGCAGCGTGCCTTACAGCGCGCGGGTAAAAAAAGCAAAAGTGGCGACAAAGACAGTGCACAGGAACAGATGTTATTAGAGCGCGTGATCGCCCATCTGGATACCGGCGCTGCGGTGCGTCGCTTTAATGCGCAACCCGAGGAATGGCAAATCCTGCGGCAGTTACATTTATTGACGGCAAAGCCGGTGCTTTATATTGCGAATGTCGCCGAACAGGATTTGCGTGCGGATAACCAATGGGTCACGCAATTGCGTGAGTTAGCGCGCGCGGAGCAGGCTAGCGTGGTGGTCGTGAGTGCGGGTTTAGAAGCAGAAATAGCGGAGTTGCCCGTGAGTGAGCGCGATGACTTTTTAGCGGATAGTGGTTTGCAAGAGCCTGGGTTATACCGCGTGATCCGCGCGGGCTATGATTTACTGGGTTTGGCTACGTATTTTACTGCCGGTAAAAAAGAAGTACGGGCTTGGACTTTCCCACATGGTGCCACCGCACCGCAGGCGGCCGCGTGTATTCACAGTGATTTCGAAAAAGGTTTTATTCGTGCTGAAGTGATCGCGTATGATGACTTTGTACGTTGTGGCGGTGAGCAAGGGGCTAAAGAACAAGGTAAATGGCGTTTGGAAGGCAAAGAATATATCGTACAAGATGGTGATGTCATGCATTTCCGGTTTAATGTGTAGTCTAGCGTCGTGGTATAACACTTAGTATTCGTTTTTGAGGATGATTGACGTTATGACTTCACCACAAATGCGTATCCTCATCAGTCGCATCGATAACATAGGTGATGTGCTGTTTTCTTTTCCGTTGGCGACACTGCTTAAATTGCATTATCCCGATAGCCAAATTTTTTATCTGGCGCGGCCTTACGTGCGCGCAATTGTTGAGCTGTGTCCGGATGTAGCCGGGTTCATTGACAGTGATATGTTGTTACAGCAGCCTTTACCACAGGCTGCAGCGCAGTTAAGTGATTACAAATTTGATGTGTTTATTAATGCGGATGCGACCCGATTAACCGCACGTCTGGCCAAGGCCGCGGGTATTAAACTACGTATCGGTACGTCACACCGTTGGTATCACTGGTGGTATTGCAATCGCTTGGTGCATTTCTCCCGGGCACGATCCGGTTTACACGAAGCGGAACTCAATCTCAAACTGTTTCGCGGTTTAAACAAACAGGATTGTCAGCAAGTTAGCTTGATTCCCAAATTAACGGCGCCAGCGCCGTTACCTGCGCATTTGGCGGATTATATCGATCCGCAGCGCTTTAATTTGATCATTCATCCGGGTTCCAATGGCAACGGCAAAGAGTGGCCGGTGGCGTTTTACTGTGAGTTGATCGCACGTTTGCCCCCCGCCGAATTTAATGTGTTATTAACGGGAACGCAGCAAGAGCGTGAGCGCTTTCAAGCAGCGTTACTAGAGCCTTGTGCTGCGCGTGTGACGGATGTGATGGGCAAGATGAATTTGACCGAATTGCTGAGTTTCATTGCCGCAGCAGATGGTCTTTTGGCATCAGGTACGGGTCCGTTGCATCTGGCTGCGGCGTTGGGACGTTATGCCCTAGGCTTATTTCCCGATTACCCTACCAGTGGTGTAGTGCGTTGGCATCCACAAGGAAAACACGCGCATTACCTCTTTGCCCCTCAAGCGTGTACGCCTGCGTGTCAAGGTGGTGCGTGTACTTGCATGCACAGCATCAGCGTAGATGCCGTGTTGCAGCAGTTGCAGCAGTTCTATGTCAGCAGCCACAAGGAAAATCCTTAGAATGAAGCAATATACACAACCGTTAGCTGTAACGCGCATAGACAATATGGCCTATGTGTTGGTGCTGATCGGGGTTTTTTTCCTGCCTTTTTCGCGTAGTCTCGATAATTGTATTGCTTTAGGTGCTGTGTTGACGTTATTCGGTGGGCAGTTGCCGCAAAAATGGCAATTGATCCGACGCCAGCCCTTATTTTGGAGTACCTTGCTCTTGTTGGGCGTATTTGCCTTAGGTTTGGTACATAACACCGAAGGCTGGCATAGGGGCTGGTACTCACTCTATAAATACGGCCATAAACTGCTTGCTATGCTCGTGTTATTTCCGCTGTTTACTGTGCCGAGCCGGCGGCGCGGTGTATTGAATGTGTTATTGTGCAGTACGGTATTGGCGACAGTGGTATGGGCGTTGCAGATGTTGGACGTATTGGATTTAGCGGATTTGTTTCATCGGCGTCAGCCAGATCACGTGATCGCGCCATTGCAACTGAGTGTGTTGGCGGCAGTTGCTTGGTTTGTCGTGGTGTTGCGTAGTCTGGAAGCCAGTACTTACCGCTGGCTCGCCGTGGTCATCAGCATATGGCTGTTTTGCTACATGTTTTACATCAATCAAGAACGTACCGGGATGTTGTTGTGTTTGGGGTTGACGGCCTTATTGCTGTGGCAATCCTGGTCGTGGCGTGGCATCGCGCTATCATTGGTATTGGTGCCATTGCTCAGCGTTGGTATTTTTGTGACTTCGCCCATGTTCTCCGCGCGTTTCACTACAGTGCTACAAGAGTCGGCACAATACAACGACGCGTCCGCAGCAATGCAGCGTTCGTCGATAGGCTTGCGTCTGGCATTTCTCAAATACAGTTGGCAGCTTATTAAGGCGCGGCCGTTGTTGGGTTACGGTGGGGGGACTTTTTCCGCGGCCTATGCGACGACGGGAGGGCCTCTATTGGATGGCGAGGTTGTTGTGCCATTGGGTGATCCGCATAATACGTACGCGCATGTGGCGGTGGAATATGGCGTGGTTGGATTGGCTGTTTTCATCTATTGGTTATTTGCAGCGTGGCATGCATGTGGCGCATTGCCGGTGGCAGAGAGGCGTTTGGCGCAGGGGGCATGTGTGGTGTTTGCGCTGGCGTGTTTCCCTATCGCGGCGTTTTTGCTGAATCAGCCGTGCTACTTGTATGTGTTAATGCTCGCGGTATTGTTGCCGGCGCGCAGTGCGTTGACGGTGACGCGCGGTTAAGTCTGTTACTTTTTGGCATTACCCCATTCATTCGCTAGCGGTATATTGACTTAGCATAGACAAACCGTGAGAATAACCGCCTGCAAAACTATGGCTATGTAGCTCAGCTGGTTAGAGCGCGGCACTCATAATGCTGAGGTCGGTGGTTCGAGTCCACCCATAGCCACTTCCGCGCTCGTCAACTGTGTGTGGTTGCCGAGGCCGGCCTGTTCTTAATGACCAAGCTTATCAATTCTGCCAGTGATTTCACGTTCATTTTTCGAAGGACGCGTGAGCGATGAATCTCTGCGGTGTGTGTGCTGATATTCAGTTGGTATGCAATGGCTTTGGTGAGTTTTCCCATGAGCATCAATTCCATTACTTCGCGTTCACGTGGAGTGAGTCTTTCTTCGCGTTGTGTTACTTCGTGACTTAACTTGAGTTCGCTGTGCGTTTTTGCATCGAGTTGAATGGCTTTGTTGATGCTTTCTAACAGCACTTGGTTATTTAAAGGTTTTGTTAAAAAATCCACTGCGCCTGCTTTCATGGCACGTACAGCCATTGCAATATCACCGTGACCGGTGATGAAGATGATGGGTAGGTTGATGTTATTTTTGTTTAATATAATTTGTAATTCTAAGCCACTGATATGTGGCATGCGAATATCAACCACCAGGCAGCCACGTTGGTGGGCTTGATAGGCCATGAGAAAGTCATTGCTGCGGTAATAAAGCTGTGTCCGATAACCAACGGACTCGATGAGCCATCGTAGCGATCGGGCGACTTCTTCTTCATCGTCTAAGATAAAAACGATGGGTTCATCCACCATGCATGGTTTCTCTCTGTTGTTGATAAAATGAGTAGTGTAACTGTGCGTTCGTTTGAGTCAAGTATAGATACCGCGAGCGAATGAAATTTAGGTGCTGTAACGCCCTGTGGACGTTACATCGCACATTAAATTAAATCTGTTACCTTTTGACATCACCCCTAAAATTCATTCGCTCGCGGTATAGCGTAGCGATTTGATGTTTGTGATCACAATGCATTGTTTATTAAGTGTCATTTAGGCAAGGTTTGTTTCTGTTTGTTGCGCGTCATACTTTCATGCTTGAGTTAACGTAAAAAAAATAGGGGTGTGGGTGTGAATAGAGATTGAATAAAGGAGAAAGCTTATATATGATTTGCAATTGTACATCCGGTTGATGGGTACATAGCCTGTGGTTTACCACGGGAATTTTTATAACATAGCTAAGGAGTGCTTATATGAGTGCAATGAGTAAAAAGGTATTGGTTGTTTGTGGTTTAGCGATGGCGTTTTCTGGTTACGCCATGGCTTCCTATACGGGAACGTCAGCGACATCACAACAATCCGCTGCTATGTCCACCGCTGAGACCGTTATTAACGTGAATACGGCTGACGTTAAGCAATTAACCGCTGTAAAAGGTATCGGTCTTAAGCTGGCACAATCTATCATCGAGTACCGTAAAGAGCATGGCCCATTTGCTGCATTGGAAGATCTCAGCAAAGTCAAAGGGATCAGCCAACAATTCGTTGAGCAGCACAAGGCGGACTTACGTATTTAGCAAGTTGCGCGCAAAAGACCTGCACGGAATTGCGGGTCTTTTGTTCTTCTGAGCAATGACGATTTTGCTGTGAGAGGTATTTCGAGTAATGTATACCGCTAGCGGTATATGGTACTATCTTGCAGTGCGATCGAATCGAGTGAGAATAATAGTGCAGTGGATGCCATCTGCTTATTGTCACTAGTAAGATGAGTAACTAGTTTTTCATTATAGCGAGGGGGCCACATGTTTATTTTACCTAACCAGCCACAATCAATAAGTCAGCTATTGGGTAAGACCGTATCGTTGTGTGGGTTAACCTACCATAAAATTTATCCTTTTGTATTGATCTTAGTTTTCTTATTTGACACCCCAGCATTGTCTCAGTTTCTATGGGGGCATGATATTTTGAATTCTACCGCGCGTTTTATTGGTTTCGAATTGATAGAAGCGTTGGCTACCATGTTGTTGTTGAGCATCATGCTACACCAAGCGTGGGGTTTGATGCACAATCGGCAACGTGCATTGAATGTATCTACAACATACGTATACGCACGCGCATTGCGTATTGTTATTTGGGCTGCGCTGTTTTGCCTGGCTATTAGTGTTTTATCTTGGGCTGTATTGCATGCCAGTCAGTATTTAGGGGTGGGACATCCTGTTTTACTGGTTAATGTCAGCTGGATCTTGATACTTTATTTTGTGATGCGTTTTTATTTCGTGTTGCCTTGGATCATTGCCAAAGATCTTTCGTTGCGAGAAGCACTACGTAAAAGTTGGTATTTAACCCAGGGCCGTATGGGTAAGGTATGGTTATTTTCGTTGTTTATGTTAGGTTTATTCTTGGGTGCACATTTCCTTTTGGCTTATTTGAGTGGGCACAGTCAGTTGGGCATGTTGTTATTAGATTCATTGTTGACAGCGGTTTTGTTATTATTCTTCAATGCACAATTGATTTTGCTATTCCATGATTTACGCTTGCAGCAAGAAGCGTCGAAGGTCTCGGGTTAAGAGTGTCGTCCCGAGTGTAACCAGGGATCTCGTGCAAGCGGCACGCGCTCATTGACAACACCGTGCACCCTTCACGAGATCCTTTTGCAGCGTTGCTGCGTCAGGATGACAACGCGAGATCCGTGACTGCGTTCGAGAGGCCAATAGTGATGTAATGACACCGTAGCGGTATTTTTTTCAAGATAACCAGTGTGTGAGCGTCGTGGTAATATCATGCACTTCGGCGTCAATGACAGAATGATTCATCGGGTAAGTACGCCAATCAACCGGGTAGCTTAATTGTTGCAATACGTTTTTTGATTTTTCTGCCCATTCGGGAAGAATAACGGTGTCGTGTGTGCCGTGCACCATAAAGATCGGTGTTTTCTGATTGTTGGTGTGTGCCTCTAACGGTAGTCTGTCGGCAAGCGGTAAATAGGTTGATAACGCCAAAATGCCCGCTAATGCATGGGGATAGCGCAAGCCAGTATGCAGTGCAATGGCGCCACCTTGGGAAAAGCCAGCCAAGATAATGCGGTGTGCAGGGATGCCAGTGGCTTGTTGCGCGGCTATCAGTTGGTAAATGGCGAGGGATGAGCGTGTAATGCCGTCGGTATCCTCAGGTACACCAAAGCCGAAACCTAATATGTCGTACCAGGCAGGCATGCTAATGCCGCCGTTAATAGTGATGGCGCACAGAGGCGCTTGGGGGAACACGCAGCGCAGAGGAAGCGCGGTGTTTGCTTGCAGCTGCGTAGCCAGCGGCACAAAATCATCGTTACTGGCGCCTAAGCCATGCAACCAAATAATACAGGCATTCGCTTTTTGTTTAGGCTCTATTGTGATCAGTTGTCGTGTATCGCCCATCTGGTCTTTTCCCTTAATGTTACGGCGGCGGGTTGGTGTTCCCAGTGCTCCTACGCTATACTTCCCCGCAGTTATTGCGTCGAACAGCCTGTGCGAGAGAGTATATACGCTTCTTAATTAAAAGGTAACTATTCAGCATTTTACTGCATAGTTACAAGAGAGAGGTCATCCGCTTGCGGGTGAGCCGAAGGGGGCAGAGGGCTATGCGATAGCTACTCTCGGGTCATCGTCGCGCGACTATTTCGCGCAGGCGAGCGCTAGGGGAACACAATCGCTTGCGGCAGTGTGGTTGCACGTCAATACCTCGTCTTTGTTCCGCGGTATACCGCTCGTACTTCAGGATGCGAACTTTGATGGGTAAGTCGCGCGGTATACCCTGTTTCTAGACCTATACAAAGTAAATTTGTGCACGGTCACCAAAGGATCGATACGCGATTCTCCCCTTTGGAAACCCCATCGCGTAGAGAACACTGCAAAATGCAAAAATCGCATTTTGAAGTGTAATGGGCATATAAAGAGAGATAGTATGAAGAGCTTAATTATTGCGGCGTTGTTCGTTTGCTTGCTGGCCAGTTGTGGACAGTACGGCGAGTTGTATTTGCCGACTAATACTAAGAGTGTTAAGTCATGAATTCCTTTAGCTACCGTGAGGGTGCCTTGTTTGTAGAAGAGGTCCCTGTTGCGCAACTCGTTAAGCAATACGCTACCCCCTTGTATCTCTATTCGCGTGCAAGCCTGACCCAAGCATGGTACGCCGCAGCACATGCATTGCAGGAGCACCCGCATCTTATTTGTTATGCAGTCAAAGCCAATAGCAATGTAGCCTTGTTACAGTATCTCGCGCGTTTAGGTGCAGGTTTTGATATTGTGTCGGTGGGTGAATTAGAGCGTGTGTTGATGGCAGGTGGTGTGGCCGATAAAATTGTGTTTTCTGGCGTTGCCAAACAAGCACATGAAATTGAGCGTGCGCAGCAGGTTGGGATCGCTTGTTTTAATGTAGAATCCGCCGCAGAGTTGGATTTGATTCATACGATAAGTCGCTATTTAAATAAACCAGCGCCCATTGCATTGCGCATCAATCCGGATATTGATGCCAACACGCATCCCTATATTTCTACCGGGATGAAAGAAAATAAATTTGGTATCGATATTCAACAAGCGTTGGCGTTATACCAATATGCCGCAACCTTACCCTTTGTACGTATTATCGGTATGGCGTGTCATATCGGCTCACAACTTACTACGTTGGCGCCTTTTGTGGCGGCTTGCGATCGCTTATTGACATTGCACCGTCAATTACAAGCGCAGGGCATTGTGTTGCAGCATATCGACATGGGGGGTGGCTTGGGTGTGTGTTACCACACGGAGCAACCGCCCAGTGTAGCGCAGTATGCCGAGGCGTTGCTCTCACGTTTGCGCCAGGACGGATTGGGATTGCGCTTAATTGTAGAGCCTGGACGCGCGTTGGTGGCTAACAGTGCTGTATTGATTACTCGTGTGGTGTATTGCAAACACAATGCAGAGAAGAATTTTTTATTGGTTGATGCGGGGATGAATGATTTGTTACGCCCTGCATTATATCAAGCGTGGCATGAAATTATTCCGGTACAGCAGCGCACCGACGTAGAGGCCCTGACGTATGATGTAGCAGGACCGGTGTGTGAAAGCAGTGATGTTTTGGGATCGCGACGTTGTTTACGTGTAATGGCTGATGATCTGCTGGCGATAAGAGATGTGGGTGCTTACGGAGCGTCCATGAGTTCGCGTTACAATTCACGTCCGCGGGCAGCAGAAGTGTTAGTGACACACGATCAATGGCAACTGATACGCGAACGTGAAACGTTTGCTGATTTGGTGGCGCATGAGCGATTGTTGGTGGATACGGCGTGATTCGTTTCAGTAAAATGCACGGCTTAGGTAACGATTTTATGGTGCTGGAAACGCTCTCGCAGCGTGTGCCTCTGGTGCCAGAGAATATACGTGCCTGGGCCGATCGGCATACGGGTGTGGGCTTTGATCAATTGTTAGTAATTTCCGCGAGTACGCACAGTGCGGCAGATTTTAACTACCGTATTTTTAATGCCGATGGCCAAGAAGTGGAACAATGTGGTAATGGTGCGCGTTGTGTGGCTGTTTTCGTCAAGCAACATGCATGGCAGCAAACCGACTCGTTATGTTTTAACACGGTGAAAGGCCTTATTCATACCACGGTGCTTGGCGATGGTCGGGTGGCGGTGGATATGGGCCTGCCGGTGTTTGCGCCGGCACAGATTCCCTTTGTGGTGTCTGAACAAGCGCCATATTATACCGTATGCTTAGATCACACGGCGTTGACGTGTGCGGTGCTGAGTATGGGCAATCCACACTGCGTGTTGTTTGTTGATGCGTTGGATGAAGTGGATGTTGCGGGTATTGGGGCTGCGTTGGCGTGTCATCCGCAGTTTCCACAGGGGGTTAACGTGAATTTTGTGGAAATCAACAGCACTTATCAGCTAAGATCGCGCGTCTATGAGCGTGGTGTCGGCGAAACACGGGCGTGTGGTAGTGGCGCGTGTGCCAGCGTTGTGGCGGGGCGTTTGTTGCAGGGCTTGGCGGCTACGGTGAGCGTTGTGTTACCGGGTGGCTCGTTACAGGTGATGTGGCAGGGTATGGGGCACAGCGTACAGTTAACCGGTGCGGCTACTTTGGTTTTCACGGGTGAAATAAGCGAATGAAAATAATTATTCTCGGTGCGGGTCAGGTTGGCGTAACGCTGGCAGAAACCTTAAGTTATGAAAATAACGATATCACTATTGTGGATATAGATGCGGAGAAATTACATCATTTACAAAACCATTTAGATATTGGCACGGTCTGTGGATTTGCCTCACACCCTGATGTGCTGACACAAGCAGGCACAGCCGATGCAGATATGTTGATCGCAGTCACCAACAGTGATGAAACCAATATGATTGCGTGCCAAGTCGCGTATTTGTTATTTAATACGCCGACCAAAATAGCGCGTATACGAGCGGCGCAATATCAAGCGCACAGCGAATTATTTGCCAACAAGGCATTGGCCATAGACTTGTGCATTCACCCAGAAAAATTAGTCACTGAAAATATCTGTCGTCTGCTTGAAACGCCCGGCGCATTGCAAGTTATCGATTTTGCGCAAGGCCGTGTACGCTTGGTGGCTATCGGCGCCGACCCCGGCAATAAGGCCTTGGTGGGCTGCACCTTAACGGAAATACAGACGATGATTCCCGATGTGGTGTTGCGTGTGGTTGCTGTTTTTCGCCAAGAGCGTTCCATTGCTTTGGATGATAAAACACGCATCGAAGTGGGCGATGAAATATTCTTCATTGCGGCCAAGCAACACATTAAATTAATTATGGGGAATCTCAAGAAATTAGATAAACCGTACAAGCGTTTAGTGATCGCGGGGGGCGGCAATATTGGGAGCCGACTCGCCCAACAATTGGAAAATGACTATCAAGTCAAGATCATTGAACGGAATAATAAAAGTTGCCAGCACTTAGCCAGTCATTTGCATCAAACCACCGTCTTGTTAGGGGATGCCTGTGATCATGAGCTGTTGCGTGAAGAAAATATTGAATATACGGACGTGTTTTGTGCGCTTACTAACGATGATGAAGCCAATATTATTTCTGCGATGCAGGCTAAACGGTTAGGGGTGCGTAAGGTCATGGCATTGATCACACGTACAGCATACGTCGACTTAATTGAAGGTGGCACTATTGATGTGGCGATTTCACCACAGCAAGCGACGATTGGTGGTATTCTCACGCATTTACGTCGCGGTGACATTGTCAGCGCGCATGTGTTGCGGCGTGGTGCGGCAGAGGCCATTGAGGTTATTCTGCATGGGGATAAAAATAGTTCTAAAGTCGTTGGGCGTCGTGTGGATGAATTACGTTTACCCAGCGGTGTGAGTATCGGCGCCATTTTACGCGATAATAAGAACATCCAGGTCGATGATCATGAGGTATTGCAAACGGACGATCATCTGGTGTTATTTTTGCTGGATAAAAAGCGGATCCATGACGTAGAACGTTTATTCCAGGTAGGATTTAATTTCTTCTAATGCATACTCAAACTAGTCTGAAAATACTCGGCATTTTTCTGATGTTACTTAGCTTTAGCATGCTGGTGCCGTTGACATTGGTGGCTATCTATCATGAAACGGATGCCGTGCCGTTTACCAGTGGCTTTTCCTTCACGTTTTCTTTTGGATTGCTCTGTTGGTTTTTTACCCGGCATGCTAGACATGAGTTGAAGACACGGGATGCCTTTTTGGTGACTGTGCTGTTTTGGGCGGTGATCAGCTTGTTTGCGGCATTGCCTTTAATGTTATCCACCCATCTGCATTTATCATTTACGGATGCGGTATTTGAGGCGATGTCTGGTTTTACCACGACGGGTGCGAGTATTTTATCGAGCGAGCAATACGTGCCGCATTCATTGCGTTATTATTTACAACAATTGCAGTTCTTAGGTGGCATGGGGATTATCGTGTTGGCTATTGCTATTCTGCCTATGTTGGGTATAGGCGGTATGCAGCTGTATCGTACTGAGGCGCCAGGACCACTCAAGGACAGTAAACTGACGCCACGGATTACGCAAACAGCTAAAGCCTTATGGTATATCTACGTGGGCCTCAATGTACTGTGTGCCTTCTGTTTATGGTGTAGTGGCTTAACCGTGCTGGATGCCATCGGTGAGGCGTTTGCCACGATATCTACCGGTGGATTTTCCATGCATCCGCAAGGATTTGCCTATTACCACAGTAACCGTGTCGAGTTGCTGACTGCACTGTTTATGTTTTTGGGTGCAACCAATTTTGCATTACACTTCATCAGTTTGCAGCGCTTTAATGTGTGGTTTTATTGGCGTGATGTGGAGTTCCGTTGGTATTGTTATTTGTTAGCTGCGGTTATTGCGATTAGCACAGGTGTGTTGATGCAACACCATTACTATCCGGATGTGCGTACGACCCTGGTAAAAGCTATTTTTAACGTCACTTCGCTCATCACCACCACCGGATTTACCTCCGATAATTTCAGTGCATGGCCTAGCTTTGTTCCGTTTCTGATTATGGTGGCGAGTATTGTGGGCGGTTGTGGGGCTTCCACGAGTGGTGGCGTTAAAGTGATGCGCGCTTTGCTGCTGCAAAAGCAAGTGGCACGTGAACTCAAGCAGTTGTTGCATCCCAATATTGTAGATTCTATTAAATTTGGCAATGTGCATTTGCCGGACCGCGTGATACAAAGCATGTGGGCTTTTGTGGCGGCATTCATTGGTTTATTTATCTTTCTTTATCTTCTGTTGCTAGCGACGGGATTAGACATTACGTCTGCCTTTGGCGCCTTGGTTGCTGCGCAAGCCAATGCAGGAGCAGGTATTGGCAGTGTAAGCAGTGGTTTTGGGCATTTACCCACGGCCGCAAAATGGATTTTAATCTTTGCAATGTTGGCGGGACGCTTGGAGATATTTACTATATTGATCCTGTTTACGCCGTGGTTTTGGCAACGTTAAGCGCCAATGCTAGCGATATATACCGCTAGCCCTTCAAGATGCAAATTTTGATGGAGAAGTTACGCGGTATATATTTTTTTTAGACCTACACAAAGTGAATTTGTGCACGGTCACCCAAGGGGAAAAGAACACGTCAAAATGCAAAAATCGCATTTTGACGTGAAATCGGTATATACCTCTGTGCTACAGTTACCCGTTTTTACTGATGTACCAGCACGACGTCAGCGACATCTTGGGTGATTAGTCCTTTGCTGACTAATTGTTTGAGATTTTGATCCAGTGTTTGCATGCCTTGTGCTGCACCGGTTTGTATGGCCGAATACATTTGCGCGACCTTATCTTCACGAATCAAGTTTCTTATGGCGTTGGTGCAGACCATGATTTCGTGTGCGGCGACGCGGCCCCCGTCTTTTTTCTTGATCAATACTTGCGACACGACCGCTTGCAAGGATTCTGAGAGCATAGTACGTACCATGTTTTTTTCCCCCGCGGGGAATACATCGACAATACGATTGATGGTTTTTGCCGCGGAACTGGTGTGTACCGTGGCAAACACTAAATGGCCGGTTTCTGCCGCGGTTAGGGCTAAGCGTATGGTTTCTTGATCACGCATTTCACCGATTAAAATGGTATCTGGATCTTCGCGTAAGGCGGAGCGTAAGGCATTGCTAAAGCTGTGAGAGTCTCTACAGACTTCACGTTGATTGATCAGTGACTTCTTACTTGGATGCACAAATTCAATGGGGTCTTCTATCGTCAGTATATGTTCATGACTGTTTTCGTTGATGTGGTTTACCATCGCGGATAGGGTTGTGCTCTTGCCCGAGCCGGTCGGTCCAGTGACGAGTACCAGTCCTTTATTCAATTCGGCAATGGATTTAAACACAGGTGGTGCCTGGAGTTGTTCTAAGGTGAAAATCTGCGTAGGGATATTGCGGAAAACACCGGCGGCTCCGCGATCTTGATTAAATGCATTGACGCGAAAACGCGCGAGATTGGGAATAGCAAACGAGAAGTCAATTTCTAATGCGGTCTCGTATTGTTGACGTTGTGCATCTGACATCACGCGGTAGAGCAGTTCCAAGACTTCTGCGTGCGATAATTCAGGCAATGCAATGCGACGTAAGTCGCCATCAATACGTACGAGAGGAGGTAGGCCAGCAGAAAGATGCAAATCAGATGCGTTATTTTTTACGCTAAATGCCAGTAATTCTGTAATGTCCATGTTACACTCCTTCACCTCGCGGTAACTTACCCGTTCAGTTAGTTTATTTACAGGTACATTGTGACTGTCGCACAACGCATAGCCTCTCTACATGCCTCTATCATTGGTGCCTTGCAGGATAACCAGCGCCAAGATGACGACGTTACCTTACTTGCGGTAGGCAAGGGGCAGACGAGTGCGACGCTGTTACAAGCCCATGCTGCTGGAATCAATGATTTTGCAGAAAATTACCTGCAAGAAGCATTCCAAAAAATAGTTGAGTTGAAGGCTTATCCGTTATGTTGGCATTTTATCGGCAAAATACAAAGCAATAAGACCGCGTTGATTGCGCAACATTTCACCTGGGTGCATACGCTGGATAGCTTTAAAATAGCACAACGCTTGTCTCTGCAACGCCCGTCGCACTTGCCTGCATTGGCGTGTTGTATACAAGTCAACATTGACGACGATCCGCAAAAAAATGGCATTGCCAGCGACGCGTTATTGCCGTTAGCATTGGCCATTGCAGAGTTGCCGCGGTTGCAGTTGCGCGGTTTAATGACCATGACACATTATACGACACAGCTTGCTGAGCAACGTGCCGCTTTTGCGCAGTTACGTCAAGCTAAAGATGAGGTGGTTGCGGCGGGTGTCGCATTGGATACCTTATCAATGGGGACCAGCCATGATTATGTGGCGGCGTTGGCAGAAGGTGCCACCATCCTTCGTTTAGGAACCGCTATCTTTGGAGCACGCACTACATGATGCATACCACACGCATAGGATTTATTGGCGCCGGTAACATGGCAAGTTGTTTGTTGGGTGGTTTAATCAAACAAGATGTGCCTACGGCGCATTTGACTGTGAGTGATACCAATACGGATCAGATAAGCGCATTGCAGCAGCGTTACGCCGTTACTGCCTACCTTAATGACAATGAGGCAGTAGCGAGGCACAGCGAGGTGTTGGTCTTTGCGGTGAAGCCTCAAGTCTTACAGTCAGTTGCTACTGCTCTTGCGCACACGGTGCAGCAACGCAAACCACTGATTATCTCGGTGGCGGCGGGAATTACTACCACGCAGCTTGCGCGCTGGTTGGGCGGCGATGTTGCGGTGGTGCGCTGTATGCCGAACACCCCGGCACTGTTAGGTTGTGGTGCCACCGGATTATTTGGCAACGCAAAAGTCAGCGTGGCACAACGTCAACTGGCCGATCAACTCTTTGCGGGAGTGGGTATAGCGTTGTGGTTTGACACCGAAGCTTTGCTCAATGCCGTAACGGCTGTGTCGGGTAGCGGGCCGGGTTATGTGTTCTTTCTCATGCAAGCGATGCAACAAGCAGGCATCGAATTAGGTTTAGCCAGTGACGACGCAAGACAATTAGTGTGTCAAACGTTATTGGGTGCGGCACGTATGGCTCAAGCGACAACGTCGTCTTTTGCGGAACTGCGCGCACAGGTGGCGTCGCCAGGCGGTACCACCGAACAAGGATTGCAGGTATTGGCCGCGGGTCAGTTTCCTGCATTGATCAGCCAGGCGTTACACGCGGCGGCGTGTCGTGCCGATGAATTATCTAAGGAATAAATAATGTCGATGGTGGCCAGTGCGTTGTTATTTTTGGTGGATACCTTATGCTCCTTTTACAGCAATTGCTTATTGTTGCGTTTACTGTTAGAAGGTACGGGCTTACATTATACCAATCCATTAGCGCAGTTTATTACGCGGATAACGGAGCCGGTGCTACGCCCGGTGCGGCGTGCACTACCGCGTATGCAGCAGGTGGATGTGGCGCTGTGTAGTATCCTACTGGTGTTGACGTGGACTAAACTGCTGATTTTGTTTTCCTTGCAGATGGGTCACTTGCCGGCATTAGCGGGTTGGTTATTATGGGCAGTGCCCGATCTGATTAAGCAAGTTATTTATATTTACTTTTTTGCGCTGTTGGCACAAGTGGTGTTAAGTTGGATCATGCCGGCGCGTCATCATCCTTTGTTGGATGCTTTGTATTATTTAAATGAACCGTGGCTGCGTAAAATAAGGCGTTGGTTGCCTTTGATCGCTGGATTTGATCTGTCTCCCATGGTGTTACTTGTGTTATTGCAATTGCTGATTATGTTATGCGTGAATCCATTGCAAGGCATGGTGGTGCGATTGTTGTAGTTATGTGTTTATTTGTAGGTACAACCACCCAAATAGCTCATCAAGCGGATTGTTTGATGATTCGTATGCCTCATATAAGATTACGGGATTAAGCTACACATCGATTCTTCTGTCAGCGCTCTGCTTGAAATAAAAAGGCCATAGAATTATCATGGGTTTTGTGTGCAGAAAACGGTGTTATCATGATAAGCGCGCGGTTTTTCGTTCTGCTACTGGTTTAACTCAATCAGTGTTCGTGCGTTATTGCAGTAATGTCCAGAGGCCGGTTGCGCGGCAATTTTGTTTTGCCGACGCTAACGTCATTTCAGGGTACGTCAAATTTGCTGAATAGTTACATATTCTTTAACTTTTTTAAATTGTAATGCGCAACTTCAGGATGTGATCGCACAAAATCATAAAATTGTTGGGCAATGGGCGAGAGCGTTTTACCTAAACATTTTACCAAATACCATTCATGCGCTACCGGAAATCCTTTTAAAGCAATTATTTTGATGAGTCCTACCTTCTGCTCTAGTTCAATACTTTGTTTCGATAAAATAGAAAGCCCCATATTGCTCATGAGGGCTTGCTTAATGCACTCATTGTTATCAATTTCCATTTCAATTTGCGGCACAAACCGATTTTTTTTAAATAAGTTTAGCATGGCCATTCGCGTACCTGAGCCCGTTTCGCGGATCAGCCAACGTTCCTGTTTTAAATCATGTAAAGAGCTTATTTTGCAATGGTTCATAGGGTAAGCATTCGCACTTGCGACAACTAACTCATCTTCGTAGAAAGGATAGTGGTCAACTTTAACGTTATCAGGCAGTTGGCTCATAATAACAAAATCATCTTGGTTATGCCGCAATCTTTCGAGAACGTCATCACGATTTTTCACGGTGAGCTGAATGGTAACGGCAGGATTATCTTTTTTAAAAGCGCCTAACATTTTTAAAATAAAATATTTGGCGGTGGATACCGTTGCGATCTTAAGCGTGCCTTTCAAGATGCCCTTCTCTAAACTGAGTTGAGTAAGCGCATCATCCAATGTTTGTTTAATTTTATGACTGGCTTCCAACAAGATAGCGCCTGTATTGGTCAAAAAAATTCTCTTGTTAATGACTTCAATGACAGGATTGTTCAAGGTTTCATTTAACAATCGTAATACATTTGAGACCGCCGGTTGCGTCATGTGTAACGCTTTAGCTGCGTTGGTCACGCTGTTTAATTCAGCTACCTTTTTAAAGACTTCCAGTTGATGTAGGGTAATATTCATAAGTTATAGGTGATGGTTATCATAAAAAATATAAATTGTTATTTATAGTAGCAGATTGTTATCGTTGCGAAAAGAAATCAATTAGGATGAATTATGACCGTATTTTTTTTATTACTGCCTTTACTCAGTGCTGGTTGCTATGTGGCGCTAGCCAAGCAATTCGATACAGCTTGTAAAATAAGCCACGTGCTTTACGCCGCTTTAGTTGTACTCACTTTTTATGGGGTTATCCATTTTCATTCAGAACCCCCTGTTAATTTCAAATTGTTATTTTTGCCGCAAATAAATCTCAACCTTCTTTTTACACTCGATAAATTGGCACTATTAATGTTGTTACTGATTAGCGTAATCAGCTTTGTTGTCAATCGCTATGCTGCATGCTATGTGTATTCGGATCTGAATCGCTCCCGATTCATGTTCCAACTCTCATTAGTGACATTTTCAGTCATTTTTCTAGTATTAAGCGCTAACTTATTAACCGCTTTCATCGGCTGGCAACTCATTGGATTTCATCTTTATTGGTTACTCAACCATTATCACTATGATGAAAATGCAAATCGTGCTGCCAAAAAGAAGTTCGTTATTAACCGTATCGGTGATATCAGTTTTTTGTTAGCCGTCATGATGAGTTTGTATTATTACTCCTCTACAGACTTTCAGACATTATTCAGTCTGGATTCACCCACTGTTTCAATATTTCAATATTTAATTCCGATACGCACTATTATTTTAACTTGTGTATTTATTGCTGTGATGACCAAATCAGCTCAGTTTCCCTTTCATATTTGGTTGCCCGATACCATGCAAACACCAACTCCCGTTTCGGCGATGATGCATGCCGGGGTGATTAATGCCGGAGGGTATTTGTTGGCTAGATTAGCACCAGGATTAATAGCCACACCCAATTTACTCATTTTCATAAGTTGTATCGGTTTCATTACCCTGTTGCTGGGTAATGTATTTGCTTTAACTCAACCTGATATTAAAAAGCAATTGGCTTATTCCACTATGTCACAAATGGGTTACATGGTATTGCAATGCGGACTCGGTTGTTTTGCTGGGGCAGTATTTCATTTGATTTCACATGGATTTTTTAAAGCCTGGACTTTTTTGAATTCAGGTAATCAATTGCTTGGCATGAAACCTAAGCAGAAAAAAAATAACATTATCTCGCATCTAATTAGTTTATCTCTCTGCATAATTGTTATAGCTGTAACTATATACATGAGTGAATCATTCCAGCAATTATGGACTAACTTCCCTTTGCTGGCTGTTTTTTTAGCGATAACACTTTATCAACTGATTAACACGTCGCTTAACCAAAAAATGAATATTCAGATAACCAGCATTTCGATTGGATTGATAATCGCTATATTTATTGGATATCTCTATTTAATCGTTGGCTATGACAGCGCTTTAAAATCTACTTTCTCCAACATAACGGCACCTCTCATTTCAAAATTTCAGTATATAGCGATTGCGGGTGCGATTTTATTTTATATTATTTATCCATTCGTAAAATATAATACGTCAAAAACCAGTCTATTTTCATATGTGAACTACTTAATTTCACATAAGCTATTTGTTGAGGAAACGTATCGGAAATATTTATTAGAGCCTATGCGTGATTTTGGCGACATTCTTTATCAGGTCTTTATTCAGAGCAAAGGGATCTTTTTTTCCATCCTAGGATTAGTCTTTTTCCATCAAATACTTAAATTTTATGGTATAGCTGTAAACCCGCTGTTTTCATATGTTCTTTATTTGATAGTATTGATGGCCTTTTTGCTGATAGCAAATCGAGCTAGACAGCTAAAACATATCTTTTTATTTTTATCGTTAGCGCAATTCACATTAGCCTTAATAGCTCTCCAAGGGATGAGTGCCAACTCTATTAAAATCGCTTCTTTTCAGTTTATCAATACAACATTACTTTCACTGCTCATGCTAATCGTCTTGCGCAAAATAAAATACGGCCAAAAAATGCCGCATATGATTGATAACAACTTACCTTGGTTAGGTGCTTATCTTACAGCAGTACTATTCTGTTTGATTGGATTACCTTGCACTTCAACTTTTATCAGTGAAATTATTATTTTGAAAGAAGTAGTGGTAATACATCCTTTATTAGCGATTGGGATATTGCTGGCAATTGTTTTATTTGCCATTAGTATTTTACACACTCTACAAGACTATATTTTCAAAGGATCTGCCATTGCAGGCTTATCCATCCGTTTATCTAAGTTAGACCATTCATTATTTACGGGCATACTTTTATTCGATTTCTTAAATGGAGTATATCCCTCTTATATTTTAAAGCTTTTATAAAGCGGAGTATGACAGATGATTAAAGCATTCAGAGAAGCAGTTAAAGCAGTCCCAATTTATTGGTCATTGCCAAGCTTTATAGCGACCAACCCGCTCTGGGACTTACATGAGCAGCCGCTACAAGAAGTATTGATTAACCTAAAAAACATGGCAAATGTTGAAGGTGTTATGCCGTTCTCTTATTACCAAGAAAAGTTTAGTAAGAATGAAATAAAAAATGAAGATTTAGCCAAGGCAATTGAAGAGTATCGAAATGCACATGACGATACAGTATCTATGGAAAATATTAAAAAAATATTGTTGCAACCGGCTATAGGAAAAAATTTATTGAATCAAGATAATATAGAACGTTCTCTCTTGCCCCCTTTCCTGGTTGCAGAAAAATTATCTATTAGCAAAAACAAAGATATTAAAGGTGAAATTAAAAAAGCCATCATGCAATTTCTGATGAGTTATTTTTGTAATGAAGATGTAGGAAGTAACGCAAAAAACTTTAATAGTATTTTTGATGGTTGGCAACAATTGATTGTCCGTTATAACAATGAACTTAATTGTATTGTGTCCGTAATAGAATCAGATAAATGGATTGCGGTAAATGGTTTCCTGAATGAGTTTAATATCAGCCTAGATGAGCAAGTTAATTATTTAGGAAAAATATTCCACTCAGTGCTCGGATGGTCCAGTTTAATAAAATGCTTAGAACAAAGACCTGACAATCCCTATCTAAATAAACCAGCGCAATTAATTGATTTGGTACTCATTTGGTTATGTTATGAAAAATATTATTGTAAAAAATACTCACAACAACCGCCTGTCCAAAATAGTAATAAAAATTCAACGCTAGTCAATCAAATTAATGCATATAATTATCGCTTTATTTGGCAACGAGCTTTTGAAATAGCCTATGAACGCCACTTAATGAATAAGTTAATGATAGATAAGCGGCAGAAATCAAAGGTGAATGAGAACAAGCGGAATGTTCAGGCTATATTTTGCATTGATACACGCTCCGAAGGGCTACGTAGGCACCTTGAGAAATTCATTGGTTATGAAACGTTTGGTTTTGCTGGATTTTTTGGCTTTGTCTTCAACTATACAAATGGCAATAATTGTCAATCTTTGCAATGTCCTGCTTTATTCCCGCCAGATGTCCATTTGAAAAGTGAACAAGAACCACATTATCTTGCAAAGCAAAGTCAACATTTTTTATTGTCCTGTTTGGAAACCAAAAAATCATTATTGACACCCATGGCTTTTGTTGAAATGACAGGAATGTGGTTTGCTTTGATGATGTTAATTAAATCGTATTCGGGTAATGTATTTAAAAAATGTAAGCAATTGTTAGGTTGTGACATGGATGAAAATAAATTACAAGATGAAATTAGTTCTACGCAAGTTAATGCTGTCTTTTCTTTAGAGGCCAAAGTCAATAATTCTAAACAATTTTTAACGACAATTGGTTTAACTAAAGAATTTGCGCCAATAATACTGATCTGTGGCCATGGTGGCGAGACAGATAACAACCCCTATCAATCTAGTTTTGACTGCGGTGCTTGCGGGGGTAACGCTGGATTTGCGAATGCTATCGTCGCGACACATATTTTGAATGATGCTGAGGTGAGATATCATCTAAAATCTTTTAATATCCATATTCCAAATGATACTTATTTTGTTGCAGGATTTCACAACACCACCCGAGATCAAGTGACACTTTATCAAGAAGCAATGCCTGAACACGTCAGTAAAAAAATTAGTCAATTACAAGACGATTTAGATCTCGCCTGTGATGATTTACGGCTTGAAAGAAGCCAAGAGTTACCTGGCAAATCATCTTCTCTTGAGCGGGCAGCTAATTGGTCTGAGCTGATCCCTGAGATGGGCTTAATTAATAATGCCGCTTTAATCGTGGGGCCTCGACATTTAACGCAACATACTTCTTTAGACAGACGAGTGTTTTTACATTCTTATGATCCTGAGCAAGATCCAGATGGACAGCTTTTGACGGGCATACTATTGGGTCCATTAATTGTGGCTCATTGGATCAATGCGCAATACTATTTCTCGACAACCGATCCAGCTGTTTATGGTAGTGGCAATAAAATGTTACATAATGTGTTACCTAACATTGGTGTCATAGAAGGTAATTTTAGTGATTTGAAAATCGGATTGCCTTGGCAAAGTGTAGCTTTTCAAAATAAAGTATTGCATCAACCACTACGTTTGCTGGTGATTATTTATGCGCGCAAGAAATTAGTCGATCATCTTCTCGAGCAACATCCTTCAATTAAAGCTTTATTTGCACAGCAATGGGCGCATTTAAAAATCCTTGAGCCAGGAGACTAACATGTTATATGCCGGGCAAACGATACTACTTGCCAGCAAGCATAAAAAAGAACAGGCGATTGCGCCTCCTTTTAAACAAATTTTACAGTGTGAACTATGGGTGCCTAATGATTTTGACACCGATCAATTTGGGACCTTTACCGGAGAAATTGTCAGAATCGGCAATCAATACGAAGCGCTCATTCTTAAAGCAAAGAAAGCAGCAGAAATGTATGGTTATAAGCACGTGATCGCCAGTGAAGGCAGTTTTGTTCCTCATCCAAGTTTGTACTTTGTTCCCGCCGCGGTCGAAATGCTCGTCTTTCTTGATTTAGAAGCCGATTTAACGATTGTTGAATCGTTAGTTAGCCAAGAGACCAATTATGCGCATTGCGACCTTGATCAATTTAAATTACCGGATGAATTTCTTAAAAGCGTTGGTTTTCCAGAGCATGCCTTGATTGGCCGTCAAATCGATACGGGTGAAATCATAGCCAAGGCTATTCAAACAGAAGAGCAATTGCGACAAGCTATCACGGTTGGATTGAGAAAAGGAGGCAAAGTAAGGCTTGAAACGGATATGCGAGCCCATTTAAATCCCACCAGAATGAAAACTTTAGGGGATTTAGCTAGAAAATTAGCGCGGCGAATTGAAGTTCAATGTCCTGGGTGCGCTACCGCAGGTTTTGGAAAAATCACTTATGAAGGTAATCTGTGTTGTGAAGCTTGCAACACGCCTACGGAACTTTATCAGCATAAAATTCTCAATTGCTTAAAATGCGATTTCCAAAGAAGGGTAGGGCGAGAAGATGGTTTGTTACAAGCGTCACAACAATATTGCCCATACTGCAATCCCTAAAAACTTAAGCGAGATAAACGATGAATCAAAACATTAGACATCCCATAACTATACCCATTCCACTACAAAATGCGCTTTTTGCATTTTGTAGTGTTCTCTACGCGATGGGGATTCTCCCCTTGAGCTGATATATCCCCACGAGTTTTTAACGTAACAGTTTGATAACCCTAATTTTTGCCGTTCGCCCTGAGGAGATCGCGCAGCGATCGTCTCGAAGGGTGGACGGCAAAAATAATTTTCAACCTATTTTTATCTTTTGCAGTTTAGTCGTTGTATAACATTTTTTATCTTTCGCTTGGATAACAGCCGTTTACACGTCGAGACGGCGTCCTTCGAGAACCTCAGGACGCCTCCTCGGGACGAACGGCTGCTTTTAATTCGTGGGGATATGTCAGCTCCTCGCGGCCCGCGGCGAGAACCTTGATTAACAACACAAACGGTACCACGGACGGCTTGTCGAGCTGTTTTCTTCATCTCCGATAACCACTGTTGCTGGTTTTAGCGTGTCGCTGCACTGTAGCCACTGTTGCAGAGAGTAGTTATAGTCTGTAGCCACGTATTTGCTGAGGGCGCTTGCGATCGCTGGGTACTCTGCGCTATCGGTGGTTATAACATGCTGTAGAGCAGCGGGAATAGCCGAACTATCACCTGCAAGCAATTGCTGACAATAGTCTGCTGCGGTTGAATGCGTTGTTCGTAAATCAGCGACCATCAACTGTAGTGCATAGCGGGTGGCGGCTAGGTAGATGTGCAGTAAGGGTGATGTATTGTTCTCAACCCGGCACAGTGCGTTGATACTGTTAGTAACTGTCCTTATGAAAGCCTGCTCCCATGGCTCTGGCTTTTGTTTTTGCTGTAGGGTTTGATAGACCTCCAACAACAAGGCACCGTGGCCTCCCCACGCCCGTGTTATGAACGCTGTCGCATCAACAAAGCGCAGCGCGAGTGCATCATCACCGGCCCTAAAGCTTAAGCCGCGCTTGGTTAAGTGATCTGCTAATTCTGCGTCTATGACTAATACGCTAGGGCAAGTTCGCACGACGTTGCTGCTGGACGCGCGGTGCTCGGCGCTATTGTGGTAGAAGAGCGCTTGTCCGTTAGCATCCAACACTGGGTGGATCTTAGCTTGCAGCAATTCAAACGTCGTTTGGAATGAGCCATCTGTTTTTTTAATTTTGGTATCGGCCAGTTTAAGAAGCGCCATGCAGATTTTGGTACGGTGTGTGCGCGCCTCTTGGGTGTCATCAGGCAGGTTTGCTACGGCGTTCATGACTGACTCACCGTCACCTAAGGTTAGCGCGATACCCGCGTCTTTTAATTCTTGCTGCGTCACCTGCGCCAATGCGTTTTGATAAAACGCGCTGCTGGTGATGCTGTTAATCAGACTTTCTTCCATCACCTCTAAGACGCGGGTGATTGCATTGTTACGCATGGCTTGCTCGTTCATGCCACCCACGGTAGCTAGTCTATCGGGCATGTCGACACGGGTGATCGCGAGTATTTGGCCGTCACGAATGATAAATATATCCTGTGCGCCATCCAATCCGGTGCTTGCATCTAGGTTGCCAAAGTTACGAAACGCAAACGGTAGTGCGGCGTCAAAGCCATGATCTCGATGGATGTAGAATGCATTTTTTGGTACACGTATGGTTTTGTCAGTAAGCGCATTGTCGGTAACTGGAGGAAATAATTGTTTATTTTTTTCGGTGTCTTCAAGCATCCAAAATCCAGCGGGTTTCCAGCTTTGACTTTTTTCGTCAAATACCTCGCGTTTGTGTTTGTCTTGTTCAATCATGATGGCATCTTGCAGCGCGCGAATGCTACGTAGTTCTTCTGCTAAAGCCGCTTGGTTTGTTGGGGTGGTGATGCTTCCTAAGCTAGTTTTGGCGTGCAAACGTGCGAGCTTATGCTCGCGGTCATAACGTACTGTGAGCAAGGACCCTTCGAATTGCAGTGATGCAAAATCAGCTAACAGCGGTACGCCGGTGCCATCGACTAGCATGCGCTGGTAACGCAGTTTCTCCGCCGTGGTGAGTATGTGTTGTATCTCCGGTACCGTAGGGGTGGGAGCGGAATGTGGCGTTTTGTCTTGTGTAGCAAGTGGTTGTCGACGTGTAAAAAACCGCATCTCAGTAAGCTCCTTCTTAGTATGATTGGTAAGCCTGCACACGATAGCATAGTGTTATGCCATTGAATATTATTTTTTTACAAACAGTTATGCGCTGCCGTGTCAGTCTTTGCGACGACGTATTAACGCCGTCGGCACGAACGGCAAAGTAGCTGCGTTGTGTTGGGTGCGCCATTTAACTTATACTGCGGCCTCAATATTTAGAGGGAGTACGATGTATGCAAAAAACGATAGTGGACAGAGCGGTGATTACTTTAGTTGGATTAGCGGTGCGTACCAACAACCGTGCTGAAATGAATCCGGAGACCGCGCAGATAGGCGCGTTGGTCGCGCGTTACCACGGCGAGGCTGTTGCCGAGCGCATTCCGGGGCGTCACACGCCGGGTGTGACGTACGTGGCGTACACCGACTATGCCAGCGATGCAGAGGGCGATTACCTGTGTTTGATCGGTGAGGCCGTTACGTCACACCACGCTATTCCCGCTACACTACAGCAGGTGCTCGTGCCCGCTGGCCGCTATCAGCGTTTTACCACGCCCGTCGGCCCAATGCCGAATGTGGTTATCACGGCGTGGCAACAGATCTGGGCCATGTCGGCGGATGAGTTGGGCGGGGAGAGGGCGTATCGCACGGATATCGAACTGTATGATGAGCGTGCCGCCGATCTCAGTCGTGCGTGCCTTGATATTTACATTGGCTTAACCTAAGGACAGGTTGTTTATGCTTAGGGTGTGGCGTGACAGGTGGCTATGCCACCGTCTATTGCACACACGGGGATGTGATGCGTGTGGCAAAAATCAGCATGCGTACGCAAGCATCCGGGTTGTGCCTCACTTTGAAAGGCGACGGCAAGACATTCTGCTTGATTGTGAAAGATCGCGGTGTGTGGGCAGTGCTGCGTTTGACTCAGCGGTTTGCAGGCGATGGTATCGAAGTCCAAGCAGTAGGCCTGCGCGGCCAACGGGCCATCTTCTGGGATGCAAAAACACCAGGAGTAATTATCACTGGAGCAGCCATCCTCATCGGAACCGCATAAGAAGTGAGTTTCTTGCGCGAATGCTAAGGTATGTGGGAGCAGCAAATATAACAGCAATAAGCAACGATGTAACATCTTGTATTCCTGCGTGTAATCTGTACAGATAGGCGAAGCTTAGCATGACGTACAGTCGTTTGTAGATTGATTGTTTTGTCCTGCTGCGCGTACCGCATAGACATAGCAGTTTGTGGGTTTTTATGTGACAATGTTGCCTCGCCTGCACAGGACAGGGGTGTTGACGGCGCTGACTGTGTTGTGGTGACCTGAAATGGAGGAGAGGGAACATGAACTGCTATAAACATATTTTGCTTGCATTGGATTTACATCCCGAGAACGATCAAACGACCGAGCAACGTGCCTTACAAATTCAACAAGATACCGGTGCTAAAATCAGTTTGATCCATGCGGTGGAACACATCACCAATGCGAGTTACGGGGCGGCGTTTGCTTATCCGATTCTAGCGGATCTGGAAGGGCAATTGCTGGAAGAGAGCCAAAAACAATTAGCCTTATGTGGTGCCAGGTTAGCCGTCGCTACGGCAGATTGTCACGTTAAAGTGGGTGTCCCCAAAATGGTATTGTTGACTGCAGCCAAGCAGCTAAATGTAGACTTGATTATTGTCGGTAGTCATACCCGACATGGCTTTCATTTATTGTTTGGTTCAACGGTGAATGCTATTTTGCACGAGGCACCGTGTGATGTATTAGCGGTACGTTTAGTTTCTTAGCCGTGTAAGCACAAGGTGTAGCGCAGGGTGAAGTGTTACAGCGGTGCAGCTGTGGTTTGGGTTCTGGTTGGCTATACCGCTAGAGGTACAAGATGGCGATGACACACGCTAAGTTTTGCATAGGACAAATTGTCTACCACCAATTATTTTATTACCGTGGCGTAATCATTGAAGGCGAAGAGGCGTGGTATCACCAGGTTGGCAATGCCTCTCCGCCTAAGTACAAGCCTTGGTATCATACCTTAGTGCACAATGCAGCGCACCGCACCTATGTCGCCGAGGGCAACTTATTTCTGGATAGCAATCCTGTGCCGGTGGAGCATCCCGAATTGGATGCGTTCTTTCATGCATTTCGCGAGGGTGCCTATACTGCGTTATTCGTGGTGCATTGATAGTAGGTATAGTACGCTCGTTACAGGAGACATGCGCTAATGAAAACACTGATTTTAGCCTCAACCAATACGGGTAAATTACATGAATTTAATCAGGGGTTATCTACACTGAATTATACGGTGGTTGGACAGAGTGAATACGGTGTTACGTCGATAGCAGAAACGGCATTAACGTTTGTAGAAAACGCGTTGATCAAGGCGCGTCACGCCAGTGAAGTAACGGGTCTACCGAGCTTAGCGGATGATTCCGGTTTAGAAGTCGATGCATTACACGGCGCACCGGGTGTACGCTCAGCGCGTTATGCCGGCGAACAGTCTAGTGCTCAAGCGAATGTGCACAAGCTGCTACAAGCGTTAGTGGGGCAGACCCAGCGTCGAGCACGTTTCCGTTGTGTCTTGGTTTATCTGCGTCACAGCGCGGATCCTACTCCCATTATTTGTGAAGGGGTGTGGGAGGGGACTATTTTGCTACACGCACAAGGCGAGGGTGGCTTTGGTTATGATCCTATATTTGGTGTGCCGGAGCATATGTGCAGTGCAGCACAGCTAACGACGCAGCAAAAAAATGTGTTGAGCCATCGCGGTCAGGCATTACGTATGATGCTTGAGCGGTTGCGTCATGACGTCGGTTGATGCGCGCTATGCACAGGCGTTAACGCTGTTGCAGCGTGGTCAGTTAGCCGAGGCACGTGCGGTGTATCTTGCTTTGTTGCACGACTATCCCCAAGACAGTGAAGTATTGCATGCATTGGCGATCATCGCTGCAGAGAGCCACACGCCAGCGGAGGCGTTAGCCTATATCCAAACCGCGCTAACCGCAACGCATGACGATGCGAGCTTGTATAACAGCCAAGGTAATATTTTATTGCGGCAGCAGCGCGTGGATGAAGCCATAACGAGTTATCAACACGCGTTGCAGATTACGTCGTGCTACCCTGAAGCACACCACAATTTAGCAAATGCGTATGTCAAACAAGGTAACGCGTTTGCCGCTAAAAAACACTATGAGTTTGCCCTTGGCTATAACCCCAACTATATTGAGGCACGTAAGCATTTGGCGCAGTTGTTACTGCAGCAGGGCGAGGCAGCGCAAGCTGTAGTCGAATGTCAGCGTGTGTTGGCCTTAGCACCGGAAGATGTAGCCGCACATCGTCAGTTAGCCGCGTGGTATTATCAAGCGCAACAATTTGCAACTGCTGCTACGCATTATGCAACGCTCATTACATTAGTGCCTAGAGAAGTAGACAATTACAATAATTTGGCCGCTTGCCTGTTTGGCATGCAGCACTATCAGGCTGCTTTACCGCATTTAGCGAGCGCCTTGGCATTACAACCGGAACACGACACGACACGTAGAAATATGGCGGCTTGTTTTTTACAGTTGGATCGCTTTACCGAAGCGGTTTATCACTATGAACTGTGTTTGCAGCATTCTGCAGACGATCCAGAGCTACATTATAATTTGGCGGTAGCTTACATGGGGCAGGGACGTTTGTCTTTGGCCGTAACGCATTACCAACATACCTTATCCCGTCAACCACAGCATATTGACGCGCATAATAATCTGGCGGCTTGTTTTCTGCGCTTGCAAGATCCTGCGCAAGCGATTAAGCATTACCAACAAGTGCTGATATTACAGCCGGGCAATGTATTAGCGGATTATGCGTTATGTGCATTGTTGCAGACTAAAGACTGTGCCCCGGTTACTGCACCAGTATCCTACGTACAAGCGTTATTTGATAACTACGCGGGTTATTTTGATCAACATGCACAAGCCGGTTTGCATTATTGCGTACCACAGTTCCTGTATGAATTAGCAGCGCAGCATTGGTCTGTACCACACGCTGGCTTGGTGATTTTAGACCTAGGTTGTGGTAGTGGTTTGAGTGGGCAAGTGTTTGCTGCAGAGAAATCCTATTTATTAGGGGTTGATCTTTCTGCTAAGATGCTTGGCAAGGCGCAGCACAAGGGACTATACGATGCCTTAGTGCAGGCCAATATACAACAACTGCCTTTGCGAGGTGCGGATTTTGATGTGATTGTGGCTGCTGATGTATTGGTGTATATAGGTGATTTGCACCGGGTGTTTACTCAAGTAAGCAGCTTATTGCGCGACGGTGGTTTATTTGTTTTTAGTGTAGAATGCAGCGACGGTGCGCCGTATCAGCTATTGGGCAGCGGACGTTTTGCGCATCACAGGGATTACATTGTAGCGTTGGCGGCGCAAACGGGATTGAATGTTGTGTGCCAACAAAAGAGTCGGTTACGCATGCAGGAAGGCGCCTGGTTAGACGGATTATGTTGTGTACTGAGGACGTAACTATTCAGCAAATTTGAGGCTGCTGTTTATTTGCAAGGTAAAAATATCTGTTTTCTCTACGCGATGGGGATTCTCAAGGCGAGAATCGCGATTCTTCCTTGAGTGCCGTTAAGCCGAGTTTTACTGGGTAGGCAATCAAGGCATAACGAGAGTGTGATAAAGGGGATTATTTATGCGTTATTATCATTTATGCGTACGGTGGCTGGTGTTGTTGCTGAGTGTAGCGTCGATACATTGCGCCAGCGCGCAGCCGTTGTCACCTGCGGCCAGACAGACGACGGCATTAGCGCCTTTTTCTGCGTTGCGTATTGTCGGTGATTTAGATGTAGAGATTGTTGGCGGCAAACGGCGTCATACGTTGGCTATTCCACAGCTGCAACGTCCGGTATATGCCAAGGTAAGCAATCATACCTTGTATCTGTGCGCCAACCCCGAGTGTACGCGTAAGGAGATAGGCAAGTTTTTAGGATGGCCACAAGCGCAACGTAATTCGTTAGTATTAGTGTATATGGATGATTTAAGCTATTTGTACTACAGCGGCAAAGGCGCGTTGACTGGCATTAATTTGAAGAGCGATGGTTTAACGCTGGCGTTAGAGAACCAAGGCGCCACGGTATTGGAAGGCATGCAATTGCCATTGCATCATCTCTACAGTCATGGCTCGGGTGACGTAAAAATAAGTTCGGTGGCGACACCCAGTATGGATATTGAATTAGGCGGACATAGCCACGTGCGCCTGAGTGGCGTTAGTCGTTTGGATCATTTGTCCTATCATGGCGAGGGTCGGCTATATATGAACTGGTTAGACAGTTGTCGTTTGCAGATCAGCGGTTATGGCAATGCCCAGGCATATCTTGCCGGTGTAGTGCAAGATATGCACGTGGTGTTAACGCAACACGCTTTGTTAGACGCCAGGTATTTGCGCGCACAAGATATCGCAGTGAATACCCGTGGTAGTGCACGTGCCGATGTGTGGGCGCGTGGATCGTTGACTGCGTTAGCCGGTGAACAAAGCAACATTTATTATTATCGATTACCGGATTTGTTGAATGATTATCAGCGCGGCAATGGGGCTGTACTGCCGATGATGGGTTTAGATTTGGCGGTAATGCGTTTTCCTTCTGCGGTACACATTCCGTTGGTCGCATCCGCTCGTATGGCGTGAGATCTAGCAAATATACCCGTAGCGAATGATATTTAGGGGTGATAGTGATATGATCGCGGAACAAAAATTTTACGCCAGCACCTAAAAATGATTCGCTACGGGCATATACCGCTCGTACTTCAAGATGCGAACTTTGATGGGTAAGTCGCGCGGTATATCCTGTTTTTAGACCTACACAAAGTATGTGTGCACGGTCACCCAAGAGGAGAATCGCAAGTCTCCCCTTGGGAAACCCCATCGCGTAGAGGACACTGCAAAATGCAAAGATCGCATTTTGAAGTGGAATGGTTACCTAGCAGTGCGACATTTTTTCAGTCATTAAACTGATTTCAGTACGTCTGTTATAGCGTTGCCCTAGAAACGAACGATTATCGGCAACTGGGTTTGTGGAGCCGACAGTTGCTGTGGTTAAGCAGTGCGGGTCGAGATCGCGCGACCAAAAATAGGCTTTTAAACTGGTGGCGCGCTGTGCAGAGAGAATGCGTTGTTGGGTCGCAGCGGGGATATTATCAGTGTATGCCGCAATGCGTATCGTGGTTGGCAGATAGAGAGCCAATTCACGACTGAGTTTATTTAATAAGGGATAAGCACTGGATCTTATTTCAGGACTGTTATCAAAAAATATAGCGTCATTGGCCAGGATGTAACGCACGCTGTCGCCTACTCGCACGATTTGCAGTCTGTCATCCTGCGTGGGTAGATAAGCGAATGCTGTTTGTCGAGCGGTGGTACTCGGTGGTATGCCGGTGGTGTAGTAATTTCCGCTGCATGCTGTTAGCCATAACAGGGATGACAGCAACAAGTAGGAAACGGTTTTTTTCATCGGATGTTCCTCTGCGATGGGCGGTGTTTAAGTATCATTAATTTTTAGTAGATGACGGATATTTTGCATTGTACTCGTGCCGATTTCACGACGTGCCTTGTTTTCACTGTAGACATTATTAGATAAGGCAATTAATTCGCTGCGTGCTTTTTCACAATCCTCATGCGAAGGTAAGGCAAACAGTCTAGCTATCAAGGTATACGAAGGAATCATGTAATTACCGACGGCTAATTCCGAGGCGAGGTTGCGTAATGCGGTATGTGCTTCACTTTCTATTTTAGCGCTGTGCCGATTGCCTGGATCCGCATAAACATTTTGATAGTAGATCAGTGCTCGTGCGATCTCCGCAATTGTTCTCCTTGCCACTTGCGCGGGCTCCACAATCACTTTGATGAGGACTTGGCCGAGAATTAAAGTAATAACAGCGAGAACAAGGGCTGTGTGCATAGTGCTATATCTCCAAGCATGCTTGCGCTCATTCTAACGTAAAAAGGTGGTACTGAAAATCGGAACAGCGAAGTTTGTTTAACTGTAATTAGTAACTATTCAGCGAATTTTAAAAATGGCGTGATTTTTCTTGAAAACGCTGTGTTTTCTTTACGCGATGGGGATTCCCCAGGGGATAATCGCGTATCTATCCTGCGGCGCCGTAAAGCCCCGTTTTACTGGGTAGGCGTAAAATCAAGGGTAACTATTCAGCAGTTGATGTGATGCGCTACTGGGCAGTGGTGATAACGGGTTTTCCTGCTAGCACACGACCTACGCAGGGATTTGCGCCTATCCAATAAGCAAGTTCAGCTGGGTGTTCTATGTCCCACAATGCGAAATCAGCAACTTTACCCAGCGCGAGACTGCCGTGGCTATCACCTAAGCCCAGCGCCATAGCGGCATGCCGTGTGACACCGAGTAATGCTTCTTCGGGTGTGACACGCCACAGCGTACACGCCATATTTAAAATCAACAATAAAGACAACACCGGCGCACTGCCCGGATTACTGTCGGTGGCTAATGCCCAGGGCACTTGATGGCGGCGTAATAGGGCAAGTGGTGGCATTTGTTGTTCGCGTAAAAAGTAAAAGGCGGCAGGTAATAACACGGCGACGGTACCCGCAGCAGCGAGTGCTTTGATGCCATGTTCATTGCTGTATTCCAGGTGGTCGGCAGAGAGTGCAGCGAAGTCAGCGGCTAATTTAGCGCCGTGACTATCCGATAATTGATCGGCGTGTAATTTAACGGGCAAGCCTAGACTGGCTGCGGTGCGGAACACGCGAGTTACCTGCGCTGGTGTAAACGCGATGGTTTCACAAAATGCGTCTACCGCATCGGCTAAACCTTGTGTCTTGATCTCAGGCAGCATGTCACACACCTGATCGATATAGCGATCCGCTTGACCATGCAACTCAGCAGGTACCGCGTGCGCACCGAGGAAGGTACAGCGTACCTGTACCGGCAAGATTTCGCCTAAACGGCGTGCGCAGCGTAGGAGTTTATATTCGTTTTCTGCATTTAAGCCATAACCCGATTTGATTTCTACTGTTGTTACTCCTTCGCGCAACAAACAGCCGAGGCGTTTGCTGGCCAGTTGCAGTAATTGATCGGCGTCGGCTTGACGTGTGGCATTGACGGTTGCTTGGATGCCGCCACCTTGTTTTGCAATGGTTGCGTAGTCTATGCCTTGCAGGCGTTGCTCAAATTCAGTCGCGCGATTGCCGGCATAGATTAAGTGGGTGTGACAATCGATGAGACCTGGTGTTAACCATTGTTTACTAAAGTCATAAATATTTTGGGTGTGTTGAATATACTGCGGCGGTAGATCACGTAATTTACCCAGCCAGCAAATTTTGCCGTTACGCACCGCAATCGCTGCGTTCTTAATGATGCCGTATGCTTCGTGATGGGGCGCTAGCGTGGCGATGTGACCACCTAACCATACGCTGTCCCACAGTGCAGAGGGTGTCATTGTGTGTACTCCTCATTGTTCGCGGTGTATCGACTGCCAAACTTTCCCCGTTGGTGGCGTAAACGGCCTGTCATCTTGTGCTGGCGCTGTAGATGCGGTTTAATCGCCGCTGATAGCAGGTGTCGGTTGTATCCTGGCGAGTTGTTGTCTGTTACCACATGCCGATGTTGTGTTCATTTAAGCGGAGTAAAGCACGATGCAAGCATCTTATCAAGCAGTTGATCCAAATAGTTGGCAGGGGCGCAGTGATAGTCAAGCCAGGGAGCGTTATTACCAAGTGGTGCGTTGTATCAACTTGCAAGAGCAGACGTTTACCCCGTGTCCCGGTGATTACGCCATGGTGGGTTTTTGCGTAGACAGCGGCATTAAGCGTAATTTGGGCCGTGTCGGTAGTGCTCAAGGCGCCAATGCATTACGCAACGCATTAGCCAATTTTTCGTTGACAACGGATCCTGTTGCACAGTATTTCGATGTGGGCAACATCTATTGTCAAGAGGACGCGTTAGAAGCAGCACAAGAACAATTGGCCACGGTGGTGACGCGCTTGCTGCAACAAGGAGTTAAACCCGTGGTATTAGGCGGGGGACATGAGACAGCATGGGGACATTACTTAGGGATCGCGCGCGCAGAAAGCCATGCGAGCTTAGGTATTATCAACATCGACGCGCATTTTGATTTGCGTCAGCCAAACGTGCATGGCTTAGGAACCTCGGGAACGCCCTTTTATCAAATCGCAATGGACAGACAGCAACGCGGGATGGATTTTTCTTATCTGTGTTTAGGCATACAGCCACTGGCTAATACCCGCTCGTTGTTTGCGACAGCGCGCGGACTACATACGCATTATCTATTCGCTGAGCAGATACAACAGCAGACTATGCAACAAACGGTGGAGGAAGTACAAGCCTTTATTGATCGGCACAAAGCGATTTATCTCAGTGTATGTTTAGATGTATTTGCTGCTGCGGTGGCGCCAGGGGTGAGCGCACCGCAAGTATTGGGTTTGTGGCCACAGCATGTTTTGCCTGTCGTGCGTAGCATAGCGGCCAGTCAAAAAGTAGTGAGTATGGATATCGTTGAATTGTCGCCACCCTTTGATCACGACGGCATGACGGCACGCTTAGCCGCGAGCGTACTCGCGGAGTTTTTAGCTGCCAGCGACTAGTGACTAGCCGCAGTACCTCACGTATTCGCTAGCGGTATAACGCCTGATTGTAAATCTATTGTGATGGTAATAGCTAAAATGGATGACGTGATAAGCATAGACGAAACATTGGCTCGTCGTTTGGTGAACATGCAGTTTCCTCAATGGAAGGATTTACCGGTTCGACCTGTTGCGCACAGCGGTTGGGATAATAGGACTTTTCATCTGGGCGAGCATAAGCTTATTCGTATACCTAGTGCTGCGTGCTACGCGGCACAAGTAGAAAAGGAACAGCAATGGTTACCTAAGTTGGCACCCTTGCTACCGCTTTCGATTCCAGCACCGGTGGCGATGGGTGAACCAACCGATGACTGCCCGTGGCGCTGGTCCATCTATCGTTATCTTCCAGGCGAAGCCGCTGCGTCTGCACCTATCGCTAATTTACGCGATGTTGCTGCCCGCCTCGCACAGTTTCTCTCTGCGCTACAACACATCGATGCAAGCGGTGGGCCTGTGCCTGGACTGCATAGTTTCTATCGTGGAGGATTGCTTTCTACCTACGATGCCGAGACACGGCAGGCAATGGTTGCGCTAAAAAGTAAGATAGATATTAAAACGGCAACTGAAGTGTGGGAGTCTGCGCTTGCGAGCACATGGCAGCGTGCGCCGGTGTGGGTGCATGGTGATATGAGTGCTGGCAATCTGCTAATACAAGAAGGACAGTTAAGTGCTGTCATCGATTTCGGACAGTTGGCTGTAGGAGATCCCGCTTGCGATCTCGCCATTGCCTGGACCCTATTTAAAGAGGAAAGTCGTGAAGTTTTTCGTGCGCAGCTTGCACTCGATGACGACACATGGGCGCGTGGGTGTGCTTGGGTCTTGTGGAAATCATTGGTTGTTGCGGCCGGCTTCACTCAGCCCAATAACGTTGAAGCTAAACGCTGTTGGGCTATCCTCAATGAGGTACTTGCTGAGCATCGAAATAGGGTATGACTATAAGCGTATAGTAAGTCGCATGCTATACGACTTTTCCAGTATGTGCTGTACATCATGCAAACGTATCTGTTATGTATTAGCGCCGCGTAGCTTGCGACTAATGCGGTGCACCGCATCGACTAATACAGCGACGTGTTCGGGTGGCATATCGGGTTTGATCCCATGCCCTAAGTTAACCACGTGACCCGGTGTGTTACCGTAAGCTGTGAGCAAGGTAGTGACTGCAGCCACAATAGCGTCGGGGTTTTCATACAGTAGGTCAGGAGCCAGGTTACCTTGTAGTGCAACGCGGTCGCCCACTTGTGCCATAGCAACGCGTATATCGATTTGTTCATCGATGCCCAGCGCATCGCAACCAGATGTTGCCAGTTGTGCTAATAAGCCGTGACAACCCTTGGCGAATAGAATGACTGGAATCGCTTTCTGATCTTTTTGGCGGTGTAAGCCAGCAATAATTTGCCGCAGATAACGCAGAGAAAACGTCTCATATAATTCCGCAGGCAATAGTCCACCCCAGGTATCAAACAGCATTACCACATCAGCACCCGCGCGAATTTGCGCGTTGAGGTGTGCTTGTATCGCTTGTGCCAAGTGGTCAAGTAAATGATGCAAGCTCGCTGGATCATCCACGCGACATTGTTGTAACGCCGGAAAATTTTTATTGGCTTTGCCTTCTAACATATAGGCTGCGACTGTCCATGGGCTGCCGCAGAAACCAATCAGCGGTGTGCCGGCGGGCAGTTCGTGACGTACTAAGCGTATGGCTTCTAGCACGTACGCCAGATCGACTTCTGGTTCGAGTGTGCGTAGCCGTTTGATATCACCGCGATGGCGTATGGGTTGATTGAAGCAGGGACCTTGCCCTTCGATGAAACGCAGTTCCAGGCCCATGGCATGGGGAATGGTTAAAATATCAGAGAAGATGATGGCGGCATCTAAACCGAAGCGACGCAACGGTTGCAAGGTAATCTCGCACGCCACGTCTGGACGTTGGCACAAATCAAGAAAGTCGGTGACAGTAGCACGTAGTGCGCGGTATTCCGGCAGATAGCGTCCCGCTTGGCGCATTAACCAAATCGGCGTACATTCCACGGGTTCGCGCAGCAATGCACGGATCAACAAGGGCTTTGTCATGGTTTTTATCCTGATTACACAGCGCGTAGTATACTGCGCCGCGTCCTGTCACGCCAGTTTACGTACGCTATAGCATCTCACTCATTCGCTAGCGGACAAGTACCGGGTGTGTTATGGGTTGCGTTCGCGGCGAATTTCTTGCTGAATGAGTTGCAGTCGTCTAGGCCATGGTTTGCTGTTGAGGCGCAGTTTACGCGGAATCGTTTTAAAGGCTGCTTTTGCTTCATCAAAACTAGGGTAGACACCGTAGGTCAACATATGCCATTTGTCGCCATGGCGAAACACGTAAGTGGGGTATTTGCGTTTATTAAATAATGCCAGATGTTCTTTGCGCAATTGTTTATAACTGGTTGCAGCCGCAATTTGCAGGCTATATTGGCTGCCTTTTTGTGCCAACAGAAATTTTTCGTCGTCACTGTATTGAATGACCGCCGGTTTTTTGGCTGTAGCGGTTGGTGGTGTTTCTTGTGCAATAGCTTGCGTTGAGGTGATCGTTGCTGCAGTGGCAGGCGGTGTTGGTTTAGCCGCGAGTTTTTGTTGCTGCGGTGTGTGGTCGCTTGGCGCAGTGGTTTGCTTTGCCCAGGGAACCGTAGGTAGGGTTGTTGCGCTGTGAACGGGTACGCTCAGCGGGATAGGGCCCGCCTCATTGGACGCTGGTGTACGGTACGCAGGCGTCATGAGTTGATGTAGGCGTTCCAGTCGTTCTGCTACGCCAAGTTGCGGGTCCGAATTTTTGCGTAGGATTGCGGGCGGTGGGGGTGTGCGAACAGGGTTAACCATGGGTGGTACGCTGTTAGGCGCGTGGTTTTTTTGCAGCTGTTGGCTCAACCAAGAGACTCCGCTAAATGCTAATGCAAATAGGATGACGATACCCAGACGTTTTTTTTGTGTGTGCCACAGGGTGGATAAGAACAGGCGGCGCGGCGCCCGTGGTTTAGCGTGCTTGGCTTGCGTACCGGTGGACGGTTGGTGTATTTGCTCCAGTAATGCGAGTTTACCGTGGTGATTGATTGCCGCAATATTACCTTGTGATGCGTGCCAGATGCGTAGAATGTGCGAGTCTAATAGCGGGATATTGCCCACTAAACCTACCGCATGCAAACGGTGGCTGAGGTATTGCTTGGTTTGTTGTTGTGTCAGTGGTGCAAGCGTTACTGTATACACAGCATCGCTGAGTGCCTGTTGTTGCATCGCACGTTCTAAGCGTGCTTGTAGTGTGTGGTCTGCAAATAACATTATGTGCAGACGAGCGTGGTGTTTATCTTGTTGTTGGCTGAGGGTTAGCAGTGTCAATAGGGTTTCATCACTCAGTTGTTGCGCATCATCAAAAATTAACACACACAACGGCGTATGCTGTTGTATGTCTACTAACTGCTGCGCGAGGGTTGCTTTATAGTCCGTGTGGTGGCTGATAGCGAGATCAAAGGCATGGTGTAAAATGTGGGGCAGTTTTTCTGTGCTAACGTGTTGCGGTAAATTAACGGTATGTGTGCTGATGAAACTATTATCTGTCTGCTGTACGAATTGCTGTAGCAGTGTTGTTTTTCCACTGCCGGCAGGGCCCGTAATGTGGATGATGACGTTACTATAGTGCAACAAGTGTTGAAATAACGATAAATGTTTTTCCCATTCAGCGATGGGGAAATAGGTTTGCTCAGGCCCTTTTGCAAAGGGATCGCTATGCAATTGGTAATGCTGCCACAATAAATGTTGATTTACAAAAGTTGCTGTCGGTATGTTATCCATGAACATTCACCTGATAATGCGCTAGCCTGTTAGCGAACCAGCGCATCATTCTATTTAACCAGGAAGTCCTGCTTGCGTGATAATCTTTGGTGTAATAAACACTAATAGTTCGGAACGGTTATTAATGTCTTGACGATTTTTGAAGAGATTACCCAGCACCGGGATAGAGCTAAAGAACGGAATCCGGCTAATCGTGTTAGTCTTGTTTTGTTTATAAATACCACCTAGCACCACGGTTTCGCCATTATCTACTAAGACTTGGGTTTCTATATTTTCAGTATTGATTATCGGCACAGTGGTACTGGTCACACTCCCGACGTCATCATTATGTACTTTAATACTGAGCACGATTTTGTTGTCAGGTGTAATTTGAGGTGTGACTTCTAAACTCAATACGGCCTTTTTAAAGGCGACGTTGGCAGCACCACTGGAAGTAAATTGTTGGTAAGGTACTTCTTTACCGGATTCAATGAGTGCCGCATGCTGGTTAGCCGTGATCACATGAGGTGAAGAGATGATATTACCTTTACCTTCTGTTTCCAGGGCGGAGAGTTCCAGATCCAACAGGAAGCCATGGCCTAGCTTAGCCAGTGCCAAACCAATGTTGCCGGTCGTCGCCGTGGCTGCGGGTAAATTTACATTTAAACGATCGGTTCCATTCGTCGCAACTTCTGCGAGCGCAGTACCGTTGGCGATGCTATTTGCGCCGGAGAAATTACCAGTGAGATTCATTTGTGGTTTAGTGACACCAAATTTCACGCCCAGTTCATTGGTCATATCTTTGTTAACTTTGACAATGCGTGCTTCGATGGAAACTTGACTGACCGGGATATCGAGTTTTTTGATGAGTTCCCGTAATTCATCCAATTTTTGATTACTTTCCAGTAGCCAAATGGTGTTGGTGCGGGTATCCGTGCTGATCTTACCGCGTGTTGAGAGCAAAGAGCCTTGCTGGGATTGAATCAGTTGTGCCACATCGGTGGCGCGTGCGTAATTGACTTGAATCAATTCAGAACGCAGCGGCGACATATCTTGAATTTGATTGTGTGATTGCAGTTCTTCTTTTTCACGATCGGCGATATCTTTGGCAGGAGCGACCAAGATTACGTTACCGATTTGGCGTTCTGCGAGGCCACGGGTCTTTAGAATGATAGACAGCGCTTGATCCCAGGGAATATTTTGCAGGTGCAAGGTGATGGTACCCTGTACGGAGTCGTCGGTGACAATATTCAGGCCGGTAAATTCTGCCAGCAGTTGGAGTACGGAACGGATTTCTATGTTTTGAAAGTTTAGTGAGATTTTGTCACCGGTAAAATTATTTTTAAGTACTGCATTTTCTGTCTTTTCGTTTTCTGCAATGGGGTTAATGTCTAACACGAATGTATCTTCTGTTTGATACGCTAGATGCGTATATTTGCCATGCGTGTTTATGTGTATCTTGACGTTTTGTTCTTGTTGATGGAGTACGATGTTATTTACCGGCGAACCAAAATCACTCACATCCATGTTTTTGCGCAGATGGTTGGGTAGTTGCGTATCAAAAAATTCCAAATATAGCGATGAACCTTGTTGTTGTAAGTCGACTTCGCTACCTGGCTTGGTTAATTTGACAATCAGTTGTGCAGCGTTGCCTGGATTGCGTTTGAAATCAATCAGCTTAATTTGGTTATGGTTGGTGTTGGGCTTATTTAAGATGGACGTTGTGGCAATGTTTTTGTTGGCTTCTTGCAATGCCATGGTCAGTACCAGCTGATTATTCACGGGTTTAAGTTGGTAGCCTACGTTGCGCTTGAGTTCAAGCATGATGCGGGTACGGGCTGCTGCTTGGGTGATAGTGATGTGGCTAACGAGTGGGTTGGTTTCGATACTGGGTTTTTTTAGATGATTATCGACGGCAGGGAGATCGATAATTAAGCGTTTAGGGTATTGGGTGATAAAACTACTGAATGCAGCGTCTCCCACCAGTGCAGTACTCAAGGTGAAAGTAGCTTGCAGGCTATTATCAGTGGGTTGTGTGAGGCTGATTTTTTCTAAGGTATTATTTGCCGCGTAGGCAAGTGTACAAAAAATCAGGCAACAGATAACGTGGGTGAGGAGATAACGTGACAGTGTGGCTATGGCGTTCATGTGCTTTCCTTTCAATTGTCTTGTGATTTGGCTTCTAGCGCTGTAGGGCGTTTTTCCCAACCGGCATGCGTATGTACGGTTTCCATAAGTTCTACGCTGGAGTCAGTAATTTTAGTGATTTCGCCGTAGTTTTCTCCCATGTAATCACCGATTTTTACTGCGACTGCTTTATTGTCTGGGGTGATGATAATGGCTTGCATAATTATCTGTTTTTCGGGTGTGTTTTTGTAAAATGAACCACCCATGCGCAATGCATCTAAAGCGTATGCTTCTAGCGGCTGTTTAGGACGGTGTAGGTCAGGACGGAAATCACTGCCATCTATACCTTTGCGAAATGGATTACGGCTGTTGTCTGCGCTGTAGTGATGCGGTGCCGGTATATTCAAACTAGGAAAGGGTTCTATTTTTCCCGCGGGACGTTGTTTGATGCGGGTGATGTATGCATCTAAACTTTCTGTCGTTGCAACGCTTACCGTGCACACACACAATAAAAATCCCGCATTGCACAAGGCCGTAATTTTTAATCGGTTTAATCGTGTTGTTACCACAATACAATATCCTTCACTGCATCCTACATGTTACTGGTATGTATGTGAGGTCAAAACGCATGGCTTGTTGTGTGTTTTGATCAGCCCTTGTTGCCATCACAGTGTACGAACCATCCCGCTACCAAGATTCTATTTTTGCCGCAGAATAACATATCTATTTTGTAACGGATATCTCTTCCCAGAGTAACACGCATTCCTGCTATTCCTTGTAGCTATATGTTTTAGCGGTTATGTCCATTTGTAGTAGTCCTGGTTTGGTTGCGGTGACCGGTAACTTGGCCGCGGCATTTGGTGCGGTTTCGCCCACATTAACTGCATGAATAGAAAAATCATGCAAAGTAACGATGCGAGATAGAGCAACGACATCACTCACGAATTTGCCAAATTGGTGGTAATTACCTACGACCGAGATGGTGATAGGCAATTCTGTAATAAACTCTAATTGCTGTTCGGCTAATGGTTTGACCAATGCAAAGTGTAAACCCGATGCTGCGCCTATTTTTGAGATATCTTCTACCAGGATCGGCACCTCTGTCTGCGCGGGAAGTTGATTAATTAAATGGCCTAATGACTGTTTGATTTCGATCAATTGTTTTTGGTAGGCGGTAAGGGTGGCTGCCTGTTGTTGCTTCTCTTCAAAAATAATGCGATCTTTTTGTTCCTGTTGTCTGGCAGTTTCTAACTTATCTAATTGAGTTTGTGTATCTAACCAGAAGATAAAACAGGCAACAATGATGCACGCCACACTGACTGCAAGTAGACGTACGGGTCGTGGCCAGTTGCCTACATCGGATAAACGTATTTCACTCAGGTTAATTTTCATTTATTGTGCTCCAACCAGCGTTGTTTGTGCTGTTTTGACGCCAATTTCTATTTTGAAGGCTTGGCCTTTGCTTTGGGGCTCTTCATTTTTTTCGGGTGTGTCGACTTCCTCTATTTGATTGAGTTTAGAATCAGTTAGCCAGCGTGAACGGTCTGCATTGAGCATCAAGTTAGACACCTGCGAATGAGATTCGGCAATACCCATCAACGTCAGTGTATTGTCTTTACGTGAGACTTCCGTCAAGTAAATACCACGAGGGATGATGCGTACGATGGCCTCGAACAGGTGTACGGTCTGTGGTCGGTTAGCTTGTAATTCTTTGATGATGTTAATGCGAGAAACGAGTTCCTCTTTTTCCTTTTTTAATTCGCTGATGATAAGAAGTTTGTTGTTTAGGATATGAATTTCTTGGCTGAGTTTTTGATTACGTATTTCTTGCTGCTTTATTTTATAGCCAATGAGCAAGCTAATGAATATAAATAAGGCGATCGTAGTGCCAAGTCCAATAATGAGAAAAGAGAAAAATTCTTTTTGTTTTTCTTCGCGTAGTTGCTCGCGCCAGGGTAGTAGATTAATTTTAGCCATCTTGTTTTATTCCTCAAACTTACGCAGTGCTAAACCACAGCAAATCAGCATAGAACTCGCATAATGCTGCAATAAGCTGGTGTTGACACGCGGTGCGAAAGACATTCCTCTAAATGGATTAGCGATCGCAGCGGATAGGCTAAGCTGGGCACTTACCATGGCAGCCAATCCATCAATATTCGCGACCCCGCCACCCAGGAACAGGTGGTGTATCTCGCTGTGTTGGCTGGATGAATAGAAAAATTGTATAGCACGACGTACGTGTAAAATTAAGGCCTCTTTAAATGGCTGTAGTATGGTTTCTTCAAAGTCGTCTGGCAGTGTGCGTTGGCGTAATTTTTCTAAGGCTTGACCCGCAGAGAGTTGATAGCGTTGTTGTATTTGCGTGATAAGCTGCTGGCCACCAAAGCCTGTTTCGCGTGAAAAGATCGTTTGCTTGTTGCTTAATACGGTCAGCGTTGTGATATCGTGTCCAATATTGAAAATACCAATAACGTGTTGTGCGTTGTGATGCGGCATTTGATCTTGAATGAGTGAGTAAGCGCGTTCCATAGCATAAGCTTCGACATCGACAATTTTTAGTGTTAATCCCGCTTCTGCGGTAGCTTCTGCATAGGTCTTTATTTTGTCCGAACGGCAAGAAACAAGCAGTACGTCCAATAAGTTCGGATCACTGGCAGATTTTCCCAACACATTGAAATCAAGGTTGACCTCTTCTAGCGTATAAGGAATATATTTTCCTGCCTCAAATGCGATATGGTCCTCTATGTCGCTTTCACCGAGCTCGGTATCTACTTGTAACACTTTGGTAATGGTGGATGAGTCCGGTAGTGCTATGGCGACATTTTTTGTTTTGGTGTGTGCCTCGGTGGTTACGCGCGAGATAGTTTGTGCGAGTGCGGAGGTGTTTATGATGTTCTTATCGACGATCGTGTTTTGGGGTAACGATGCAACGGCAAAATTTTCTACGCGGTAAGCCAGCGGCGCTTGTTGGCTGAGCTCCAGCAGCTTTACGCTCGATGAGCTGATGTCTAGTCCTAAGAGAGAAGGTTTACCACGTGTGAAGAGTGCTAACACTGCGCCCATCCTTTTGCTGACGTCTATTTTTTACACTACTTATAGCCACGTGTAGTGTCCATACCAACACAGCTTGTTTTAACATGCTCTGTAAGCGTGCGCAAGTGCTATGGTAACGGTAGCGTGTTTGTGAAAATGTGCCATAATGCGTTATGAAAAAAGAGAGCACATTACTTAAGAGTAGCTTTTGGTCATTACTGAGCGTGGCTTTGATGTTATTGCTAGGTATGGGTGTGTTGCTGGTGTATATGGAGCGACAATTACCCGACGTTTCCACTTTGAAAAATGTGCAGTTACAGGTTCCTCTGCGTGTTTACACGCACGATGGTAAATTGATCGCTGAATTTGGTGAGATGCGACGTTTCCCCGTGCCATTTGATAAGATTCCTAAACCGCTGATTCAAGCGGTATTGGCCACAGAAGATCAACGTTTTTACGAGCATGTAGGTATCGATCTCTATGGTCTGTTACGTGCGGGCAAACATTTACTGGAGACAGGTACCAAGGGGCAAGGTGGCAGCACTATCACGATGCAAGTAGCACGTAACTTTTTCTTAACGCCACAAAAAACCTATAGTCGAAAATTGCGGGAAATATTATTAGCCTTAAAAATAGATCAAGAGTTACCAAAAGATAAAATTCTAGAACTCTACCTGAATAAAATATTTTTTGGCAATCGCGCTTACGGCATTGAAGCCGCTGCGCGGGTGTATTACGGCAAAAGCTTGACGCAATTGAATTTATCACAAATGGCTATGTTGGCGGGCTTACCTAAAGCGCCTTCCTCGCTAAATCCACTGGCTAATCCGCAAGCCGCTTTAGAAAGGCGTAACCATGTGTTAACACGCATGCGTGATTTAGGTTACATTGATGAGGTAGCGTATAAAACGGCATTACGCATGCCATTGGACGCGCAACATCACACATTAGACATAGAATTTTCGGCACCGTATGTGGCAGAGATGGCGCGTAATCTTGCCTTAGAGAAATACGGTGCAGAGGCTTATGCGCAAGGCCTAGTACTCTACACGAGCGTAGACAGTCGTATGCAACAAATGGCGCAACGCGCATTGCGTCAGGGTTTGTTAGCCTACGACAGACGACACGGTTATCGCGGTGCAGAATACCACGTACCAGCAGCCGATACGATGAATGTGGGTGCTTGGGTGCGGCAACTGCAGCGTTTTCCCATTATCAATGGTGTGTTACCTGCTGTAGTGATTGGCGTAAAAGAGCAATCCATACAGGTATTGTTGCCTGATCAGCGGCAGATTGAGATTGCTTGGTCTGGGTTAGCGTGGGCCAAGCGCCGTCTGCAAAACACGCAGTTATCTGCTACACCGCGTTATGCACGTGACATTGTACAAGTGGGTGATGTGGTGCGTGTAACACAAGATAATACAACACATTGGTCTTTGACTCAGTTACCTGAAGTGGAAGGCGCCTTAGTGAGTCTCGATCCTAATAGCGGAGCGATACGCGCGTTAGTCGGTGGTTTTGCGTATGAGCGTAGTAATTTTAATCGCGCATGGCAAGCGAAACGGCAACCGGGATCGAGTTTTAAACCTTTTGTGTATGCCGCGGCTTTAGCCAAGGGTTATACCTTAGCCAGTGTTGTTAATGATGCGCCGGTGGTATTACACGATACGGGAGACGAGACCTTATGGCGACCACAAAATGATACGCGGCGTTTTTACGGTCCAACACGTTTACGAGTTGGCTTGATCAAATCACGTAATTTAGTGTCTATTCGCTTGTTGCAAGACGTTACTATTCCTTTTGCGCGCGATTATTTACGTCGCTTTGGTTTTGCATTGGCGGATATGCCAGACAGTCTTTCTCTGGCGTTGGGTACGGGTAGTGTGACACCGTTAGAACTCGCACGGGGTTATGCGGTGTTTGCTAATGGGGGATATCTGTTGGAACCGTATTTGCTGGAAAAGGTAGTCGATGTGCACGACAGGGTTCTTTATCAGGCGCCAGTCAAGCAATTGCAATCCGAGCAGGCCAGCACGGCTGTTGCCAACACTGCTGATCCAGCGGCAGTGCATCCAGTCGCACAAAGTGTAGCGAGTGACACAATTTACCTGATGAATTCGGCGTTGCAAGATGTGATTGTGCACGGCACAGGGCATGCAGCGTCCGTGCTCGGTCGTTACGATATTGCAGGTAAGACGGGTACCACGAATGAGCAAATGGATGCTTGGTTTGCGGGATACAATCCTGACCTGACCACAGTGGTTTGGGTGGGCTTTGATCAACCGCGTTCTTTATACGAATACGGCTCTACGGCGGCGCTGCCTATCTGGGTGGATTTCATGCGCCAAGCATTGCGCGATAAACCCATACGACAATTTGTTCAGCCCGACACTATCGTGACAGTACGCATTGATCCGGTATCTGGGTTATTAGCGCGTGCAGGGCAAGCGGGTAGTGTGTTTGAGAGTTTCAGCCGCGCGACGGTGCCGACGGAACACGCGCCGGCTCCCGGCGCGCAAGAAGGTGCAGAGAGTGTCGATGATATGGCGACCGAGCCGTTATTTTAAAGAAAGAGGTCATCCGCTTGTGGGTAAGATCAAGCGATGGGGTGTCCAGAGGGGCGCTTATGTAATAGCTCAACCTCGGGTCGCCGTTGCGCGAATTTATTTCGCGCAGGCGAAATCAATTAAGGAAACAATCTCGGTCGCTTGCGGCCGAGTTGTTGAATGCTGCGGTACTGTATTTCATTCGCATAGATTATGCATTGAATCGTGATGATCACGACACGGTCGTTGTGGTTGCTGTAAGAGGTCAGGTAAAAAAACTTCGGTCAATAAAATAGGCTGTTGTTCCAAGGTCAAACGTGAGCACCTGGCCCACAGATGGGTGGGGTTTAACGGGAGCGTATGCAAGGCACGGTGGTATGTTGCATGGTGTGGCGTCAGTTTCGCAAACACAAATGGGTCGCGTACTAAGTGGGCGCGCGAAAATAAAAAGTATCCCAGCGGACGTTGATTAAATTGTCGAAATTGGTTGAGTTCGTGTTGGCGTACGTGCTGGGTGAATAACGAACGGCCATAAATAAAAACTTGTTGCGCATAGATGAGATGTATTTCACGTACCCACACTTTTTCTTTACGGGTAAGGCCTAACAGGATGGCTTCGTCGTGTTCGGGATAATCCCAGCCTTGGTGCAGCATGCGTACATGCAGCGTGATGTGGCGTTGTTTTTCTATTTGTCGGGTAACTGACTTGCGTGTGCGTAGCCAGGCGCACAGCCTGGTATTATCCGGCGTGCCGGCGAGTTTATAGTGAGGATACCACGGTGTGGTGTATAGGCATGGCATAATGCTTATTCCGCAGGCGGCGTATCTGTAGTCTGTGTCTCAGGCAGACGAAAAAAGTGTTGTTGGTAATGGCGTAATTCGGCGATAGAGTCTTTGATATCACTCATCGCTAAATGTTGCGATTGTTTGGTAAAACCTTTCAATATGTCTGGGGCCCAACGCGTGGCGAGTTCTTTAATGCTGCTGACGTCTAGGTTGCGGTAATGAAAAAAGGCCTCCAGACGCGGCATGTAGCGATATAAAAAACGCCTGTCTTGACAGATGCTGTTACCACACATCGGTAACTTACCTGCCGGCACGTGTTGTTGTAGAAAGGCGAGAGTTAGCGTTTGTGCGTCGTCTTCGGTGAGTGTGCTTTGTTGCACGCGCGCCAGCAAGCCAGATTGCGTGTGTTGTTTGGTGTTCCACGCATCCATGGTTGCCAAGTGTGCCGCGGTTTGTTGTATGACTAAAACAGGACCTTCAGCAATTATTTGTAGTTGTGCGTCGGTAATGGCGGTAGCGATTTCAATAATGCGGTTAGATTCTACATTTAACCCCGTCATTTCTAAATCTATCCAAATCAAGTGGGTGGCACTCATGGTATTCCTTGTGGTGTTAGCATTCGGTAAACACTGAGGATGAATCATAACAAAAGACCCTGTTATTACCTAGGGGCTATTCCCCGCATTTTTAATGTGTGTTTGACATGTGCAATGTGGACGCATGGGGGTTAGCACAGAAAAATAATAGGCAACGCAACTATTCAGCAAAGTTGCAAGGCATTACGATTTCACTTGAAAATGCGACGTTTTCTTTACGCGATGGGGATTTTCAAGGGGAGAATCGCGATTCTCCGCTGAGAATGCCGTTAAGCCCAGTGTTACTGGGTAGGCGTCAAGGTAGGATTAACAGTAATGGTGCAGAAAATTTTTTTGCTTATTTTTTCTAGTAACTAGGAACGATTCATTACGCGATGGGGATTCTCCCTTTAAGCGCCGTTAAGCCCAGTTTTACTGGGTAGGCGTCAAATCAAGGGTAACGATTCAGTACTTTGTTGAATAGTTACTAGGCAACACGCGCTGCGTTGCTTGCGCCATAGTAGAAGATCCCGCACAATCGGGACCACTTGTGATTGGAGCGGTCGCATTAACCGTGTTGTTTTGCGGGTATTCGTTGTCACGGTTGCCGAACAAAGTTAAGAAGGAAAAAACATGTTGACCAGTATAGCGTGGGTTATTGCTTATTTATTAGGCTCATTATCCAGTGCAATTATTGTTTGCCGGTTGTTGAAATTGCCGGATCCACGTTGTGATGGTTCAGGTAATCCCGGTGCGACTAATGTATTACGCATTGCAGGCAAACGCATCGCTATTGCGGTGTTAGTTGGCGATATGTTTAAGGGTGTGCTCGCCATCTTGTTGGCAAAAGCAGTGGGTGTTTCTGGTATTGCCTTGGGCATGGTGATGTTGTCTGTGTTGTTAGGGCATATCTTCCCCGTGTTTTTTGGGTTTAAAGGGGGAAAAGGTGTAGCCACAGTGGGTGGTGCGTTACTCGCACTGACCCCCACGATAGGTTCGCTGGCTTGTGTTGTTTGGATACTCGTGTTGGTGGTGACGCGTTATTCTTCTCTCGCTGCTTTAGTAGCAGCGGTTACTGCCGTGTGCTTAGCACAGTGGTTTGCTCCTCCCGCTTATGTGTTACCGATCATCTTAGCAACGGTTATTTTAGTGTGGCGCCACAAAGTTAATATTGAACGTTTACTTGATGGCACTGAAACGAAGGTACGTTATTCGTAACTATTCAGCATGTTGCTGAATAGTTACCTTTGATTTTACGCCTACCCAGTAAAACTGGGCTTAACGGCATTCTCAGCGGAGAATCGCGATTCTTCCCCTTGAGAATTCCCGTTGCGTAGAGAAAATATTTTCAAGCAAAATAGCACTATCTCATAGTTACGTTATTCCTAATCTTACGCGCAAGGGATCTCGCTGAGTTCTTGCAGATCCCACCGGGCACGGGCGCAGATCTCTGTTGTGTCGCGTTGTCCTGCTTGCAAACGCAAGTAACCTGCGTAAGCGATCATTGCACCGTTGTCCGTGCAAAACGCTGTTCTGGGGAAAAATGTCGTATAGCCTTGCGCACCCAGTTGTGTATGCAGTGTATCGCGCAGTCGCTGGTTGGCACTGACGCCACCGGCAACCACTAAACGTTGCCGGTGCGTTTGTGCAAGGGCGCGTTGGCATTTATGTACGAGTATGTCCACTGCAGCGGCTTGAAACGCACAGGCGATGTCTGCACGATCTTGATCAGTTTGCTGGCAGGTTTGCCACGTGCGTAATACGCAGGTTTTTAAGCCACTGAAACTAAAATCCAGCTCGCCTTTGTGCAACATAGGACGCGGAAAACAGAAGCGTTTTGGATTGCCGCGTGCGGCTAACTGGGCGAGTGCGGGTCCGCCAGGGTAGCCTAGGCCGAGTAATTTTGCACTTTTGTCAAAGGCTTCGCCTACGGCATCATCTAGGGTTTGGCCCAGCAATTGGTACTGTCCTATGCCGTTAACATCGATCAATTGGGTGTGTCCGCCGGAGACGAGCAGGGCGATAAAAGGAAACGGTGGTTTGGGTTCATCTAACAGGGGCGCGAGCAAGTGTCCTTCCATGTGGTGTATGCCTAGTGTGGGAATATTCCAAGCCCAACCCAGGCTGCGTCCTACCGCTGCACCCACAAGCAAGGCGCCGAGCAAGCCAGGTCCAGCCGTATAAGCTATGCCCTCTATGGATCGTTTGTCTAAATTAGCTTGGCGCAGGGTTTGTTGTAGGAGTGGTAGTATTTTTTGGATGTGATCGCGTGCGGCTAATTCTGGGACTACACCACCAAAGGGCTGGTGCACCGTGGTTTGACTGTAGAGTTGATGGGCGAGTAAGCCACGCTCGCCGTCGTAGATAGCGATACCTGTGTCATCGCAGGAAGTTTCTATACCTAATACTATGCGCATGTTTGCCCTTGGGAAGTGCCGTATGATTTAGGTTGTAAGTGGCTGTATCGAGTAGCATGTTACTTTTTGCCTAGTAGCGAGTCAATGACGTACCCGTACGCCATAAGAACAAAAAACAGACACAAACTGCGTTCATTTCCGCTTTTTTGCTGAATAGTTGCTTGCAAATTCCCATATTAATGCCTAGAATGGGCGGCTTTTTGATACTTAATTAACTTTGAAAGGTGGGGAGTAATGCCCAGAGTTCGTGTAAGAGAAAATGAAGAAGCTGAATTTGCGCTGCGCCGTTTTAAGCGCGCGTGTGAAAAAGCAGGTGTGTTAAGTGAAGTGCGTCGTCGTGTAGCCTACGAAAAGCCAACCGAGGTACGTAAGCGCAAAGCGGCCGCTGCCGTCAAACGCTATATCAAAAAAGTGCAACGTGAGGCGCCACAGCCACGCGATGTACGTGATCGCAAGCGCAACGAGCAAGCCTAATGGCCGGTGTGGAGCTGACATGACAGAACCCGTACTGAAGGCCCGCATACAAGAAGACATGAAGAGCGCCATGCGCGCGCAAGATAAGCAGCGTTTATCGGTTATTCGCTTGATTCTTGCCGCTATCAAGCAAATCGAAGTGGATGAGCGTATTGTGTTGACCGATTCGCAGGTGCTGACCGTGTTGGACAAGATGGTGAAGCAACGTCGCGAGTCGATCATGCACTTTGAGCAAGCCAGTCGACAAGATCTTGTTGACAAAGAAGTGTTTGAGGTAGAGGTGATTTGCACCTATTTACCAGAACCGCTTGCTGCCGCGGAGGTCACGCGCCTCATTACCCAGGCGATAGCAGAGCTGGGCGCGCAATCCGTAAAAGACATGGGTAAAGTTATGCAGCATATCAAGCCCCACGTCGAGGGCCGCGTCGATATGAAAATAGTCGGCGAGCAAGTCAAACAACTGCTACACTGAGCACGGTGTAGCTTTTATTCCTTTTATCCGTTGATAGAGAGCATATGAGTGGATTAATCCCGCGTGGTTTTATCGACGCCTTGCTTGCGCGCGTCGATATTGTAGAGGTGATCAACAGCAGAGTTAAGCTGCAGCGTCGCGGCACGAATTACATGGCCTGTTGCCCCTTTCACGATGAAAAATCACCGTCCTTCAGTGTTAGTCAAGCCAAACAATTTTTCCATTGTTTCGGTTGCGGAGCAGGCGGCAATGTGATTAGTTTTTTGATGGATTACGAGCGCTTGAGTTTCGTGGAAGCCGTGGAAACCTTAGCCGCGCAGATCGGCGTGGACGTACCGAAAGAAGCCCTTGCCGCCAGCAAACAACACGATCAAAAAACGGTGTTGAGTCAGGTACTAGCAGACATTTCAGCGTATTACCAACAACAATTGTGGCAAGAACCTAGTGCTAGTGCATACGTTAAGGCACGTGGTTTATCCCGCGAAACCTGTGTACGTTTTGCGGTGGGCTTCGCACCCTCTGGCTGGGACAATGTGTTACGGCGCTTTGGATGTGACGCGCAGCAGCAACAGGCACTATCCAATGCAGGCATGTTGATTACGAATGACAAAGGCAACGTGTACGATCGTTTTCGTGAACGTTTGATGTTTCCTATTCGCAACGCCAGAGGACAGGTGTTAGGGTTTGGTGGACGTGTACTCGATAATCGCTTACCGAAATATTTAAATTCGCCAGAGACGCCTATTTTTCAAAAGGGGCGGGAATTGTATGGTTTATACGAAGTATTGCAAACCAAACGGCGCCTGACCCAAATTTTAGTGGTCGAAGGGTATATGGATGTGTTGGCGTTAGCGGAGCAGGGTGTAGAGTATGCGGTAGCCACACTGGGTACGGCGACTACCACGGAGCATTTGCAACGTTTATTCCGTTATACCGATACCATCGTCTGTTGTTTTGACGGTGATAATGCCGGGCGCCAAGCGGCATGGCGCGCCTTGGAAATCAGCTTGGCGTTATTACAAGATGGGCGGCAACTGCGTTTTGTATTTCTGCCCGAAAGAGAAGATCCGGATACGTTTATACGTCAGCACGGTAAGGCGGAATTTGAGCGGTATTTGCAGCAAGCTATTTCCTTACCGGATTTTTTACTGCAGCATTTGAGTGCGCAGAATAACTTAAATCATTTAGATGGATTAGCGCGCTTAGCCAGTCAAGCGGCACCCCTTATCACACAGGTGCCCGGCAAAATTCTGCAACAATTGCTGTTTGAGCGCATGAGTGGTGTTGTGCGTATGTCACCGGATAAATTGCGTGCGGTGGCGCAGTCGACGCCGATACACGCCGCGCGTGCGTATCCGTCAACACCGCGTGAGGGTGAAACAGCGCCTCCTCCACCGATGCGTTTGGCGGTTAGTTTATTGTTGCAGTTTCCCCAGTTGGCGCAGCAGGTGGATCTGGAGGGAGTCGATGAGACAGTACAACTGCCTGGCTTGGCAATTTTCTGCCAATTGGTAACTTGTTTGTTGCAACAACCACAGTTGACCACGGGTAGCTTACTAGAGCGCTGGCGCGGCACCCCACAGCATAGCTATTTGCAGAAATTGGCGGTTTGGGAGCATCAATTGCCGGAGGCTGAATTGGTGGCGGAATTTGAGGGTGCTGTGCGACGTCTACGGTATTTGTGCCGTGAGAAAAAAATTGAGATGTTGTTGGTTAAGGCCAATTTACAAGGATTAGAGTATGCAGAGAAACAATTACTGCAAGGATTAATTGCCGAACAGCAGCCTTGAGGTAAGGCAAGCAGGGGTGCGTTGCCAGATTACTTCGGTTTATTGAAATTCTTAGGTGAAACACGAGAAAAAACTAGCTTGGATTTTCAGTTCTCGTTAAAATCACAGTTTCCACAACTAATGGGGCTCCTTAAGCTATGGATAAGGAACAGCAACGATCGCAGCTGCAATTGTTAATTGCGCACGGTAAAGAACAGGGGTATTTGACTTATGCCCAAGTCAACGATCACCTGCCGCCAGAAATTGTTGATCCTGAACAAATAGAAGACATCATCGGCATGATCAACGTGATGGGGATCACCGTTTACGAAAGTACGCCTGACGCAGACACCTTGATGCTCAGCGAAGCCAATAGCACTACCGATGAAGAAATGGCGGAAGAAGCAGCGGCGGCCCTGGTCACAGTGGATGGTGAATTTGGGCGAACGACGGATCCTGTGCGCATGTACATGCGTGAGATGGGTACGGTCGAATTGCTGACCCGCGAGGGCGAGATAGCGATTGCTAGACGCATAGAAGAAGGCTTGCGCCAAATGGCCTACGCGGTTGCCGACTACCCGGCTAACGTTGCCGATATTCTCACAGAGTATGCGAAGGTAGCCATTGATGAAGTGCGTTTGGCAGACATCATCTCGGGCTATGCCGATGTAGACGATGCATTGTTGGTGCAAAGCGCGGAAGAGAGTTTGTTAGCGTCGCAAGCTAGCGTAGATGAAGAAGCGGTGTTGGTTGATGATGAAGATGATACGACGGTTGCAGACAGTGGCTTAGATACCGGGCCTGATCCAGAGTTGGCGCGGGAGCGTTTCACCGAACTCGAATCGTGCTACAAGAAAGCCGCGGAAGCGGAGCGTAAGCACGGCAGAGATCACAAGACTTCGCGTCGTCTGCGTAAAGAGTTGGCCGAGTTATTTGTTAACTTTAAACTAATGCCGCGTCAGTTTGATAAATTATCGGCAAAGATGCGCGCCATGCTCGATCAGTTGCGTGAGCAAGAGCGTATCGTGATGAGTTTGTGTGTACGTAAGGCAAAAATGCCACGTAAGCGTTTTATCGCTGGTTTTATTGGCAATGAAACAGATCCCGAATGGCTGGATCGTGAATTAGCGTCAGGACAGCCACATGTTGCCAGTTTAGAAATGTTTGCCGATGATATATCACGTGCCCAGCGCAAGATTATCGCGTTGGAACAAGAGCATCAATTGACGATCAAGGAAATCAAAGACATCAATCGCAGAATGTCTATCGGTGAGGCTAAGGCACGCCGCGCTAAGAAAGAAATGGTAGAGGCCAATTTGCGCTTAGTGATTTCCATCGCGAAGAAATACACGAATCGAGGTTTGCAATTTCTCGACCTCATCCAAGAGGGCAATATCGGTCTGATGAAAGCGGTAGATAAGTTTGAATATCGCCGCGGTTATAAGTTTTCGACGTATGCCACGTGGTGGATTCGCCAGGCAATTACGCGTTCTATCGCGGATCAAGCGCGCACCATACGTATTCCTGTGCACATGATTGAAACCATCAATAAGCTAAACCGTATTTCACGACAAATTTTGCAAGAGACAGGACAGGAGCCGACCCCTGAAGAGTTGAGCATGCGCATGGACATGCCGGAAGATAAGGTGCGCAAAGTATTAAAAATCGCGAAAGAACCTATTTCCATGGAGACGCCCATTGGCGATGACGAAGACTCACATTTAGGTGATTTTATTGAAGACAGCAGTATCCCATCGCCGTTGGATTCGGCGACGAATGTGAGCTTGAGCGAAGTGACACGTGAAGTGTTGGCATCGCTGACGGCGCGTGAAGCCAAGGTATTGCGTATGCGTTTTGGCATAGACATGAATACCGATCACACCTTAGAAGAGGTGGGCAAACAATTTGATGTGACACGCGAACGGATCCGGCAAATAGAAGCCAAAGCACTGCGTAAGTTGCGTCATCCCAGTCGTTCCGAACGGCTGTTGAGTTTTCTGGATGATTTTGACGATACTACTGTATAATTCATATGTGTCGATTTTCCACTGAGAGAGCACGGGCCCGTAGCTCAGTTGGTTAGAGCAGGGGACTCATAATCCCTTGGTCCTAGGTTCGAGTCCTAGTGGGCCCACCAATTAAATCCATTTTATCAGCCAGTTAGAACAGATATTTTCCTTGTAGGGAATTTGTAACGTAAATTCTCGAAGCCGCTTCTCTCAAATGAGTACTGGACGGATCTGCATAGTGTCAGATCACGCAATATCAGAAATTATGGTTATCCCGGAAATATTGCGATAGATAAAATAAGTTGATGAGATGAGCAGTTAAAAATGACACCCCATATTACTGCATTAAAACGTGCCAAGATTATTGATGTTGCTCGGTGCTTACCATCAAAAGGAAACACGCAAGTAACAGAAAATAATTTATTTTGTCTGAATATCGATGACGCTTATATTCATCAATTATTTCCTTTGTTAGAGGATAAGAACATCAAAAAACCAGAGTATTTTGGTGAGAAATCTATAGGGGCGCACATTACTGTTATTTATCCAGAAGAAAGTAAAAATGTGCATGTCAATGATTTGCAGCAAGAACACCGTTTTTTTGTGAAAGATATTATCTCTGCTGAAATTGGCGCCAAAATATATTATGCACTGTTAATTGAATCATTCTCCTTGATGCAATTAAGAAAGGAATATGGTTTACCTGATCTTTTGTGTTTTAAGGGCTATTCAATAGGGTTTCATATCACAATAGGTGTGAAAATTTAATAACGTTAATCAGAAATAAGAAAGAACATAAAAATGAAAACTAAATTTTTTTGATGTTGTGACGACAATTATGTTATTTCTCCCTTTTATTCCATTTTTATCGATGTCAGCGAACACATGGATGATTGTTTTATCGACGGTATTCCTAACTCAACGATACATTAAAATTTAGTCCTTTTTTGGGTGCGGCTTGTGAGTGAGATGGCTCGAAAAGCGGCATAATTTCGAGCCCGGAAAAGGTTGACACATCACTTTACACCGTGGTCACTTGCATGTGCTTGTTTACAGACTCTCTACCCATTTCAAGGGATGCTTACCCAGACTTTGTGTTAATGTCGACAGGCAACGTTCGATGTTGAACTATCCGAGTAGGCTTGCGCAGCATCCGCGGCTTTACTATGAGAAGCCAAACACTGCGTTGCTGCGTCTATTACTTCTGATGCGTATCGTTCGTATTCATTAATGTCCGGTATTCCCTTTGTTTCCTTGGCTTTCATCCAAAATCGATTGAGCACCTTAGCTTCCAGCGCAGTATACTCTTGCAATATCTCTTGCTTGGGGCGCTGTTCTTCATCCGCAAGAGGCGTGAAAAACGATAATGATGATGATAATGATGCCCTCTTCGCGGCAGAAAGTAAGTTAGTTAAGCTGGCCCTTTTGGAATGCTGCTTTTGTCGATTGGTATTGCCAGAATTGGCGGCATGCAGCAAAAACATATCAGCCAACTTAGTACGCAATAACTCTGCCTGCTTTAGCCACGACTCAACCCACATGTGATGTGTATCCAACTCCACATACAGACCAACTGGGTCATCCAAAAAAATAGGTTTCCTAACTAAAGTCGATAGTGTCGTCGCAGCCTCAAGCTTCATCGGCTGGTAAATATTAGCAGCTTTCGACAACGGCTCGTCCCATATCACAGTTTGCTGAATAATCGAGTTCATTACTAGGCAAAAATCTGCTAACTGCTGTTCTGTAATCTTAGCTATCGCTTCCACTAACGCATTCGGTGAATTTATTCTAGTATCTGTTACTATGTCGCTGCGCGCTTTTCCAATATCTGCTGCCATGCGGCCGCACGTTTTTCCAAACCGAATGGTAGCCTGATTCTTACGGAACTCAAAAGTTTCTTGACCATAGGAAGCAGATACGGGTAAAACCACAGCTAACCGCTCACTGTATTCAGCGGTTGCTGCCGCTATATATTGTTGATTCAGCGCATTTTTTTCTCCATCGCTGGCAAGAAAACGTGCTTGAGCAAGGTATAAATCAATGCTAGCTTCGTAGTGTATCCGCACCGCTTCTAACGTAGGCAAACGACTCAATGCCTTGGCACAATCCTTAGCTAGTTCTTCACTAACCACAAGCCCATCATCCTGAGAAAGTTTGGCCTTGTTTTGCATGATTGCATACAAGATCGACGGCAACATCACCTCAAAGAAGTATGTCTTTGCCTTAGTATTAGCAGCTGGGGTAATTGACTGACATGCATTGCTAATCACAGCCGTAAGAGGCGGTACTAACTCAATAGCAATAGGCTTAGCCATTGCATCGCCACTACTGCTGAGTGTCAAATGCTGCGGATTAGCCTGAGCTGTAATCAATGCTCTAGTCGACGTACCCATGATAGCAGCACTCGACGTCTTACCGGTTGATCTGCGCCATTGCACATCTGAAAGCTCGAATTTTCCTGTGAGGTCTATTCTTTCGTGCAGGTTAGACCCATACACCACCAACACCATTTCACGCTGCCCATCCTTATATAGATAAAATCCGCGCTCTTTAGGTATAGTTTTCGGTACAGCAGACATCAATTGCCACCGATACCCCATGCTCCAGTCTATTAGATCTAGCAGGTTTGCAGCTAATGGCTCAACAGCGCCAGAGTCGACAGCCTGTTGTACTAACTGCGATAAATTAAATATTTCATGCCCTGTGTTATCGCTGTGTACTACCACAACACCAATGTTACGTAGTTCCCCTGTACGATAAAGGTAAATTCCTGGCTGCGCCGGTATTATCGGCTCACCGACTGCAGGTAACAAATAACACTTATGACCCTCCAACGCTTGCAGGAAATGCGACAACAATAAGCGCTCATTTTCGATCGCTGCTATCCAATTCGGTGCATTTAACCAGTCCCTTTGAACCAGTTGAGCCGCCGCATTCTCACATACACGGCGTATCACACCAGTCTTATTATGTTGGTTTAATTCATCACTATAACGCCTTTCGAATTCCCAAAATGGCGTTCCCCAAATCGGTAATCGAGCTATTTGATCAGCATACGGATTAACCTTGATATTGAGTTCAGCAACGGATTTTACCAACGCTACGCGCCATGCCGTAGAGAACACAGGTTTTTCTTGTTCCGATGCATTCTCGACACCTAACTCGGTACGCAACAGGAGTAAACACTCACGTAACGCATCTGCCACCTGCTTAAATTTAGGCCAAGTAGCTCGGTATTGTTTATACAAAGCCAATGTCCGCTCTAACAAGCTCGCGTATATGGATTTAAGTTCAGTATCAGCATTAATATTTTGCATATCCACTCGCAGCGCACGCAGCCAATGCAATGGGGTAAAATTACCCTGCTCCGCACTGAGTTCATCCCTACAGGCTCGCAAATACAGATCAACCACACCCACTAGCTGTTGCGCCAACGGAGGAGCGGACTGCCTTTCCGGTAAATGGATATCTAATGAGCCTAGCAATTCCCATCTCTTCGTCGACACTTGCGCTAACAGTTCATGTTTGTTTTTGCACGCAGGTTCGAGTACTGCATCAAACAGTGCATGGACAAGTAACGTAGCTTCAACAGCTAATTTGTCTTCTATCTCGCCTTTTTGACTCGCCGCAACACGCAATTCCAGTATTTTATCTTCTATCTGTTCCTGCAAGACATCTGTGTCCGTAGACATTCCTTCGGCAGGTAAAAAAACAACAGCGTGCAATTGACGAATCACCTTATCTCTTTCAGCGGCAGCACCAAAGTTTGCGACCCAATTGATAACCACGGATAACTCGGTTAAGAACCCCTTATATGTGGTTCTAGGATGAAGTCTTCTGGCTTGAGCAACCATATCGTCATTGCGAACAACCACAAGCGCGTAGGGAAATGGCATAGCAACCTCCTTGTTATTTTTAAGTTTCAAAGTGTAAAAGGATATATACCGTGCGAGCTTCTTGCAAGCTTATACCTTGAAAGGCAATATAACTGACAATCCGCACCCGTCATAAAACTGGTCCAGTTTTTCTGCCTACTTCAGTGGTTGATAATACGTTTGCTCAGCTTATGATTCTCATGTAACGTAGCATTGGTTTTTTGATGCGCATAAAAATTAGCGTCTCAAAATGGCGGTTGTGATGGCAAGTTGACAGATAAAGAAACGCGAGAGTTGATAGAACACCTGCAGGAGATAACCTATCTTTATGTCAAGGACATTTGCCAGCATGTTTGGGATATGTTTGGTAAGAAATGTAGTATCAGCGGAATGATTAAATAGTTGCATTCACATGAATTTTGTTACAAAAGCCACATGCTGTTCCCGCAAAAGCAGACAAAGTAAAGCAAAGAGAATTCATACAATACTATAATCGACTCAAGAAAGATGCCGGGAAAAATGAGCCTATTTACTTTGTCGATAGCGTTCACCCGCAACATCAAACTCAGTTAGCATATGGCTGAATTTTAAAGGGTGTACGCAAAGAGATTGCAACAACAGCGTATCGAAAGCGATTAAACTTTATCGGTGGAATTTGTTTGAATGGGCATCGTTTTACTTATCATCAAGCAGATAAAGTTAATGCGAACACCCTCTGTGATTTTCTTTGGAAATTACGACGGGTTAATCCAGGAAAATTTAAAATTCATTTGATCTGGGTAATGCAAAATACCACAAAAATTCCGAAGTAAGTGAGTTTGCGCAGGAACTTGGGATAAAATTGCATTATTTACCACCGTATTCACCGAACTTAAACCCTATCGAACGGGTATGGAAATTAATGCATGAATCTGTTCGGTATAATCAGTATTATGGCAAGTTTTCTGAATTTGCTGACGCCACACTAGGTTTTTTTAAAAGCATTGGAAGGGAAAAGTGTATTTTACGCAAGAGGATCACTGATAACTTCCAAGTTTTGCATTCGCCTTTGTTCGCATCTTGAAGTGTAATAGGTATATTTTATTGCCGAAGCGAATAAAGGGGAAATGTTCATATCTTTGCAGGCAAACAACGACAATAATACGGTTATCTTTCAAGATACTGGATCTGGTATAGAGCCAAGTATGATGGAGAAAATTTTTAAACCGTTTTGCAGGGGTCGCGCCGAGGGGAGTGGCATTGGTCTTAGCGTTTGTCTAAAGATAATCGATGCGCATCGTGAGAATCTGCATTGTGAGTCTGTCGTTAACGAATACACTAAATTTATTATCACTTTACTGAAAATTTTGTAGCGTTACAGGTGTTGTAGGGGATAATCTGCTCATTTGCGTGTCGGACCTGGATAGCATTTGCTATGGGTGTGTGAATTGTGGGCATTAAAAGTCTGGAGTATAACGATGGAAAATGATAAGCCGCATGTTTTAATTTTTGGTGGTAATAGCGCCATTGCACAAGCGCTGAGTCAGCAGCTTAGTGCGACATTTACATTAAGTTTTGCCGCTAGAAATATCGAGTCTTTTGAGGACGGTGTTGCGTGGGAAATTGATCTTAATCATCCGGAAAGTTTTGATGCGGCATTGAGTCAAGCCATCGTGCATAGAGGCCAGCTGCATGCTGTTGTCAATTGCATAGGTTCAATCTTGCTAAAGCCAGCACATTTGCTGACGGATAAGGATTGGATGGAGACACTCAATATTAATTTAAATAGCTGTTTTTATATTGCGCGAGCTGCGGCCAAACACATGTTGAAAACCGGAGGTAGTGTAGTGTTTGTCTCAACCGCAGCGAGCCTTATCGGTTTGCCGAATCATGAAGCCATTGCCGCTGCAAAAGCAGGTGTTAATGGTTTAATGCTGGCGGCGGCTGCTACCTATGCTGCCAATAATCTTCGTTTTAACTGTGTCGCTCCAGGTTTAGTCGATACTCCGCTGAGTCGTTTTATTATGAATAGTCCCAAAGCGTTAGAGACTTCTTTAAAACTACATCCGCTGGGACGGGCAGGCCAAGCTGCTGATATTGCCAATATGATTGCATTCTTGATTGATCCTAAAAATACGTGGATCAGCGGTCAAACTTTTGTGGTTGATGGTGGTTTGTCGCATTTAAAAACTTTGAGGCCGTCATGAAAATACTGATTGCCGGGGGAAGCGGATTTATTGGGAGTGCGCTGGCCGCATTATTAAAGAAGAATGCTCAAGTCACTGTATTGGGGCGTAATCTTCCTTGCGCTGAAGGCTCATTAAATTGGCAGTATTTTGATAGCGTCGATGGATACGATGTGATTATCAACTTAGCTGGCGCCAGTGTAGGTGAGAAACGCTGGAGTGATAAGCGAAAAGAAATGATTTTGAGTAGTCGCATCGGCACGACGCTTAAATTAGCTGAGCTTTGCGCAATTGCCAAACATCCTAAGCCGCGCTTACTCAATGCCAGTGCCATTGGTATTTATGGCTTGCATCAAGCGGGATCGGATGGTTTGCTACCGACTTTCGATGATAATTCAGTCGTTAATTTGGCTTCTTCCGCGGATTTTCTTGCAAAAGTGGCTACCGCTTGGGAACAAGCCACTTCACCGGCTGTCAAGGCAGGTTGCGAGGTGACTTGGTTGCGCTTTGGCGTGGTGTTAGGAACGCAAGGTGGCGCGCTCAAACAATTATTGCCGACATTTAAAATGGGACTGGGGGGCAAGATTGGCTCGGGTAAACAGATTTTCCCCTGGATTAGCTTGCATGATACGGTACGTGCAATACAGTTTATCATCGAAAAGCAGATCACAGGGCCGGTCTGTCTCGTTGCGCCGCAAGTGATTACACAACGCCAGTTTGCAGAAGCTTTAGCGAAAGCACTGCATCGACCTTGTTTCTTCCCTATGCCGAGTCGGTTGATTCGGGTGCTCTTTGGCGAAATGGGAGAGCAATTATTATTGAGTGGCCAACACGTCAAACCATCGCGTTTACAACAATTAGGTTTTAACTTTCATGCGCCGACAATTGAGGAAGCGTTACAACAGATGCTACGGGGTTGTGATCCTGAAACCGCGTGCAAATAAAAAAACGCCGTCGTCCCGAGCAACGCGAGGGATGACGCGGACCCCGCGTTGCGGAGCAGGGATGACACCTTGTTACTTAGGATGACGGGGAAACCTGAGCAGCAAGTTACTCAATAGTTACGCCACGGGTATAATTAACAAATGCATGCATTAATTTTAATTTCTCTAAACTTTTGGGGAAAATGATATACCATTGGTTCTCTAAACAGCTATCTACGACAGGTATTTTTTTCAGGATGTTGTGATCGATTTCGATTGAGACACTTATCTGCGGGACTAAAGCGATGGCTAATCCAGCAATCACCGTCTGTTTTATCGCCTCTGTGCTATCTATTTCAAGCAGTATTTTGATGTCGAGTGCTTTGTCTTGAAAATCTTTGAGTAGCATTTGTGTCATTAAAGCAGAGTGTTCCCTGATAATAAACGGCTCGTCGGCAAGTTCTTTGAGAAAGATTTTTTTCTTTTTGGCCATGGGATGATTGGGGTGGGCAATGTAGATGAGCTTATTACTGCCCAAGTGAAATTTAGAGAATTGAGTATGGTGCGCTGGATCCGTGAGAATACCGATATCATACAAACCTTTTTCCAGGCTGGGTATAATAGCTTCTCGATGTAGAATATCGCAATCAAACGTGATGTTGGGATATTTTTTTAAATAACTGCACATGATGCGAGGGACAAAATATTTTCCGCTCGATACCATGGCAATACGAATGTGCCCCGCCAATCCGTTAGCAAATTGTTGCATTTCATGGTGTAGATTATGAATAGCAATTTTCATCTCGGTCCACTGCTGATAAAGCATTCTTGCTGCCGGTGTAAGCTGAATCTTCTTATTCACAGTATTAAAGAGTTTGACCGCAAAATGCTGTTCAAGTTGACGCATGATCGTCGACACGGCAGGTTGGGACATACAAAGATTTTTGGCGGCCGTAGTGACAGAGCCACATTTGACGACTTCTGAGAATACCCATAATTTTTGTTCGCTCACGAGTGGCATGTCGATTTTTGTCATATGGGCCGCTTTACACATAAATAAATTTTATGTATATCAAATTAATCATTCATTATCAATATCGATAAATTTGTGGCCTAATGCATCATAGCGTCAAAAAGCATGACTAATGGGTGTTAAACAGATGATGAATGCATTGCTGTTATCTCGAATCCAATTCGGCATCACGATTACTTTCCATATCATTTTTCCAGCGTTAAGTATCGGGTTGGCGACATTTATCCTGATAGTAGAGGGGATGTGGCTTAACAGCCGCGATCCCATCTTATATCAAAGCTGCCGGTTTTGGACGAAAATTCTCGCGTTGACTTTTGGTATGGGCATTATCTCTGGCCTTGCGATGGAATTTCAGCTGGGTACCAATTGGGGTGGCTTTTCGCAGTATGTGGGGCCAGTGCTCGGTGTATTATTTACTTTAGAAGCGCTGACGGCATTTTTCGTTGAAGCGACCTTTCTTGGGTTTATGTTGTTTGGTTGGGGACGCGTTCATCGTTACTTTCATTTTTTCTCTACTGTGATGGTGTGGCTTGCCGTGATGATCTCCGCTTTTTGGATCATGGCCGCAAATTCTTGGATGCAAACGCCAGATGGGGTACGCTTTGTCAGTGGCAAATTTATCGTCGAAAGCTGGTACCGTGTCATTTTCAATCCTTCGACAGTGGTGCGCTACACACACATGATTTTGGCTTCTTATATTGCCGCAGCCATGGTGGTAGTCGGTGTGGCATCGTACTATCTGTTAAAAAACAAATTTATTGATTTTGCAAAATTTAATTTAAAATTTATGATTGTTGCATTATGCATCATGATGCCTTTGCAGGTTTTCATCGGCGATGAGGTGGGTCTTGTGGTCTATCAATATCAACCGATTAAAACTGCTGCGATTGAAGGCTTATGGGATGATAGTCGTGGCGCGCCTTTATTGATCTTTGCTTATATTGATCAAAAGGCTCAACGTAACCGCTTTGAAATGAGCATCCCGCATTTAGCCAGTGTGATTAACACACATCAATGGAATGGGCAAATGCAAGGCTTAAAAAGCATTCCGCTGGACAAGCAGCCTGCGGTTGGTAATGTGTTTTATGCGTTTAGAATCATGGTTGGCCTAGGTATTTTAATGTTGTTGTTTTCATACTACGGTTTAATTCTATTATGTAGAGAAAAGTCGTTTAACAGATATTTTTTACGCGCCGGCCTCGTCTTAATCCCTAGCGGTTTATTAGCGATGATGATGGGGTGGTATACCGCAGAGATGGGGCGGCAACCTTAGGTAGTTTACAACTATATCACAACAGCAAGTGCAGTCTCTGATGTGCCGTTTTATAAAGTGATTATTGGATTTGTACTTATTATCTTTATTTACGGCATTATATTTGGTTATTTTTATAATCGTTATTTTATTAAGACGGTGATTAAAGGTCCGGCTATTCAGCCTTTTGCTGGATAAGGACAAAAAAGGGGGCAGAATGACATATCTGAGTAATTATCCCTTTGTTTGGTTGTTAATTTTAACCAGCACTTTTTATTTGTACTTAATTGAAGACGGCAGTGCTTTGGGTATGAGCATTGTATTGCCATGGTTAAACAAGGAAACACAAAGCAAAGCTTTATCGCTTTTGCTGCCGGTTTGGGATATTAATCAAACGTGGTTAGTGTTTACCTTAGCTGGCCTCTACGGCGGATTTTCTTTGGGTTTTGTGCTGATTATGCAGCGCCTTTACCTGCCGACATGGTTTCTAGTGATTTTGCTTATTTGTCGAGGTGCCGCGATTGAATACGCCATCAAGGATAAAGGTGGCCGATGGCTGTTTGCCCTTTCATTTTTTTCATTGATGGTTATTATTTTGCAAGGGTATATTATTTGTGATCTTACGCATTTTATTTTTAATTCATTTGGTAGTATTGTCATGCAAAGAATGCTTCCTTGTTTTCTCGGTATTGTGACTTTTGTTTTGTTTGATCTGCAATTGGGGGTGCCATTTTTATCTGAAAAAATAGATCGTCGAGTTGAGAAAATAATTTTTCTTACGTTCTTAATATTTTTCATGTTGTTTATTTTATCTTGTCAGTCTTTAACAAATGATGCGATAAAATATATTTACAAGCCGATTTACATTTATGCTGTTGCTGCATTATTTTCAGCTATGTGCATTAGCTTTTATGTTAAAGAATGGATTTATGGTGTGGCGCTAAGGTTGCTTGCTCTAGCTCATGTGGGCGTGCTCGAGTTTTTGGCGTTCCCGATGGTATTTCCTGGCAACATAAGTTATATCCAGGCATCATCAAATGACAATGCGCTTTTGGTTATGATCATAGCGTCAGTGATTACTTTGCCCTGCATATTTATCGTTATCCGTGTGTTTAAATCATATTTCCGCAAAAACATGCATGATATCTACTACTAAACGGATGCGCCAACGTGCATTTGTTACGGGTATCTTCAGCACACTGTTGCATAAGGCAAAAAAACGCTATTTTCGGAGCTAAACACGATGTAACTATTACGAGATCCCTCCACCGCGTTGCGGGGGAGGGACATTTTTCCGCGTCGTCCCGAGCGGATACATCCCCGCGAATTTTTAACGTAACCGATTGATAAACCTAATTTTCATATAATTTTTTGGGATGCAATAGAGCGAGGGTGCAGCAAATAATCCTTCTAAATAGATGTTATCCCGAGTTATATACCGCGCGACTTACCCATCACAGTTCGCATCTTGAAGTACGAGCGGTATATTATTTCCGAATCAAATATTAATTCACACGGTTGTAAAAAAACTTCAACGCAAACACTAGCGTATTGTTGCTGTTTTTGTTTCCCTACAATTAGGTACCGCAGTAAGCATATAATGACAGGATACGCGGTTCATGTTGCAAGTAGCGTGTAGGCATAGGAACACAGGCATAGTAGTAGGCTTGTTTACCTGTTAGCAGCGTCGCGTCGTACAGCAGATTATCCCATTGTTCAATGGGCGTGGCGTGATCGACTGTCGTGTGGAAATAGGGAGTTTTTTTACGCCGCATCAAGGCTTCAAGAATAACCGTAGGTGCTTGCTCCACATTGCGTGCGATGTCGATATAATCTTCCATGTCACGCTCACTTTTTACGGCTAACAGATAGGTGGTACCCGTAGCATCCAGCAATAAAAAGCTACCGGAACTATCCAGCAAATAAAACTCCGCGATCTGGTGTTGTTGACACAATTGCTGAAAAACGGCGGCGAATGTGGGTTCAAACAAACAATGATCACCCTGCAAATTCAACTGATAATGCATCGGTTGTGACAAGTGCTGATAGTAAGCCCATTGCAACTGCATGATGCTAGCACGTAGTTCAGGCAGTAATGCGCTGGCATCTTGTTTTAAGATGAACTTATCGATGATGCCTTGATTAAAGCCTTCGACGGCAATGTCTAAATTAGCAACGCCAGTCAACATTATTTTTTTTATGGGTAAGTGTTGTAGTGCGCGACAGAACTCTAATCCATTCATCCCGGGCATCGCATAATCGACAATGATCACCGGCATGTCGGTGAAACGTTGGGTGTGATAGATAGTCTGATGGATGGCCGGGATATGCAATTCGATTAATTGCCCAAACTCACTGTCGATGTCGGTTTCTTTGTTGACAGACAGCCACGTAGATTGTGTGGCGATCGTCGTGTGTTGTAAGAAATCCAGCGCTGCTTGCGGTGCCGTGAAAACACGTTGACGTTGTGTGATGCCGAGGTTCAGACATAAATTTTCGAGGAATGCGCTATTGTCATCGAGCAAGGCGAGGGTGCCCGGGCAAAAGTATACCGGGATAGGTGGTTTGAGGTCAGTTACCTGTGTCGCCATCTTGTCGGCCTCTTTGCATGGTTGCTGATTGTCTGCCACAGAGGTTAGCACAATGTGACAAAACTTGGAACTATTCAGCAAAGTTGCAAGGCATTACGATTTTGCTTAAAAATGCGGTGTTTTCTTTACGCGATGGGGATTCTCCCCTTTGGAAACCCCATCGCGTAGAGAACACTGCAAAATGCAAAAATCGCATGTTGAAGTGGAATGGGTATATTTAGCATTTTGCTAAATAGTTACCAACACTTGCATGTATAAGTCCATTTTTAGTTCCGATCGGCGGACTGGCTGGGATGGGGGGAGCGGGTATTCGTTGCAATCGGGGCGGGAAATGTTTTACCCGCCGGTTGTACCGGTTCTTGGTTGTGGTGACTGGGCACGATTAGAACCAATGTTTTTTGCGCAGTAGCAACCATTCAAAGACGACCAGCATGAGTAGGAGTGCGCACACGATGTAAAATGCGTGCTTGTAGGAGGCACCGGGAATTCCAGCGACGTTGATGCCGAGTAAGCCAGTGACGAAACTCAAGGGCAGAAAGATGACAGTCACCACGGCGAGCACAAACATTTTATTATTAATTTTCTCTTGTGCATGCACGGTGATTTCTTCTTGTAAAATGATCGTTCTGTCGCGTTCAGCATCCAAGTCTTCGAGCAAGCGAATCACGGAATCCGCTATTTCACGCAACTGGCTGTGACTGTTGGCGCTGAACCAGGACAATTCTTCCGGTTGGATTTTTAGGATGGCTTCACGTTGCGGTAGCAAATACCGGCGTAAAATCACTACCTGGCGGCGGATGCTGGCTAATTGCGTGCGATTGGCGTAGGTTATCCGCGGTTGTTCTTCTATTTGATTGATATCATCCGCGAGCAGATTAATGGTGTCGGAGATGCCGTCATTGAAGTGAGTCAGTATAGCCATTAAAAATTCACACGCACTCTTGGGGCCATAACCCGTTTGCAGGTTGTCTTGGATTTTGTGCAGTGATTCTAAGGGGTAGCGTTGCACGGTGACAATCATGTTTTCGGTGAGCCACAAGCGAATGGATGCGGTATTGCCGCTGTTGTCCTTACACGCATTGGCAGTCGTCGTCCTGAAGTTTGCAACCAACCCGCCTTGGTGGATGAAACAGCGTGGCCTGGTTTCTTCCGCGCATAACGTCGTGATCACGCTGGCGGGTATGACTTTAAGGTGCTTGAGCTTTTTACGGGTATTGCCATCCAACTGACACTTCACCCAGACCAAGGTATCGCTGGTTTTTTCCATGGCTTGGTATTCTGCGAGTAACAATTTCTTGGCATTGCCCAAGTGATCGAGCGCGGCCATGACGAAGTTGGATTTGTCTGATTTTGTTAACATAAGCATCCTGTGAGAGGCAAGTAACGGCATACAACGAGTCATTTATTGCGCATATGCACACGCCATGGTAACACAACCTCAGGCAATACGAGTATGCATTCCCCTATACGCGCGTCCCAATTTTCTTGTGCTAGGCAGCAAGACAGTACAATAATTGAGCGATTGTCACGCGAGGACCAGTAAAACCTTGACAAATAGGACGAAATTAGGCAGATTGGTCGCTAATTTATGTGAAACCCTTAAGGTTTCGTTAAGCTTGGTCGGTTAAGCTGGACATAATTAGCAGATAAGCAGGTGGTCGCCATGATTCTAGATGAGAAACAATTATCCCAAAACTCCACGACACATATTATGAGGCTGTTGGCTGGCCAGGCGATTAATCGCTTTATGGCGTTGACGACAGGTGTCGTCAGCAGCTTTTTCCTACAGCGCGCAGTGACTGCAGCGTTGGATGCCAAACAGCAAAAAACTACTAGCGATAATCCCTTGGCTACGATGCCGATTAATCCGGTGTTTGCCGCGATCGCGGAGGCATGTAATCGTTTACCCAGTGCCTTGGCTAACAAGGTGGTGCCGATTACACGTGCGCCGAGTTTTGCGCAGAAACGCGGTGTTACCCCATACGGCGGTGCTACTCCAGGTGCAGCGCCTGGGTACGATGCTGATCCGACGCCGCAGTTGAGGCCGCCTACGTTCACCCCGCCTAACCTTCGTAGATAGGGGTAGCGCTTATAAGCTCTGCAGAAGGCCGTCTTAACGACGGCCTTTTTGTTAGCGCAACCAGCCCGCCACACGCTTAGCAAAATACGTTAAAACCGCATCCGCGCCCGCGCGTTTAAACGCGAGTAGCGATTCTAGAATAGCGGGTTTCTCATCTAACCAACCGTTAGCAATCGCCGCCGCTAACATGCTGTATTCGCCACTGACTTGATAGGCCAGCGTGGGTACGCCAAAACTTTGTTTGACCCGTTGCAACACATCCAAGTAAGGCAAGCCGGGTTTTACCATGATCATGTCGGCACCCTCTACGAGATCTAAATAAATTTCCTGTAAACCTTCATCGCTGTTGGCGGGATCCATTTGATAATTTTTTTTATCGGTATTCCCTAATGCAGCGCTGGAGCCGACCGCATCGCGAAACGGTGCGTAAAATGCGGAGGCGTATTTTGCTGAGTAGGCTAAGATGCGGGTATTCACGAAATTATTTTTCTCGAGTATGTCGCGTATGCTTTTGACATTGCCATCCATCATGTTAGACGGTGCCACGATGTCTGCGCCAGCCACCGCATGCGACAAGGCTTGCTGTGCCAATACGGCGAGTGTTTCATCATTTAAAATGTAGCCGGTTTCGTCGATCAAACCGTCTTGGCCATGAATGGTATACGGATCTAGCGCGATGTCAGTGATAACGCCTAGCGTTGGATAACGCGTTTTTAATGCGCGCACGGCGCGTTGCACTAAACCATCGGGGTGATAGGCTAAAGTGCCGGTATTGTCTTTGAGTGCGGGATCTATATTGGGAAACAAGGCAATGGCGGGAATGCCTAGTTGTACCGCTTCACCGGCTTCTTCCAGCAACATATCCACATTGAGTACATCGATGCCGGGCATAGAGGCTATGGCTCTGCGTGGCTGCGTATCATCGCTGATAAACAGCGGATAGATTAAATCATCGGTGGTTAAGCGATGTTCGCGCATCAGGCGTCGGCTGAATTCATCACTGCGCATGCGGCGCAAACGTGTAATAGGAAATTGGCGCGGTGCATATTGGGTCATAGTTGCTGTACTCCGTCAGTGTGGACGATCGCATTATTACGTAGTGCCAGGAAATTTGCTAACAATTGATGGCCCGCTGCCGTGAGAATAGATTCGGGATGAAATTGTACGCCCACGATGGGGTGGATCTTGTGTTGTATGCCCATGATCTCTGCTGCAGAGCCGTCGCTGGGTGTGGTCCATGCGGTGATGCGCAAGGTGTCGGGTAAGCTGTGTGGATCAACAATCAGCGAATGATAACGCATGACGGTGAGTGGACGTGGTAAATTGGCAAATAACTGCTGTGCATCGTGCTCAATCACGGAAGTTTTGCCGTGCATGATGGTCTTGGCGTGTATGATGCGCGCACCAAATACTTGTGCGATGGCTTGGTGTCCCAGACATACGCCCAACAGTGGGATGTGTTCAGCAAAGTGTTGAATGACGGCTAAGGAAATACCGGATTCGTTGGGAGTACATGGGCCTGGCGAAATGACGATCCAGCGTGGTTGCATGCGCGTTATGTCTGCTACGCTCAAGGCATCGTTACGATACACACAGACGTCCACACCCAGTTCGCGAAAATAGTGCACCAAGTTATACGTAAACGAATCATAGTTATCTATCAGCAATAACACGTTTTGCTTTGCCTATACCTGTTGTAATGCCGCACGTAGGCGTGCGAGGGTAGCGACATAATCGGTGCTGGTAAAAATAGCGGAACCCACGACAAAAAAATCGGCGCCGGCTTGGGCAACAGCCGCAATATTATCCACGTGTATGCCACCATCCACGGCTAAGGTGATGGGCTTTGCGTGTTGTTGTAACAACTGGCGTGCGCGTTGGATTTTGGCAAGGCTGTGTGGAATAAACGTTTGCCCACCAAAGCCGGGATTCACCGACATGATCAAGATGTTGTCCAATAGATCCAAGGTGTCATCTAGGTAATGCAATGGTGTAGCGGGATTGAAGGCCAATCCTGCTTGGCAACCGGCGTCGCGGATCAGGTTTAAGCTGCGGTGTACGTGCGTAGATGCGTCGGGATGAAAAGTAATAGCGCTAGCGCCGGCGTCGGCAAAGCGGGTGATCAGTGGATCCACCGGACTCACCATCAAGTGCACATCGATCGGTGCGGTGATGCCATAGTCACGTAAGGCTTGGCACACCAACGGACCTACACTTAAGTTAGGCACGTAGTGATTGTCCATGACATCGAAATGAATGACGTCGGCGCCCGCAGCCAATACGTTCTTGACCTCTTCACCGAGGCAGGCAAAATTGGCTGATAATATGGAAGGTGCAATGGTAAATGCTTGCATGCAAGTGTTCCTTATTTCATTCCGCGTTGTTGACGTATTTGTTCGTAAGCGGCTTGTATGGCTTGCGTTTTTTCGGTAGCCAGCTTAATCATTTCTTCGGTTAAGCCTTGCGAAGCCAGTTTATCCGGATGGTTTTGACTCATTAAACGCCGGTATGCTTGTTTCACTTCGTTATTACTGGCATCGGTTTTAATGTTGAGTACCTGGTAAGGGTTAGCGGTTTGTGCGGGGTTATGTGCGCTGCGTTGCTGATTGTTGTAATCAAATCCTGCTTGTTCGAAACCGGTGGAAGAAAACATATTGGCACCTAATTGCTGTGCGATGCGCTGTAGCAAGCGTTGCTTTTCGGCATTGAAACCATCCACTGAAGCCGCTTGTATTTGTAATTCAATGAATAGACGCAATAGAACGATGTTACCACCACTGCTGTGCAATAAGGCGTGTAGCGTTTTTTGTAAATCAAAATGGGCTTCTTTACCTAAGTTAAATTGGCGAATCGCCTCTTGGCGTTGTTGTGGTGATAAACGCATGCGTGTCATCCATGTTTCGGCGAGCTCAATTTCGCGTTGCGAAATGTGGCCATCGGCTTTGGCAATGTGTCCCATTACCGAAAACATGGCGTCGGAAAAAGCGTGTTGCGCTGACGCCGTAAAACTTTTTTGAATGAAGTGCAGTGGGTGCCAGGCAAGGTGCACGGCTTTATCAAATTGGTGTCCTATCCACAGACCAATGGCTGTGCCGATATAAGGATGCACCAAAAAACCGAGCAAGCCGCCAACTAGTTTACCGGCAAATGTCATGCGTTACCCCTACTGTGTATGCCATTGAAAGTTCATTGCGCTAACAACATCTGCCGTTGTCACCTATGGATTCGCACCGCGTCGTCTCGGAAACACGCTGCGCGTCCTGAGAAAGGCCGTCGAGTGGACGGCAACAAAGCACTGTTTAATTCTTTAGGCGTTCGCATAAGCTATTACTGTTTTCCGTGGACAAGCATTTTATTCTTTGTATTACGCCCTTTTGTCTTGCATAAACGACGTAACTGTAGCACATTATGCCACACATCATGGGCCATTTTAAGCTAGTCGATTCGTCATGGCAGTTATTTTACGTTATCTCTACAGCGGCTTATTTTACGTGGCATTGCCCTGGGTACTGCTGCGCCATTGCTGGCGCACGCGGCATACACCCAGCCACGCACGACGTTGGCGTGAACGTTTAGCATGGATAGATGTGCCACAGCAACACAGCATTTGGTTACACGCAGTGTCGTTTGGTGAATTTATCGCAGCCCTTCCGTTGATTGAGCATTTGCTGGAAAAATACCCACACTATCCGATGTTGATTACCACGACGACGGCAACGGGATCGCAACGCGTGCAAGAGGTATTGGGTACACGGGTATTGCATTATTATTTACCCTACGACCTACCGGGGGTTATGCAGCGGTTTTTAACCAAGACCCAACCACGCCTCGGCATTATTATGGAAACAGAGTTATGGCCTAATGTATTGGCACTGTGTCAACGTCAGCAGATCCCGTTGTTATTGGCGAATGCACGCTTATCCCTGCGTTCTGCACGCGGTTACCGTCGTATCGCTTGGATGACGCGTGCGATGTTACCGGCGTTGACCTGCATTGCTGCGCAATCGCCAACGGATGCGGCGCGGTTTATCGGGTTAGGTGCTGAGCCTAGCAAGGTGCATGTTGCAGGTAATTTAAAATTCAATCAAGCCATTCCAGCGACGGTGTACGCGCAGGCGACGGCGTTGCGTGCGCAGTGGGGTGCAACACGACCGGTGTGGATTGCCGCGAGTACGCACGAAGGAGAAGAACTCCACGTATTAGCGGCACATGCGCGCATACGCCAGTCATTGCCGGAGGCGTTACTTTTATTAGTGCCTAGACATCCACACCGGTTTCAGACGGTAGCGCAGTTGGCGCGTCAACACGGTTATTGCGTACAGCAGCGCAGCCAAGGTGATCCCGATGCACAGTGCGACGTATTTATTGGCGATTCTATGGGTGAATTATTATGGTTTTATGCAGCTGCGGACGTGGCATTTGTTGGCGGTAGTTTAGTAGCTATAGGAGGACACAATCCCTTGGAGCCGATCGCTATCGGTAGGCCCAGTCTGATGGGTCCTCATGTTTTCAATATGCAGGCGATTGCAGAAATGTTATTAGCAGAGCGCGCACTGTGGTCGGTGCACGATGCGACGTCGTTAGCCAACGCAGTGTTGGCGTTGTTAACCGAACCGCAACAAGGTGCAGATATGGTGGCGCGTGCGACACAGTTGTTGGATGCTAATCGTGATGCGCTAGCGCAGCATGCGTATTGGGTAGACAAGCTGCTCGGATAATCAGTTGATAAACGTGCAGCGAATACTAATGGCTGTCATCCCGAGTGTAACGAGGGATCTCGTGCAGGTGGTACGTTCTCACTAACAACACCGTGCAGTCTTTATGAGATCCTTCCGCCGCGATGCGGCGTCAGGATGACACCCTTATTTGTCATCCCGAGTGTAACGAGGGATCTCGTGCAATGTCACATTCTCACTAACAACACCGTACAAACATCCTGAGATCCCTCACTGCGTTCGGGATGACACTGGTTTCAGTTGCTACGTCAGAATGAGAGAGGCATGCGTTGCGATGTTCTGCATGACAGCGCTTTTAATTCGCTGCGTTGATCAAGGCAGCGAGGCGGTTACCGTAGGCGACAGAGTCGTCGTAGATAAAGCGCAGTTCTGGCAGGTAACGCAGTGATACGACTTTGGCTAAGGCTAAGCGTATGCTGTGAACGTGTGCGTTTAAATAAGTCTCTATGGTTTTGGGTGTTTCCTCAGTTTGTAAGCAGGTCACGTAGGCTTTGGCGTGACGTAGATCGGCGCTGATTTTGACACCCGAAACAGTCAATAATTGAAAACGCGGGTCTTGGTAGTGTTGTTGTAACAACAAGGCTAACTCGCGTTGTAATAACACTTCAACCCGCTCACTGCGGCTGTAACTGCGGCGTTGTGTTGGCATATTAGACGGTCCTGGCTATCTTAGTGACTTCAAACACTTCGATCTGATCACCGACTTGTACGTCATTGTAATTTTTCACACCGATACCACATTCCATTCCTTGACGTACTTCGCTGGCGTCTTCTTTAAAGCGGCGTAAGGATTCTAATTCACCGGTGTAGATCACGACGTTGTTGCGTAACACGCGAATCGGACGATTACGTTTGACTTGACCTTCCGTCACCATGCAACCGGCCACTGCGCCCAGCTTAGACGAACGAAACACGTCGCGTACTTCGGCGAGGCCAATGATTTTTTCTTGTATCTCAGGCGATAGCATGCCGCTGAGTAATTGTTTGACGTCGTCGATCACATGGTAGATGACGCTGTAGTATTTCAGCATCAGTCGTTCGCGTTCAACCAGCGCGCGCGCACTTGCATCCGCACGCACGTTAAAACCGATGATGATGGCTTGCGATGCCATGGCTAAGTTGACGTCGGATTCACTAATACCACCGACGTTGCTCACGATCAATTTGGTAGAGACTTCGTCGGTGCTGAGCTTGCCTAGCGTTTCACGCAGTGCTTCCACCGAGCCTTGGACATCCGCTTTGAGTACGATGTTGAGTACTTTGGATTTATCGTGTTTGGCCTGGCCAAATAAGTTTTCGACGGTGATACCGTATTGTTTGGCTAACTTTAATTGACGCGAACGGTTTTGGCGGAATGACGCGGTTTCTCTGGCTTTGCGTTCATCAGAGACAACTAATGCATCGTCACCGGCGCTGGGAACATTGGATAAACCCAAAATTTCCACCGGTGTGGAAGGACCTGCTTCCGTCAGTGTTTGGCCGTTTTCGTCGTACATCGCACGGACGCGACCGAATTCCAAGCCAGCCAACAAGACATCGCCAACCCGCAGCGTGCCTGCTTGTACGAGCACGGTGGCGATCGGCCCCCTTCCTTTATCTAAGCGTGATTCGACGACCACACCACGTGCTGGGCCGGTTACCTGCGCCTTTAGCTCCAACACTTCGGCTTGTAGTAGCACGGTCTCGAGTAATTTATCGACGCCGTCACCACGTTTAGCCGACACATTGACAAACATAGTGTCGCCACCCCAGTCTTCAGCAACCACGTCGTGGCGCGATAATTCGGTTTTTATGCGTTCGGGATCGGCATCGGGCTTATCAATTTTATTGACGGCAACGACGACGGGTACTTGTGCTGCCTTTGCGTGTTGTATGGCTTCTAAGGTCTGTGGCATCACGCCGTCATCAGCGGCAACGACTAATATCACGATATCCGTGCATTGCGCACCGCGCGCGCGCATGGCGGTAAACGCTTCATGGCCCGGCGTATCCAAGAAAGTGATGTTGCCCTTGAGCGTTTCTACGTGGTAAGCGCCTATATGCTGCGTGATACCACCGGCTTCGCCGTGGGTGACCTTCGCACTGCGAATGTAATCAAGCAGCGAGGTCTTACCGTGATCCACGTGTCCCATGATGGTGACCACCGGCGCACGCGGGCGTAGGCTGGCTGCATCCACCTGATGTTCCGTTAACACGGATTCTTCTAAGGCATTGCTGCTGACGGTCTTGGCGGTGTGCCCCAATTCTTCTACGACTAAGATAGCGGAGTCTTGATCCAGAGCTTGATTGATGGTGGCCATTACCCCCATTTTAAATAATGTCTTAATGACTTCACTGGCTTTTACCGACATGCGTTGTGCGAGATCAGTAACCGCGATGGTTTCTGGTATCGCGATTTCGCGTACGACAGGAGACACGGGTTTTTCAAATGCGTGTTTTTGTAACTCGCTTTGTTTCGTGCGTTTGTGTCTTCCCATCATGCCGCCACGCTTGCGCGGGAGATCGACATCGGCATCTTCGCCGCCTGAAGCAACACGCAGTAAATCTTTGCGCGTTAGCTTAGTCACCGTTACTTTTTCTGCAACCCGGCGCTTCGCTTTTTTGTCATCTTTTTCTTCGGCGTCGGTTTTTTTACCTTTAATTTTACCCTTGAGTAAGTTATCTGCGGATTCATCACTAGCCGTGGTCGATGCTGTTAAGTCAGATTCCGCTGCTGCGTTTTCTGTGGTTTGTTTGCCGGCAGTAGGGGAGAGGGGCTGCTCGTGCGGTGTGTGTTCTGCAGTGGAGGGTTCCTGTACGCTAGCATCTAGTGTTGTTTGGGTTTGCTGGGTGGCTTCGTCTAGCACCGGTGCTGCGGGTGCATCCTCAGAGATTTCTTCTGTCGTAACTGCAGGCGTGGTGTAAGTCCGTTTTTTGCGGACTTCTACTTTGATTTTTTTACGACTTTGCCCATCAGTGACGGTGAGTTCACTGACCGTTTTGCGTTTGCTAATAATTTTTTTCTGGGTTTCCGTCGTTTTTTCACTAGCGGCGCTACCGTGGCCACCTTTCAAGTATTGCAGCAATTGTTGTTTTTGGGTGTCACTGATCAGTTGTTCAGGATCGGAAATAGTCATTCCCGCTTCTTCTAAACGCACAAGAAGACGTTGCACAGGGATCCCAACCACTTCGGCTAAACGTTTTACCGTCACTTCGGCCATTTTTACTATTCCCCTTTATGTCTACCTTGTACTGTCTAGCTTATTCTATTCAGCAAACCATGGCGCACGCGCGGCCATGATGAATTTTGCAGCTTCTTCGGCGGAAAGCCCTTCGATGTCGAGCAGATCATCGACGGCTTGTTCTGCCAAATCTTCTTGCGTAATAATACCGCGGCCGGCGAGCACAAAAGCTAAATAACGTGTCATTCCTGGGAGCGCCAATAAATCGGCTGCGGGTTCATTGCTACCAAATAGCTCTTCTGCTGCGATCGCGCGAGTAAGTAGCACGTCTTTCGCACGTGATTGCAATTCTTCTGCTATCTCTTGATCAAAGCCCTCAATATCGGCTAATTCTTCGGGCGCTACGTAGGCGACTTCTTCCAGAGTGGCAAAGCCTTCTTGTGCTAACAAGGTAGCTACTTCTTCATCGACATCTAATGCATCGATGAAGGTAGAGGCTATTTGTTGGTTTTCTTCTTTGTCCTTCGCAGACGCTTGTGCTTCCGTCATGACATTGATTTTCCATCCGGTGAGCTCACTGGCTAAGCGAACGTTTTGTCCGTTACGACCGATGGCTTGTGACAATTGTTCTTCTGCGACGAGAACATCCATCGTATGTTTGTCTTCGTCTACCATGATCGAAGCGACTTCAGCGGGAGCCATGGCATTAATCACGAGTTGTGCTGGATTGGCGTCCCATAAAATGATGTCGATGCGTTCGCCACCGAGTTCTCCTGATACGGACTGTACACGTGAACCACGCATCCCGACGCAGGCACCGATAGGGTCGATACGACCGTCGTTGGTTTTTACCGCAATTTTCGCGCGCGAACCCGGGTCACGCGCGGCGCCTTTGATTTGTAAGACTTCTTCCCCAATTTCAGGCACTTCAATTTTGAATAACTCCATTAACATTTCTGGGCGTGCGCGGCTCACAAAAATTTGTGGGCCACGTGCTTCTGGACGAATGTCGTAAAGGTAACAACGTATTCTGTCATTCATGCGCATGTTTTCGCGCGGAATCATTTCTTCTCGGTTAAGTATCGCTTCTGCATTACGTCCCAAATCCAGCAAGACATAATCACGTGTGACCTTTTTCACGACGCCGGTGACGAGTTTGCCCAATTGGTCTTCATAGGATTTTAAGACCTGTGCCTTCTCGGCTTCTCTGACTTTTTGCAGAACGACCTGTTTGGCGATTTGCGCAGCGATGCGGCCAAATTCTATGGAGTCCATGGATTCTTCAACGACGCCACCGACCTGTATGTTAGGGTCTTTGATTTGTGCTTGTTGCAGGTTTAATTGCGCATCCGGTTCTTCTATGTCGTCTTCTGTCGCCACAACATCCCAATAACGGAATGTCGAATAATTTCCTGTGGTTGGATCAATGGCAACGCGCACGGAAATATTGCTGTTGTTACGCTTTTTCGTTGCCATGGCTAGGGCTGCTTCCAATGCCGCTAGAATGGCAGATTTTTCTATACCTTTTTCGTTAGATACAGATTCAACCATTACCAAGAGATCTTTACTCATCTTTGCCTCACTTTATTCTTGCAACACGACATGGGCTTTAGCGATTGCCGTCAATGGCAAACACACTGTCTCTTCACCGATGCTAAGCGTTACTGCTGTGTCATCGACGGCAGCCAGCAGACCCTTAAATCGACGGCGTCCAGCCAGCGGTACATGTACTTGCACAGCAAGCCACTTACCTAAAAAGGATCGGTACTGTTCCCGTTTAAACAATTGTCTTTCTAACCCAGGGGAAGAGACTTCCAGTCCATAGGTTTGCGCCAGCTCAGCTTCTACGGCCAATATGGCGCGAATCTCGCGACTGACTTTACTGCAATCTTCTATGGTGACGCCGTGTGGACTGTCAATGTAGATGCGCAGTAATTTATGGCCATCTTGCACGGCGTACTCACATCCCCACAGAGACAGTCCAAGCGCCTCAATCGTTGGCGCCAGCAAGGCATCGACTTGTGTGATTTGCATACTCATCGCAAGTTACCCATAAATAAAAAGTGGGCCTTAGCGCCCACCAATGTACTACCACCTAACAAAAAGCCCCTAGTAGGGGCTTTTTGAGGTGTGTGACTTGTTTACGCTAAGCCACTGTTTTTTGGTAGCGGGGGCAGGATTTGAACCTACGACCTTCGGGTTATGAGCCCGACGAGCTGCCAGACTGCTCCACCCCGCAATAATTGACCCGATCCTACCCAAATTCATTATTAAATGCAAGCAATCTTATTGCGAAATTACGGTTTTGTTGTTAGAGCTTGTCAACTTGCTGCTGCGTTGCGAAATTTAGGGTGCTGTTTGTAGGCTACGCGCTAGCGTCGCGAGATCCGTTGTTGTGGTAGTAAAGGCCGTGACGAAACGGTAAAGCGTGTTGGGGGTGCTCTCGTCCCAGGTATAGAAATGGATGTCGTCTTGGCGCAAGTGTGCTGCTACGGCAGGGGATAAATAGACGAACACTGCATTTGCTTGTGTCGGGTACGCTAGAGGCAGGCCGTGACTTTTGAAAAGCAGCGCCAGCTGCGTTGCCATGCTATTGGCATGGGCGGCATTACTCAGCCACAGTCCATCCTTAAAATAAGCCAAGAGTTGGCTGGCGAAAAAGCGTGTTTTAGACATCAGCTGGCCGGCCCGCTTATGCAAATAAGCGAAGTGTTGGGCGTAGTGTTGATTGAAGAACACCACGGCTTCGGCTGCCATGGCGCCATTTTTGGTGGCCCCCAAACTGAGTACATCTATACCCGATTGCCAGGTTAACTGTGCGGGTGTGCAACCTAAGCTGACAAGGCTGTTGGCAAAGCGTGCCCCGTCCATATGGATGGGGAGGTGGTGTGTTTGCGCAAAAGCGTTGAGTCGCGCGAGTTCATCCAGCGAATAAACGGTGCCGTGTTCTGTGGCTTGGGTGATGCTGATGCAGCCGGGCCGCATGCTGTGCGGTGCTGAGGCCTGTGCCGCATTATAGGCTTGCTGTAATTTGTCTACGCATAATTTGCCGTCGGCGCCATCGATGAGCGTGAGTTTAGCGCCACCGGTGTACAATTCGGGAGCGCCACACTCATCGGTTTGGATGTGGGCGTGATGGTGACAGTACACGGTTTCGTAAGCGTTGACCAAAGCAGACAGGCTCAGGCTGTTAGCAGCCGTTCCTGTGTTAGTTAAATAAACAGATACTTCTGTTGCAAATAAGTCAGCTAATACTTCGCTAAGACGCAGCGAATAGTCATCCGTGCCGTAAGAGGATTGCGTTGCGTGGTTGGCCTGCAGCAGGCTCTCCATGATGGCTGGATGTACTGTTACCACATTATCACTGCGAAAATCGATCACGGTTATCCTCACTGTCTGTTGTTATGCTTCGGCCGGCGGCGGGTTGAGGACTATTGCAACATAAAAATGTCAGTGAGTGTTAGCTTGCGGCCGAGTTGTTTAAGCTTAAAGAGGAGTGCTTGATATTTTTTGCGGAATTTCTGAAAAAAAATGAACATTCACCTGAGGCTTCTTGAGGGTAGATGTGATTCTCCCGTGGCGTTACGCCCAATTTCATTGGGCTTGGCGTAACAAAAAGTGTAATTATTGGGCGTTTTTACTGAATAGTCACGTGCCCCTTAGGGTTGGGCTGCGGCACACACGCCAGCTTTTGGTTTACATTTTGCTATAAGCCAGCGTAAACTTAGCCCCTAATGTTGAACTGGCAGTATTTTATACTGCTGTGGTGTTACTGACAAGCAGTCCTACACGATGGACCTGTATTTTGCGATTTCGATGTAATTTGACGAGGGATCTGGAAGATGAATTTATTGTTTAATTGCGTGTTTAGCTTGGTTTTATTGATGGTTGCTGTGCCGGCGGCGGCAACCAGTTATGTCATCGGTACAGGCAACCAAAGTGGCACTTATTACCCTTTGGGCGGAATGCTCGCACAAGTGTGGCAAGACAACATTAAAGATTTCACCATGCGCGCGGAGGTGACCGCGGCGTCGGTAGAAAATATCATCAAGGTGAGCAATGGACAGCAACTCGTAGGGATTAGCATGGGGGATGTGGCACTGCAAGCGGTGCAAGGTCGGCCACCGTTTACACATGCCATGGATATTGCTGTGTTATTGGCGTTATATCCGAATGTCGTGCAGATCATGGTGCCCGCGCGTTCGTCTATTCGCACCATCCAAGATTTGAAAGGCAAGCGCGTGTCGCTCGGCGAGCCGGGATCAGGTACTCGAATTAGCGCACTACATATCCTAGAAGCGTTGGGCATCAAACGGGAAGACCTGCAGGCGCAAGCCTTAGACTATTCCGAGACAGCGGATGCTATTGCTAACAGTCAAATTGATGCGGGTGTCATTGTCGGTAGCGTTAATGTGGGCGCTATCACGGCGCTTGCCATTACGCACGATATTCGTATTTTGTCGTTTTCTGATGAGGACATCGCCAAGATTCACGCCGCGGATCCCTCGTATGAAAAAACCGAAGTGCCCGCCGAGGTTTATCATCATGTACCCGCCTTTCAAGCGCCTGCGGTGTGGAATGTGTTGGTGGTCAAGCGTGATTTAGATACGGCGCTGGCCTACGAGATGGTGAAGTCTGCGTATCACAACTTGGCGGCGATCAGCAACGTGATCGAAGTCGCAAAATTTATGACCCCAGAGAACGCACATCGCTTGGTCGGCGTGCCGTTGCACATTGGTACGGAAAAATTCCTTCAAGAAACTAATCCACAGTAAGCAATGCTAAGCCTATTACAAGGAGTCTCTCATGTCTCAAGCCAGTAAGTATGTGCGCGCGATTACCTATGTTACCTTAGGACTTGCCGGCGCGGTGGCGGTTGCTTTGTCTATTTTTCAATTGTGGCAGGGTATTACGGCAGACTTATCTGCTCCGGTGTTTAGACCGGTGCATTTAACGGTAATTATTGTGTTAGTTTTTCTGACTAAGCCACTATTTGCTAGTCATAGGTCGACGGGCGTGTATGTATGCGGTCGTTTGGTGGATCTGGCACTGATCGTGTGCGTCACGTGGGCTGGATGGCTGATCGTACACTTTGATTATGATGACATGCGCTTTTTGTTGGAGGGCGTAACGCACCGTGAGCGGTTAGCTGGTTGTTTGATGATTGTGGCACTGCTAGAAGCCACGCGACGTTCCATCGGTAGTGTCATGGTGTGTTTGGGTTTGTTCTTTTTAGTGTATTCCATGTTTGGTGATGCGTTACCGGCTAATTTAGCCAGCAAAGGATTCTCGGTAGATGAAATGATTCGGTTCCACATCTTTTCACTCAACGGTATATTTGGCCAAGCCTTAGGTATTGCAGCCAGTGTAGTGTTTACGTTTATTCTGTTCGGTTCCTTCTTGCAGGTCACGGGGGCAGGCGAATTTTTTATTGACTGTGCATTTGCGATTGCAGGGCGTTATCGCGGTGGTCCAGCCAAAGCAAGCGTATTGGCATCCGCTGCATTGGGTTCGATTTCCGGATCGGCTATCGCTAACACGGTCACTACGGGTGCGATCACTATTCCTATGATGAAAAAGTTGGGTTACAGCGGCGAACAAGCCGCAGGTATAGAAGCGGCTGCGTCGACTGGCGGCCAAATCATGCCACCCATCATGGGCGCTGGTGCATTCATCATGGCGCAGTTTACCGGCATTCCTTACAGCAAAATTTTGTTGGTTTCTATCGTGCCTGCGATTTTGTATTTTGCCAGCACCTTGCTGTATGTGCATTTGATGGCGTGTAAATTACAATTGCGCGGCATGGAGCATACGCAGAAATTTCGTCATTTACTCAAACAGGGTTGGCATTTTCTGTTGCCGTTAGTGTTTATTACTGTGCTACTTATTCTGAATTATTCGCCTATTTTGGTCGGTGTCAGTGGTTGTGGTGCCATCTTAGTTGCCGGCATGTGTCGTAAAAAAACGCGTTTTAGTTTGCCGACTTTATTGCATGGTATGAAAGACGCGGCGTTGCTTGCGTTGCCTGTTTCAACCGCGTGTGCGATGGCGGGTATTGTCGTAGGTGTGGTGGGGCAAACGGGCATAGGTTTGCAGTTTACCCAATTTTTGTTGACATTATCCGGCGGTTATTTGTGGTCGACGTTCGCATTGGTGACATTGGCGGCCTCGGTATTAGGTATGGGTTTGCCAGTGACGGCAGCGTATATCGTGTTGTCTATTGTTGCTGTGCCGGCACTAACTAACTTCGGCATCCCCTTGCTGACGGCGCACATGGTGTTGTTTTGGTTGTCGCAGGTTTCTAATGTGACACCGCCGATCGCCTTAGCGGCATTTGCAGGTGCGGGCATAGCAAATGCGTCGCCGATGCGTACCTCCATAGAAGCATGTAAATTGGCGCAAGGCTTTTTCCTGATCCCGCTGATGATGACTTTTTCCAGTTTAATTGTGACATCCGACGTATCGATGCTGGCTTTTGTACTCTCTATTTTTGCGACTATTGCGTTGATTGTTGCATTTGCTGGGGGTGTGGAAGGCTTGCTGTTCGCAACACTGCCCATTCTGCAGCGTGTCCTCTTACTCGGTGCAGCATTGGGTTTGTTATTAGAAAATAATATGGCGCGTGGTGCTTGTTTTGCGCTAGTCGTTATTATCGTATTAGCCAATTGGTATAAAGGGCGACGCAGCGCTGCATTGTCCTTTTTAAAGAAAGAAATCGCATCCGCTTGCGGGTGAGGACCAAGCGATGGGGTTTCCCAAGGGGAGACTCCATCGCGTAAAGGGAATACTGTGTTTTCAAGCAAAATCACCCTGCTTTAATATTGCCAAATAGTTATGAATGCTTTTAATGGGTGTGTTGCCTGCTCTGTATTGGTAACGTTGACCGTTTTGTCTCGTGCGTGTTAGTATCGCGCCTTAGCTTGTTGGGAGCGTAATAAAAGTAATAAAAATATGTACCAACCTAAGGCAAAAGACGATATTGGTAAATCCGGTGGTGCGGGCCAGTCTTGTGTCTGTGCGCAGCGTGATTGTGATGTATGTAACCCTCAAATAATGCAGAGGAGTGAAAGCCTTTCTTCTACAGAGACGAGGGCCGCCAATCTCGATGACGACGATGTCCAATCGCCCTTACTCACTTCAGTTCCATCCCCGCGTGATGATGACATAAGCGACGCTAATACATCCCCTAGATCACTGGAAAATAGTCCCACTGTTTCACAAAGGCATCTCATCAGTTCACCCGGTAAGCGCTCTTCGCAAGCAACTGGTACTTCCCTTAGGAGGAGAGGAAACACAGCTAACACAACTGACGCAAGTACCTCGCCAAGAGGTGGTCCCATTTTGCCGAGGACATCTTCTTCGGAAAAACATAGCGCTCTTCTTGCCGGCCCCAGCGTTAATTCTGCCGACATTTTGTCGCCAAACAGTCCCCATTCGCCAACAAGCTTTCAGCCGTTAGCGCAACAACAGAGTGGTTCTACCCATTCTACTCATTCTAGCTCCCCTCTCCGTCAACAGCGGATACTTCCTCCACTGGCCCTTGAGAGTGATAGTGATGATGAAGCCATTGCCGGTGCTGCTGTTGTTCCCATTAATAATGAGCCTGCGATGGGTGAGGTTGCTCCTGCTGCAACACTTCCTGTTGCTAAGACGTATAGCGACTATATAAGAATAATTGCATTTGCTTTTATTGAAATACTCATCAGCGCATTTCGTGCAGGGATCATTGGTTATGCGGTTGCACACATATCGCTATTTGGATTGGCGATACTGGGCTTTTGGCCTGGGATGATTTTTATGGCGATTTCCTTTTACTGCTTATTGCCGGTGTATTGGGGCAATATGGCCGAAACAGATGTTTCGTTTAAACGTCTTAAACATATTGTTAAAGATCCTTGGCTGCTTTTAGGGGCTGTTTGCTGTCTCGCGACAGGAGTCAGTTTGGGTTTCAAAATGTGGTATTCCATGCTGGCTATGGTTACGATCGCCAGTATACCGACATGGGCTTTAATTGTGTTGGGCCTATTGCTCGCTGTTGCGTGTCTTGGTTTCATTGCCAATGCTATGCAGTCCTGGGAGAAATTTTGTGAATATTGGCGTAACGCTGAAAACCGCAAGAGATTTAAAGATCTTTTCGATTTTAAACAACGTCCTTTGCGTTCCTTGTTTATCGTTTTGGTGCTTGGTGTTTGGTGCGCGGCCGCTATCATAGCAACCATGGCCACTGTAGGCGCTTGGATGACCGGGTTGAAAACGGCCGGTATTCTACATGACGTTGTTACGGGTGGCTTCTATATTTTTATAACATTTGCCACCTTAATAGCGCGCCTGGTCTACACCCTGCATCAGGCGCTATCTCAGTTTATAGCGGTTTGTAAGACGGTGCTGGCCGCCTGTAAGTGGGCGTGGGAAAATCCACGCTTAGTCATCGAGCGCATGAAGTATCCTGTGCAGCATCCATGGCAAGCATCGTGTTGGTTGGGTAATCAAATAATGCTGTTGTTTAATGCGATTGGTAATGCGTTCGTTGCCGCAGAGGGCATTACACAGCCCGTTTTTGGTTTGAATTGCTTTATCTATGCTGCTTCGCCACTTGCTGCAGGGATCAACTCCTACTCTACATGTGCCTATTTCCAAAAGCCGCAGCATCCCATACTCGCATTAATAAAAGCGATTGTGACGTGGTGTGTGCCTTGGGTAAAGAAAGGCGTTGCGTTACTAAAAGCGACGTGGCGGTCGTGCTTTGATACTTCAAACGCGTACAGACGACAACAGGATGAAGAACAACCGCCACAGCCGCCAGTGCCGCCACAGTCGCAAGTGCCAGCGGTTGCGCTTAATGATTTGCGCCACATACTGCCTGCCCCGGTTTTTTCTGCTTCTGCAGAACAGCGTTCACGAACGCTGTACCCTCTTAGGCCCACTCACCCTACAAGAGAATCAGGCCTAAAATTTTTTCCTGCGGAAAATTTATCTTATAGTTCTCCCGTTGTTCCTGCTCCCGTCACGAATACTATGCCGGTTTCTGCAACTGTTCTATCGACACAGACCACCAGTCGGATATCGCTTTTGCACGCTTTGCAGAGTGCCACTTCCTTTGGGTCACCACCACAACAAGAAGTTACGCAAGGATGCCGGGCTGCAGAAAATTCTTCTGCCAATCCCACGTCGTTCACAGTCCCTAGCCCACCAGTCTTTACCCCAGTCTAGGCATCCTGCTAGCGATATAGTGGCAGAGAAGATGCAACGCGTTTCATCCTCAATTGTGCGGTGGTGTTGTGCTGCCTATTTTCTTAAATCTTGTGCGTGGTAATTCCGCTGAGTCGAATGTTTTTAATGCGTCGCCTGCCTCTGTTTTGGTAACCTGTCAACCAAAAGTAGAAAGTTCCGGTTTTCTCCCAAGTAGAAAGTTCCGGTCTGTTTAAAGATAAGTTTTTGTCGTTTGGGATAATTAAGTTGTTTGTGGCTGAAAGTGTCAACTGTCTATCTGT